>Ga0070731_10000174_pt1 | contig 112567 bp, 115 predicted proteins | sample Coa_R1_2_FD_66448 | JGI IMG/M metagenome (GOLD analysis project Ga0070731, IMG submission 66448) | Surface soil microbial communities from Centralia Pennsylvania, which are recovering from an underground coalmine fire - Coalmine... | ecosystem: Environmental > Terrestrial > Soil >... | reverse complement strand
ACCTCGTCGCCCTCGATCCGCAGCGTCGTCAGCAGACGCGGCGTTCCCTCTTCGGCGATCCGCTTCAGGGCGTCGCGGCCGACGAAGTCGTTGCCGGTCTCCAGCTTGACGACGTTGTCGAGGCGCACCTCGAAGGGATCGGTCTGATGCGGGAAGTAGTCGATGTCGGGGAACAGCAGACCCGACTCGATCCGCAGGGTCTCGATCGCCGAGAGGCCGATCGGCCGCAGGCCGTGGGGCTCGCCGGCGCGGACGACCGCGTGCCAGAGCGCGGACGCGTCTTCCGGTTTGCAGTAGAGCTCGAAACCGAGCTCGCCCGAATATCCGGTTCGCGACAACCACACCGGAACGCCACCCACGGTGATGCCGTCGGTCAGGAAGCGGAAGTAGCGCAGCGAGTTGACGTCGGCGCCCTCGGTGATGGGCCCCAGGACCTCGCGAGCCTTGGGCCCCTGCACCTGAAGGTGAGGCATCTCGTCCGTCACGTCCTTGAGCTCGACGTCGAAGCCGCGCTCCGAGCAGACCTGCTTGAACCAGTCGAGATCTGAGTCGTAGCTCGTGATCGAGAAGCAGTGGCCGTCGGCGACGTGAAAGACCGTCCCGTCCATGATCATCTTGCCGTCCGGGTCACAGATCGCGCCGTAGCGAACCTGGCCGATCTCGAGCGCCGACATGTCGTTGGTGAACAGGGCGTCGGCGAGGGCGAGGACATCCTTGTCTGACCCCCGCATATCCCACTTGCGCAGAGGCGACTCGTCCCAGATGTTGCAGGCCGAGCGCGTCGCCACGTGCTCAGCAACGGCATCCCCGAAGTCCGCGGCCCAGGCCCAGCCCTCCCAATCGGTCCAGCTCGCGCCGGCTTCACGCTGAACTTCGTCAAACGCCGTTCGATGCAACTCCGTCGTGCTCAACCCTCACCGCCCCTCGTGGATCAATTTGTACAGCCGGCGTACTTATAACAGGAGAGGCACGGGCGGGCCAAGTCGCGCTCAGGACGAGCCCGTGCGCCTCCCATTCCACGGGTGGAACGGGGCCAAACGTCGGCTTGCAGCTTTGTACCTATTTGTCTATGCTCGCCCCACACCGTCGAGGGGCGCAGCGCCCGATCACCCGGGGAGACAAGATGAAGAGCAGCCTCGAGATCGCCCAGGAAGCTGTCCTGGTTCCGATCGAGCAGATCGCCGAGCAGGCCGGCCTTGAGTCGGACGAAGTCGAGCCGTACGGCAAGTACAAGGCGAAGGTTTCGCTGTCGGTCCTCGACCGGCTCAGGGAGGTCAAGAACGGAAAGCTGGTGTGCGTCACCGGCATGACGCCCACCAAGGCCGGCGAAGGCAAGACCACGACGCTCGTGGGCTTGACCCAGGGCCTCGGCGTGATCGGCAAGAACCCGGTGGCCTGCCTGCGCGAGGCCTCGGTTGGACCCGTGTTCGGAATCAAGGGCGGCGCCGCCGGTGGCGGCCTGACCCAGGTCGTCCCGATGGAGGATCTCAATCTCCACTTCACCGGCGACATACATGCGATCGGCGCTGCCAACAACCTGCTAGCGGCGATGATCGACGCCTCGATCCTCCATGGCAACCCGCATCAGATTGACGCGCTGCGCGTTCCCTGGCGCCGAGCGGTCGACATGAACGACCGGGCGCTGCGTGAGATCGTCGTGGCGCTGGGCGGACGGGCCAACGGCTACCCGCGTGAGACGGGCTTCGATATCACCGCCGCGTCCGAGGTGATGGCCATCATGGCCGTGTCGCGCGATCTGCACGAGCTGCGCGAGCGCATCGGCAACATCACCGCCGCCTACTCGTACGACGGCGGCAAGCCCGTCACCGCCGAGGATCTGGGCGCTGCAGGCGCGATGACGGTCCTGCTCAAGGACGCGCTCAAGCCAAATCTCGTGCAAACGCTCGAGGGCCAGCCCGTCTTCGTCCACTGCGGGCCGTTCGCGAACATCGCGCACGGCAACAACTCGCTCATCGCCGACCTGATCGGGATGAAGCTTGGTGACTACGTGGTCACCGAGTCCGGCTTCGGCTCGGACATGGGGATGGAGAAGTTCTTCGACATCGTCTGCCGCTTCGGGAGACTCACGCCGTCGGCCTCGGTTCTCGTGACAACCGTGCGGGCGATCAAGCACCACGGTGGCGTCGAGGACGATCCGCGGGTCGACCGCTCCGGCAGCATGCACGCGATCGAGACCGGGATGGCCAACGTCCGCCGTCATCTCGGAATCATCGAGACGTTCGGTGTCCCCGCCGTGGTCGCGGTCAACCGCCGGCCCGGTGACACCAACGAGGAGGTGGAGCTCGTCAAGCGCCTGGCCCTCGAGGCCGGGGCCTTTGCCGCCGAGGCCAATGAGGGCTTCGCCAAGGGCGGGGCCGGTGCGGCCGATCTCGCCGAGGCGGTTGTCTCGGCCTGCGAGCAACCGAACACCTTCCATCAGCTCTACGAGGACGAGGCTCCGATTCAGGACAAGATCGAGGCCGTCGCCACCAAGGTCTACGGGGCCAAGGACGTGTACTTCTACCCCGAGGCCGAGAAGAAGCTGAGCCAGTTCACGCGTGAGGGCATGGGCCACTTCCCGGTCTGCATGGCCAAGACTCACCTGTCGCTGTCGGCTGATCCGACGCTTCTGAATGCGCCGGAGAACTTCACGCTCCCCGTGCGTGACATCCGCGCCTACACCGGCGCGGGCTGGCTCGTGCCGCTGGCCGGCGACATCGTCCAGATGCCTGGGCTGGGCAAGAGCCCGGCGGCGCTCAACGTCGACATCGACGCTGACGGCCGCACCGTGGGCCTTTTCTAAGCGGACTCGCCCGCCGAGCGCGGGCGCGGCGCGACCCGCCCACGGGCCACGGGCGGGTCGTGCCGTCCGACGCCCCCGCGCGCGCGTAGTCGCCGCGCCGCGCACCGCGCCCGTGCGCGGCGCGCAATACTGTTGCCCATGGCGCAACCAGGTGCGGGGCAAGAGCAGCGAAAACCCACCCAACCCGCCTCCCAGGGCCCCCGCCCCGTCGCCTCCGTCGCCCGCGCCCTCGCCCTGCTCGAGCACCTCCGCGACAGCGAGCGGGGTCTCGGGGTCAATGAGCTCGCGCGGCGGATCGGCGTCAACGCCAGCACGGCCTCGCGACTGCTGGCCACGCTCGAGACCGCCGGGATGGTCGAGCGCAACGGTCAGGGGCCGTACCGGCTCGGACTCGGCCTGGTCAGCCTGGCCGATCGCGTGCTGGCTCGGCTCGACCTCCAGGCGTTGGCCCGACCGCTGCTCGTCGAGCTGATGGAGCGGACCGGGGAGACGGCGACGCTGTCGCTGCCCGGCGAGCGTGAGGCGATCACCGTCGATTCCGTTCCCTCACGCTCCAGCGTGGTCAGCATGGCCCGCCTGGGCCGGCCCAGCGTCTCTCACGCGACCGCGGTCGGCAAGGTGATGCTGGCCTTCGGCGGCGATCCCGTCCCGCCCGAGCGTGACCTCGTCGCCTTCACCGACCGCACGATCACCGACCGCATCGCCCTGGCAGCCGAGATCGAGGCCGTGCGCGACCGCGGCTACGGCATGGTGTTCGGCGAGCGTGAGGTGGACGTCAACTCGATCGCGGCACCGGTGTTCGACCGCGCGGGGAGCCTGGCCGCGATCCTGGGCATACAGGCGCCAGCGGCTCGCCTCGAGGACCCGACGCGGCAGCTGCCGGCGCTGCTCGAGGCGACGGCCGCGCTGACCCGCGCCCTGGGCGGCAACCACGAGGAGCGTCATGGTCGCTGAGGGCCGCGGTGAGGTGGCACGCTTTCTCGCCGCCAGGCCGCCGTTTGAGCGCCTCGATCCCGACGAGCTGGGCGAGATGGTCGCGCAGACCGAGCTCGAGTTCTTCCCCGCGGGCGCGACCATCCTCTCCGAGGACGGCGGCCCGGTCACGTTCCTGCGGGTCATCCACAGCGGGGCCGTCGACATCACTCACGACGAGCAGCTGCTCGACCTCCTCGGACCCGGCGACACGTTCGGCCACGCCGCGATGCTTTCGGGGCTGCCTCCGGGGTTCGAAGCCCGCGCCGCCGAGGACGCGCTCATCTACCGGGTTCCCGTCGCGGCCGCTCGGCCGCTTCTCGAACGCGCGAGCAGCCGCGAGCTCGAGGTCGGCGCCACGCCCCCCGGCCACGAGCCGGTGGCGAGGCTGATCCGCTCACCCACCGTGCGCTGCCAGCAGCAGGAGACCGTGCAGGAGGTCGCGCGGCGCATGACCGACACCGGGGCGACGGCCGCCATCGTCGATCTGGGCCGCGACGCCATGGGCATCGTCACCGACCGTGACCTGCGCACAAAGGTGGTGGCGGGTGGGCTGTCCCTCGACACACCGGTGTCCGAGGTGATGACGACCCCGGTGTTCGCGGTGACGCCGGACCAGCGCGGGGCCGAGGTGCTGTTCGAGATGCTCGAGCGCGGCATACGCCACGCGCCCGTGGTCACCGATCGCGGCGAGCTGATCGGCGTGGTCGAGGACGACGACCTGTACGCCGTGCAACCGCGGTCGTGGTTCGGCGCCCGGCGCTCGATCGCGCGGGCCAAGACGATCGAGGAGCTGGCCGACGCGGCGGGACGCGTCCCGGAGATCCTGGCCAGTCTGCGCGCCGCCGACCTGCGGGCCACCGAGGTCGTCCGCACCCTCTCGGCGCTGACCGATGCCATCACCATCCGCGTTCTCGAACTCACCTCCCAGGACGTCGAGCTTCCCGCCGACGGGCTCGTGTGGGTCGCAGTGGGTAGCCAGGCCCGGCGCGAGATGACGCCCGGCACGATCCCCGAAGGAGCCTTCGTCGCCAGCGAGCCCCCGCCGGAAGCCTGGCTCTCGGCGCTCGCAGCCGGCCTCGAGAGCTGTGGGCTCCCCCACCGCGTGATAGCCCGGACGCCGGTCGAATGGAAGGCCTTTAACGAGAACGAGGAGCTATCGCTCACCGTCCTGGTGGAACGGCGCGCCCTCTGGGGAACGCCGCGAGAGCCGCTGCCCTCAGCGGATGAGCGCGACCGCGACCGCCTTCTGAGCGCCCTGGCGCGTCGTGCCCTGGCCTACTCGCCCCCGACGGGATTCGATCCCGGGGCCGTGCTCGAGGCGGACGGCAGCCGCTCGACGTCGCTGGATATCCGTCACGCCGCCGTGATCCCAATCGTCGAGCTCGGTCGCTGGGCCGGGGCCGCGGCGGGCGTGATCGGCGGATCGACGCCCGAACGGCTCCGAGCGGCGGTCCCCGCGGGCGTCCTCGAGCGCGAGGAGGCCGAAACCCTGGCCGACGCCTTCGACCTCGCGCTCGAACTCCGGATCGCCCACCACCTCGAGCAGCTCGCGGCCGGATCGCATCCTGACGACGCGATCGATCCCGAGGCCATCAGCCCTCTCACGCGTGACTACCTGCGGGACGTCTTCCGCGCCGTATCGGCGGTGCAACGAAGGCTGCGCGAATGAGGCTTCTCGCCCCCCGGCAGGGACCGGCGGGCGCGTTCGCCCGCACGCCCCGGCCGGACGAGCGAACGCCCTGGCGTGAGGCGAGCTGGTGCGCGCTGGATCTCGAGTTGACCGGGCTCGATCCCCGCAGGGACGCGATCATCGCCATCGGCGCGGTACCGGTCGAGGAGGGGCGGATACAGCTTGGCCGGAGCATGTACACGCTGGTCCGCACCTCGCGGCGATCTGAGGAGGCCGCGATCCTGATGCACAAGTTGCGGGTCAAGGACCTGGCCGACGCGCCCCCGCTCGAGGAGGCGATCGACATGGTCCTGGAAGTGCTGACCGGACGGGTCCCGATCTTCCACACCGCGGTGGTCGAGCGGACCTTCCTGAAGCCTCTCTTCACCCGCCGGCGGCTGCGCTTCCCGCGCGCCGCGGACACCGAGGTGCTGGGGCGCCTCTGGCTGCGCGGCCGCGGCGGCGAGACCGCTGGCTGGGTGTCGCTGGCCAGGCTCGCGCAGCTGCTCACGCTGCCCCAGGAGCCGGCGCATCACGCCCTCGGCGATGCCCTGACCACGGCCTCGACGTTCACCGCGCTCGCCACCCACCTCGACCGCGACGAGCCCCAGACCGTGGGTTCGCTCGTCTGGGCCGAGGAGCGGCTGAGGGCTCCGCGGCGGTTCGGCGCCTAGCTCAGAACAGCTGCAGGTAGCGCTTGAGCTCCCAATCGGTGATCTGCTCGTGCGCGGCCTGCCACTCGCCGCGTTTGACCTTCACGAAGTAGTCGACGTAGTCGCCGTCCCGGGTCTTGCCGAGCCATTCGCGCAGCACGTCGTCCCGCTCGAGCTCACGCGTCGCGTCGAGCAGATTCGCCGGAAGCGTGTCGATCCCCTTCGCGTTTCGCTGGTCCTCGCTGTAGGTGTAGAGGTTGTCCGAGTTCGGCTCCCCCGGGTCGAGCTTGCGCTCGATCCCGTCGAGGCCGGCCGAGAGCATCGCCGCGGCGGCCAGATACGGGTTGCACGAGCCATCGATCGTGCGGTCCTCGACGCGGCCCGGGGCCGGGATGCGGAGCATCTGGGTCCGATTGTTGTAGCCGTAGCTGACATATGCCGGTGCCCAGGTCGCGCCGCTGGTGGGGGCTCCCACGACCAGCCGCTTGTAGGAGTTGACGGTCGGCGCGGTCACGGCGATGTAGGCCTTGGCGTGCGCCTTCAGGCCGGCCACGAAGTGATACGCCAGGTCCGAGAGCCCGAGGCCGCGCGGGTCGTCCGACGGATCGCGCTCGAACAGATTCTCCTCGCCTGACCAGAGGCTGACGTGGAAGTGGCAGCCGTTGCCGGTCTTGTCGGCGAACGGCTTGGCCATGAAGGTGGCGAGCAGCCCCCGCTCCTGGGCCATCGACTCGACCATGTAGCGGAAGAACACCGCCCGGTCACACGTCGTCAGGGCGTCCGCGAACTGGAAGTTCTGCTCGAACTGGCCGTTGGCGTCCTCGTGGTCGGTCGCGTAGTTGTCCCACCCGAGCTCGGTGACCGCCTTGGAGACCTCGGAGACGAAGTCGAGGTTCCGCGTCAGCGCCCGCATGTCGTAGCAGGGGAGATCCAGGGTGTCGAGCGGGTCGGCAAGCTCGATCCCGCCGTCCTCGGTCTGGCGTACCAGGAAGTACTCGAGCTCCGCCCCGATCCTCAGCTCGAAGCCCATCGACTTGGCACGGTCCAGGGCGTTGCGCAGAATCGTGCGCGGGCAGAACGGCCACGGCTCACCCTCGACCGTCACATCGCAGGCAAAACGAGCGACATTCGGCCTCCAGGGCAGGATCGTCAGGCTGCGCGGGTCCGGAATCGCGGCGATGTCCGGGTCGTGCGGCCCCTGTCCGATGTCGCCGGCGGCAAACCCGGCAAAGCCGGCTCCGTCGGTCAGGAGGTCATCCAGATGGTGTGCCGGCACGAGCTTCGCGCTCGGCTTGGCGTGCATGTCGACGAACTGCGCGAACAGGAACTCGATGCCCCGCTCGTCGATGATCCGCCTCACGTCGTCGGCCGTCTGCGGACCCGTACCCAAGGATTGATCGAGTGTTGCCATGGTGAAGGTATAACCGCGACGCTGACCGCGCGGCAATAGCCCGAGGCACCCCTTCGGCACGGCTAGCATGTGCGATCAGCACATAGGAGGTATTCGAGGGTGTCAGCCAGCGCGAGTCGAGCGCTTGCACCGAGTCCGCCGCTGCGGGACCTGCAGGACGAGAACCGGACGCTGTACAGCGTCATCCGGCTCGTGTCGTCCTCGCTCGAGGTTCTGCCCATGCTCCAGGGCATCGTCGACCTCGCCACGGAGGCCACCGGATGCCACGCCTGCTTCATCTATCTGCTCGAGCACGGGCGCCTGACCATGCGGGCGGCCTCGCCGGTCTTCGCCGACGCCGTCGGGCGCGTCGAGCTGGCCCTCGACGAGGGGCTGACCGGCTGGGTCGCACGTCATCGCACGCCAGAGTTCATTCGGGAACGCGCGATGGAGGACCCGCGGATGAAGTTCATCCCGCTGCTCCAGGAGGAGCGCTTCCAGTCGATGGTCGCGGTACCGATTCTCTCCCGCGCCGAGCAGACGATCGGCGTGATCGTGCTCCACACCGAGGCCCCACACGAGTTCACCGAGGAGACGCTGAAGCTGCTTGTCCATATCGCCTCGCTGGTCAGCGGCGCGATCGAGAACGCCCAGCTCTACGACCAGCAGCGCCAGCGCGTGGACGCGCTGACCAACCTCTCTGAGCTGGCTCAGGACGTCGCCGCGGCCACCAACGTGGAGGAGCTCGGGCAGATCGTGGTCCGCGGCGCCCACGGCCTGCTCGGCGCCGCGGTATGCCAGCTCTACCGGCCCGACAGCACGGGCGGCAAGTGGGAGATGGTGGCCAGCTGGCCGAGCGGGCCACCGGCCCCGCCCAGCCTGTCGGCGGCCGAGTTGATGCACGCCGTGCTCGATGGCCGCCGAGGGCGAGCGACCGCGCCCACCCTGTGGCCAAACCTCGAGGTCGAGGACCTGCTCGTGACGCCCCTCGCGGCGGGCGAGGAGCGGGTCGGCGTGCTCTGCGCCGGGTCCCGGCCGGGGCATCGCTTCAGCGACGAGGACACCGAGATCGCCCGCGCCATCGCCCACCTGGCCGCGGTGGCGGTCAAGCGCCTCGAGCTGATCGAGGGACTGACCAACGCGACGATCGTCAAGGACCTGTTCGAGGCCCTGGCGGCCGGAGCGGGCGCCTTCGCCGCGGCCAAGGCTGCCGAGGTGCGGTGCGACCTCACCCAGCCCTACCTGCTGGTGTGCGCCGAGCCGGCCGGGGGCCGCGAACCGGGGTCAGGCGAATGGCGCGAGGCGGCTGAGGCGCTGGGGCATGACCTGGCGCAGCTCGCGCCGCGCCACGCGATCGAGGCCGGCCCCGGACCGGTGCGCGGACTGCTGGCGCTCGGCGCTCGGCGCTCCGAGCAATTCGAGGAGCTCCTGCGCGCCTGTCGCGAGGCCGGCCGTGCGGTCGGCGCGGCGATCGGCGTCAGCGAGATTCACGCCGCTCCAAACCAGGTAGTGCGGGCGTTTCGGGAGGCCGTTGACGCGTCGCTCATCGGGCGCGCGCTGATCTCCGAGGGGGGCGCGATCGGCTATTCCGAGCTCGGCGCCTACCGTTACCTGGTCCATATCGCCGCCGATGACGCGCCGCGAGATCGGATGCGCGCGGCCGTCGACCTGTTGATCGCCTACGACAACAAGCGCCGCACGGCGCTGCTAGACACGCTCGAGCGCTACCTGGCCGAGCGGCGCAGTGTGATTGAGAGCGCCCGGGCGCTGTTCATCCATCCGAACACCCTGCGTCAGCGACTGGGACGGATCGAGGAGCTCACAGGGCTCAACCTCGATCAGGACGATCTGCTCTCGCTCGAGCTCGCGATCAAGCTCGCGCGGCTCCACGGCCGCCCCCGGGTGGCCGCCGAGCCCCGCGTTTAGCCCGCTCGAAAGAACCTAAGTAGGCGGGTTTCGCCCGCCTTTATAGGAGGTACGTTGCTCCATAAGAATGAGTGACGTTCTCGGTTTCGATCACCCCCTGACCCGCGCCTCCGACGCGCTCGACGCGACGGTCAAACAGCTGCTCGTCGTCGTCGCCCTGTTCGCGGCTGGCCTCGCCGCTTCGCTCGAGCACGCGCGCTGGGGACGCGATGTCGTCATCGCCGCCGGGCTCGTGCTGGCGGGCTTTGCCTTCGCCGCCTGGGTTCGCGCCCAGGCCCGGCGCGACCGAGCGCTCGATCTCATCCTCGAGGGCCGGGAGTCGCTGCCTCTCTCGGTCGTGCAACGGGAATGTCGGCGCTTGGCCACGCTTCGCACCAGACGCTCGCTGGCCACCACGCTCGAGTCGATGATCGAGGAGACGCTCCAGCGCAGGCCGCTCCGCCTGCGCAGCGCACGTCCGCTGCTCAGCCGCGCGCTGATCGCCGACGTGCAGGACGAGATGCGTGCCATCGCGCGCCTGCTGCTTAGCGAGACCGTGAAGACCCGAGGGATCGCGCTCGTGGAACGCGTGGTCACCCAGGGAACCTCGCCGCTGTACGGATGCGACGCGGCCGCGTTGCGGAGCCAGCTAGCCCGCGCGCGCGTCCTGCTCACGGGCGACTAGGACCGGTCGACGACCAGGTAGACCGGGAGCTTGGCCCGGCGCCGCACGCGCTGGGGCTCCTGTGACCACAGGAAGTCGGCGACGAACCGGTTGCGATCCGGGTCGGCGGCCATCACGATCGCGTCGCAGCCCTCCTTGGCCGCCGCCTCGAGGATCTTCTTGGTCGCCTTCCGCGTGCCGAGAACGTGCCCGTCCGCATCGACGCCGGCCCGCTTGAGGCGCCGAATGGCCCGAGCAACGCTCTTGCGCTGCTCCGCCCACTCCGCCTTCGTGGGCAGCAGGCCGGGTGTCTGCATTCCGAAGGCGACCCCGTGAACCCGAGCGACCGAGAAGACGTGGGCCGTGGCCCCCGACGCAGCCGCCAGCTCGAGCACGCGGTCGACCGCGCCGTCGGGGATCGGACGCCCCTCGGAAGCAAGCAGGATCCGCTCGAAGCCCTCCGCCGCTCGCTCCTCAGCGCGGGCCATGGCTGCTACGCGCGTCAAGGGTCGCCGGAGCCCCCCGCCATCGGCGGGGCAGCTACAGCGGGTGGCGGCGCGGCATGCTCTGCCCGTTTGTCCTCAACGTACTTCCGGTACCAGTAGAAAACGAGGTAGGACAGCACCGTCGCGATGCCGATGAAGTAGTAGACCAACGTCTTGCGGCCGGCGGCGTTGCAGGCGCAGTTCGCGTAGGTCGGGCCGCCATAGAAGTAGATGATCAGGTAGACGCCGGCGATCACCAGGGCGACCCACTTCATCCACTCGGGGAGCTTGAACGGCCGCCGCACGTTGGGCCGGTACTTCCGCAGCAGGAAGTAGCCGATCAGCACCGGGATGAACGACGCCAGGTAGCCGACGTTCGAGAACGTGTAGATCTCGACCGCGCCGCCCATGAACACCACGGCGATGGAGCACGCGACGTTGAAGAACATCGAGCGGTGAGGGACTCCGTGCTTGTTCACCTGCTGGAAGAAGCGCGGGAACTGGCCGTCGGTCGACATCTGGTGCAGCGACCGCGCGGTTCCGGTGATCGCATTGAGCGCCGAGAGGATCAGGGCAAGGATCAGCATGATCGCGATCAGCCAGTTGAGAATGTTCGAGCCGGTGCCGGCACCGAACACCTTGGAGGCGAAGTTCACGAAGATCGTCTTCGGGTCCACGAAGGCCGCGTTTCCAAGCGCATGGGTTCCGATGACGATGATGAAGGCGACCGGGATGAACGTATAGATGAAGAGGCCGTACAGGCCTTCGAGGTTCATCGCGATTTTCGCGTCGCGGTCCGGATTCTTGGTCTCGCCGATGTAGCAGGCGGCCGCCTCCATGGCGATCACGTTCCATGTGAGCAGGAACGAGAAGGCTATGTACAGGGTCAGCCACCCGTGACCGAACTGGGCGGCGAAGAAGCCGGTGCCGTCGGTGTGGCGGAAATGGAAGAGCTGCCCGAAGTCGACCACCGACGGGTGGAAGATCCACGCAATGGCCAGGAAGGTCAGAGGGATCATCGAGAGCATGGCGAGGACCGTGGCGAAAACGGTCCCGAAGCGCAGACCCATTACGGCGGGGATCGCGAGCAGCAGGATCCCTCCGACCGAGATGCCGAGCGTCCACCAGGCGATGAACGTGTGGATCGGCGTGAAGCCTGCGGTGGCGTTGAGCTTGAACCGGTCGACGATGTAGAACGACGCGAGAATCATGTTCAGCGGCGCCACCGGGAACCACCCGAGCCAGTAGGCCCAGGCGGTGAAGCCGTTGATGTGCTCGGCCAGCCGCGGCCATCGGTCCTTGTAGGCCGGGTAGGCGTAGGACGGGAGGCCACCCGTCCGGTCCGGCATCATCGCCGAGAGCTCGGCCAGGAGGAGGCAAACGAGATAGCCGCTGATCGTGATGATCACGATCACGGGGACCGAGGCGGCTCCGAGCTCGGTCACCATCACCGGCGCGATTCCGGTGACCAGAATCGTGCCTGCGAGGCCGATTACGAAGGCGCTCCACCAGTTGCCCGTCCTGGGTAGGCCTCCGCCCTCGTATACGAGTTCGTCGTATTCGTCCGCGCCGACGTCTGCCATGTGTCCCCTCCAGGGCCCTTGGTATCGGAAGCTACGAAGTGAGGGGCGTTAGGCTGGCAGGTCGCCCGGACGCGTCCCAGTCGCAGAGCGAACACAATTGAGGGGCTCGACATGGAGGACCTGGACACATTCCTCGCGCGCTACCCGCCCTTTGATGCGCTTGACCCGGACACGCTGCGCGACGTCGCCTCCGATGCGACGGAGCGCGCGTTGCAAGCCGGCGAGGTGGTGCTGGTCGAGGACGGACTTCCCGCCTCGGCACTCTGGGTCGTGATCGCCGGCTCGATGGATCTCCTGCACGAGGGAGAGGTGATCCAGGTCGTCGACCCCGGGGAGTGCTTCGGGCACCTCTCGTTGCTCACCCACATGGCGCCGGCGTTCAGTGTTCGCGCGCGTGAGACATCACGGTGCGCCGTCCTCAGCGCCGAGATGGCGAGGCGGGTGCTGGGTACCGAGGCCGGGAGCGCCTACGTGGCGACAACGGTGCGCAAGCGCCTCACCCGGACCGGCCATACCGTCCACGCCCTGCTCGACGTCGGTACGACGCCGGTGTCCGCGATCATGCGCGCTCCCGAGTTCTGCGAGCCCGACGCGTCGATCCGTGACGCCGCAGTAAGGCTCAGCCAGCCCAACTGCTCGGCCCTCCTGGTCCAGCTCGAGGGCGGCCTCGGGATCCTCACCGACTCGGACATCCGAGCCGCGGTGGCAGCCGGTGCGACCCCGCTCGAGGCGCCGCTTCGCGACCTCGCCCGAACCCCCGTGCCCACGGTACCGGTCACCCAACTCGCGGTTGAGGCGACGATCGACATGCTGGCGTCAGGTCACGAGCACATGGCCGTCCTGGACGGCGAGCGCGTGTGCGGCGTGCTGTCCTCGGCCGACCTGATCGCGCTCGACGCTTCGAGCCCGATCGCCGTGCGACACATGATCCTTCGCGCCGCCGACGAGGCGGAGCTGATCCGCGCCGTGCGCCATCTGCCACGCTTGTTCGGGCTGCTGGACCGGGCGGGGGTTCCGCCGGAGACGGTCGGTCAGGTCCTTAGCCTCCAACACGACGCTGTCGTGACCCGGCTGATCGACTTCTCGATCTGGAGCCGCTCTCCCGCTCCGGTGTCCTGGGCCTGGCTCGACCTCGGGAGCGCCGCGCGCCGTGAGTTCACGCTGGCCTCTGATCAGGACAACGCCCTCGCCTATGCCGCGCCCCCCGACGGCGAGGAAGCGGAGATCGACGCGTACTTCGAGCGGCTCGGGGCAGACGTCAACGCGGGACTCGTCCGGGCGGGCATCGGCCTTGACAACAACGGCGTCCTGGCCGGGAAGCGACTGTGGCGCATGTCCAAGCCCCAGTGGCTTCGGACCTTCGATGAGGCGCTGGAGGAGCCGACCGAGTCGCACCTCATCCGGGCCACGGTGGCATTCGACTTCCGTCCTGCGGCGGGCAGCCTCGAGGTCACGGCCGAGCTCACAGATCGAATTCGCCGGGCGCGCCAGCACCCCAACTTCATGCGCCTGCTCGCCCGCTCGGCGTCCGGCTTCCCGGTCGCTCTCGGCTTTCGCGGGCAGCTGGCCACCGGGCGTGACGGCGACCCCCCGGGACACCTCGACATCAAGCGGGGCGCGATCCTCCCGCTGGTCAACGTCGTCCGCTATCACGCGCTCGCCAACGGCGTCACGATCTCCTCCACGGTGGACCGTATCGAGGCGGTGGTCAAGGTCGGCGGCCTTGATCGCGCCGACGCGGACGGCCTGCTCGAGGCCTTCTCGGTGATCAGCCGGATCCGCTTCGCGCATCACGCCGAGCGAATCGCCGCCGGCACGGCGCCGGACAACCTGATCGACCCCGAAAAGCTCCCGCCGATCGCCCGGGGCGAGCTCCGCGACGCTCTTCAGGTGGTCCGGCGGGCCCAGCGCCAGCTCCCCGCCTCCGGCGTAGCCACCCGCTGAGGCCCCCAGAGCAGTATCCGCGCCACACATTTGCGGCCAAAACTGTGCTTACGGACGCCATTGGAGCGGCTCCGGGGACTGTCTACGCTGACCGGCATGTGTGGCATTGCGGGGCTTTACACAAAGACGGCTGGGCTGCAGGAACAGCTCGGCCTGCAGCTCTCCCGGATGCTCGCCCAGCTCTCAGACCGGGGGCCGGACAGCGCCGGAGTCGCGTTCTATCGTCAGCCGGCGCCCCCCGACGCCTGCAAGGTCTCGCTCTACTCGCCTGACCCGGGCGCTGACTGGGCCGAGCTCGGGGCCGAGCTCGAGCGGGTATTTCACGCTCCCGCCCCCCACCGGCCGCGTGCCACCCACGCGACCTTCGTGATCGCGGCCGAACCCGACGACGCGCAGGCCTGGCTCACCGAGCATCACCCGGAGCTCACGCTGATGAGCGCGGGACGCTCAATCGAGATCTACAAGGAGGCGGGCTCGCCGCTTCAGTTCGTGCGGCGTTTCGCGCTGCATGAGCTCGAGGGCAGCCATGCGCTCGGGCACACCCGGATGGCCACCGAGAGCCGGGTCACCACCGACCACTCGCATCCCTTCTCGACCGGGCTCGACCTGTGCCTCGTGCACAACGGCTCGCTGTCCAACCACAACCTCCTGCGGCGGACGCTCATGCGTGAGGGAATCCGCTTCCGCACCGACTGCGACAGCGAGGTCGCGGCGGGTTATCTGACCTGGCGCCTGCGGGAGGGCGCGACGCTCGAGCAGGCGCTCGAGGGGTGCCTCGAGGACCTCGACGGCTTCTACACGTTCGCCGTGGGGACGGCCGACGGGTTCGCCGTGCTGCGTGACCCGATCGCCTGCAAACCCGCCGTCATGGCCGAGACCGACGAGTGGGTGGCGATGGCGTCCGAGTACCGAGCGATCGCGGTCCTGCCGGGGGCCGAGGACGCCGAGACGTGGGAGCCCGAACCCGGGCGCGTGTACAGCTGGGGCATGGCGACGGTGTCGTGATGGCCACCCCCCTGACCGAAGAGGCGCTGATCGCCTTCGATTTGGCGACGGGGACGGTCCGGGAGCTCAACCAGCTTCTGCATGAGGCCCAAGCTCAGACGCCCGCACCTCGGGTGGTCATCTCCAACCCCGGCGGCAAGCACGCGATCGCGGTCGGCCTGACCGCTCCCTATGAGGTCGAGATCGACGGCCACGTCGGCTACTACTGCGCGGGCATGAACCAGCTCGCGAACATCACGGTGCGCGGGAATGCGGGCGTCGGCGTGGCCGAGAACATGATGTCGGGCCGGGTCATCGTCGAAGGCAGCGCCAGCCAATCGGCGGGCGCAAGCGCCCACGGGGGCCTGCTGGTTATCCATGGGGATGCCTCGGCGCGGTGCGGAATCTCGCTCAAGGGCGCCGACATCGTGGTCCGCGGGTCGGTGGGGCACATGACGGCCTTCATGGCCCAGACGGGTCGCGTCGTCGTCCTCGGCGACGCCGGCGACTCGCTCGGAGACTCCCTGTACGAGGCGCGTCTCTACGTCCGCGGGGCGGTGGCGAGCCTCGGCGCCGACTGCGTCGAGAAGGAGCTGCGCGACGAGCACCTCGCGGAGCTCCGGGAGCTGCTGGACCGCGCCGGCATCGACGACGCCGCCCCGAGCGAGTTCCGCCGCTACGGCTCGGCACGCCAGCTCTACAACTTCCACGTCGACAACCTCGGCAGCTACGGATGAGCCTGACGACCCGAAGCGGCCATAACGGATGGCAGCCCGGGCTGCGTGAGTCGGCCACCTTTGACCGCAACACGATTGCCGAGATCCAGCGTGCCGCCCGCGAGGGGATCTACGACATCCGCGGCTTTGGCGCCAAGCGTCGCGTCCCGCATTTCGATGACCTCCTGTTCCTCGGCGCGAGTGTCTCCCGCTACCCGCTCGAGGGCTACCGGGAGAGATGCGACACCGACGTCGTGATCGGCACGCGGTTCGCGCGTGAGCCGATCCGGCTCGACATCCCGATCACGATCGCCGGCATGAGCTTCGGCGCCCTGTCCGGGCCCGCCAAGGAGGCGCTGGGTCGCGGGGCCAGCGAGATGGGCACGAGCACGACCACCGGGGACGGCGGGATGACCCCGGAGGAGCGTGAGCACTCACGGATCCTCGTCTACCAGCTCCTGCCCTCCCGGTATGGGATGAACCCCGATGATCTCCGGCGCGCCGACGCCATCGAGGTGGTCGTCGGTCAAGGGGCCAAGCCGGGCGGGGGCGGCATGCTGCTCGGCCACAAGATCTCCGACCGCGTGGCCGAGATGCGCGACCTGCCGAAGGGCATCGACCAGCGCAGCGCCTGCCGGCACCCGGACTGGACGGGTCCCGACGATCTCGAGATCAAGATCGAGGAGCTCCGCGAGATCACCGACTGGCGGATCCCGATCTACGTCAAGGTGGGCGCTACCCGCACCTACTACGACGTCGCGCTGGCGGTCAAGGCGGGCGCCGACGCGATCGTTCTCGACGGCATGCAGGGCGGCACCGCGGCGACCCAGGACGTGTTCATCGAACACGTGGGCATCCCGATCCTGGCCGCGATTCCCCAGGCCGTCGAGTCCCTCCAGGAGCTTGGCATGCATCGCCAGGTCCAGCTGATCGTCTCGGGCGGGATTCGCACCGGAGCGGACGTGGCCAAGGCACTGGCGCTCGGCGCCGACGCCGTGTCGATCGGTGTCGCGGCCCTGATCGCGCTCGGCGACAACGCGCCTGAGCACGATGCCGCGTACCAGAAGATCGGGTCGGCGGCCGGCTTCTACGACGACTATCAGGCCGGGCTCGATCCGACCGGGATCTCCACGCAGGATCCGGAGCTCTACGAGCGCTTTGACCCCGTCGAGGGGGGCCGGAGGCTGGCCAACTACCTGCGCACGCTCGTCCTCGAGACACAGACCCTGGCCCGCGCGTGCGGCAAGTCGCACGTCCACAACCTCGAGCCTGAGGACCTGGTCGCCCTCACGATCGAGGCCGCGGCCATGGCCCGGGTACCGCTCGCCGGCACGGACTGGATTCCGGGCCTGTCCGGCAGCTAGCCCGGCCCGGGCCACCATTCTGGTCCGGACCGCCCCAGCAACCGGGTCTGAGTCCTCTACAGTCAGGCTTGGCTGAGAGCCGTGGCGAGCACTGACGCGCAGCGATTACCGGTGGGTGAGGCGCAGGGATCGGGGATCCCTAAGCGGCGCCCTCACGCGGACACGCCGGGGAGGGACCGGCGCCTGCTCTCACGCTGGAAGGACGCCTCGCTGCTGTGGCGGGTATTCGTGGCCAACATCGTGCTCTTGGTGGCCGCGGTCGCCGCCCTGGCCTGGGCGCCGGTGACGGTGCACCGCGTCGCAACTCCCCGCGAGCTCGTGATCCTCGCGGTCGGCCTGGTGCTGGTGCTCGCCGTCGACCTGGTTCTGCTCCGGCGGGTTCTGGCGCCCCTGCGCCGCCTCGCCGCCCTGATGGGGACCGTCGAGCCCGACCAGCCGGGGCGCCGGGCCGAGCCGCCGGAGACCGGCGGGCGTGAGGTCGTGGCGCTGGCCGAGGCGCTGAACTCGATGCTCGACCGACTCGAGGACGAGCGACGGGAGAGCGGACGCCGCGCGCTCGTCGCCCAGGAGGGTGAGCGAGCGCGGATCGCCCGCGAGCTCCACGACGAGGTCGGCCAGACGCTGACCGCGGTCGCGCTCCGCGCCGAGCAGGCTGCGGCCCAGCCCTCGCGTCAGAACGAGGCGCTGGGCGAGATCGCCGAGACCGTCCTGCGCAGCCTCGAGGATGTCCACCGGATCGGCCGCGAGCTCCGCCCTGAGGCGCTTGACGACCTCGGACTCGTGAACGCCCTGATCGTGATGTGCTCACGCCTGGCTCGCCAGGGCGGCGTTCGCATCCGCCGAGAGCTCGATGCTCAGCTCCCGCCCCTGACCGAGGAGGTCGAGCTGGTTCTCTACCGCGTGGCTCAGGAGGCGCTGACCAACGCGCTTCGCCACAGCGGCGGCGGCGAGGTGAAGGTCTCCCTGCACTCGAGCGACGGCCGCGTCACCCTGACCGTGGCCGACAACGGCACGGGCCTGCCCAAGACCCGGCGCGAGGGCGGCCTGCTGGGCATGCGTGAACGCGCGATGCTGATCGGGGCCGATCTCGACATCTCATCGACCGCTCGGGGGACGAGGATCCGGCTCAGCGTTCCGACCGCGCCTGCTTCGGCGTGACCACGCCTCTGAAGACCCGCGTCCTGCTCGCCGATGACCACGAGGTCGTCCGCAGCGGCCTGCGCAGCGTGCTCGAGCGTGAAGCCGACATCGAGGTGGTCGCCGAGGCGGCTGACGGCAGCGAGGCGGTTGAGAAGGCGCTGGCCAGCGAGGTCGACCTGGCCATCCTCGACGTCTCGATGCCGCGCCTGACCGGCCTGCAGGCGACGGTCGAGCTACTCAGGCACCGCCCCGGGATGCGGGTGTTGATCCTCTCGGTGCACGAGAGCGAGCAGTACTTCTTCGAGGCGCTCAAGGCCGGGGCCTCGGGCTACGTCCTCAAGACGGCGGCGAACCGCGATCTCGTCGAGGCCTGCCGGGCCAGCATGCGGGGCGAGCCGTTTCTGTATCCCGCGGCCGTGACCGCCGTGATCCGCGACTACCTGGACCGGGCACGACGCGGTGAAGCCGTGCCCGAGGACCCGCTCACCCCACGCGAGCTGCAGGTGGTGAAGCTGATCGCCGAGGGGCATACCAGCGATGAGATCGCCTCGACCCTGGTGATCAGCCGCAAGACCGTCGACCACCATCGGGCGCGGATTCTCGACAAGCTGGGCCTGCGCAACGGCGCCGAGCTAACCCGCTACGCGATCCGGCGCGGGCTCGTCGAGCCGTAGCCGATAGGTACTCCTACCCCTTCCGCCGCGGGCCTTTCCTGCGACGGTTATCACCAGTGGCCGAGGTGGTTATCAGCTTCCGGCGGCCGCCCACGATGACCGCCGCCGAGATGCACGCCTGGGTGATCGACCGGGCGCTGGTCCGTCAGCGCGCGCTCGTGCTCTCGGGCCCGGAAGGATCCGGGCACGAGGGGCTTCGCCTCCGCGTCGAGGTCGACGATGAGGAGCTCGGGACGGCCGAGGAGGAGCTCGCCGACCTGATGATGGACATGCGGCTGCTGGGGCTGCGACCGGCCGTGATCCCGCCCGCGGGCTCAGAACGAAGATAGGTAGGAGTACCGATAGCGAACGGGTGGCGATTCGGCTTACCTCGGAAGACTTGCCGGAGAAGCCACGATCAAGCAGAGACGGTACGGCTGACGGCGACTCCGCCGCCGGCAAGACCCAGCCCGCCAAGAACATGACCCGGGCGCTCCCGCGGCCGGCCAAGCGATGGCGGCTGATGCGGCTGGGTGGCGCGGCGAGCGCATTTGTCAGGGAATGGCCCGGGGACGAGTCGGCGGCAGCGCCGATCTCCCCACGGAGACGGTCGAGTGAGTACGCCGCACCGCCGACGCAGCCTGCACGAGGCAGCTCATAAGCTAGGTCCAGAGCTGCGCAACGGCACGGGCCCCAATGGGTCCAAGCCGCTGCGTCGAAACCTCAACATGGCCGCGCACAAGCTCGGCTACTGGCCGACGACGCCCAAGCCGCAGCTGTCGTCGAACGGCGCCGGGCCCGCGCACGATTCCGATCGGGAGCGGGACATCGTCGTCCACGCCGGCCGCATGGTGCTCGCCCTGGGCGCGCTCGGCGTGGTCTTCGGCGACATCGGGACGAGCCCGCTCTACACCGAGCAGGTGATCTTCACGCAGCACGCCAACGCAGCCCGCACGACGGTCGCCGGCGTCTATGGCGTCGCATCGCTCATCTTCTGGGCGCTGATGATCATCGTCGCGATCAAGTACGCGATCATCCTGATGCGCGCCCACAACCGGGGCGACGGGGGCGGCATGGCTCTGGCCGCGCTGATCGAGCGCCGCGGAATCGGACGCACGGCGCTGCTCGTCACGCTGGGCATCTTCGGCGCCGGTCTTTTCTTCGGCGACGGGATGATCACGCCGGCCATCTCGGTCACCTCGGCCGTCGAGGGTCTCCACGTCGCCGCTCCGGGTCTCTCACACCTCGTGGTGCCGATCTCGCTGGGCATCCTGGCCGCGCTGTTCGCCGTGCAGCGCCGCGGCACTCACGCGGTCGGCTGGCTGTTCGGCCCGGTGATCCTCGTCTGGTTTGCCACCATCGGAATCCTCGGGGCTCGTGAGGTGGTGGGCCACCCCGGCGTGCTGCAGGCGCTTTCCCCCACCTGGGCGGCGAGATTCATGATCGACCACGGGGTCGCAGGCTTCTTGACCTTGGGCGGGGTCGTGCTGGCGGTAACCGGCGCCGAGGCGTTGTACGCCGACCGGGGACACTTCGGCGCCGGGCCGATACGCCTGAGTTGGTTCGCGGTCGTTTTTCCGGCCGTCGTTCTGTCCTACCTGGGGCAGTCGGCGCTGATCCTGGCCCACCCGCACACGGTCAGCAACCCCTTCTACCTGCTCGTTCCCTCTGGAGGACGCATTGCGATGGTCTTCCTGGCCACGGCGGCCACGATCATCGCCTCGCAGGCGGCGATCACCGGCTCGTTCTCGATCGCGCGCCAGGCCGTGCAGCTCGGGTTCATGCCCCGGATCAAGATCCGGCATACCTCACACGTCGAGGGCCAGATCTACCTCCCGCTCGTGAGCTGGGGGTTGGCCATCGGTGTGGCTGCGCTGGTGCTGATCTTCCAGCGCTCCTCCTCACTGGCCGACATCTACGGCGTCGCCGTCACCGGGACCCTCGTGCTCGACACGGTGCTGTTCCTGGCCGTCGCCCGTTCCCTATGGCGAACCCCCGTGTGGAAGCTCGCGATCATGGGCGGAGTCTTCTTGATCATCGAGCTGTCCTTCTTCAGCTCCAATCTGAGCAAGATCACCCACGGCGCCTGGTTCCCGCTCTCGATCGGGTTGGTGGCCACTGTGGTGATGGTCACTTGGCGCCGCGGACGGGTGATCGTGACTCGCAACCGGATCGAGGAGGAGGGAAGGCTCGAGGAGTTCCTCTACCGGCTTCGGATGGCCGATCCGCCCGTGCACCGGATCCCCCGGGTCGGGGTGTACCTGAGCCCGGGCAAGGAGACGACGCCGCTCGCGCTGCGCGCCGATGTCGAGCATTACGGCGTGCTCCACGACAAGGTGCTGATCGTCTCCATCGATGCCGTCAGCGTCCCCTACGTCGATCCGGATGACCGGTTCGCGGTCGAGATCCTGGGCAGCGGTCTGTTCAAGGTGACGCACGTGTCGATCCGCGCCGGCTATCGCGATCAGACGCACGTCCCCAAGGCCCTGGCCCTCGCTCGCGCCCGCGGGTTGCTGCCGCGCAACCTCGATCTCGAGCACGCCTCCTACTTCGTCTCCCGGATGACCATCACCCCGACCCCGGATCCGGGCATGCGCCGCTGGCGCAAGCTGCTGTTCATCGCCCTGGCCCGCAATGCGGCCAGCCCGATCGACCACTTCGGCCTGTCCGCCGACCGCACGGTCCTGGTCGGCTCGCAGGTCGGCATCTGATCGCTCGCGAGCGGGCGCCTCGGCGACGGCGCCCCGCCGCTCAGCGTGCCCCATCCTCCTCGAGCAGCAGAGCCAGTGTCGGGCAGGCATCGACCGCACGCTCGGCCAGCCCCAGCAGGTCACGCGGTACCTCGGCCACGTCGAGGATCGGATAGCCCCAGTCGTCGAGGCGAATCAGCTCGGGGAGCAGCTCGGCGCACAGTCCGTGGGCCTCACAGGCGATCGGGTTGACGCGCAGCCGCGGGCTCATCGCCGGCCGCCCTGGGCATAGACACGCCGGAGGCTGATCCCCGGCAGGGGCAGCCCGGCCGGGCGGGCATGACAGCGCCGCGTGCGGTGCGCCTCGATCTCCGGCGCGAATACCGTCAGCGCGCTGGCCACGAAGCGCACGGCGCCGTCGGGGTGGTGGCAGGCGCCCCGCCCGCGGATCTCCGACGCCCAGCGGAGCAGGCGCTCACGCTCGCCGCGGGCGCCGTCGGCCAGCGCCCCCACGCCATCCGCCATGGCCCGCAGACCATAGGTGCACGGGCCGCACTGGCCGGCCGACTGGACGGCCAGGTAGTCGATCACCCGTGCCGTCTCATGCAGTCCGCAGGCGCTCTCGCCGAGCGCAATCAGAACCCCCGAGCCCAGCGAGCATCCCACCGAGCGGAGCTCTTCACGGGCCAGCCGGAGACGCATCGCGTCCTGCGCGTGGACCCAGGTCCCGAAGTAGCCGCCCACCAGCAACGCGCGCAGCTCCTCGGTTGCACCGCCGGCGGCTTCGAGCAGGTCCGCCATCGGCGTGCCGAAGGCCATCTCGTAGACGCCGGGTTCGCGGACCGCGCCGGAGATCGTGACGAGCACCGAGCCGGGGTCGGCGTTCGTACCGAGCTCCCGGTACCAGTGCTCGCCGAACCGAGTCACGAGCGCCACCTGGGCCAGCGTCTCCGGGTTCTGGATCAGGGTGGGGCGCCGGCGGTAGCCGCGTTCGAACGGCCGCGGCGGCACGAACGTGGGGAGCTCAGGACCGCCGTTCAGGTACTGAACGACCGCGCTCTCCTCGCCCGCCACGTAGCCCTCGGGCCCGGCGACCACGCTTATCGGCACGGGGTCGTTGGGGCGGACCGAAATCGCGCCCGCGAGCGCCTGAAGCGATCCGGCCGCGCTCTCACCCACCTTCACGATCACCTCCGGCGCATCGACGGCGGCCGCCGCCAGCACGGCCCCGTCCAGCACCAGGTGGGGCATCCGGGAAAGCAGCAGCCGGTCCTTGGCGCTCGCCGGCTCGGTCTCCGATCCGTTCACCACCACCGCGGAGACCCGCCGGGCCTCGGCCACCGTGCGGAGTTTCCGGGCGGTGGGGAAATCGGCGCCGCCGCGACCCCGGAGCCCGCTGCGCTCGATCGACTCGATGAGCTCCTGGGGACTTCGATGCGGCAGCTCACCATGGACGCGCGAGTGTTCGGCCAACGTCATCGGCGCGCCTGACGGATCAAGGCCGGCCAGCAGGCGCGGGAGCCCAGGATGGCCCTCGAGCCACGCCGTCATTGCCCACCGCCCTGGGGGGTGCCGGCCAGGGTTCCGCTCACCGCGCCGGTGTTCTGGTCGATCGACAGGCTGCCCTCGAGCCTCAGGGTGGCGCCGAAGGCGTCGGTGACGCTGGCGACCAACTGGCCGCCCTGAAGCGAGAGGACCTTGCCCGCGAATGCCGACCGCAGGCCCGGCCCGGTCAGATCGACCTGGCTGCCGGCCAGGGACAGGCCGCCCGTGGGCAGCGGCGCTCCCCCGAGGCGAATCCGCAACTGTCCGGAGACCCCGCCGCTCAGCTGCATCCCGAGCTCGATGATCTCACCGCCCGGCGCCGAGGACTGGGCCACGGTTCCGGACAGCGCGGCATGAAAGGCGTGGGCCAACGGCGAGTTCTTGTTGCCGGCGCCCGCGGTGGTGGATACCGAGTGGCTCACCGTGCGGCTCACGAAGTGCGGTGACCCCAGCAGCCTGGCTGGTGTCCCGGCGCGCCGCGCCCACCCCTTTTGCAGCGGACCTGCGGCGGCGAACACGACCAGGCCAACCGGGGCGGCGACCGACAGGAGGGTCGCGCCGGCCCGCAGTCCGGGCGCCGCGGATTCGGCCGCTCGCAGGCGGAGAACGAGCGCCCACAGAACCGCGGCCAGGCAGGCCGCGGAGAGGATCAGCAGCCACGCCGACTTGACGTCGCTGCCGGTGCCGAGCCCGTGGAGCATGGCCACCGGCCAGCTGGCGTAGGCGAGCCAGTGAACGGCACGCCAGCTGCGGTAGCCCAGCCGCCGGCGGAGCAGGCTCGTGGCGACAAGGGCGATCAGGAGGTCGAACGACAGCGCTCCGAGGCCCAGCCACAGGGGCCGGTACGGCGAGCGGAAGGGGATCACCCCGTCGATCAGCGTGATCGGGGCAAACCCGTCGAGCACGCTTGTGATCACGTGGACGACGATCAGGAGGATGACCAGCAGCGAGGTGTCGCGGTGCAGCGAATCGATCGCGAATCGCGGCCACCGCGGGCCAGCGGAGAACCGAGCCGAACCCAGGATTCCGAAGACGACGCTGAGGGTCAGCAGAACGACCGCGACGACCCCGGTCGAGCGGGCCAGATACCAGTAGGCGCTCGGCCCCAGCCGTGTCGCCACGGGGATCACGCAGCGATGCCCTCGACGCTCGGCAGATCGTCGCCCTCGCAGGGCCAGCCCGCCACGTGGCGAACCTGGCCATCGATGCCGACAAGGCGGCTCGGAAGCCCCAGCGAGCGCAGCCACGGCAGGGCTCGCTCGCCACGGATGATCGTGGCCGTGCTGGCGATGTTGGCATCGAGGCAGGAGGCAGCGGTGACGCTGGCGGTGCGCCAGAAGCTGTTGACCGAGCGGCCCGTCCGGGGGTCAACCAGGTGATGGGCCGAGCCCTCGGCGTTCTCCCACCGCCGGACCATCGTGCTCGAGGTGGCGAGCCCTCCGCTCAGGATCGAAATCCACTGGCCGGGCGCCGAGATGTCCGCCCGGTGGTCGTCGGTCACCCTGATCCGCCAGCCCTCTGCGGGCGCTGCGCCCGCGACTGCCACATCGCCGCCCAGCGAAACCAGAACCCCGCACCCGGCGGCGTCGGACGCCCCGGCAGCGGCGCGGTCGGCCGCCAGCGCCTTGGCCGTAGCGCCGAGGTCAACCCTGACGCCCCGGCCCAGGCGCGCGGTGCCGCAGGCCCGGTCGACCTGGATGGTGCGCCAGCCGGGGACAGACGCGATCCGCACGGCTGACCGCGGGGCGGAGCCCGGACTCAGCTCGTCAAACTCACGGTCGTAGCCGAGCGCGATCAGGGCCTCCCCGACCGTGGGGTCGACGTCGCCGTCGGTCAGCTCAGCCGCGCGCAGCGCCGCAGCCAGCGCATCGAGCAGCACCGGACTCACCGCCACGGTCTCGCCGGCGGCCCGGTTGAGGCATTCGACCTCGGAGTCCTCACGAAACCGTGAGCACGCCTGATCGAAAACCGCCACCACCTCTTCCACGGCGCGGCGCGCCACCTCCACGCGGTCGCCGTGCTGGGCAGCCACGACAGCCGTGCTGCCGAGCGCGGCGAAGCTCACCCACGCTGGCTCCTCCACGACGTCAGGAGCCGCCGGACACCGCGGCTCCCGCGCCCGGCGAGACGGAGGCGCTGGGCGCCGGAGCGGGCTGAGGCGCCGCCGAAGGGGCCGGAATCGATTGCGCAGACTCGCCGTCCGCGCCGACGCCGAGCTGGGCCGCACTGGCCGGTGCCGGCAACGGAGGCGTGCCATGGGAAGGGGCTCGTGCCGACTGCGAACTGGCAGTGACCGCGCTCGACTTGGCGCCCAGCGACTTTCCTGGCAGCAGCGCCGAGACGAGCGCCGCCAACCCCGCGGTGAGCGCCGCCGCACCGGCGATCACCCAGCGCCGGGTCACGCTGATCCGGTGCAGGGCGGCGTCGCGAAGGCGAACCGGGTCCTGGCCAGGTGTCTGGCGCATCGGCGTCATGTTGGAAATCTTCCCCGTTCCCGCTAAGAGGAAGGTGAGAATTCGCCCAGCCTCAGCCGCCCGCCACGTCCCGGCGGAGGAAGACCAGATACGCGGCGGCGAACGCCGGCACCGCGTACATCGCGCAGACCCAGACGGCGCGGATCACGGGGGCCCAATCGGTGGGGGTGCGCAGGAAGCCCTGCCAGGCGTTGAACTGCGTGCTCAGCAGGTACGGCTGGGCGCCACTCATCCCGGGCAGGATCCCGATGAGCTGGAAGAGCAGCGAGATCATCAGGGTGCCCACCACCGCCGCGGCGCTGTTGCGAGTGACCGCCGAGAGCATCAGGCCGATGGCGACGATCGTCAGGATCGGGATCAGGTAGACGAGCAGGCTGACGTACACCAGCTCGAGCGCCTTGGGCGCCGAGACGATTGTGCCCGAGAGGCTCTGAAGGGAGTGAAAGCCGGACTGAATGATCCCGGCGATCACCGCCACCGTTCCGTCGAGCAGGATCGCCACCACGGCGTAGGTGGCCGCGGTCAGCGCCTTGCCGAGGAAGATCTGGTGGCGCTCGAGCGAGCGGGTGAGCACGGTCTTCAGCGTCCCGTTGTGATCCTCCGAGGCGACGATGTCGCCGGCCACGAGCGCGGTGATCAACGGGAACATCCAGATCGCCCCAAACAGGAGGATGACCAGCGGGACCGCGAGGCCGCTGCGGTCGAGGTAGCTGGAGAAGGCGAAGTCACCGCCGCGCTGGTGGCGCTGGAAGTGGATCGCCAGCACGAAGATGATCGGGACGAGGATCGAGGCGCCCAGCCCCAGATAGGTTCGCTTCTGGTAGCGGAGCTTGGTGAGCTCCCAGCGGTACACGGTTCCGATGCCCGGGCGCTTGACCCGCGCCGGGCGGGCGTCGACGACGGCGGGGGCTGCCGAGGTGGCGCTCATGCTCCTGCCTCCACCGGCTCGGCCGGTGCGTCGTCGCGCCGCGCCGGCGACGATGCATCCCCATCCTCGGTGAGCGAGAAGAAGAGCTCCTCCAGGGTCGCGCCCTGTGGCGCCAGCGCCGTGATCAACGCGCCCGCCTCGACGAGCGCCTGGGAGAGCTCGGCCACCGCATGCTCGTCGCCCAGGAACGAGATCTGCCCCGCACGCTCCCGCGCGTCGCCGATCCCCGGCTGGGCCCGGCACACGGCCAGCGCGCGCTGGTTGTCCGTCGTCGAGAGGCGGTAGGTCATGCCCGCGGCGCGCTTGAGGTCGGCGATCTGGCCCTCGTAGACAATCCGGCCCTTCTGCACGATCGCGACGCGGTTGCAAACCTCCTCCACCTCGGCCAGGAGATGACTCGAGAGGACGATCGTGATCCCCCGGGCGGCCAGAGACTGGATCAGGACGCGCATATCGCGCATCCCGCCCGGGTCCAGGCCAGTCGTCGGCTCGTCCAGCAGGAGCAGCTTGGGGTCACGCAGCAGTGCGGCGGCGATCCCCAGGCGCTGTCGCATCCCGTGCGAGTAGCCGCCCACGCGGTCGCCCGCCCGGCCGGAGAGCTCGACCGCCTCGAGCGCGGCGTCGATGCGGGTCGGCGCCGCTCCCCCGTCGAACGCCGCCAGCAGCTCGAGGTTGCACCGGCCGGACAGGTAGGGATAGAAGGTCGGAGCCTCGACGAACCCCGCGACCCCCTCCAGCGCCTGAACCGTCTGGAGCGGATCACGCCCGAACACCCGCACGCTCCCGGCCGTGGGCCGGATCAGCCCGAGCATCATCCGCAGCGAGGTCGTCTTGCCCGCCCCGTTCGGGCCCAGGTAGCCGTAGACGTCGCCCGCCTCGACGGTGATGTCGACGCCGCCGACGGCCACGAGCTCGCCGTAATGCTTGACCAGGCCGCGAACCTCGAGTGGCGGCGGCTCGGTCATCGGAGATGGCGCCGAAGGATCCAGTCCCGGCCGGCCCGCCGTCATAGCCCGCGGGCCGCGGCCCGGGCGACGGCCGGTCTGACCGACCCCGCCACCGTGTAGCTCACGCCGCCCGAGGTGAAGCGAACCAGCGTCCCCAGCGCGGTGTCGAGCTCCTGGGCCGTCGCCCCATGGGCCGAGAAGGTGGGCAGGGTGATCCCACGCTGGTGATCGCCGACCGCCCGGCTCAGCTGCAGCTGCCGGGAACTGGACGCCGTCGCCGGCTCCTCCACCACGGCGATCGCCCCGGGGCCCTGGCCGTAGATGAGCAGCGCCCCCTTGCCGAGCAGCGACACCGACTGACGCGTCCTTCCGGCGAGCGTCGCCGGAGCGCTCAGGGTGAAGCCGACATGCTTCGCGACGGCGCGCACGCCGGTCACATCGGAGTGCGTGCCGTGCTTGTGCTCAGACTTCACGGCGCCGCCCTGGCTCGGCGTGGCGACCTTGACCACGCTGTAGCCGGACGGGGGAGCGAGGTTGAATACGCTCGCGGCCACGGCCCCGTAGCCGATATTGGTCGCGGCCAGCTGGAGCACGGGCTTGCTGTCGCCCCGGGCGTAGACGGCGAAGCGCAGCGGAACGCCGTGGACGGCATCCCACGCAAGCTGGAGCTGCCCGACGAGACCGCCCGCCTGCTTGGGCGAGACGCTGACCGTGTACGTCGGCTGGCCGCCGACATCGGTGGGGCGGGCATGGCTCAGGTTCAGATGCCGGGCCAACCGGTTGATGTCGGTCTGGATCTCGGCCACGGTCGGCACCTGCGCCTGGTGATGCTTGGCCGCGGGCGCCGACCCCGCGGGCAGGGTGCCCTCGTAGACGGTCTGCAGCGTGGGATCCGAAACCCACCACGTGCTGTGGTTGACGACGATCTCCGGGTCGCCGTTGTCGCCATAGAGCTCGAGCCGGAACCGGCCGTCGCCCGAGACCCAGACGTGACCGTTACCCCCCTGCAGCAGCGGATCGGTTCCCTGCAGCTCGGAGGCGCCGATCAGGCCGTTGGTGAAGCTGATATCGGCGCTGATCCCCTTGACGCGGGGCGCGGCCAGGGCATCACGGACCGCCCTCGCCAGAGGCTTCGGCTTCGGCACCGGGCCGCTGCCCTGCGCCGCGAGCGCGATTGCAGTACCGCCCGCGATGATCGCCACCACCCCGGCGATCGCGCCCAGCAATGTTCGTGTGGGGGCTGTGCGCAGGAACCTGTTGACCATCTCGACTTCCTTTCCGAACCACCGCCTACGACTACCTCAGGGTAACCCCCTCAGGTAGTTTCACCCCCCGTGTCCGATTGTCCTGCGATTAGAAATCCCCCATGTGCCGCCTGTTTGGGATGAGCGGCGGCCTCGGGCGCGTCCGCGCCACCTTCTGGCTGCTGGAAGCGCCGGACTCGCTCGCCGAGCAGAGCCGGCGTGACCCCGACGGTACGGGTCTTGGCTACTACGACGACCTGGACGAGCCGGTCGTCGTCAAACAGCCGCTGGCCGCCTACGAGGACCAGCAGTTCGCCGAGGAGGCGCGCGAGGTCCGCTCGCGAACCTTCGTCGCGCACGTGCGCTACGCCTCGGGCTCGCCCATCACCCAGCGCAACACGCATCCTTTCGTTCAGGCCGGTCGTCTGTTCGCCCACAACGGCGTGATCGGCGATTTGCCGGCCCTCGAGCATCACCTCGGAGACGGAATGTCGATGGTCGGGGGCGAGACCGACTCGGAGCGCTACTTCGCGCTCATCACCAAGGAGATCGCGCGCACCGGCGACGTCGGCGAGGGGATCGTCGCCGCCGCCACCTGGATCGCCGAGAACCTGCCCGTCTTCGCGATCAACTGCGTGCTCATCACCTCGCATGAGCTCTGGGCGCTCCGCTACCCGGACGTGCACGAGCTTCATGTGCTCGAGCGCAGCCCCGGCGGGCCGCGCGGCCACCGCCATCTCGAGCACGCCAGCGCCCGGGGAACCATCCGCGTGCGCTCCGGCGAGCTGGCCCGCCGCCCGGCGGTGGTCGTGGCCAGCGAGGAGCTGGACGAGGACCCGGGCTGGCGGCCGCTTGAGTCGGGTGAGCTCGTACACGTCGGGCCCGACCTGCGGACGACCGTCCGGCGGGTGATCGATCGAGCGCCCGCGCACCAGCTGACGCTGGCCGACCTGGATGCCAAGGCGGCGGCCTCGCAGGCCGCAGCTGGGCACGGCTGACCCGCCGGCCAGACGGGCACCTGTCACTCACCATAATTGGTGGGCAACGGTCCCCGATCGAGGAGGAGCGATGACGTATCAACCATCCGAGCTCGAAGAGATCGAGCGTGAGGAGCAGGAAGCGCGGCTCCGCTACGAGGAGCATCGCGACCGCCAGAGAAGGAGCGAGGGGGAGGCGCCCGCCGAGGAGGGCCTCCTCGAGCGGCTGGAGAGCGAATGGCGGCGCGCGCTGGATCGGCTCCACGCGGCTCGCGGATCCCGCGGAGACTGAACTCACGGCGTCGCCGCCCAACCTGCCGCCCGGGCCGCCCTTACCGCGGCTGCTTCAGACCGTCGCCTTCATCGTCGGGGGCGCCCGCTTTCTCGAAGCCTGCCGGCGCCGCTACGGCGAGATCGTCACGATGGGCACGCTGTTCGACTCGAAGTTCGTGATGGTGTTCGACCCGCTCCTGGTCAAGGAGGTCTTCCAGGGCTCAGGTGACCAGCTTCATGCCGGCGAGGCGAATGCGCTCCTCGGTCCGGTGCTGGGACCGCGTTCGGTCCTGCTGCTCGACGGGGCCGAGCACCTTCGCCACCGCCGCCTCATGCTCCCCACCTTCCACGGCGAGCAGATGCGCGCCTGGACCGAGGCGATCGTCGAGTCGGCGGACCTCGAGATCGACAGCTGGCCGGTCGGTCAGGCCTTCTCGATCCTCCAGAGCATGCAGTCGATCACGCTGAGGGTGATCATGCGCGTCGTCTTCGGCTATGCGCCCGGCCCGGAGGCGGATGAGCTCCAGCGGCGCCTGCGCGCGATGATCGACCCCATCGCGCGGCCGCGGGGCCTCGTGGCGCTCCAGCTGCTGAGCCAGATCAGCGGCGAGGGCCGAGTCCTGAACCGCTTCGCGCCTCAGCGGCGCGCGGTCGACGAGCTGGTGCATGCCGAGATCGAGCGCCGCCGCGCCGACCCCGATCTTGCCGAGCGAACCGACGTCTTCTCCGCGCTGCTCCTGGCCGAGGACGAGTCCGGCCAGCGCCTGAGCGATCACGAGGTCCGCGATGAGCTGATGACGCTCCTGTTGGCGGGCCACGAAACGACGGCGGTGGGGCTGGCCTGGGTCTTCGACCTCCTGCTGCACTCCCCGGCCGTCCAGAGCCGCGCCATCGAGGGCGATGACGCGTACCTCGACGCCGTGGTCAAGGAGGCGCTGCGGATCCGGCCGGTCATCCCTGGCGTCGGGCGCGTCGTACGCGGCGCCCCGTTTCGCCTCGGCGGCTACGAGATCCCGGTCGGGATGGAGATCAACCCCTCGATCCGCGTCATCCACCGCCGTCCCGACCTGTACCCCGAGCCTGAGGCGTTTCGCCCTGAGCGCTTCCTCGGCCCCGACGCTCCCGATACCTACACCTGGATCCCCTTCGGCGGCGGAACCCGACGCTGCCTGGGCGCGAGCTTCGCGCTGACCGAGATGCGCGTCGTCCTGCGCCGCGTGCTCGAGCGCTGCGCCCTGCACGCGGGGGCGCCGGCGCTCGAGGAGCCGACGTTCCGGGGCATCACCGTGGCACCGAAGCACGGGACGCAGGTGGTGCTGGAGCGGTTGCCGGCACCGGCTTCTGCCGGGCCGCTCCACATCACGAACTTTGGCGCTGCGGTGTGGAATAGGTGAACTCCGGGGCCACAGTTCCGCCGCACCGCCGCTACCGCGCGCCCGTCGCGTACCTGACGATCGACAGGTCGGTCAGCCACTCGACCGGAGCGCGGTCATCGGTGTAGACGGCGCCGCCGCGCAGCGCCGGCGAGAGCCCCAGGCCGATCCGCAGGGCGATCGGATCGAGGTCCCCCGGCAACCGGCCGCGTTGTTCGGCCGTCAGCACCCGCTGCGCTGAGAGGGCGCGGGCGCTCGCCACGACCAGCGAGTTCGTGTCGCTGCTCGGATAGCGTGCGACGAAGGGGAACACGGCCTTCAGGGTGGCTGAGACCACCTTCTCGAGCGAGCTCGACCCGGGGATGTGCCCGACGTTCACGATGATCGTTCCGCCCGGCCGGAGGTGGCGCCTGACCAGCGCGAAGAACTCGCGCGTGACCAGGTAGAACGGGATGTAGGGCTGGCGGTAGGCGTCGAGGAAGATCGCGTCATATCGGGCATGGCTGGCCGCCAGCCAGGGCCGCGCATCGGCCGTGTACAGGTGAAGCCGGGGGCCGCGCAGGCCGAAGTAGCGCCTTCCGATGCCTGTCAGCTCGCCGTCGATCTCCACGGCATCCACGCGCGCGGCCGGGAAGTAGTGGCCGTAGGCGCGCGCGATGGTTCCCGCGGCGTCGCCCAGGATGGCGATCCGTTTGGGGATTCCCCGCCCTCCGATCAGCGGAAGGACGAGGTAGTCGTCCCAGTACCCGCCCGTCAGATAGCTCCAGGGGCGGTAGAGCGAATGGATCGCGACACCCTCGTTCAGCTCGAGCCATCGCTCGCCGTCCCTGAACTGAAGAACGCGGGCGTATTGATACGGCGTCTCGGTCGAGAAGATCACCCTGGCTCCCGGGACGCCCGCGCCCACGGCAGCTGGGGGCACGGCGAGCAGGGCGCCGATGATGAGCGGGAGGACCAGGAACCGCCTCGGCCCCAGCCCGGGCGCGGCCACCGCGGCAAGCGCCAGCGCGAAGACGAGAAACGTCCGGTGGGTGCCGATCAATGGAATCAGCAGGAGCGCCGAGGCGAACGTGCCGACAAGCGATCCCACGGTCGAGATGGCGTACAGGCGCCCGGTCACCGTGCCCGTCTGGGCCACGCGCTCCACGGCCAGTCGGTTGGCGTAGGGGGCGACGGTCCCGAGCAGGAGCACGGGCACCGCGACGAGCACCAGCACGGCGACCAGCGAGCCGAGGAAGCCGCCGACCGAGAGCGCGCCCAGAGCCCTGACCGCGACCCCCAGGAAGGGGTCGGCGGCGAACGGGACCGCGGCCAGAAGCACACCGGCGACGCTCACGATCGCGCAGAGCCCCCGCAGATCGGCTCGCCGGTCAGCGAGCCTGCCGCCGAGCGCGTAGCCAGCCGAGAGGGCCACCAACACGGTGGCGATCGTGTTCGCCCAGATGATCGTCGAGGCGCCGAAGTACGGAGCGAGGAGCCGCGCGGCGGAGATTTCCGCCCCCAGGCTGGCCGCGCCGACCACGAAAGCGAGCGCCCGGACGTAGCCGATCGGGGCGGTCTGCCGTGCCGGCGCGCTCTCCTCCGCGGGCGCGGTCTGGGGCCGGCTCTCGACGACGGTCACCGGCTGGATATTGCCGCGCTGCTCAAGCCCAGCCGGGTCTGGTGTGACGTTACGGGCTGCGTTCGCTCGGTGTTGACGCCGGATTCAGGTTTGTTCGGGTTCTGACCGACGTCGGCGTTTGTCTGGCCGGGGACCGGGAAGCCCGAGACGAAATCGCGACCGCCCGTCGCCTCTCGCGACGTGCCGTCGCCTTCCGGCCAATCTATTTGGAGGTAGCTCATGCGAGTTCGAATCGCCGTGGCGAGCGTCATCGCCTGCTTCGCCATGGGCGCGGTAGCCGTACCGACCGCGCTGGCGTCAAACGGCACCCCTGTCCCGCCGAAGGCCAACACGGTGGCACCGCTGTACACAGTGCCGATCAGCGGACTGGCGACGAACCACAAGCAGTTCAAGGGCACGTTCGGCATCCAGCGCTTCGTCGTCCGCCACCAGAAGGTGTACGCGCTGGGGACGCTCAAGGGACGCCTTGGCGGGGTCCGTGTGACGCGTTACAACGTCACGCTCCCGGCCAGCCTGACTGGCGCCCCGACCGGCGTCGCCCAGACGGCTGCGGTGGGGCAGTCATGCCCGATCCTGCACCTGGTGCTCGGCCCGATCAACCTGAACCTCCTCGGCCTTAGGGTCAAGCTCGGTGGGGGGGCGCTGGCCAACCAGCCGATCGTGCTGGACATCACCGCTCAGCAGGGGCCCGGCAATCTGCTCGGGAACCTCCTCTGCGGCATCACGAACTCGCTGAACCAGACGGGCGCCCTGACCCAGCTCGGCGGCGACGTTCAGCAGCTCGCAGCAACCCTGAACAGCCTCACGTCGCTGTTCGGCGCGCTGAACCTCTAGGTACGGATGGAGTTGTGCCGGGGCGGGCGCTGATCCCGCCCCGGCAGCCATCCTCCGGCCGTGGACGCAGGTTGGACCGGCGACCTCCTGGGGTAAACCGAAGCCGTAAGACCGATCCTTTGAAGGAGGAGAGATATGGGTGATCGTTCACAGCGTGTGAAGGGCAAGGTCGAGGAGGTCAAGGGCCGCGCCAAGCGGGAAACCGGGATCGCCACCGGACGGCCGGGCACCGAGGCTCGTGGAGCAGGGGAAGAGCTCAAGGGCAAGGCCAAGAACGCCGTCGGGAAAGCGCGGAGCGCGGCCAAGAAGGCGACCCGGTAGGCGAGCCCGAAAGCGCGCTCCGAGGCGCGCGCCCTCGACTTACCGAAGAGGACGCCGCCGAGCTCGCCGCACTCCTTCCCGGCTCAGAGCCGGCGGCGAATCAGCCCGAGCTCCTTTGCCGCCCCGAAGCTCGTGCCCGCGAAGGCCAAAGCCGCGAGCACGATCCACAGGATCGAGCTCGACCCCTGCGGATGAACCGGAGCCACAGCCGCCATCTTGAACGGCGCCGCCACAGCTGGTGCGGTTGATTGCGGCGCCGGGCCGGGCGCTCCCGCAGACGAGGGTTTGGCCTGATCCGATCCCGCCGCCCGGTGTGACGCTCGGTGCGGTCGATGGGCCGAGCGGCGCGACCGCTCAACGGGGCGTTTCTTGGCCTTCGCGCTTGTCGCGGCGTGCGGATGGGTGGTCTTCTTCGCCGGCTTGGCCTTGTGGCGCGGCGAGTCGGTTGATTGCGTCGGCAGCGAGCGAGCACTCGCGTGATGCTTGGTGTGGGTGGTGGCCGACGAAGAAGCCTTTGCCGCCTTTCTCTTCGTGTGGATGGCCGACATCGACGTTACGGTTGGGCTCGAGGTTGTCGGCGTCGTCACCGTGCTCGGCGGCGGCGCCGTGCCGACGCTGGTGACCACGCAGTTGGCGGTGACGCTCTGGACCGACTGCGTCCCCGGAGGGAGCATGTCGATCGGCGGTGTGCCGGCGGGGGCGGTGGCCGTGGAGGTCACGGTCGTGCCGTTATCGAGGACCGCCGTGACCGTGCACTGGTCAGCCGAAGCGGCCGGGACCGCGAGACCACCCATGCATACGAGGGCACAGCCGAGCGAGGCGAGGGGAACCTTCACGTCTGTGCAGCAGATGCCCACCGGTATTCCTTAATGGCCCCCGAACTGGCGCGTCCGGCCCAGCTTCCCCCTCTGTTCACAACAGGGATTTCTCAGCCCAGCGGGCGGAAGTATATGCGCGCGACAATGCAGTGCAAACCTGCCGCCAAGCTTGCAAATCCCCGTGCTCACATGCTCCTGCACGCGAATGGACCGTTGGGCACCAGCCTGTCCGGGTTATGACCCCCAGGCGCTTGCAATCGGCTAACGGGCCGGTTTAGAGTCGCACGGGCGCAGCAATGAGGGGGGCTTTAGTAATGGGACGGTTCATCGTCGTCGTCATATCGGCGACAGTCGCGGCTGGCTGCGGCACTCAGACGATCATCAAGACCGTGACGACGAGTAGCCAGTCGGCGGCCGCGACGCAAACGCAGGCATTGACGGCGTCGCAGACCGCAAAGGTCGGCGACACCCTCACGTTGACGGGCAATGGCGGCGAATCGATGGCGGTCACGGTGGATCAGGTTATGGATCCCCTGCAGGTTGGGCCGTACGACCAGGCGGATCAGGGGCAGCGTTTCGTCGGAATCCAGATCACGCTCAAGAACGTTGGGTCGGTCGCCTATTCGGACGCGCCGGAGAACGGGGCGACGCTTCTGTCCAACACCCGTGAGCAAGCCCAAAGCCAGATCGTGAGCGGAGGCCCTTGTGGCAACGAGTTCGCATCCTCCGCCAACATCGCTCCGGGCGATACCCAGCAAGGCTGCATTCCGTTCGAGATGCCCGTCGGCCAGACGCCGGCGAGCTTTCAGTTCACCCTCAACTCGGGATTTGCGAACCAGACCGGCCAGTGGTCACTCGCCGGCGCGGCGACGTCTGGCGGTTCGTCAGGCGCCACCACGACGTCTAGCAACACCGCTAGCAACACCGGTGGAGGGGGCGCCACGACCGCGACCTGCAACGAAGGGCCGTGCGTTCTAACCCGCATGCCGAATCAGTGCTCGCGCGGCTTGGCGGCAACGTCTTCGGTGTCTTGCGGGCTAGCAAGCAATGTGTTCTATGAGTACTTCCAGGCGGAACGGACCGGGAATACGAGTGCGATTTCCGCGTGGAGTCCCCTAACCAAGCAGTACTACAGCGCAAGCTGCTCCAGTGGAGACGGACTTATTGACTGCTCTATCAGTGGTACTACAGCCCCGAACGCTGAGGTTGTGATCACTCAAGCCGCTCTGGATGCGTATTCCCCCTCGCAGGCGACTTGGTTCGCGTCACACCATGACGTCGGCCCAAATGGATGACCGGATGGAGCGCGCGCTGGCATCCGAATCGGCTGCCTCGCACTATGCCTGCTCTGCACCGACCACGCGCGGGGGGCCTTACGGGGAATTGACCGGCTCTAGTTCGTTTGGAGAACCTCTCGCTTCAGATGCTCCATCTCGACCTCGGAGATGACGCCTTGCTCCCGTAGCTTTGCCAGCCGTTCCAACCGCGCGAGGGTGTCGTCCTTTGGAGCTGCGTTGAGCGGCAGGTCCAGTTCGCTTGCGTCGGGCTGCGGAGGAGAAGTCAGACGGCGGGCGGTCTCAAGCCGAAGGAATACCTCGGATAGCAGAATACGCCATTCTTCGGGCCGCATCTCCGAGACGTGCACGAGGAAGACCTCCGCCGAATCGGTCCTCAACACAAAGCCAGTGGGCTTTCCGCCTTTAAGGAACAGCAGCGGCAACGCTACCGGCAGCATCACGACGCCAATGGCGGCGGTCGTCCCTACGCGGACCGCCGCTGACTTGGTCTTGGAGCGCAGATCATCGGGGACTGCCGGTTTTCCAACCTCGAGTGAGGCCAGATCCGCGTACCTCATAGTCGCGAGCCGTCCGCTCTGCGTTATGCGTACGTCGTCCTGATGAAAAATGAGATCAACACGAGCGGATTCACTCGGCTCGATCCCGACCCCGAACCCGCCGAGGCACCGACACTCCGGCACAACAACGAGCGCGCCGGTCCTCGGATCGCTCGCGAGCCGGCGAACGTCGGCTTCGGCGATAGCCAAAAGCTCGTTGCAGTCCGATAGCGCGCCACCGGTGACATGCGCACGTATCGCAGTTGCAAGTTCTGCTAGACCCTCTGCCTCGGCGTAGTCGGTGCGTGCGCGAGCCTCGACTACCCACAATGCGCGCAGGGCCTTCTTGTGTTTCCCGGCTTGAACGAGAGCCCTAGCCCTATCCAGGTCAACGGACACGCAGCCACAATCCTAACCCGCAGCGGTTCTCGGATCGAGGTCGTAGGTCACGCGCCGCTTGGCGGTGGGGAAGACCGAATAGGGTGGGCGTCCGCACGTCGGCCGATCATGGTGTCGTGGACGCAGCTTTTGCCGCCTTGATCGGTGCAGGTGTCGGATCCGTTACCTCAGTGGCCTCCCAGTTCGTGGGCCACAATCTAGAACTTCGGCGCGACCGCCGCGACCAGCACCGTGACCGCGCACGGGTCGCAATCGAGGCTGCTGCCAAGGCGTTGTTTGTAACGCGCACAATGACCGAGGAGGAGTACGCCGCGCGGAACTTCCGCCCCGACAGTGTCGGCGCTCAGAGACCCGATCAGGTCATGGCGACCAGCTTTCTCTTCGATGAAGCCTTCGGAGCCATGACGCAGTTGCAAGTCGAGCTTGGTCGAGATCACCCGCTCGTGAGCCGATATGACACGACGATCACGGTCTGCGCGAAGGCCCTACGTCTCGGCATCGAGGCCAGGAAATTATGGGGCGGCCCGATGACTCCGGAGGTCGAGGAGATGATCAAGAGGGACGCTCGCGCAATGCTTGAGGCGCAGAATGCGCGGTTTGCGTGGGTGGCTGAGGCACGAGAAGTGCTCGACGGCATATAAACCGGACGCCGGCAAGCAGACTTTAGGTAGCGACGGTGTCAGGCCGCATGTTCGTACGGCTTTGTGCGGCCGAAACCCTAGCTCTCGGTACCTGCTGCGTCACGAACCGGGCTGCTGATACTCATGCCGCGATACGCACCACCCTCGTCGCGGGCTAGGAACTTAGCGAAGGTCTGCCACGGCTTCTTCGCTACGTCGGTGTAATCGATCCAAATATCGAAGCTAGGCAGGTCTCCCAGCTTTCCGATTGGAATCACGACGGCGGCGTCCTCGCCTAATCCGAGCCCGACCAACCAAGTGGTGTGCCTTGCGTCTCCCCAGGCCTGTGAGCGTTGCCCAGCAGCGTTTCGCGGCGTAACAGCTATCTCAACATTCAGCGCCGGTCCGGACCCGATGTTTCTGAGTGGCAGAACGATGTGCATGGCTGCTACGAACGCCGGTCGTCTTTGCCGCGCCCCATCTGAGGGGTGCTCCATACGTTGGGTGTCGTCAATAACCGGGATGACGATGGGACGATGGCTTTCCTCGACAGCGAGCCGAGATATCTCGATGGTCGCTCTCGCGCCAAGTGAGGCTGCCAACCGTGCCGGACGGTCCGTCCGGGTGAATTGGCAGCTTTACCCGCGTGGCAGTGGACCAAACCAATCAAGAGTTGCAGAGCGCTCTCCTCGCTGCGTTCCAGCTGGGCATGCAGGGCCAGTGGGTGCAGGCCGCAGAGTTGGTCCGCCGATATGCCGATGAGGGCGAGAATTCCGTCGCAATCGCAGCCATGGCGGTCTGGTTGGCCAATGCCGGCCAGTGGCAACAAGGTCTTCCGTACGCCGAGAAAGCAATTGACGGTTCCGTAGCGGTAGGTCCAATCGCGACTAACTACGGCAACTTGCTCTCGGCTGACGCCAACTACCGGGACCGCAGCGCCCGGTTCTTCCAGCGGGCGATCGAAGCTGGATGGACGATCGATCCCTTTGCCCAAGCTCAAACAATGATTCAGCAGGGGAATGCGTCCGGTGCCATTGATCTGCTTGAAAACGCGCGCAGCCGCACTCTCACCCAACTTCAAGGCGCGTGGGAGCGACTGAACCGGGACGTAACCCAGAGTCAGCAGCGTCTCGATACGGAGCTGAAGCAGGTTTCGGAAAGCCGAGTCGCGCAGATAGCTCAGATGACTGAAGACGCGGCGTTCGTCAGGGGCGAGCGAGATCGCGTCACGCAGCTGGTTTCAGACACGACATCGCTTCTCCAAAACGTCGCGGCCGACAACCTCGCCAGTGAATATGCGGAGCGCGCGAAGACGTCGGCCGAACGCGCTGACCGATGGACCAAAGCCACGATTGCTGTGAGCGTCCTCGCCATTGTCGTTGCTGCGACATTCGTCCTCGTCGGTCTAGCGAATCACCATGACGTCGGGACTGTGCTTGCGCGAGCAGCCATCAGCCTTCCGCTGCTTGCCCTGGCGGCATACCTAAACAAGCTCGGTACCGACGAGCGCCGGGACGTAAGGAACTGGACACACATCGAGCTTCAGATCCGGACCGCTCGGCCATATCTCGGCAACTTGCCGGAAGCTATGCGCGATGAAGTTCAGGCTGCGCTCGCGTTGCGCTTCTTCCCAGGGCAGGCGCAGGACCCGCATGGCGGCACAGCCGTTGACTCCGATCCTGACGACGCCCTTCGGCTAATCAGAGACCTTCTGGCCCGCCAGGAACACGGTGTCCCGTAGGGCGAGTGAGTTACGGAGGCCGCCTCCTTCCTAGCACGGGCAGCGCTGCGTCGCGTTTACCGTTCCGTCCGCGCGTGGCCAAAGTGGAGCGGGCCGCATAGATCGGCAGGACCCGCCAAGGTGGCGGACTATCCCCGTCTCCTGCGGCTGCCGTCGCCACATGAGCGCGCTTATGCGTTAGGCTCTACAGTGCGGACGCCAAGGGTGGCGTTAGAGAGCGGGCTCAGCAAGGCAGAGGAAAGTCCCACTGGGCCTTCGAAGGTCGTAGAACAGGGGGGCTAGATGACTGGGATCAAGCGCGTTCTAGTCGTTGCTGTGTTTGTGGCGTTCGGGGCTGCGTCTCCGGCAGCACTAGCAGCGCCGCCGACGCAACTGTCGCCCGCTGACGGCGCATCGGCAACTGCGGGTACGCCCGTTCAGTTCACAGCATCTGACCCAACCCCCTATACGTACGATCTCAACCTTCAGATTTCGTCCTCGCCAGCGACCAACTCCGATGGGACTCTCGTCACCCCGGACCTGACCTCCACCGCAGGGTTCATGTTCGGTACGAACGGCCAGTTCAGCACAACCTGGACACCATCCAATCGGACCGCACAGACCGTCTACTGGACCGTATACCGGCTTGACTGCTCAAGCTACCCATGCGCAAAGGTTGCGAGCCCCGTTCGCACCCTGCACGTCGGCGGACTACCAACCCCTCAACCGGTTTCTCCCGCAAACGGGGCTACGGTCGTGATAGGGCGCGACGTGACGTTCACTGTGAACGATCCAACCGATCCGCTAGCGGGGCTCACGCTTGACATCTCCTCGTCGCCCGCGACGAATGCGGACGGCACATTGGCCAACGCTGACCTCGACACGCTGTTCTTGGACGGGCCTGGTCCGACCTTTTCGGCCACATCATCGAATGCGACCAACAGCGTAGGGACTGTCTATTGGGTTGTCTACCGGTTTCAGTGCGTCGGCACCTGGTGCGGGAAGGTTGCTTCGCCGATGCAGAAGCTGACGGTTATCCCGCCACCGGTCTCCGTACATCTCGTCGGCCCGACGCATTTCCACGTAAACCACCCGACCATCCAATGGCGGATTCACTGCAACGTTGACTGCTACGGAGACAGCTATGTCCGAGCCTCGGTTCGTACGCATGGACATACTCGCCATGTCTCACGTCTCTCGCTCCGGAAGGTTTCGTTCAACCTGAGGAATGCGGCGAGCTTTGACGAGTGGTTCACATACACATATCGAGGCCGATTCCTGACGCTTCTACGGCAGTTGGTCGCGAAGTATGGACAAGTCCGCTTCGACGCATACGTACGCGTAACGGATGCAGCTGGCCACACCTCGTCTGGCCATCGAGTGCTCTACATGCTGCCGTCTCCGCTGCCGCCTCCGTCGAGCCCACCGTCGCGCCCTGCACCTCCGCGGACGCCTCCACCGACTGCGTGTCACCCGTTGACCAACTCCGGGGGTTGCTACGAACCCGGTGAATACTGCCGCGAGACTGACCACGGGATGAGTGGAGTTGCAGGCGACGGCGAGGCAATCATCTGTGAGGACAACAACGGATGGCGCTGGGAACCGGCCTAGGACGCAAGCCACGGGGCCAGCGTCAACTCGACTGGTCTGGATCCTCGCCCGTCGCCGATCTGACCTCTAATGGGCGACGTAAGCAAGGGGGCATCACGGCGCAGCGGCCGTTGCTGGCTTTCCAGTTGCGCCACTAGCGGTAGCGGGCAAGCTTGAAGCCGGAGCGATATTCGGGGATTATTTCCTGGAGGGCGACGGGGCAGTTCGCGAACTTCAGGGCGCTTGCCGCGATAACGGCCTTTCTTGCTGCGGGTATGGCGCTGCCACGCGTAGCGGATGCAGCCGTACCGACGAAAGCAATCACTGTGGCTCCGCCTTATCAGCCTCCGACGCTGAGCCCGGAGACTCCAGTGGTGGACACAGAGCCGTACCTTCATACGGCATCGATCGCGTACGACGACGTGGCAGGAACGGTTACCGGCACCTTCTCGCTGTACGACCCTCAGTTCTGGGCGAACCAGAGTGCCGATAGGTTCTATGGGTACTGGACGCTCACGATCACATTGGCTGACGCTTGCAGCGGACCGACAACCGAGCTGACGTTCGTGACGTCGCCAGCGCCGGGTACGAACTCCACGTCCCAGGCAGCCTCTGCTCGCGCCACGCTGACCGGATACCAAGGCTCCGTCGACGGGACCGGGCCGTTTGACGGTACGAACTACAGCACAACCCTTCAAAGCCCAGCCTTCGCCCACCTCAACCTGCGGTGCGTGGAGTTCTCGGCCTTTGATAACTACGACCAAAGCGATGGCGCGAACAACTACGACTCCGGCGCGCAGTGGCTCAACGGCTACGCCCCGCTGCCGACGTTGCTGAATCCATGGACGGGCAAGTTCAGGGTTCGGCCTCGGGAGATCGGGCTCTCAGGGGACGGCAGCAGCTTCATGGCAGGCGCAAAGCAGCACGGTCGCCAGTCACGATCCAACCCAGGCTGGGCGGGTCGTATCGCATGGTCAAGCTGGACTGCGACGCAGGCAATCGGGTCGGGAGCCAACTGGCAGGATGATTGTCGGCCAGACTGTGCCAGCGGCCACTACCACGCGCATCCGGCCAAGCTGCGGGCGTACGACCCGCAGAACGGCTACTTCACGCGCGTCAGGATGCGTCTTCGTTATCGGGGCAGGTGGCACACGTTCACTCTGAAGCTTGGTCATGCGGGCGCCGCCTGGTACTGGGGATGAGCGGATCACCGGTCCCGGGTCATCCGCGAGCGCGAGTCGGGCGCCAACTTGCTGTGATCGCTGACGGGCTCAACCTGACGGAGGTGCTACCGCGCCGGTAGCACGGGAATCGGGCAAAGGCCGGAAAAACCCGATTCGGTTGGTAAGCGTCGGGCGTAGCCTCCGCTAGGACGGCGGCCCTTCTAGCGCGCTCCAGAAGCGAGGGGAGCCCACGCCTCACATAACTCGAGTACTGCCAGGAAGACGAGAAAGGCGTCGGCGAGCACAAACAGGGCAAGGACTCGGCGCCAGAGAACAAACGCGCTCTGGGCACCGAGCCACTGGACCCATTCCGGTTCTTTCGACCAGTGCGAAGTCGTCTGCGCTGTGGGCGGGAATGCCTCGTCGAGAAGAACCGTCGTGAGTGGCACACCCGTGCCCTGTTCGCGACTGTTGAGCCACTCGCTGTGTGCCTCCTCGGTCCAACGGTGTCGAACGAACGCCTGGAGGACTGCAATTGCCGCGCACAGACCAAATGAGGCGGCAACGAGGCGGCCCAGCGGCGAGGTCGTTCTGCGGAGGACGATGGTCAGGATGAACGCCTGACCTGTGAAACTGACGGCTGGAACCTGCCAAAGGAAGTTTTCGAATATCCGGCGTCGGCCTTCGACGAGGGATACCGTCTTGACGGCTTCGTCTGTCACAGAGCCATGTTCGCTGGAACGTCTCAGCCATCCTTCCCCGACGTCGCAGGAATCGGGGGACAATGGGCTCAGAGGCCAGCTCGGTGCCTTTGCCCCCCGTAGGATCTCGCAACAATGACGATGATCCTCTACAACAGCCAGACCTCCGGCAACTGCTACAAGGTCAGGCTGCTCTTCGCCCACCTGGGGATCGAGTACAAGAAGCATGCCGTCGACGTGTTCGAGCGCCATGGCCGGCGGGAGATCCTTGGTGACTTAAATCCTGGGCTTCGGGTGCCCACGCTGGTACTCGACGACGGTCGTCCGCTGGCTGAGTCCAACGCGATCCTCTGGTACTTCGCGGAGGGCACCGACTATCTCCCTGAGGACCGCTACGAGCGCGCGCAGGTCCTCCAGTGGTGCTGCTTCGAGCAGTATTCCCACGAGCCATACATCGCCGTGGCCCGGTTTTGGTTCCACGCGGGAATCAGTCCCTCGGCAGAGGAGATGGAGGCCAAGCTCCGGGGCGGCAAAGCAGCCCTGGAGGCGATGGAACGCCACCTGACCGACCACAAGTATTTCGTCGCCGACCACTACACAATCTCCGACATCGCCCTTTACGCCTATACCCACGTCGCCCCTGAAGGCCGGTTCGATCTTCATCCGTATCCCGCTGTTCGCGCGTGGCTGGAGCGTGTCGCGGCCCAGCCCGGTCACATCGCCATCACGGACTAGCGTCTGCTCGGGCTACGCATCTCGCAGAACGCCGGAAGCTCAAGGCCGGGGCGATAATCCGCGCTCTTCGAGCAGTACTCGCACGAGCCGAACATCGCGGTCGCGCGGTTTTGGTTCCACGCGGGGATCAGCCCCTCGGCCGAGGACATCGAGGCCAAACTCCGCGGCGGGAAGGCGGCGCTGGAGGCGATGGAACGCCACTTGAACGATCACGACTTTTTCGTCGGCGAGCGCTACACGATCGCCGACATCGCGCTCTATGCCTACACGCACGTCGCGCCCGAGGGTCGGTTCGATCTGCACCCCTACCCGGCCGTGAAGGCGTGGCTGCGGCGGGTCGCCGAGCAGCCGGGTCACATCGCTATCGATGCTTGAGCTCAGCCTTTGTTGTGGCGCCGGCCGCGCACCCCGACGAAGCGCTTGGCGGCGTTGCCGACGAATTCACGCGGCTCGGCCTTCTCCACGAGCCGGGCCAGCTCCCGGCGCTCACGCTCGCTGAGGTTGCGGGGGCGCCCGCGCCCCCGACGGACGAGCTCGATCACCCGCCGCCGCTCCTGAGGCTCCAGCTTGTACAGGTGCTCACGGGCCAGTAGCAACAACTCGCCGACCACGATCAGCTTCGCGGCGGGAAGGGCACGCACAGCTCGTCCAAAACCAGGCACTACACCCAGGATAGCCTCACAGCCTGATGGCCAATCTCGCCCACGCTGAGCGCCCCGCCGACGGTGATCCGCAGGGCCTGCTGGTCCTGCACCATGGGCGCGGGACGAGCGAGAGGGACCTGCTTCCCCTGGCCGACGTTCTCGATCCCCAGCGCCGGCTGCACGTGGCAGCGCCGCGGGCGCCACTCGAGCTCCCCGGCGCGCCCGGCTACCACTGGTACGTGGTCCCGCGCGTCGGCTACCCGGATCCGGACACGTTCGGCGCCTCCTATCGCGAGCTCGCAGGCTTTCACGACGATCTCTGGCAACGCACCGGGCTCAGCGCCGAGCAGACGGTGCTTGGCGGGTTCTCGATGGGAACGGTCATGAGCTACGCGCTCGGCCTCGGCGCGGACCGGCCGCCACCGGCCGGGATCCTCGCCTTCTCCGGATTCGTCCCGAGCGTCGATGGTTGGGAGCCCGATCTGAGCCGCACCGCCGCGCGCGTCTTCATCACGCACGCCGTCAACGACCCCGTGATCGGCATCGAGTTCGCCCGTCGCGCCCACGAACTGCTCACGGCCCATCAGTTCACCGTCGATTACCGCGAATCGTCCGCGGGGCACAGCATCGACCCCGCAGACATCCCGCGGGCCGTGTCCTGGCTAGCCGAGACACTTTCCGCATGACGCTGGTCACCGAGCTCGAGCTTCCGCGGCTTGACCACACCGATCCCGAGCTCCGGGGTGAGCGTTACCGCGAGGCCATGGCCACGGTCGACACCTACGGTGGATGGCTGGCGGCCAACCCCTTCGGCTACACGGTCCTCGATCGAGAGGCGGGCGAGTTCTTCCTGCGCTCCCGCCACACGGTGTTCCCCGGGCTGACCATCGCCGAGATCTTCCAGATCTCCGACGGGCCTCTGCACGAGGAGATCGTCAAGAACATCATCAACGTCAACGGCGCCGACCATGCTCGGCTGCGCAACCTGGTCAACCCGGCCCTCGCGCCGCGCGCCGTGGATCGGTACCGCCCGGCCATGCGCCGCTTCCTGGACGAGCTGATCGGCGCCCTTCCCCCGGATGGGCGGCTCGACTTCGTGGCTGATTTCGCCAAGCCGTACCCCTCGCTGGTCATCGCCGAGGTCATGGGGGCGCCGCTGTCCGATGCGCCTCGCCTTCACCACTGGTCGAACTGGATCCAGCGTCAGTTCGATGCCGGCAGCCTGATGAGCGAGCGGGCGCAGATCGAGGCCGCGGTGGCGGAGTTCTACGCCTACGAGGATGAGCTGATCGCGGCGCGGCGCGGCACGCCGGGCCAGGATCTGATCTCGGCCCTGATCCAGGCCGAGGACGCGGGAGACCGGCTGAGCCACGACGAGCTGCGCAACCTCGTGCTGAACATCCTCGTCGGCGGTGTCGACACGAGCCAGAGCCAGCTCGCCCACGCGGTCCGACTCCTGGCTGAGCATCCTGACCAGTGGCAGCGACTGCGCGCGGATCCCTCCGGCCTGGCGCTGGCTGCGGTCGACGAGGCGCTGCGCTACGAGCCGATCACACCGTTTACGGCGCGCATCACGATCGACGAGGTCGAGCACCGCGACATCACCTTCCCGCCCGGCTCGGTCGTGCTTGTCTCCGCCTGGCACGCCAACCGCGAGGGCATCGAGCCGGATCACTTCGACATCGCCGCGGCACGCCCGCGGCAGCGCGCCCTCACCTTCGGCGCCGGCGCGCACTACTGCGTGGGCGCGAACCTGGCCCGCGCCGAGATGGAGGAGGCGCTGGTCTTCCTGGCCACGCGCGTGCGCGCACTCGCGCTCGACGGGGAGCCGGAGTTCGGCACCCCGTCTGGGATCTACGGGCTCGAGCGGCTGCCGCTGCAGCTGAGCCTATGAAGCCGGCGACATCAGGCCGATGACGTGGCCCTCGGGGTCGCTGAACAGGCCTATTGTGATGCCGACCCCCGGGACCTCATCCGGACCCATCATCCGGCTCCCCCCCAGGGACTCGGCCTTCTGAAGCGCCTCGCCGACATCCGGGACCTGAACGTAGAACGTCACGTGCCCGTCGTAGCCCTCGGGACCGGCCCCGACGCCGCCCCCGATGCCCTCCTGCTCCTCCAACACGCTGTAATCGGTCGGCCCCATCGGCTGGCTGAACTTCCAGCCGAACAGCTCGCCGTAGTAGGCCCGCAAAGCGCTGGCGTCCTTCCCCACGACCTCGAAATGCACGACCTGCTGCCCCATCTCAGGCTCCTTTCGGGCGTTTACGTGAGCTTAGACCCGTCCGGTGCAAACTCATCTGTCGCCAGCGAGTCCCTTTTCTTGCAGTTCCCGGAGGGCGCCATCAGTCTTCCGAAGGCCGCCGAGTCCCATCCCCTGAAGGACCCCCGGGGCTTTCGTGAACTGGATCTCCCGGTAGTCGACGACCTGGACGTGGTTGCCCCACGGATCGTGGAAGTCGAGCGAGCCTGCAGGCCCGACGTCCACCCCGGCACCCTGCATCGCCGCGCGCACGGCCTCCTTGTCATCTACGACGAGCCCAAAATGCCTCGAGCGATCGCGCTCCCGGCTGTCGGCCGCCTGCAGCGCGATGAACTGATCGCCCAGGTCGAGGAACGCCATCCGGCTGCCGTGGCGCCCCCTGAGTTCGAACCGGAAGAACCGCCGGTACCACTCGAGCGCCTCCTCGATGTCACTCACCTCGAGCGCGACGTGGTTGATCCCGACGAGCCGCGCGCTCACGGAGCGGGCTTCCACAGCGCGTCGTCGCCCAGCGGCTGGCGTCCCGCGGTGCCCGCGGCCACCAGCTCCAGCAGCGCCGCCTCCGCCGCAGCGCGGTCCGGGGCGTCGTTTCCATCGGCCAGCAGCGCCGCCACCTCCTGGGTCGTGAGGCCGTCCGGGAAGCGCCGGAGCAGCGGCTCGGGCGACTCCGGCGGCGGCTGGCGCTCCAAGCTCGGATCCAGATTGGCGATCAGCACGTCGTAGGCCTCCAGTGGCTGGAAGCCTCCGGCGACGAGCCGGGTGCCGTTCCGTTGGAAGGTCAGCGACGGTGCGGTGAACCGGACCGGGCCATCGGTCGTGGCGGTCTTGCCCTGGAGCTCGGCCGCCGATCCGGCGGCCGTGCGCGACTCGGCCTTGTCGCGCTCGTACGCCTCGCGCACGTCGGGGTCGTCGATCCGTGCCACCAGCGCGTCGCCGTCGATTCCCTCGACCCGGTTCAGTGCCTCCGCGAGCTGAGCGTCGTCGTCGAGCACGAGTGGGGTCGTGAAGTTGGCCAGCTGGAGCGCCCGGAACACCCGCCACTCGCTTCCGGGCTGGTCGGTGCGCGCGGCCACGACAGCCCGGCAGGCGCGTGAGGTGGCGCTGATCCGCGCCTTCGGCGCGGGAGCGAAGGGCATCCCGTAGCGGCTGCGAAATCTCGCCTGCCCGAGCGCGCCCCGCAGCGGCGTGTAGCCGCGGCGCTCGTACTGAGACGCTTCCTCAGTCAGGCCGACCAGCACGAGCCGCCAGCGCAGCTGATCGCCGTAGCGCCACTCGATCGCCCGCAGCGCCGGGCTCTCGGAATACGCCCACGGGCAGGCGGGATCGCTGTACATGGTGGTTTCGATCACGTCGTCCATGCCTCGAGGATATGCGCCAGGCGGCTGGCGTAATTCGACTCGCGGGCTCCGGCCGGCTCAGCTGCCAGCCGCACCTCGGCCGCCTTGAAACCGGCCTCCGTCAGCGCATCCGCGACTTCGCCCGGCGACTGGAAGTGCAGGTGCACCCGGCCGCGCACGAAGATCGAGAGCAGCAGACGGAAGGCGCGAATCGTTGTGTCCTGGACGGCTCCGATGTGGATGTCGGACACGTACCGGCCGCTCGCGAAGCCCCCGAGCACGCCGGCGAACCGGGCCCAGATCTCGAGCACCGAGTCGGTCGGCAGGTAGCCGAGCAGCCCCTCGGTGATGATCGCCAGGCCGTGCTCGGGCTCGAGTTCGCCCGCGACCGCGGGCAGGCTCTGCGCCCCGCTGCCCTTCAGCGCGTCGAGCACCCGGACCTGATGGTGCTCGGAGAGCGACCCGAGGCGCTCGAGCGCCCGGCGCTTGCGCTCCGCCATGCCAGCCAGGTCGGCCTCGATATAGGTGATGCGCTCGCCGTAGCGTTGGTGAAAGCGCCAGCCTCGAGGCGAGAGCCCGGCGGCGACCTCGATGACCTGCGTGATCCCGTGCTCCTCGATCGCTCGCTCGAGCGCGCCATCGATGGCGCGGTGGCGCGCCAGCAGGTAGCTCTCGAGCGTGCCGCGCCCGAGCACGGAGTTGACCCGCATCGCCGGCTGCAGGGCTTCGAACAGCACCCGTCCCTCGATCGTCTCGAACTCGCGGTTCGAGAGGCCGTTGCGGGCCCATACGTAGCCCGTGTAGTGAGCAGTTGGGCTGATCGTCTCGGAGGGGCTCATCTCACGCTTGGTCCTTCAGCCAGGCGGCGAGCCGAGCTATCAGCTCCACCTGCGCCGGATTCATCTTCTTTCCCGCTTCCTCAATCGTGAACCACGCCGCCCGGTCGACCTCCGGGACTTCGATCGTCCGGCCCGAGCGCGGCGGCCACTGGAGCGTGAACGTGTTGCTGGTGATGTTCGCCGCGTCGAGGTCGCCGGGGAGCGCGAATGCCCGCACCACCTTTCCCCCCTTCTGGCGGATTTCGCCCAGGTCGTGCGGCGAAGCCGCGGGCGGCGCCGTGCCGAGCTCCTCCTCGAATTCCCGCCGGGCGGCGGCAAGCGGGTCCTCGCCCGGCTCGTACTCGCCCTTGGGGATCGACCACGCGCCCTCGTCGCGCCGGGCCCAGAACGGGCCTCCCGGGTGCACGAGCAGAACCTCGAGCCGGTCCGCTGGACGGCGGTAGAGCAGGATCCCTGCGCTGCGATTGGGCGAGCGTGGCTGCACGCCGGTGAATCTTGCCTCTTCGACAGCTCTTAGACCGCGTTGACATCGCTCTCGCAAATCACTGGTTTGCTGCCTCCATGACCACTCAGACCGCATATCCCACGCCCGTGGGACCCTTCGGGCTCGAAGCGCCGGCGGGTACCACAGAAGCCCTCGAACCCGCCGGCGCCGAGATCGGACTCGACGCGCTGCCCCTGCTCGATCATCGCCTGCGCGTCCAGACCGTCGCCCCCGAACTGGCGCTTCGCGGCCCCCACCTCGTCCTTCACGACGGCGAGGAGACCCGGCTGCTGCGCCTCGACCAGGACATCACGCACATCGGCCGGGGCTCCGGGGCCGAGATCCGCTTCGATGACCACCGCGTCTCCCGTGAGCACGCGATTCTCGTCCGTCACGGCCGCTACGTCCGCCTGCTGGACAACCGCAGCGCGAACGGCACCTATGTCAACGGCCGCCAGATCGTGGCCACGAACCTGTCCAGCGGCGATCTCATCGAGCTCGGACCGCTCAGGCTCGGCTTCCTCGAGGTCCTTTAGCCGACGGGCTCCTCGGCCACGTCCCGGGACACCAGTGCGGCGTAGAGGCCACCCTGCTCGAGCAGTTCGTCGTGGCGTCCGCGCTCGACGATCCGCCCGGCGTCGAGTACGACGATCTGGTCGGCGTCCCGGATGGTGGAGAGGCGGTGAGCGATGGTGACCGTGGTTCGCCCCTCGGAGAGGCGTTCGAGCTCCGCCTGCACGGCCGCCTCGGTCTGCGTGTCGAGCGAGCTCGTGGCCTCGTCGAGGACGAGAACCGGCGGGTTTCGCAGGATCGTCCGCGCGATCGCCATCCGCTGCTTCTCGCCGCCTGAGAATCGATAGCCGCGCTCGCCCACGACCGTGTCGTAGCCCTCGGGCAACGATTCGATCAACTCGTGGATGCGCGCCGTCCGCGCCGCCGCGTCGATCTCCTCATCGGTGGCGTCGGGCTTGGCGAAGCGCAGGTTCTCCCGCACGCTGGCGTGGAACAGATACGTCTCCTGGGAGACGACCCCGACGGTGGCGGCCAGCGACGTGAGCGAGGCGTCGCGAACGTCGATCCCGTCGATCGTCACCCGGCCGCGTTGAGGCTCATACAACCTGGCCACCAGATACCCGAGCGTCGTCTTGCCGGCGCCGGTCTCTCCGACGATCGCCGTGCGCGTCCCCGCCGGCACGAGAAGGTTGATGTCGCGCAGCGTCCAGCCGTCGTCGTCGGCCTCGCCGTAGCGGAACCACATATCCTCGAAGCGGACCTCGCCCAGGACCTCCTGCGGGCGCAGCACCACCGGGTGTGGGGACTCGACGATGTCGATCGGCAGGTCGAGGTACTCGAAGATCCGGTCAAACAGGGCCAGCGAGGCCGTGACGTCGGCCTGCACCCCGAGCAGCGACTGGATCGGAAAGAGCAGCCGCGTTTGCAGAGTGGTGAACGCGACCACGGTGCCAACGGTGATCGAATGACCGACGAAGGGCTGGCCCGCCAGCCAGTAGATAAGTGCGGGTTGCGCCGCGAACGTGAACTGGATCGTTGCCATCAGCCACCGGCCGGCCATCCGGGAGCGAACCTCGAGGTCGGCGATCTGCTTGGACTCACCGGTGAAGCGCTTGGCGAGATCGTCCCCGCGACCCATCGTCTTGCCGAGCAGAATCCCTGACACCGAGAGCGATTCGGCCACGAGCGCGCTCAGGTCGGCCAGGCGCCGCTGCTGCTCGCTGGTTATCCGCCGCCGCACCTGCCCCACGCGGCGGGTCAGGTACACCGAGGGCGGCACAAAGACCAGGGAAAGCAGGGCGAGGCGCCAGTCGAGCAGGAGCATGGCCACCAGCGCCGCGGCGACCGTGGTCACATTTGACGCGATGCTCGTGGCCGTCGTGGTCACGACGTTCTCCAGCCCTCCGATGTCGTTGGCGATCCGCGACTGAACCTCCCCGGTCCGCGTCCGGGTGAAGAAGGCCAGCGACATCCGCTGCAGCCGTTCGTACACCGCCGCCCGCAGGTCGTGCATGACCCGCTGGCCGACCGCGTTGGACATGTAGGTCTGGAATACGCCGGCGGCGTTCGAGAAGATCGCCACGGCGATCATTCCCAGCACGTACTCGGTGAGCAGCGTGGCGTTGCGTCCGAGCAGCCCCAGGTCAAGCGCGTCACGGATCAGAAAGGGGTTGAGGATGCTGACGCCGGCCGAGAGGACGATCAGGACGAGCACGGCGCTCAGCCGCAACCGGTAGGGCTTGAACAGCGCCAGGATCCGGTGCGGGTCGCGCTGGCGCTTGGGATCCATCAGCGGCGGCGGCTCCTCCTCGCCGCGCCTCAGCGAGCGGATCGCGCCAGCGTGCCCATCACCCAGTCCTCGCCCAGAAAAACTCATCCCCGTCCATGATGACAAGCCGCCGAGCGCTCACCCGGAGGCGGGCGTGAACCCAGCTTTCGGCTCCAGTCGTCGGCTACCGGTCGTTCGGGTAGCGCGGCGGCAGAAGCAGCGACCACATCCGCGACTGGCCAGGGCGAGCCCGCGGCGCGCCGCCGCTCTTGCCCCGCCGCAGCCAGCGGCCGATTCGCGTGAAGCCTGGGACCGTCTTCGTCCGCACGCGCAGGAGTTCCGCGCGGGCGGCCGGACTCCTGCTCGGCCCTATGGACGCAGGCGGACCGGCAGCGTCTTCAGCTGGTTGATGAAGGCCGACTCGGCGAAAACGGGCTCGCCGTCTAGCTCCATCTGCGGATAGCGCCTCAGGGTCTCCTCGAAGAGGACGCGCAGCTCAAGCCGGGCCAGGGCCGTCCCCAGGCAGAAGTGCCTGCCCCCGGCGCCGAATGCCTGATGCTCCGGATTGCGGGTCACGTCGAAGCGATCGGGGTCCTCGTAGTGTGACTCGTCGCGGTTCGAGGAGGCGTACCACATGACCACCTTCTCGCCCTGGCGGATCGGCTGGCCGCCGAGCTCAGTGTCGCGGGTTGCCGTGCGCCGGAAATGGGCGAACGCGGGGAACATGCGCAGCGACTCCTCGACCGCGGCTGGGATCAGATCCGGGTTCTCGAGCAGGACCTGGCGCTGGTCGGGCTCGTCCATCAACGCCCGCATGCCGCTGCAGTACGTCGCCTTCGTGCTGTCGTTGCCGGCCGCGACGAGCAGGAAGAAGCCCATCACGATCTCGTGCTCCTCCAGTCGCTGGCCGTCGATCTCCGCGTGCACGAGCACGGAGGTCAAATCGTCGGTCGGCCGCTCACGCCGCTCCTCGATCATCCTCCGGCAACGCTCGAAGATCTCAGGGATGTCGTTGGCGGCGACGCTTTCCACCCCGCCCGGGTTGAGGTCGGGATCGCCGATGCCGAGCGCCGAGTTCATCAGCGCCGCCCAGCGGGCGTCGTCCTCGGGCGGAATCCCCATGAAGCTTCCGATCACTCGTGAGACGACCGGCTGCGCCACATCGCTGACCAGGTCGCACTTCTTGCGTCGCCGCAGCCGGTCAAATACGTCTGAGACGATCCTACGCACCGCCGGCTCGTGCTGGGCGATTCGCTTGGGCGTGAATCCGGCTTGGAAGAGCATCTTCAGCCGGTCGTGCTTGGGCGGGTCCATGCCGATGAACATCGCCCTCAGCAGCTCGAGCGGGAAGCCCTCGGTCACGGCCGTGATCCCGCCGAGCTCGGACGAGTACGTCCTCCAGTCCCGGCTCACCGTGTGGATGTCCTCGGCCCGGGTGACCGACCAGAACCCGGCCTCGTTCGGATACTCGGTCACACGCTCGGTCCAGTGCACCGGACACTCGGCACGCAGACGCTTGAACAGGGCGTGCGGCGGCCCGTCGCGCCACAGCTCGCGTTCCCCCACGAGGACGTTCTCCAGACCGACCTGGCCGATGTCGCTGCTGGTCGAAGTCACCTTGCCCTCCATCCTCCGTTGTTCGCCGCCCGGACGTTCCCCGCTCCGAGTCTCGCACACGATCTCAGCCCTCCTCAACTCCGAGTTCGAGCGCGCCCTGAGCCGGCGGGTAGCTGAGCACGCCATCGGGGCCGACGACCGCAAACGCGGTCAGCTCGTGAGGCACCGGATCGGCGTAGAGCCCCAGGTGGAGGACCGTCCAGCCCCGCACCACGAGCGCGTCTGAGATGAGGCGCCGGTGACAGCGCCACCACTGCGCCTCCGCGCACATGATCGAGGTCGTCCGCTCGGCCCCCAGAGCCTCGAGCGCCGCCAGAGCAGCCGCGAACTCGGGGCTCGACATGTAATCGGCGTAGGCCCGGAACGCGGGCTGCTGCCAGCCCGTGTTGCGCGAATCCGGCCGCGGCTTCCGGAACCCGCCGAGCGCCGGCGCGTGGCGGTAGGCGATCGCCGCCTCGGCCAGCGAGGCAGCCAGGGCGTCCTGGCTGTACTGAGGGTTCCGCCGTGAGCCCGGCACCTTGCGAACGTCGACGAGGCATGTGACCTCCGGGCCGGCGAGAAGCCCGAGGAAGTCGCCGATCGGCCGCGTCGAGTGGCCGAGCGTGTAGATCAGGGCGTCGCCCGGCGCGGGCGCTACACCGTCTCCCCGGGACGCTGGAAGATCACCTCGGGCACGACGGCCGTCGGCGAGAGCCGGAGCAGGAAACGCAGCGCCTCCGCGATGTCGCTGGTCCTCAGCATCTGCTCGGCGGGGACGTTCTCCTTGGCGAAGTCGGTCATATCGGTGTCCACGAAGCCCGGGGCAAATGCGGTCGATTTGATCCCGTCGCCGTTGAGCTCCTTGTTCATCGCCTGCGTGTACGCGAGCACGGCCGCCTTGGTCGCCGAATAGACGGACAGCCAGGCCTGCGGTGACTTGCCCGCGATCGAGGCCAGATTGACCACCAGCGCGCTGCGGTGCTCGGCGCCGGCGGCCCGGAGCATGTCCAGGCACTCGCGGTAGAAGAGGATGATCGAGCGCAGGTTGACCCCGAGCTGGAGGTCGACGAACTTGGTCTGGTGCTCGCCGGCGCCCGCGCCGATCCCCACGCCGGCGTTGTTGACCAGGACGTCGAGGCGCCCGAAATGCTCACGGTGGAGCCGGACCACCTCCTTGATCGCCTCCTCGTCGGCCATGTTCGCGGCCAGGTACTCGACCTCGAAGCCACGCTCTCGCAAGGCATGGGCGGTTTCCTCGAGCCGCTCGGGGTTGCGGGCGGTGATGGTCAGCCCGTGGCCGGCCTCGCCGAGGGCCTCGGCGAGCGCCAGGCCGATGCCTCTCGAGGCACCGGTGACGAGGGCAGCGCGGTCGGCCATGGCGGAAATCTAACTGCCCTACGCTCCCGGCATGCAGATCCAGTGGTACGGCCAGGCCGCGTTCCGGCTCGAAGCTTCAGAGGCGACCGTGTTCATCGACCCGTTCGGTGACCTGTCGCAGCTCGCACAAAGACTCGGCGTGAAGCTGGACTATCCGCCGATCGAGGACGTCTCGGCCGACCTCGTGCTCGTCACCCACGAGCACGGCGACCACAATGGCGTGGAGGTGATCCAGGGCAGCCCGGCGGTCCTGCGCTCCACCGCGGGGCGCCTCAACTCGCCGATCGGCGACGTGGTGGCGATCGCCTCAGAACACGACGCGGCAGCGGGCACCGAGCGCGGCCCGAATACGATCTTCGTCCTCACCCTCGACGGCACGCGGATCGCGCACTTCGGGGATTTCGGCCAGCGAGCGCTGCGTGACGAACAGGCGGCGGCGATCGGCGCGGTGGATCTCGTCTTCCTCCCCGTCGGCGCCGGTCCCACGATCGGCCCCGAGCAGGCCCAGTTGATCGTCGAGCGGCTGGACCCCCGATGGGTCGTGCCGATGCACTACCGCACCGAGAAGATCGGCTTCCTTGAGCCGGTGGACCCGTTCCTCGAGCGGATGCCCCACGTGGTGCACGCCGAGGGCCCGGTTTTCGACCCCGCATCGCTGGACGGCGAGCGGCCGCTGGTCGTCGTGCCAGCGGTGCCGTAGCCAGGGTCCCGGGGGTCCGCCTCAGACCCGGACCCGCGGTGCTGCCTCAGACCCCGACGCGCGCCAGCGTCTCGCGCCCCACCCTCTGGAGGTCGCGGAGGTAGTCGAGGTGGGCCGCCCACCCCTCGTGCTCCTCGAGCGCCGCCGCCAGGTTGATCGTGTCCACGTGCGCGTCGAGCAGCTCATAGAGCAAGCCACTCAGATGGTCGACCGGGGTAGCGCCTCTGGTGTCCGCGTCGATCAAGACCGTTCTCGCGGCGCACAATGACGCCGCGGCCGGACAGATTGTGAACGGCCTCCGTCTCGCCTACCGCCTCCGCGCGGACCTGGCCAGCGCCGGGTTATCCCAGCCGGTGTCAGCCGGGTTGACGTTCACGCCCGGCGGGACGATCTCGTCGATTCGGTCGAGCACCTCATCCGACAGCTCGACCTCGCCCCCGCGCAGCTGGGACTCGAGATGCTCCATCGTCCGGGGCCCGATGATCGCGGCCGTCACCGCCGGGTGGCGGATCACGAAGGCCAGCGCCATCTCGATCAGCGTGATCCCGGTTTCCTCGGCCAGCCGCGCCAGCGCGTCGGCCGCCTCGAGCTTGCGCTGGTTGCCCGGCAGTGACATGTCGTAGCGCTGCGGCAGCCGCTGCGCCCGGTGTGACTCCGGGACATCCTGGCCGAGCCGGTAGCGACCCGTGAGCCAGCCGCCAGCGAGCGGGCTCCACGGGATCACGCCCATCCCGTGGCGCTGGCATGTCGGCAGGACATCATTCTCCACCGATCGGATCAGCATCGAGTAGGGCGGCTGCTCGCAGACGAACCGCTCGAGGCCCCGCCGCTCCGCCGCCCACTGTGCCTCGACGATCTGGCTGGGCGGGAAGGTGGAGGATCCGATATTGCGCACCTTGCCGGCGTGGACGAGGTCGCTGAGAGCGCCCAGCGTCTCCTCGATCGCCGTGTCGCCCTCGGGGCGGTGGATCTGGTAGAGGTCGATCCAATCGGTCTTCAACCGCCGCAGCGAGTTCTCGACCTCGCGCATGATCCAGCGCCGCGAGTTTCCGAACTCGTTCGAATCCTCGCCCATCGGGCCGTGAACCTTGGTGGCCAGGACGACGTTGTCCCGGCGCCCGTTGGCCAGGGCCTTGCCCACGATCTCCTCGGACTCCCCGCGGGAGTAGACATCGGCCGTGTCGATGAAGTTGATCCCGGCGTCGAGCGCCCGATGGATGATCCTGACGCTCTCGTCGTGGTCGGGGTTCCCCCAGGCGCCGAACATCATCGCGCCGAGGCAGAGCGGGCTCACCTTCACGCCCGTGCGACCCAATACCCGGTACTCGATGAGGTGCCTCCGTTCTTGTTTACGAGGTGCGAGCCTCAGTTAAGTTCATTTGGGCGTAACCGTGCGGGTTCCTTAGGATCTTCAGTCTTGGCTCGCGAGACCCCGCCAACCGTCCATCGCTACGGCGACGCCGCGCTCGTGGTCCTCGCCGAGGGCGATCTGGATCTGGCCACCGCTCCGCTCGTCGAGCGTGAGCTGGAGGCCCTGCTGGCGTCTGGCGAGGTCCAGCTGGTGATCGTCGATCTGAGACCGATCGAAATGCTGGACTCGACGGGCCTCAACGTCCTCGTGCGCAACCACGGACGCGCGCTGGACCGCGACCGCGAGTTTGCCCTGGTCAAGGGCAATGACCAGGTTCAGCGCCTGCTGAGCGTCGTCGGCGCCGCTGACCGGATAACCCTCGTCGACCGCCCTGAGGAGCTTCTGAAGGACCGCTGAAATTACGTCGTTTGGGGGTGGGGCCAGTCGCGTCGGACGCCGATACAGATCGCGGCCCGGGGGATTCATAAGCATCCAGAACGAACGCTCGCTGACCCACCCGGTCGATGCTCCTTGGTCCACCATCGGTTGGGTGGGGCGGCGTAGCTGACAGGCACGCAGGGAGGCGTCGTGATGTGGGGCTGGTCAAGTAAGTCGGAGGGTCGGATTTGCGCACAGTGCGGAGGTTCCATCGACCCCCAGGAGGCAGTCGTCGTGGAGACCGAAGGGCTGACGTGGCGAACCTCGTTGGCGCGCAAACCGGTGCTCCAGGCGAGTGACGTGGTCAGGCACGCGGCCTGCCTGCCCGCCGAGCGCCGCCGCTCGCTTCTGGCGCAAGCGGCATAAATCGCTCGACGCAGGGTGCCGACCGACCGCGGCGAAAGAATTCTTTCGACGCCGCTACTCGGGCTGCCCCCGAGGGTCTGTACCGATAGATTTGCCGGGGACCCCGTGAGCCGGCAGGGGAGTAGCTCGGCAGCGGGGTCCTCGTTTGACCGCTACTCAGGAGGCGATGACCACCATGGTCCACCGACTCAACCGATTCCTGCTGCCGCTCACCTGCATCGCCGCCCTGACGGCGGCGCCCGCCCTCGCGAGCGCCAAGCCACTGGTCGGGATCAGCGACAACAGCGCGGCGATGTTCGGCAACAGCTGGTTCACCAGGCTGAACCTGCCCATCGCCCGGATCATGGTCGACTGGAACACCGCGGTCATGAAGAACAAGTCCGAGCTGCACGCCACCCAGGCCTGGGTCGCAGCTGCCCTGGCCGACAAGGTACAGCCGATGATCTCCTTCACCGGCGATACGCACACCACCTCGAGCTACGTCCCCACGACCAGCCAATACACCTCGGCCATCCAGGCCTTTCTCAAGGCCGTGCCCCAGGTCAAGACCTATAGCCCCTGGAACGAGCCCGACTGGATCTATCGCCCCCACCTGTCGAACAACCCGGCCCTGGCGGCGTCGTACTTCAACGCGCTGATTCGCTATTGCCACGGCTGCACGATCGTGGCCGGCGACGTCTACCGCCAGACCTCGGATGGGCTCGGGTCGTGGCTGAAGGCCTATGCGCGCCATCTGGGCGCGCGGCCGAAGGCGTGGGCGCTGCACAACTACTACGACGTCCGTGAGCACAACACGCGCCAGCTTCAGGCCCTGTACAACGCCGTCCACCCGCGCCAGATCTGGCTGACCGAGATCAGCGGCGTCGAGCGGCGCGGCCACTGGCAGTTCCGTAACCAGTCGCCCAACGCCGCCAACCGCGACGAGCAGTTCCTGTTCTCGCTCCCCAAGCGCTTCCACTCGATCACCCGGATTTACCACTACCAGTGGCAGGCGGTCCAGTCGGTGGGGTGGGATTCCGGGCTGCTCGGTCCGCAGGGCAAGCCCCGTCCGGCCTACTGGACGCTGGCCAATTACGTCGGGCCACACAAGACGCGCGACCACCGCTGAGCCCGGCTCCGAACTGACGCCGGCGGCGGTCCTCACCTGAGCGCCGCCGCCGTCGGCCACGCGTCGGCGCCGTCCTACCATCGGACGCATGCGCCTGTCCGTGCTCGACCAGTCGCCGATCCCCGAGGGTTCCACGGGCGCCGACGCGCTCCACAACACGCTTGACCTGGCGATGCTGGCCGACGAGCTCGGCTACCACCGCTACTGGGTGGCCGAGCACCATGGCGGGCCGATGCTGGCCAGCGCCAGCCCGGAGGTGCTGATCGGCCCGATCGCCTCCGCCACCCAGTCGATCCGGGTCGGTAGCGGTGGGGTCATGCTCCCCCATTACAGCCCCTTCAAGGTGGCCGAGACGTTCACGATCCTGGCCGCGCTCTATCCGGGGCGGATCGACCTCGGGCTGGGCCGCGCCGCGGGAACCGACCCCCTGACGACGTTCGCGCTTCAGCGTGACCGGCGCCAGGCCGCCCCGGATGACTTCCCCCAGCAGCTGGCGGAGTTGCTGGCCTACTTCGAGGACAGCCTGCCTGACGACCATCCGTTCGCCCGGCTCGCGACGGCTCTCCCCGGGCGGCCGGCGGTCCCCGGCGTCTGGTTGCTCGGCTCCTCGCCGCAGAGCGCCATCTGGGCCGGCCAGCTCGGTCTCCCCTACGCGTTCGCCGACTTCATCAATCCTGGGGGCGCCGACATCGCACGTTCCTATCGGGAGCGCTTCGCAGCCGAGTGGGAGCTCACGGCGCCGCGAACGGCCGTCGCGGCATGGGTGCTCTGCGCCCCCAGCGACGAGGAGGCCGCCTACCTCGCTTCGAGCAGCCGGATGACATTCACGCTGCTGCGGCGGGGGCGCCTGATCGAGGTTCCGCCGCCCGAGGCGGCGATCGAGTTCCTGCGCCGGGAGGGCAAGCTCGACCCCGCCCCCGGACAGCAACATGTGCCCGGGCGCCGGGGCGTCATCGGCTCACCGGAAACGGTCCGCGCCGAACTTGAGCAGCTGGCTTCCGAGTACGGCGCCGAGGAGGTGATCGTGGTCACGATCACCTACGACCACGCCGCGCGTCGACGCTCCTACGAACTGCTGGCCGAGGCCTTCGGGCTCGAGCCGTCGAGCTCGCGCCTGGCTGCCTCGACAAACCCCTGAGCCACCGTCTCGCCGGCTCCGCCCACCGGGAGGAAGCGGGGGATCGAGAGGCGCGCCGAGACGTCGACGCTCAACCGCCCTGGCGCCACCTGCCAGCGGACCTCGAGCCGCTCGGGATCGGACGGCTCCTCCTCGACGCGGGAGAGCACGACCTCGGAGGGCGCGGTCGCGACCGCGATCTCGAAGTGAAAGTCGTTGGCCAGAGGTCCCAGGGCCAGGTGCACTGTGGTCCGCGCCCGGCGCGGGACTCCCTCACTGTCTCGTTCGAGCACGTCGACCTCCCGGATGACCTCCGGATACCACGTCGGGTAGCCATCCACGGCAGCCAGGAGGGCCACACACTTCTCCGGCGGGGCGGCGACGTCGGTCGCGGCGCTCCCGCGCAGATCCCTCATCGCTCGGCCAGCGACTCGGACATTGCCCTGATGGTGTCAACCGCCTCGGGCTCGATGTTGCGCGTCCTCAGGATCGCGGTCGGAATGACCAGGATCGCCCCCTGATCGGCGTCGAAGTCGACATCGTCGGCCGGCTCCGCCTCGAGCTCCACGAGCAGCCCGATCGGCTCCGCCTCGATCGCGAGCAGGTAGTGGTAGAGGCCCTCGACGGTGGGAAAGGCGCTGACCCCCCGCCTGGGCTTGGCGTCGATCTCGCCCGTTCCGCGGCACACCGGACACCTGCTCTCGAAGCGCATCTGGCCGCGGCAGACCGGACACGACGGGGTGGGTCCGGTGAGCAGGCACGACCAGCATTCAAACGCCGTCCGCCCCGTCCCCTGGCACTTGCTGCAGCGGCTTCCGTCCTCGCCGCCACCCCACGGCGCACACCACTGGCGGTCCTCGATCAGCAACGTCTGAGGATCCTCGTGGGGCGGTTGCATCCGGTAGCAGTGCACCTGCGCCTGCTACCCGATCAGGCCACGCTCACCCGCCGCGCAGCGCGTGGACGCGGACGATCGTGCCCTCCTCGCTCGAGCGCACCTCAACCAGATCACACAGCTGGTTGACCGTCCACAGCCCCAGACCGCCCGCCACGTGGGGTTCGGGCAGCCGCCGGCCGGCCAGCGGATCACGGATGTGGCCGCGGCTCTCGACCTGGCAGACGACCCGGTCGGGCCGCGTCCAGACCCGAAGTAAGCCGCGCCCATGACCGTGGCGGACGGCGTTACCCGCCAGCTCGCTCTCGGCCAGAACCAGATCGCTGACCCGCGTGGGGCTGAGCCCGGCGTGGGTTGCTGCCTGCGCGACCAGGGCGCGAGCACGTGAGAGGTCCTCGAGGCCGAAGCTGAGCTCGGCGGCATCCGCGGGCACGGGGGGCAGAGCCTGGTCCGAGCGCGACGGGATACGTCCCCGCCGGTAGGCGGCCGTGGGGTATTTGCGGCCATGCCTGATCACGGTCGGATGGGTGCGCTCGGCATCCTCGAGGACGTCGGGCTCGAGCCGGGCCGCGTCGTACGGACACAGGACCCTGATCGATGACCCGGGCCAGGCCAGGTTGATCAGCGCCTCGTGCTTGGTCGCCTCTTGAATCTCCTCTGCCGTGCGCCCAGGCCAGATCGGCTCGCCCACGCAGTGCAGCGTCGCGCCGTCATGGTGGGCCAAGATGCGCTCGACGGCGGGGATGATCCGCGCCGGGTTGCGCCCGAGCTCGAACATGTCCAGGATCTCGACCTCTCCGGCGTGGTCGTTCAGCTCCCGGGCCAGCAGCTCGCCCCGCTCGGGCGGGATCGCCGCCGCGACCGGCTCCCCCGCTGCCAGCCCAGGAGCGATGAAGTCCATCACTCCATCCAGGTACTCGCGCTCGTTCTCATAGAACAGCGCCTGGTGCATCTGGGCGTGCGGGAACTCCTCCAAACGGACTTCATTTCGGTGTGTACAGGTGATACCGGTCATCTGAAAACGGCGATCGCCTGGACCGGCCGGGAGCCCAGTGCCCTACCCGTGTGAGCGAGTATTGCCATTCGCAAAGCGCCGAAACATGACGCTCGGAACCGAAGGCGCGCTCAGTCGCCGAACGCGACCTCGGCGACGACGAGCGAGGCCTGGGTCTCGCCGTCATCACCCACGATCCACCGGTAGTGGTCCTCGCGCAGCACCGTGTGCTCACCCGGCTGCGACGGGCTCCGGAACTCGATCTCGGCATCGATCCGCCGCGGCTCAGCTCCGGCGAGCAGCTCCTCCTCGAGCGGCTGCCAATAGGCGGCGTTGTTGATGTGGCCGGCCAGGTCCAGCTCGGTGTTGCGAAAGCGCCAGGTGGAGCGCTCCGGGGCCGAGTTGGGCTGCGGATGCCGCAGCCGTGCCGTCACGCGCCGGCCACCTGCCGAGACGCCGTAGACGCTGGCCTCATCCTCGCTCAGCGGGATCGGACGCCAGCTCTCCGGATCCAGGTGCACCCACAGCGAGACCGCCTCGACCTCGCTCTCCTCCGTCTCGGCGTGCGAGATCGAGGTCCGCCGCTCGGCCCACATCCGCCCCATCCCGCTGCAGAACGTGGCCACTCGGTAGGGCGCCCCGAAGTTGGGAAAGCCCTTCACCTGGATCCTCGTGCGACGTATCACCCACACTGCGCGCCCGGCGAGTTCGGCATCGACGACATCCGCATACGCGACGTCCTGAAGCCACCGGGCCAACGCGTCCAGGCGTAGGCGACCCGAGGGTGCGCAATCGCCGAAGCCGGGGTAGAAGATCTGCTCGAAGACCCGGCCGACCGCGGGGCGCGGTACGAGCTCGGTGAGGGCGGACACGGTCACTGACGCTGGAGCGTAGGAGCAAGCAGCCGGCCGAGGGCGAGCGGTCGCTCAGGCGAAGAGCCGGGGATCGCTCGTCGCGATCCCGTGCACACCCAGTCCGAGGAGCCGCTCGATCCCGATTCGTTCGTTGACCGTCCAGGCGTAGAGCCGCCCGTCGCGAGCGGTCACGTCTTCGAGCAGGGCCTGATCGATCAGCCGGTGCTGCGCCATCAGCGCATCCCACCGCCTCGCCTGGAGCCCGGCCAGGATCTGTCCCCGCCAATCCCGCCACCGCCGGCTCGCCCGGGCCACCCGGCCGCCCACCGAGATGCCCACGCGCGCGCTCGGCTCGAGCTCCCGCACCCGGTCAAGCACGGCCAGGACCTGGGAGGAGATCAGCGTGCGCTCGAGCAGCTGCCAGCGGCGCAGGGCATCGACAAGCGGTGCCTCGCAGCCGAGCCGCTTGAGATCCACGTTGAGCTCGACCTGCTCGAAGCGCGGACCCGCGAGATGAGCCAGGGCGTCGTCGAGGCGCAGCGGTCGCGGCAGCCGGCAGTGCAGGATCGTGTGGGCCAGGATCAGCTCGCCGCGGTGAGCGCGGACGTCGAACTCGACCATGTCGACGCCGACCTCGAGCGCCGCGTCGAACGACGCCAGTGTGTTAGCGGGCGCGAGTGCGCTCGCCCCGCCGTGCCCTATCCGTTGGCAACCGTAGGAATACATGGCGCATCACCTGGTTAGCGTATCGGCAGACTTGCCCGTCAGATCAACGCTAAGCCAGGCCTCACGATGACAATCCAACAGGACGGTTCGCCGCCCGCGCCCCTACGCGGGGGCGCACTCGTGACCGGTGGGGCGCGAGGCCTGGGGCTTGAGATCGCCCGGCGGCTGATCGCCCGGGGCCACCACGTGCACGTCACGGACCTCGACGGCGAGCTGGCCGCGCGGGCCGCCGCCGGGCTGGGGCCGCGCGCCTTCGGGTCGGCGCTCGATGTGCGGAGCTTCCCGGCGTGCCGCGCCGCCGCGTCGCGCACGGTCAGGCGCGCCGGCTCCCTCGAGGTCTGGGTGAACAACGCCGGCGTGCTGGTCACCGGGCCGGCCTGGCAGCAGGACGAGCGAACCCGCGCCCTGATGCTCGAGGTCAACGCCACCGGCACGATCAACGGCACGCTGGCCGCGCTCGAGCCGATGCGGACCACGGGCCAGGGTCACATCCTCAACATCGTCTCCCTGGCCGGGCTCGTCGCGGCTCCGGGCGAGGCCGTCTACGCCGCCTCCAAGCACGCCGCGATCGGCTTCAGCCTGGCCACCCTGGCCGATCTCCGCGTCGCCGGAATCAACGGCATCGAGATCTCGTGCGTCTGCCCGGATGGCATGTGGACGCCGATGCTCTACGACAAGCTCGAGGACCCGAGCGCCGCCGCCTCCTTCTCGGGCGTCCTTCTGCGCCCGGAGGAGGTGGCCAGCGAGGCGGTCGGCCTGCTCGACGCTCCCCAGCCCGTCCTCGCCATCCCGCGCTGGCGCGGCGTCATGATGCGGGCGTTCGACCTGATGCCGGCGCTATCGCTGCGCTACGCCCCCCGCGTGATCGCACGGGCCCGGCGCAAGCAGCGACGCTATCTCCGCCAGGCCAAGGCGGGGAAGCTCTAAGGCGCGCCGCGGCGCGTGAGCATCCGAGCCCCCGCGTGGGCGCCCAGCGCCGCCGCCTCGGCGAGGCTCCGCCCGGCGGCCAGCCCGAACGTGAACCCGGCCGCGAACGAGTCCCCGCACCCGTAGGCGTCCCGGGCCGGGCCCCCGGGCGCGACCGCCTCCCAGCTCCCCGTCTCTTCGCCCCACCAGACGCCGCCCGCCGCCCCCCGGGTCTCGACCACGACGCGCGCCTTCGGCTCGAGTTGACGCGCCCACTGACTCTCATCCGGATCGCTGTGGCTGAACACGAGCGCGTCGAGCATTGGCCCGTCGGCCAGCGCCGCCCGGCCGCGAGGCGAGGCGACGAGCGTCGTGGCCTGGCGCGCGTTCTGAAGCGCGGCCGCATCGCCGGCCGTGAAGTAGACGCCATCCGTCTGCGCCAGGCGCTCCCAGTCGAGGTCGTCCTCGCCCCGGGGCTCGAGCCGCTCGCCCGCGGTGATGATCGTCCGCTCCCCCGTGGCCTCGAGCAGCGTGAGGGCACGGCGGGTTGGCTGGTCGGCCCGCCACGCGGCGTGAACGCTGACGCCGCGGGCGGTCAGCTGCTCGACCGCCGCGCGGCCGGAAGCGTCATCGCCGAGCGCGGTGTAGAAGTCGACCTCCGCGCCGAACAGCTCGGCCAGGACGACCGCCACCACGCCCCCACCGCCCGCCGCCCGCGCGAACGACCCCTCCCCGTGGACCACCTCTCCGCGGCGGGGAAAGCGCTCGATCGGGATGAAGTCGACCCATTCGACGTGGCCGACGACGGCGAGGCGGGGCATCGTCATATATTCCACGCCCACCATGGCCAAGCTCAACGGAACCTCAACGGCCGAGATTGACGCCCCCCTCGATGAGGTGTGGGCGTTGGTCGAGGACGTCGAGACGGCCCCGGACTGGCAGGGCGGGCTCAAGGCGATGCACGTCCTCGAACGTGACGATGAGAACCGGCCCAGCCTGTGCGAGACGGAGTCAGACGCCAAGGTCCGGACCGTCAAGTCGATCGTCCGCTTCGAGTACCAGCCGCCCGTCGGCCTGCGCTGGACTCAGGTCAAGGGCGAGCTGAAATCGGTGGACGGCCGCTGGGACCTCGAGGACCTCGGTGACGGCCGCACCCGAGCCACCTACTGGCTCGAGGTCGATCTGGGCCGGATGCTCAGCATGGTCATCCGCGGGCCGCTGGTCGACCTCCTGCGCGCGATGCTCGTAAATGCTCGCGCCGGCGAGCTCAAGCGCGCAATCGAGGGGAGCTGATCGGCCGTGCGCGCCGTCTACGCCTCGGAGACCAGTCGCGACAACCCGCTGCGCGGCCTCCAGGTCGGCGAGCGTCCTGATCCCGAGGCCCCGGATGGCTGGACCACGGTAAGCGTCAAGGCGGCTTCGCTGAACCACCACGACCTCTGGTCGCTGCGCGGCATGGGGCTCCCCGATGACCGCCTGCCGATGATCCTCGGCTGCGACGCCGCGGGTCTCGACGAGGATGGCAATCCGGTCGTCGTGCATGCCGTGATCAGTGACCCCGACTGGCGGGGCGACGAAACGCTCGACCCCAAGCGCTCGCTGCTGTCCGAGCGCTACCAGGGGGCGATGGCCGATCGGGTCGCCGTGCCGCGGCGAAACGTCCTGCCCAAGCCGCCGGAGCTCAGCTTCGAAGAGGCGGCGTGCCTTCCCACGGCCTGGCTGACCGCCTACCGGATGCTGTTCACTCGCGGCAACGTTACGCCCGGCAGCACGGTCCTCGTTCAGGGCGCCGGCGGCGGCGTCGGCACCGCGGCCATCACCCTGGCCGCCGCGGCCGGCGCACGCGTCTGGGCCACCGCGCGCAGCGAGGAGAAGCGCGAGCAGGCGCGCCAGCTCGGGGCGGATGAGACCTTCGAGTCGGGCAGCCGGCTCCCCGAGCGCGTCGACGTCGTGCTCGAGACCGTCGGCGAGGCCACGTGGCGCCATTCGGTGAGCTCGCTCAAGCCCGGCGGGACGCTTGTCGTCTCAGGCGCAACGACCGGCGACTCCCCGCCGGCCGAGCTCAGGCGGGTGTTCTTCCTCCAGCTCTCGGTCGTCGGCTCGACGATGGGGACCCGCGACGAGCTCGAGCGGCTGATCCGGTTCTGCATCGAGCGCAACATCCGTCCCGTGATCGACCGCGTCCTCCCCCTCGAGCAGGCGCGCGACGGCTTCGACGCCATGCTCGACGGCAGCTTCATCGGGAAAATCGTCTTCACGCTATAGCGTGGGCCGGAAGCCCGCCCGTGCTAGCTGCCGAGCGAGCAGAGCGGTTACCGCACTCCTGGAGCGGAGCGAGCGAGGCCCAGAACCGGATGCGGTCTCCCGCCCGGCCTACCTTGCGAGCCAGCGCCTCGGGTTCTCGACCAGCATCGTCTCCAGCTGGGTGTCGGTCATCCCGCCCTCCTTCAGCGTGGGGATGACGGACTCGAACAGGAACGTCATGCTCCAGTTGGTCGCGGCCCCGGCCGCCTGCATCTGCTCGACCATCTCCGGCGGGTACCAGTCGAGGCCGGCGGCGATTGGGATGTCGAAGTCCTGGGAGAGGAATATCCGCTCGGCGTAGCCGCGTTCGAGCAGCGCCAGGACGGTGGCATTGCGGCGGTCCGTGGGCAGGAACAGGTCGATCCCGTACCGGTCCATGCCGATCGACACCCCGGTCTCGAGCAGCCGCTCGATGTAGTCGAGGTCGTCCGTGTCGCCGGTATGGGCGATCTGGATCTTCTCCGGCGCCACCCCCTCCTCGAGGAGGATCTCGACCTGCCGCGGCCCCGTGCCCGAGGCGGGGCGTGAGTGGGCCATGATCGGCGCGCCGGTCTGGATCGAGGCGCGCGCCGCCGCCCGGTGCACCTTCTCGATCCGCTCGTTGACGCCCGGCTCATCGGCAGCGCACTTGATGAACGCCGCCCTGGCCTCCGTCCCCTGGATTCCGCGTTCGATGTCGTGCACGAACAGCTCGGCGATGAAATCGGCCGAGCGGTTGAGCAGGAACTGGGGCAGGTGGTCGTAGGTGTAGATCCCGGTGCAGGCGACGATCTGAAGACCGGTTGCCTCGGCCAGGTCGATCAGCGCCCGCACGTCGCGCCCCAAGAGCATCGCCGTGGGCTCCACGACCGTCCTGACTCCGTGCGACTTGACCGCCTCGGCCACCTCGAGCGCCAGGGCGCGCTCATGTTCGTGGTCGCGGATGTGCGGCCACTGCACGCTGACCGCCTCATCGCCGGAGTAGAAGTGCTCGTGGATCAGCGTCAGCCCCATCTGCTCGGCGTCGATGGGCCCCTGCACGGTCTCCACGGTGGCCATCGCACTGTCCCTTTCGTCTGATTAGCCAGCGGCTAGTGGGGAAGGCTTGCCTCATACGCGAAGCCTTCCGGGTAAGGAGGAGGCATCTTATGTTCCGACACGTCACGACACGACTCTCCGGCCTGGTCATCCTGATCGCCGGAATCTGGGGCGGGCTGATCCCGTTCCTCGGGCCGTATTTCCATTTCACACTGGGGCCTGACCACGCTTGGACGTGGACCACCGGGCGCCTGTGGCTGTCTGTCATCCCCGCGGCTGTCGCCGTCCTGGGCGGGCTCATCCTGCTCGGTGGCGGGCCTCGGCTCTCCGGCCGCTTCGGTGCGCTGATCGCGCTGGCCGCCGGTGCCTGGTTCGCGGTCGGGCCGGATGTGAGCATGCTCTGGAACCACGGCGTATCTCAGGCCGGCGCCGCGCACGGGCAGCACACGATCACCCGGATGCTCGAGTACCTGACCCTGCACACGGGTCTTGGCGTGCTGATCGCCGCGTTCGCCGCCTACGCGCTCCCGGGCGCGGCCGCCTACGCCTACGGCCGGCGGCGGGTCGAGCGTGATGCCGCGATCGCGGGCACCGGGGCCGCCGCGGGCGCCGCTGAGGCACACCACCGTGACCGGGTTGCCGCTCGTGAGACCACGGCACCCGTGGCACGTGAGGAGGCCGTGGAGCCCGTCGCGGCCCGTGAGGAGCCCGTCGCGGGCCGTGAGGAGCCCGTCGCCAACGGGCAGACCAACGGCTTCAGCAACGGTCAGACGACCGCTGCACCCGCCGGCGCCGCGAACGGAAACACTGTCTCGCAGCCGGCCTACACGGAGACGGCACCCCGTCGCCGTGGCGGCCTCGCGGGCCTGTTCAGCCGCCGGTAGGCCTCAGCTTCTCAAAAGGCGTCGCCGCGCCAGCAGCCCCGGACGGTGGCTGCGAGCGCGGCGACAAGGCCTGCCAAGACCCCGGCACCTGGGCAATCTGGGGCCCGACCGTTCCGCCCGTTACTCTGGGCCAGCGACTCTCCAGATGCTCGATCCTGCTCACACGGCCCGACTTCAGCGCCGCGCAGCAGCCAGAGGAGCCATTCGCCGCCGACGTGCGATCGCCGTCGTCGCCGTTGTTGTGGCGGTCATCGTGGTGCTCCTGGCCAGCGCGGGCGGTGGTCGCTCGCCGCACCACCCCGCCGCCAGCACCGTCGCGGCCAAGGACGATCTCGCCGCCCGGGCGGTGACCCGCGCCGAGCCCCCGGGCGGGCCGATCGCGCCCGCGTCCGTGGGCGGCCTGCGTGCGCTGTGGGCGCCCCAGAACGTGGTCGGCGACCAGCCCGGAACGGCGCTCGCCTACACGATCGCCTCCAGGCAACCCGGGCTGCCGGGGTATCTCCTCATCGCCGACCGCGGCAACAATCGGATTCTCGTCGTCGACCCTTCGGGCCGGGTTGCCTTCACGTATCCATCAGCCGCCGACGTGGCCGCCGGCCGCAAGCTCTTCTTCAACGACGACACGTTCGTCGAGCCGGGCGGTAGGTATCTGATCGCCAACGAGGAGGACAACCACGCGATCGTCCAGATCGGCATCGCCAGCCACCAGCTCCAGATCCTCTTCGGGCATCCGGGTCAGCCGGGCTCCGACCCCACGCACCTCAACACGCCCGATGACGCCTACATGCTGCCCAACGGCTCCTGGACCGTGGCCGACGCCTACAACTGCCGGATCCTGTTCGTCCGTAATCACCAGATCCTCCGCCAGATCGGCCATTCCGCCGTCTGCCGCCACGACCCGCCCAACTATCTCGGCGCGGTCAACGGTGACACCCCACTCCCCGATGGTGGGGTGCTGGTCAGCGAAATCAACGGCAGCTGGATCGACAACATCGGCCCGGACGGGCAGCTCCGCTACGCGTTCCAGGCTCCGGTCGGTTACCCGTCCGACCCGCAGCCCCTGCCCGGCGGCCGAGTCCTTCTCGCCGACTACGGCAGGCCTGGACACGTGCTCATCACGAGCACCGCCGGCAAGGTCCTATGGCGCTACGGCCCCGCGGCCGGCCCCGGCATGCTCGACCACCCCTCGCTGGCCATGGCGCTCCCGAATGGCGACATCGCGGTCAACGACGACTTTCGCGACCGCGTGGTCGTGATCGACCCGCGGACCAAGAGGATCGTCTGGCAGTACGGCCACACCGACGTCGGCGGCACCCGCCCCGGGTACCTGCACATCCCCGACGGGATGGACTTCATCCCCGCCACCCCCGGCGCCTTCTCATTCGTGAACGCCCCGCCGTACGGAACCCCCGACTGGGGAGCCGTCGTTCACCCGTAGGCGCGGCTTGCCGGGGGCCCATCGCCTCCCGAGGTGAGCGTGATCAAAAACTGACCCTATAGGGGCGAAAATCGATCACGCTCCCGGTCGGGGTCGCCCGCTCCGCACACCTCGAAGCCCCCCTACTTCGCCAGCAGCACGATCACCAGCACGACGAGGACGATGACGAGGCCGGCGCCCGCGAGTGGCCAGCGCCCGCGCCAGAAGTCCGGACGGGCGCGGTCGCGCGAGTAGCGGCCCTCAGGCGGCTCGCCCACCCAGTCATCGTCGTCCCAGCTGCTCATGCAGCAACAGTTTCCCGCTTCGGCAAAGCGAGCACGCCACCGGCAAAAGCGGGTAGCACTTCAGCATGCAGAGCAACGGCGCGGGGCCACGGGTCGCTTTCGTGCTCGGTGGCGGAGGCATTCTCGGAGCGCACGAGGTGGGGATGCTGCGCGCCCTTGCGGAGGCCGGTGTGGCGCCGGAGATCGTGCTCGGCACCTCGATCGGGGCCATCAACGGCGCTCTGTTCGCGGCCGACCCGACCCTCCGGGGCGTCGAGCGGCTGAGCCGGCTGTGGAGCGACACCGGCCTCTCGGAGCTGACCGCGGTTGGCGTGCTGCGTCGAGTGGGGACGCTGGCGCGCACCGGGACGCATCTCGAGTCGCTCGAGAGCGCGCGGGCGCGACTGGTCGAAGCGCTGCCCGTCCAGCGGATCGAGGAGCTCGCCGTGCCGTTCCAGTGCGTCGCGGCGTCGATCGAGCGGGCGGCCGAGCACTGGTTCACCAGCGGTCCCCTGGCCGACGCGGTGCTCGCCTCGTGCGCGGTCCCGGGGATTCTTCCGCCGGTCAGGATCGGGGATGAGCACTTCATCGACGGCGGGATCGTCAACTCGATTCCCGTCGGCCGAGCGGTCGCACTGGGGGCGACCTCGATCTACGTGCTCCAGGTCGGGCGCCTGGAGAAGCCACTGGAACCCCCCCGCTGGCCGTGGGAGGTCGGGCTGGTCGCCTTCGAGGTGGCGCGCCGGCATCGCTTCGCCTACGACCTCCAGTCGCTGCCTGAGGGAGTCGACCTGCACGTCCTCCCCACGGGCGGCTCGGCGGCGCCCGCCTACAACGACATCCCGGCGCAGCTTCGCCTGCGTCGCGCCGCTCGGACGGTGAGGGAGCAGATCGACTCCGCCTACAGCGCCTCCCTGCGCTACCTGAACGACGTGACCGCCGCCCCCAGCAGCGCACCCGACCGCGAAGCCCAGACCTGATGCCGCCGGCCCCGATTCGTCGCCCCCTCACCGTCACCACCTGGCTGGTCCTCTCGCTCATCTGCCTGATCCTCAGCCCGGTGCTTCTCGCCCTCGCCGCGATCACCGCCCTGATCCTCAGGCGCCCGCAACCGCTGATGTTCATCCGCTTCGTCATCGCCTACTTCACGCGGGAGCTCGGGGGACTCGTGGCCTGTGGGGTCCTCTGGGTGATGAGCGGCTTCGGTCTGCGCATTCGCTCGCGGCGGATGAAGCGCCTGCACTACCGGCTGCTCAACTGGTACGTGCACGGGCTGGCCGCGCGCGTGCTCGAGCTCCTGGATATCGATATCGAGGCCGAGATCAGCGATGAGGTGGCGGCAGCCCTGAAGCGTGACCGGCCGCTGCTCTTTTTCAGCCGCCACGCCGGACCCGGCGACACGCTGCTCCTCATCGACCTGCTTCAGACGGGCTACGGTCGTCTGCCCAGCGTCGTCTTCAAGGACGCGCTGGCCATCGACCCCTGTGTCGACATCGTCGGCCATCGCCTGCCCCACGCCGTGCTCGACACCAGCGACCGCGAGAAGTGCGAGGCCCGTATCCGTGAGGTCACCACCAACCTTGACCCCAAGGGCGTGCTCGTGCTGTTCCCCGAGGGGGGCAACTTCACCCCCGAGCGCCGACGCCGGGCCGTGCGCAAGCTGTGGGAGAAGGGGCGCCGGCGTGAGGCGCGGGCCGCCGGCAGCATGGAACACGTGATGCCCCCGCACCCGACGGGGGCACTGGCCGCCCTGGCCGGGCGGGGCCAGGCGGACGTGATCTTCGCCGGTCACACCGGGCTCGGCCTGGCCGCCTTCCCGCGTGAGCTGTGGCGCCACACCCCGATCGGCGGCACCCTCACCGAACGCATGTGGCTCGTCCCCGCCTCGGAGATTCCCGCCGACCCCGACGAGCAGGTGAACTGGCTCTACGACTGGTGGAAGCGGATCGACGACTGGGTCGATGACCAGGGCGAGGAGCCACCACCGAGCCGGGAGACGACCGCGGTCGGCCGGGGGGGATGACGGCGAGCCCGCGTCCGACCAGGGGCGCGGCTCAGAGCTCGATCATCATCCCGTCCTGCGCCGTCTCCACGTCGAGCGACCCGATCCGGTTGAGCATGCTCTCGCCGAGGTGGTTGAGCACCAGCCGACGGCAGCGGAGCTGCCCCAGCTTCTCCGACAGCGTCAGATAGTCGAGATGCCCGGGGATCCGGCGCTCGTACTCCTGGCACTCGCAGACGAACAGGTCGGCGCCATCCGCCACCTCGATCAGGGCGTCGGTCCACTCGGTGTCGCCGGAGAAGGCGATCACCTTGTCCCCGTACTCGATCCGCAGCGCATGCGGGAACGCCTCCGGGGTGTGGAGTACCTCGAACGTCGTGACGACCGCCGGACCGATCTCCTGCGGCACGCGCTCGGCCATCTCGACCACTCGGACCTCGAACGGCCGCTCGGCGTCGGGCGCGCCCGGATAGAGCGCCTCGAAGGCCTGCCGAAAGCGGGCCTCGGTGTGCGACGGGCCGGCGATCAGAAGCGGCCGTATCCGGTTCTTGAACTGCCCGTCCAGGATCAGCCACGGCAACCCGCCGAAGTGGTCGCCATGCAGGTGGGAGAGGACCACCGACCCGATCGAGGCCGGGTCGATGGCCAGGCGCTTGAGCGCGATCAGCGTCGAGGCGCCGCAGTCAATCAGCATTGGCTCTGTGCCCCCGTCGAGATGGAAGCTCGTGTGAAAGCGCCCACCGGCGGCGAACGCGTCTCCGCAGCCCACGAAGCACAGGCAAACACCACTCATCCGAATATCGTCCCATCTGGATGAAGAGCTCAGCCGTCTCGATCGGTTCCACCGGCCTCAGCGCGGTTGACGTCGTGGCGGTGGCGCGTCACGACGCCCAGGTCAGCCTCACCGACGAAGCCCTGGCCGCGATGGAGCGAAGCGCCGCGATCGTCGCCGATCACGCGGCCTCCGCCGAACCCGCCTACGGCGTGTCGACAGGTTTCGGCTCGCTCGCCCTGGTGCGGATTCCGGTGGGCCGCCGTGAGGAGCTCCAGCGCGCGCTCATCCGCTCGCACGCCGCGGGCATCGGGCCGCCGATCGAGCGTGAGGTGGTCCGCGGGATGATGCTGCTGCGCGCCCGGACGCTGGCCATGGGCTATTCGGGCACCCGTCCGGTGCTCGCCCAGACGATCGTCGATCTGCTGAACGCCGGAATCACACCGGTCGTCCCCGAGCACGGGTCGCTCGGGGCCAGCGGAGACCTCGCGCCCCTCGCGCACTGCGCGATGGCCCTGATGGGCGAGGGCTCGGTGCGGTGCCCCGACGGCGCGATTCGTGAGGCGGGCGAGGCGCTTCCCTGGGCGGGCATCGAGCCGGTCACGCTGGGCCCCAAGGAGGGGCTTGCGCTGATCAACGGGACGGACGGGATGCTCGCCATGCTCGTCCTCGCCTGCATCGACCTCCGTCGGCTGCTCCGCGTGGCCGACGTCACCGCGGCCATGTCGGTCGAGGCGCTGTTGGGCACAGACCGCGCGTTCGCCGAGGACCTCGTCGGCCTGCGTCCGCAGCGCGGGCAGGGCGACAGCGCGGCCAACCTCCGCGCGCTGCTGGCCGGCTCGGAGATCGTGGCCAGCCATCGCGAGGGCGATCCGAGGGTGCAGGACGCGTACTCGTTGCGCTGCGCGCCCCAGGTCACCGGCGCCGCCCGGGACACGCTCGCCCACGCAGAGCAGATCGCGGAAGCGGAGCTACGGGCGGCCATCGATAATCCGATGGTGCTCCCCGACGGCCGGATCGAGTCGTGCGGCAACTTCCACGGCGCGCCCGTCGGCCTGGCCTGTGATTTCCTCGCCGCGGCGGCGGCAGAGGTCGGAGCGATCGCCGAGCGCCGGACCGACCGCCTCCTCGACCCCGCCCGCTCGCACGGACTCCCGGCCTTCCTGGCCCCGGATCCGGGCGTCAACTCAGGGATGATGCTCGCCCACTACGCCCAGGCGGCGATCGTGGCCGAGAACCGCCGCCTGGCCGCGCCGGCCAGCGTCGACTCGCTGCCCACGAGCGCGATGCAGGAGGACCACGTCTCGATGGGCTGGGGCGCGGCGCGCAAGCTGCGCGCGACCCTGGCCAACCTGACGCGAATTCTCGCCGTCGAGCTCGTGTGCGCCGGACGCGGCCTCGACCTCCGGGCCCCCCTTCAGCCCGCCCCGGCCACGGCGGCCGCCCTGCGGTCACTGCGTGACCGCGTTCCCGGACCTGGGCCCGATCGCTACACCTCGCCGGAGCTCGCCGCTGCCGAGGAGCTCGTCGCCTCGGGCGACGTGCTGAGCGCTGCGGAGTCGACCATCGGAGCGCTCAGATGAGCGTTCACGCCGACGTCCGGGCGCCGCGCGGAACTGAGCTCTCATGTCGTGGCTGGCCGCAGGAGGCGGCCATGCGGATGCTGATGAACAACCTCGACCCAGACGTGGCCGAGAACCCGGCCGAGCTCGTGGTCTACGGCGGCACGGGTCGAGCCGCGCGCTCCTGGGAGGCCTACGAGGCGATCATCCGCACGCTGCGCACGCTGGGTGAGGCCGAGACTCTGCTCGTCCAGTCGGGCAAGCCGGTCGGGGTCTTCACCACTCACGAGTGGGCGCCTCGAGTGCTGATCGCCAACTCCAACCTGGTTCCCGAGTGGGCGACCTGGGAGGAGTTCCGCCGCCTCGAGGCCCTCGGGCTGACCATGTACGGCCAGATGACGGCGGGGTCGTGGATCTACATCGGCAGCCAGGGCATCGTCCAGGGCACCTACGAGTGCTTTGCCGAGATCGCCCGCCGGCGCTACGGCGGGACGCTGGCCGGGACGATCACGCTGACCGCCGGGCTCGGGGGGATGGGCGGCGCCCAGCCGCTCGCCGTGACCATGAACGACGGCGTGGTCCTGTGCGTCGAGGTCGACCCCCACCGCATCGAGCGCCGTCTCCAGACCCGCTACCTCGACGAGGCGGCCTCGTCGCTGGATGACGCGGTGCAGCGCTGCATCGCCGCCCGTGACGAGCGCCGGCCCCTCAGCGTCGGGCTTCAGGGCAACGCCGCCGACATCGTCCCCGAGTTGCTGGAGCGCGGGTTCCCCGCCGACATCGTCACCGATCAGACGAGCGCCCACGACCCGCTGAACGGCTACATACCCAACCTGATGTCGGTCCAGGAGGCGGCTTCCCTGCGCGTCTCCGATCCCGACGAGTATGTCCGTCGCTCCCGGGCGGCGATCGCGGCCCACTGCGCCGCCATGGTCGGCTACCTGGACCGCGGCAGTGAGGTTTTCGACTACGGCAATTCGCTTCGGGCCGAGGCCCGACTCGGGGGCTTTGAGCGCGCCTTCGCCTACCCGGGCTTCGTCCCCGCCTACATCCGGCCCCAGTTCTGCTCGGGGCGGGGACCCTTCCGCTGGGTAGCGCTGTCCGGCGATCCGGCCGACATCGCCGCCACCGATCGTGCCGTCCTCGACGAGTTCCCGCACGACGAATCGCTGGCGCGCTGGATCCAGAAGGCCTCGGAGCAGATCGCCTTCCAGGGGCTGCCGGCCCGGATCTGCTGGCTCGGCTACGGCGAGCGGCGGCGTCTCGGCCTGCGCTTCAACGAGCTCGTGCGTTCAGGCGAGGTGCGGGCGCCGATCGTCATCGGCCGTGATCACCTGGATTCGGGGTCGGTCGCGTCGCCGTATCGGGAGACCGAGGGCATGGCCGACGAATCCGACGCGATCGCCGACTGGCCGTTGCTCAACGCCCTGGTCAACACCTCCGCCGGCGCCACCTGGGTCTCGATCCACCACGGCGGCGGGGTCGGGATCGGGCGCTCGATCCATGCCGGGATGGTTTGCCTGGCCGATGGGACCGAGATGGCAGCGGCAAAGCTCGACCGGGTCCTCACCACCGACCCGGGCACCGGGGTCATGCGTCACGCCGACGCCGGCTACGAGATCGCAAGCGAGGTGGCCCGCGAGCGCGGGGTCAGGATCCCCATGCTCGAGTGAGCGTGCTTCAGATCGCCCAGGTGGGTGACCCGGTACTGCGGCGCAGGGCGGCGGAGGTGCTGCCGGAGGAGCTCCACTCACCGGCGGTGCAGCAGCTCATCGATGACCTGATCGAGACGCGCCGAGCCGCTGGTGGCGCCGGCCTGGCCGCCAATCAGGTCTCGGAGCTGAAACGGATCGCCGTGGTTGAGGTGGACGAGGCCGCGCGCCGCCGCTACCCGTACAAGCCGCCGTTCGAGCTCACCGTGATCGTCAACCCGGTGATCGAGCCGCTGTCATCGGAGACGCTGCTCGTCAACGAGGGCTGCCTCTCGGTGCCGGGGCTGCGCGGGGACGTCCCCCGCCACAGGCGGGTCCGTGTTCACCACCTCGATCGGGATGGTCAGGTCCGGGAGACGATCGTCGACGGGTTGACCGCGGGGACCTTTCAGCACGAGCTCGACCACCTCGACGGCGTGCTGTTCCTCGACCGGGTCCGTGACCCGACCTCGTTCAGCACCTGGGAGGAGTTCGAGCGCCACCACCGAGAGGCATTCCTCGCCCGCGTGCGCCCATGGATCTATCAGGAGTCCCAGGTATGACGAGCTTCTTCTGCGAGTACGCGTGGCTCGGGGGGGCGTCGGCAACTGGAGACGTGCAGATCGAGGTCGATCAGGGGGTCATCACCGCGCTGACTCCCGGCGCGAGCGCCCCGTCGGAGGCCGAACGGCTGGAGGGCCTGGTCCTCCCCGGCCTGGCCAACTCCCACTCGCACGCGTTCCAGCGCGCGCTGCGGGGGCGGACCCATGCCGCGACGGGGTCGTTCTGGACCTGGCGCAAGCAGATGTATGAGCTGGCCGGGGCGATCGACCCGGATTCGATGCTCGCGCTCGCCCGGGCCACATTCGCCGAGATGGCCCTGGCCGGGGTGACGCTCGTGGGCGAATTTCACTATCTGCATCACGGCGCCGGTGGGACCCCGTACGAGGACCCGAACGCGATGGGCGCGGCGGTCATCCAGGCGGCGGCCGAGGCCGGGATTCGCGTCACCCTGCTCGATGCCTGCTACCTGCACGGGGGCCTGGAGCCCGACCCCGTTCAGCAGCGGTTCTTCGACCCCAGCGCCGAGGCGTGGGCGACCCGGGTCGGCTCGCTCAGGGCCACACCGAACGCCCGTATCGGCGCCGCGATCCACAGCATGCGCGCGGTCCAGCCGGAGTCCGCGGCTCAGGTCGTCCGCTGGGCGGATGAGCGCGGGGTGCCCCTGCACGCCCACGTTTCCGAGCAGCCGGCCGAGAACCAGGCCTGCCGCGAGGTGTACGGAGCCACCCCCACCGCGCTCCTGCACTACGAGGGCGCGCTGTCGGAGCGCTTCACGGCCGTGCACGCCACCCACATGAGCGCCGAGGACATCTCGCTGCTCGGCGGCGCGGGGTCCTACTGCTGTCTGTGTCCCACGACCGAGCGTGACCTGGCCGACGGGATCGGGCGGGCCAGGCGGCTGCGCGATGCCGGCTGCGGCCTGACCGTCGGCACCGATTCGAACGCGATGATCGAGCCCTTCGAAGAGGCGCGTGCGATCGAGCTCGACGAGCGCCTGGCCAGCGGCGTGCGCGGCGGTCACAGCGGGGCCTCCCTGCTCGAGGCGGCGACCTCGGCGGGATACGCCAGCCTGGGCTGGCCTGAGGGCGGCACGCTCAGGCCCGGCGCCCTCGCGGACTTCGTCTGCGTGCGCCTTGACGAAGTCCGCCTGGCCGGCCTGCCCCGGTCCGACCTGATCGACGGCGTCGTGTTCGCGGCAGCGGCCGCTGACATCAGCGACGTCGTCGTCGCCGGTCAGCCGATCGTGCGTGGCGGCCTTCACGTCTCGCTCGACGTGACGCGTGAGCTGACGAGTGCGCTCGGCGCGGTCAGCCGATGACATCGCTTGTCATCGACAACATCGGGCAGCTCGTGACCTGCTCGCCCGAGTACGGCGAGGGGCCACTCGGTGTGGTGCGAGATGCCGCGCTCGTCCTCGAGGACAGCCAGGTGCTCGCGCTCGAACGCGCTGGCGCGGAGGCCGACGAACGGCTTGACGCCGGGGGACGCTGCGTCATCCCGGGGTTCGTCGACAGCCACACCCACCTGATATTCGCCGGCGAGCGCGGGGAGGAGTTCGCTGCCCGCATGGCCGGAGCGCCTTACGCTGCGGGCGGGATCCGGGAGACGGTGTCAAAGACCCGGGACGCGAGCTCCCAGGAACTCCAGGGGCTGGCCTGGCTCCGCCGGCGCGAGTCGCTGCGCGCGGGCATAACCCACCTCGAGATCAAGTCGGGCTATGCGCTCGATGTCGATGGCGAGGCGCGGCTCTGCGACCTCGCGAGCCGGCTCACCGATGACGTCACGTTCCTCGGCGCCCACGTCGTCCCCGCCGAGTACGAGGGTCGCGCCGACGAGTACGTGGATCTCGTGTGCGGGGCGATGCTCGAGGCGTGCCGGCCGCATGCCCGGTGGGTTGACGTGTTCTGCGAGGAGGGCGCGTTCGACGAGGACCAGTCGCGCCGGGTGCTCGAGGCGGGCCGGGCGGCGGGACTCGGGTTGCGCGTTCACGGCAATCAGCTCGGCTTCGGCCCGGGGGTTCAACTCGCCGTCGAGACGGGAGCCGCATCGGTCGACCACTGCACCTACCTGAGCGACGACGACGTGGAGGCGCTGGCCGGATCGGAGACCGTGGCCACCTTCCTGCCGGCCACCGATTTCTCGACCCGGCAGCCCTACCCGGACGCGCGCCGGGTGATCGACGCCGGCGCGCAGGTCGCCGTGGCCACCAATTGCAATCCGGGCTCGAGCTACACGACCTCGATGAGCTTCTGCATCGCCCTTGCCGTGCGCGACATGCGGATGACCGCCGAGGAGGCGCTGCTCGCCGCCACGCGCGGTGGCGCCGCCGCCCTGCGCCGCAGTGACGTCGGTCACCTGAGCCCGGGCGCCCGGAGCGACGCCGTGGTCCTGGCCGCCCCCTCCTACTCGCATCTCGTCTACCGGCCGGGGGTGCCCCTGATCGCCGCCACCGTGGCGGAGTCCCAGCTCGTCTGGTCGGATTCCGAGCTGCTCGGTCCGGAATAGTCTCTGCCCGGTGACGAGCGTCTTTGTCACTGGTGGCTCGGGTTTCATCGGCGGCCGGCTGATCGAGCGCCTGAAGCACGACGGGCATTCGGTTCACGCGCTCGCGCGCTCCGAGGCCTCCGCGGCCCGGGTCAGGGAGCGGGGCGCGGAGCCGGTGATGGGCGATCTCTCCGACGTCTCGGCGATGACGAACGGAGCGACCGGGTGCGAGCTCGCGTTCCACGCCGCGGCCCATCTGGGCGATTGGGGCACGCGTGAGGAGTTCGAGCACGACAATGTCCAGGGGACCGAGAACGCGCTTCGGGCCTGCACTGAGGCCGGGGTACGCCGCTTCGTCCACGTGGGAACCGAGGCGGCGCTGCTGGCGGGCGAGCCGCTCGTCCAGGTGGATGAGACGGCGCCGCTGCGTCCCGACTCACCGGCCCTTTACTCGTCGACCAAGGCCCGCGCCGAGCAACTGGTGCTGGCGGCGAATCGAGAGGGCTTCGAGACCGTGGTCATCCGCCCCCGCTTCGTCTGGGGGCGCGGCGACACCACGCTGCTTCCGACGATGACCGAGATGGTGAGAAGCGGCCGCTTTGCCTGGATCGGGGGCGGGCGCCACCTGACCGCCACCACACACGTCGACAACACGGTCGAGGGGCTGATCCTGGGCGCCGAGCGTGGGCAGGGCGGAAATGCGTACTTCGTGACCGACGGTGACCCCGTGGTCTTCCGGGAGTTCGTCTCCGAGCTGCTGCGCACCGAGGATGTCGAGCCGCCGACCCGCTCGCTCCCCGCCGCGTTGGCCGGCGCGGTGGCCGTCGCCGGCGAGACGGCGTGGAGCACCCTTCCTCTGCCCGGTCGCCCACCGCTGACGCGATTCGCCTACTGGGTCAGCTCGCAGGAATGCACGATCCGGATCGATAAGGCGCGGCAGCAGCTGGGCTATGCACCGGTCCGCACGCGGGAGGAAGGTCTGGACGAAATGCGGAGTTGACCGCCCAAACCGCCTCGCCGGCCGGTATGCTCTCCGCCTCAAACAGCTATAGGGGGTATAGGGGTGAAGCACTTCTTCAGGGCATTCGGGCTCGCCGTCGCCGTCTGCGCCGTCCTCGCGGCGAGCGCGCAGGCAGGACAGATCCGAGGCATCGTGCTCGCGCACGGCCAGCACCAGGCCTCGACTATCGGCGCGGCCGTCAGCAATCTCACCTACCACGGCGGTCCGGTCATGCACACCAACAAGGTGTTCGCGATCTACTGGATCCCGAGCGGTTTCTCCGTCCAGTCTGGCTACCAGAACACGATCAACACGTTCTTCCAGAACGTCGCCGCCGACAGCGGGAAGTCGTCGAACGTCTACTTCTCGGACACCCAGTACTACGACACAACCAACGGCAACATCTTGTACAGCTCGAGCTGGGGGACGTCGGTGTTGGACACCCAGCCCTACCCGGCCAACGGCTGCCATGACGTCTACACGAGCGTCTGCCTGACCGACGCCCAGATCCAGAACGAGATTCGTCGTCTCGGAGGCGTCTACAAGGGCGCTGCGACGGGCCTCGGGACTGAGTACTTCATGTTCACGCCGAAGAACGTCGGCAGCTGCGAGTTCAGCTTCGGGCTCTGTGCGTACAGCTATTACTGCGCCTACCACAGCAACTTCAAGCTGGCGAACGGCAGCCAGGTGCTCTACGCCAACATGCCGTACGCGGCATGGTCGCCGGCCAACTGCGGCAGCGGCCAGAGCCCGAACGGTAACGACGCCGACTCGACGATCAACGTCACGAGTCACGAGCACAACGAGACGATCACCGACCCCCTTGGGACCGGATGGCTTGACGCCACCAACCAGGAGGACGGGGACAAGTGCGCCTGGATGTTCGGCTCGCCCCTGGGTGGTACCCCGGGCGCTGAGTACAACCAGGTGATCAACGGCCACCACTACTGGCTCCAGCAGGAGTGGTCGAACGCCAGCTCCGGCTGCGTGCTGACGGGCACCTAGCAACTCGAGGGACCCAGGAACTCGCGATGGCGGGCGGCGCAGTCTGGCGCCGCCCGCCATCTGCGCCCGAAGGCCAAAGCCGCCTCGCTCGCCCCCACACTGACCGGGGCGACCTTGCCGAACTATCGTGAGGCGAGATGCCGGAGCTACCCGAGGCTGAGCGGGCCCGCGAGGCGCTCGAGCGCACGCTGGGCCGAGAAATCGTCGCCATCGATGACGGCGACTCCTACGTCTGCCGCCCGCACCAGCCGGGCGAGATCGCCGCTGCGCTCGTCGGTGAGTCGTTCGCCTCAGCCCAGCGGCGCGGCAAGTTCATGTGGCTGGAAACCGAGGAGGGCCCGACGCTCGGACTGCATCTGGGGATGGCGGGGCGAATCGTCATCGACCCCGATGATCTCTCCGGCTGGGACCGGTTCGTCGTGCGCTTCTCGGATGGAGGGGGGTTTGCCCTGCGCGACAGGCGACGGCTCGGCCGAGCGGTTCTCAACCCGGATTACAGCCATGTGGGCCCGGACGCGGCGGATATCGGGCGTCCGGCTTTCCGGCAGGTGATGGGGCGCGGCCGGGCGCCGATCAAGGCCCGGTTGCTCGATCAGAGCGCGATCTCAGGCGTCGGGAATCTGCTCGCCGATCAGGCGCTCTGGCAGGCGGGGATCGATCCGCGCCGGCGAACTTCTGACTTGTCGGGCGAGGAGCTCGACCGCCTGCGCCGAGAGGTCCGCGCGAGCGTTCGCTCCGCCATCCGCAAGGGCGGGGCCCACACCGGGCGGTTCATCGCGGCGCGGGAGCCCGGCGGACACTGCCCACGCTGCGCCGCGGGTCTGGAGCGGGCACGCATCGGAGGCCGGACGACCTACTGGTGCCCCGTCTGCCAGACGTAGGCGAGGTGCGCTCCCGGCGCGCAAGAGCGACCGCCTCGGGCTGACGCGGGACCTGGGTAATTCGTCCGCGCTGACTTGACTTCGTAGCTTGGCTCCGCCACGGTGAGGCCGTGCGGGCGGACGGCGTCTTCTCGGGTGGCGGGATCAAGGGCCTCGCCTTCGCCGGGGCCCTCCAGGCCGCCGCCGAGGCCGGCTACGACGAATGGGGGCAGTTGGCCGGCACATCGGCCGGCGCAATCACCGCGATGGCGCTCGCGGTGGGCTACGACGCGCGCGGGCTCCGAGATACCCTCGACCGCTTCGACTTCGGGCGGATCGCCGATTACGGGCCGCTCGGGCCGCTCGAGCTCCCGGTCAACCTCGAGCTGCGACGGGGAGCCACGCATGGGAAGGTGCTCGCGGCGTGGATCGCCCAGCTCCTGGCTGACGCGCCGCAGCCCGCGCGGACGTTCGGCGATCTGCCGCCTGAGAAGCTCCGCGTGGTCGGAGTCGACCTCGCGCACACCCGGATGGTCGTGTTTCCCGACGACGTCGGGCTCTACGTCGACGAGCACGACGAGCCGCTCAAGCCGGCCGAGTTCCCGATCGCCGATGCCGTCCGGATCAGCGCCGGCTTCCCCTACTTCTTTCCGCCGAAGCAGCTTCGCGACGGCCGGACGAAGAAGGCAGGAGTGCTCGTGGATGGCGGAGTGGCCAGCCCGTTTCCCATCTTCCTCTTCGACCGTCCGCAGCCGGCCCACCCCACATGGGGCTTCCGCCTCTACGCCGGCAAGGCACCCGAGCAGCCCAGTTACACGAGCATCAGCGGCCTGCTCTGGCCGATCGACATGCTGAAGGCGATCGTCGACACATCGACCAACGCGCTCGACAAGTTCGAAGAGAAGCAGTACCACCCGCGAACGATCTCGCTGCCCACCGGCGACATCGGCACTCTCGATTTCGCGCTCACCGATCAGCAGAAGCAGGAGCTGTACGACCTCGGATACCAGGCGGCCAAGCAGTTCTTCGACGCCCGGCCCAACGGCGTCAACACCTACGGCGCGATCCCGGCCAACATCGCCGGCGGGAGCTAAGCCGCGGCGCGGTGCGACACGGCCGAGTCGCCGGGTGAACGCCCAGCAGCTCCCCACCCAACGGTGCCACCGGCCGCGCCTGATGTCAGAGCGGCACGTCGCGCCCGCGCCAGCTCGGCGCGAAGGTGCTCGCGCTCAGGTTCGTACTGAGGCTCCCCCGGCACCTTCGCCGGCCGCTCCCACCATGGCTCTATGTGCTCCTGCCTAGCCATGCGGAACTATCGGCGTTCGACCCGGTGCCTTAACTCCTCGTCGCGTGACTGGACACCCGGTCCAGGCCGCTCTAGGAAATGCTCCCCCCGCCGCCCTGGTTCTGGCCGTGGCCGTGGCCGTTGCAGCTGCTGACGAAGTAGCCCGGCGGCATACCGGAGTCCAGCGCCGCCTGGACGAGTCCCGATTGCCCGGGGGGTCCCAGGCAGCTGCCGTCTCCTGGACCGGGTGCAGTGCTCGGGTCAGCCGCTGCTGCGCTCGCGGCACCCAGCGTCAGGAGTGCTGTCGTGGCGGCAGTGGCGAAAATCCGTTTCGCGTACATCCCTATGCCACCTTCCTTTCGTAATCCGTTGCGATTGGGCCTGCGCATTTGTTGTCGAATCAAAGCAGACCGCTGGCCCTAGCACCATTGGAAATGAGTCCAGCGCAAGCCCGGTCGGGAATCGGACAAACGTCCGCTGGAGGGGAGGCGGGGGGCGTCAGCGTGAGGCGGAGCCCCCTGGTCAGCGCGGCCCCTTCCCCTCAACGCGACGCGGGCCCGTCCGCTCAATCCGGCCAGTGAGCGGAACGGGCCCGTCGCGGATCAGATCTGCCGGATCCATTGCCGTCGTGGGTCGAAGCCGGCGTACGCCGCTTCCCAGCGCTCGCGGCGGTACGCACGCTCGGCCAGTTCCAGACGCCTGGCTGACCGTCGGCCCCGCCTCCCGCTGACCACGGAGGTCCAAGAGGACCGCCGCGGACCCGAGATGGCGCCCGGCAGACGAGAGGCTGTCGCCTGCAGTGCTCCTCTCATCGGAGCTCCTCCTTGGTTGTGGGTGGGTTGGTGGAGGACCCTCCCGCTGGCCACACCCGCGAGCAGCCACCAAGCACAGGAGTTACCACCTGCAAAATCGCAGGTAGTTACAACCTCTCCGATGAGTGGTTAATGCGTCACGTCGTGTGAATCCCGTATGTCGAGCGGGTCCCGGGTGTCAGTTGGTATCTGTCAATTTGAGTATCACCTTGCATCTCTCGAAATTTGGGCAAAAAGAAAGGCGGCCAATCGGCCGCCCTTGCTCTTGGCTGCTATGCGCGTGATCTGCTAGCGCAAGCGCCTCTCGGCAAGGGCATCGGCGGTCGCGTTGAACGCCTCGCCGGCTCGGGCGGCAGGCATGTCCGAGTGGGTCGGGCAGGCGCACGCCACCCCGCGCTGGGGCGTCCTGTCGGCGATGGTGTTGGCGTGGGCGACTGACATGGCGTTCTCCTTGGGAGCGGCCACAGTAACTCATCCGCCGAGTGAATACAAGGGCCTTCACCTATTCTTTCACATAGATTGTTTGACTGAGTAACCACCGAGCCAATCGCGTGCGACGGTAGGCTGCGGGCCCACGAGCCCACGTACGATCATCGCTCTGGCTCTCGCCGCCCTCTCGACGACGCTCACGAACATTGCGTATTCACGTGAGCACGATGCGGCGGCCGCCCTCCCGGCGCTCTCATTGCGCCGGCCCTGGCAGTCGCTGCGCCTCCTGCTCGGTGACCGCGGCTGGCTGCGCGGCTTCGCGATGGAGTCCACGGGATTCGGCTGCTATGCCGCAGCCGTGGCCCTGGCCTCGCTCGCCCTGGTCCAGAGCATCGGCGCCGGAGGAATCGGCGTCCTCGCCTACGTGACGGCAAGGATGGCCGGCCGCCGCCTGACCGGCCGCCAACTTGCCGGCGTTGGCCTCTCCGTTCTGGGTCTCGTGGCCCTCGGCGTATCGCTGATCCGGAGCAGCGGCGAGGGAAGGGGCGGCTCGTTTCTGGGCGCCCTGGCCTGGATCCTCGGCACCCTCGCCCTGGCCGTGCTAGCCCTGTGGCTCGGGCGGCGCCGGGACATCCCCGCCGCGGCCGACGGCGTCGCCGGCGGCCTCTTCTTCTCGGTGGGCGACTTCTCGACCAAGCTGGTGACCCAGGGAGGCGTGCGCTTCGCATTTCTTATCACCTTGGTCCTGGGCTACACGCTTGGGACCTCGCTTCTCCAACTGGGCTACCAGCGCGGGACCGCGCTGACGGTGGCCGGGCTGGCCACGCTGCTCACGAACGCCCTTCCGATCGCCGCGGGGACGATCGTCCTGGCCGAGCCCGTTCCCGCCGGGGCGCTGGGTGGCGCGCGAGTCCTCGCCTACGTTGCCGTGACCGCCGGAGCGGTCCTGCTCGCCGCGCCGGAGCAGGGTCCGGCGCGCAGGTCCGCGACCTGAGCGACGGCGATGGCTACCCAGCTCCTGGCGGGATTCGACCGCCTTGCTGTTTGCCGGCGCCGCCCTGGCGGCGGTCGGCGCCGTGGCCACGACACACCCCCTCGGAACCCGCCGCCAGCTCGTCCTCAGGCCCGAGCTCGCCGCTGAGCCGGCGCGGATCTAAGAGCGGCTTTTGGGTGCGCGGTCGCCGCGGCCCTTCCACCCGGACCTGGGCGAAAAAGCGAACTGACAGGTGGCTCATTCGCCCAGGTCCGCTCATCGCGCGAGAGAGACGCGCGCCGAAACGGGCGCCCGCGCCTCTCCAACCCCCGCGCACGTTCCGCCACGCCCCGCGCCCGCAGCTCGAACCCCCCACCAAGTGCGGCTATCCGCACCTCGGAAAGCCAGGTCGCCGTATGGCCGCGGCCCCTTCCCTCAGCGACAGTTCTCCCATGAGTACGGAGATCTGAAAGGAGACCGGATGCCGACCACCACCAACATCGCAACTCGCCGCCGGACTGATACCACCCCAGACTTCGCCGCCCTGGACGCGGCGATCGCGGGCGCGGTCGTAGCGCCTGGTGCCCCGGATTGGGACGAGGCTCGGAGAGCCTGGAACCTGGCCGTCGACCAGCGGCCGGCCGCGGTCGCCCTGCCCGAGTCCGCCCGTGACATCGTCACCATCGTCGACTTCGCCCGGGAGAACGGCTTGCGCGTCGCCCCTCAGGGCACGGGCCACAACGCTTATCCCCTCGCGGGCCGGCTCGCTGACGCGATCCTGGTCAAGACCGAGCGGATGCGTGGCGTGCAGATCGATCCCGAGGCGCGGATTGCCCGCGTCGAGGCCGGCGCCCTGTGGATGGACGTGACCGGTCCCGCCGCCGAGCACGGGCTGGCGGCGCTGGCGGGCTCCTCGCCCGATGTCGGCGTGGTCGGCTACACCCTCGGCGGCGGAGTCAGCTTCCTCGCCCGCCGCTATGGCCTGTCGGCGAACAACGTGGCCGCGGTAGAGCTGGTCACGGCGGACGGCCTCGAGGTGCGTGCCGACCGTGAGCACAACCCTGACCTGTTCTGGGCCGTCCGCGGAGGCGGCGGCAACTTCGGGATCGTGACCGCGATCGAGCTCGAGCTGAAGCCGATCACCGAGGTCTACGCGGGCGTCATGTTCTGGCCCCAGAGCCGGGCGCGCGAGGTGCTTCAGAGCTGGCGGATCTGGACCCAGCAGAACCTGCCCGACGAGATCATCTCGGTCGGCCGGCTGATCAACGTCCCGGAGCTCCCGATGGTTCCCGAGCCGCTGCGCGGCCGGAGCTTCGTGATCGTCGAGATCGTCTACCTCGGCGACGAGCGTGACGGGGAGGAGCTGATCGCACCGCTCCGGGCCCTCGGGCCTGAGATCGACACGATCGCGACCATCCCGGTCACGGGGCTCAGCCACCTCCACATGGACCCGCCAGAGCCGGTGCCTGGCAAGGGCGACGGCATGCTCCTCGGCGAGATCTCCGGCGAGACGATCGACGATTTCGTCGACTCGGCCACCGGAGAGGCGGGCAGGGCGCTGATTTCGGCCGAGATCAGGCACCTGGGCGGCGCCCTGGCCCGGCCGGCGCCGGAGCACGGTGCCCTCGCCGCGATCAAGGCCCCCTACATCATGTTCGCGGTCGGGATGGCTCCGACCCCGGAGGTGGCTGCGGTGGTCGAGGCGCAGGTGGACGCGGTCAAGGACGCACTCGCCCCCTGGCGCGCCAATCACGACTACCTGAACTTCGTCGAGCGCACCGTTGAGAGCCGGACGCTGTATCCCAACGAGATCACCTACCGGCGGCTCCAGGCCATCAAGACGAAGTACGACCCGCGGGACATGGTCCAGTCCAACCACCCGATCCGGCCCGCTTCATGACGGGCGGCGCCCGATCGACTGGATCGCCCAGGGCTGCGGCGCGCATGCGCCGCAGCCCTTCCGCATCGCAGAGCCTCCTCCGCCCTTCACCCTGGCTCGCCCCCGACTTGGGCAGAATGAATCGCTGATGGCGACCGTTCTGATCGTCGACGACCATGCCACCTTCCGCTCGAGCGCTCGGCGCCTGCTCGAGGCGGAGGGCTTTGAAGTCGTGGGCGAGGCCGTCGACGGCGAATCGGCGCTCGAGGAGGCCGCGGCGCTCGCGCCCGATGTCGTCCTCCTCGACGTCCAGCTCCCTGACATCAACGGCTTCGAGGTGGCAAGCCGGATGACCGACTCCGATGCCGGGCCGGCGGTGATCCTCATCTCGAGCCGGGACGGCCAGGACTTCGGCCCGATGATCAAGGCGAGCGGCGCCCTCGGCTTCGTAGCCAAGGCCGAGCTGTCAGGCGAGCGACTGCGGGCCCTGCTCGATGGCTGAGGCCGCACTCGAGCCGGACGGCCGGTTGCGCGTGCTGGTGGCCGATGACTCGGTGCTGCTGCGTGAGGGGCTGGTGCGGCTGCTCGAGGAGGCGGGGTGCGAGGTGGTTGCCCAGGCCGGGGACGCCCCGGAGCTCTTGCGCAAGGTCCGCGCGCACAAGCCCGACCTGGCCATCATCGATGTCCGTATGCCGCCTGATAACACCGACGACGGCCTTCGGGCCGCGCTCGCGATTCGCGGCGAGCGGCCGGACGCGCGCGTTCTCGTGCTCTCGCAGTACATCGAGGAGCAATACGCGATCGAGCTCATCGGCGACGCTCCGGAGGGCGTCGGCTACCTCCTCAAGGAGCGGATCACCGACGTCAGCGTGCTGATCGACGCGGTGCAGCGGATCGCCGGCGGTGGCTCGGTGATCGACCCCCAGGTGGTCGGCCAGCTGATCCGCCGCCACCGCCGCGAGGATCCCCTGGAGGAACTGAGCGACCGCGAGCGTGAGGTGCTCGAGCTGATGGCCGAGGGGCGCTCCAACCACGCCATCGCCACCCGGCTCGTGATCACCGAGCGCGCGGTCGAGAAGCACGTCACGAGCATCTTCTCCAAGCTGAACCTGCCGCCGGCAGAGGACGACCATCGCCGCGTGCTGGCCGTGCTCACCTTCCTGAGGGCCTGAGCACCGTGCCGGCTTTGGGCTGGCGAGCCGCCGTTGGGGCATCCGCCGTGATCGTTGCGGCGCTGGTGCTGGCGCTCGGCGTCGGCTGGCTCGCCTCGTTGCGCTCGAGCACCAGTCGCTACGTCGTCTCGAAGCCGTTGCACCGGGTCGAGCTGGTCGTGACGTCAGGAGATGCCTTGATCGTCGGCACCCAAGCCTCCACCCTGGAGGTCAGGCGCACCGACCACTACGCCTTTGGCCATGAGGCGATCGAGCACCGCTCGCTGAGAGGCGGCGTCCTGCGGATCGACTCCAGCTGCCCGAAGGTCGTCGTCGGCTCGTGTTCGGCCTCCTATGAGCTGGCGGTGCCGGAGACGGTCTCGCTCAGCATCCGCACCACAGGCGGAAACGTTCGTCTGACGGGCTTCCGCGGAACCGCGGCGATCGTCACCGGCACCGGAAACGTGGATGTCGAGGCCTACTGCGGCTTCGATCTCGCCGCCACCACGCGATCCGGCCGGGTGCGCATCGCCTCCGCCTGCACCCCGCAGCACCTGGAGGTCCGGACGCGGACCGGCGACGCGACCGCGCTCGTTCCCCCCGGCAGCCGTTACCGCATCAGCGCGATCTCCGGCGTCGGCCAGCCGCGGATCAGCGGCGTCGTGCGTGATCGGAGCGCTCCTTTCACGATCGACATGCACAGCGGCAGCGGACGGCTCACGATCGGGGCCGGACTATGAGCTCGGCCTCTGAGGTCACGCGCGCCCCGAGGGCGCCGGAGGTTCTGCTCGAGGCGGCCGAGCGCCAGCTCCGCAGCGAGCGTTTCGTCAAGCAGGTCACCTACATGGGGCTCGGCATCCCGCTCGGCGCGTTGTACGTAGCGCTGGTCATCGTCGCCTTCCAGATCGGGATCCTGGGCTTGCCGCTGCTGCTCGTCGCGTCCGGGGTGCTGTGGCGATGTGCGCTGGTGGAGCGAAGGCTCGCCAACCGGCTCCTGGATGCCGGCATCTCGCCGCTGCCCCCGCTGTTCGCCGACACCGAGGCCGGCTTCTGGGCGCGCGTGCGCGAGCGCCTGAGCTCGCGCCCGTTCTGGCGGGCCGTCGCGCTGCTGCTGCTCAAGCTGCCGGCGACGCTGCTCGCGGCGACGCCGACGCTCGTGGGCGTCGCCGCGGTTATCTCGCTCTTCATCTACGGGATCCGCGGCCTCGCGGAGTCAGGGGTCGGCTACGTGGGGCCGGTCTCGCTCGGGCCGGGTCTCGGCGTGGCGCTGCTGCTGCTCACGATCCCCGTGACCGTCCTCACCGTCGCCGTGACCGACACGATGGCGCGCGGGCTGCGCGCCCTGGCGCGGGCGCTGCTGGTCACAAGCCTCCCGGCCGGCGCCCCGGTGCGTGAGACGCTGGCCCGGAGCCTGGGCGACCGAACGCTATCGATCGCCTACTGGCTCCCCGAGCGCGAGCAGTTCGTGGACGAGCGCGGGTACCCGGTCCCCCTGCCGACGGCCGGCTCGGACCGGGCGTGGACGGCGGTCGATTACGACGGGCGGCGCGTGGCCGCGATCATCCACGACGCCAGCCTCGAGGCGACCCCGGAGCTCGTCGAAGCCGCCGCCGCGGCGGCTTCCCTCGCCCTCGACAACGAGCGGCTCAAGGCCGAGCTGCGGGCCCGGGTGGAGGAGCTGCGCGCCTCCCGAGTCCGGATCGTCGAGGCCTCGAACTCGGCGCGGCGCCGGCTCGAGCGTGACCTGCACGATGGCGCCCAGCAGCAGCTGGTGGCGATGGCGGTCGAGCTCAGGCTGCTCCGAAGCCGCGTCGGCGCCAACCCCGAGGCTGAGGAGCTGATCGGGAGCATCGAGACCAAGCTGACCGCGGCCCTCGAGGAGCTGCGGGATCTGGCGCAGGGGATCCACCCCGGGATCCTGACCGACCGCGGCCTGGCCCCGGCGCTCGAATCGCTGGCCGGGCGGGCGCCGCTGGACATGAGGTGCGAGATCGACCTCCCGTCCCGCCCCCCGAGCTCGGTCGAGGCGGTGGCCTACTTCGTGATCGCCGAGGCCCTGACCAACGTGCTCAAGTACGCCAAGGCGGAGTCGGCGACGATTCGCGCCCGCTACGAGGGCGACGAGCTCGTGGTGGAGATGCAGGACAACGGCGTCGGGGGAGCCGACGAGACCCGCGGCAGCGGCCTCCAGGGGCTGCGCGACCGAGTCGGCGCCCTCGACGGCAGCATCACCGTGATCAGCCCGGCCGGCGAGGGAACCCTGGTCCAGGCGCGGATCCCGGTCAAACCGCCCCGCTGAACATCCCGCCGCGGCGGGTCACGACGCTGCCCTAAGGCCGGTGCGGATAACCGAACCCGCAGACACGTGCTCGCCCACTGGCTGGCGTCCGCCCGCGGCGAGAGGCTACGCGCATGTTGCTGCTGGGGCCCAAGACCGACCAGAACGTGTGGAGCGCGCGGGCCCGAGTGTGCGCCTACGCCGACGAGGTGCTCGACGCCCTCACCGATCCCGAGCGGATCGCCGAGTGGGCGCCGGTGGGCTTCGAGGTGGAGGGACTGGCCGACGGGCGCCTGAGCGCCGGCAGCCGGGCCCGGGTGAGCGGATCGCTGGCCGGGATCGGCGCCGCCTTTGACGTCGAGGTCCATCGCGCCGATCTCGACGGGCTGGAGCTGGTGGCGACCGGGCCGGTCGCGCTCGATGTCAGCTACCGGTTCCGTGACCACTGTGACGGCGTACTCGTCGAGGTAGCGGTCGGGGTCCGGCACCGTGGTGGGCTGACCGCGCAGCTGCTCAGGGCGGCGCTGTCCGCGTTGCTGAACGCCGGAGCGCTGCGCTCCGCGCTTCACCGCCTCGAGAGCTCGCTCAGCTGCCCGATGGACGCCGAGCTCCTGGCGGCGTAGCCGCCGCGAAGAGCACTCAGGTCAGCCCGTTGGCGGCCAGGAACTGGTGGGCCACCGCGGCCGGATTCTGCCCGTCCAGCACGACTGCGGCATTCATCACCCGCAGGGCCTGGGTGCTCAGGTTGGCACTGACCGAGTTGATTGTCCGCGCGAACGCCGGACCCTCACGGTCCAGCACGTCGCGCCTGACGACGAAGGTCACGTTCTGAAAGCCGAAGATGTTCTGCGGGTCCGTGAGCAGCGTGTAGCCACCCTGGGTCAGCTGCCCGTCGGTCGTGAACACCGCCGCCAGCTGCGAACGACCGTCGTCCAGGGCTCGGTACTGGTCGCCGATCTTGACCGGCAGGAGACGGAGCGTCGTGACGCCGTAGACCTGGCGCAGCCCGACCATGCCGTTGAACCGCGTTCGGAACTCGGGGGCGGCGGCCACCGTGAGCGGCGATCCGACCTGGCGCAGGTCGGTCAGCGAGCGCAGATGGTGGGCGGAGGCGAACTGAGGCTTGGCGATCAGGACGTCGGTGTCGGTGGCCGCCGCCATCGCCAGCAGCACATCATTGTGCTGGCGCGCGTAGCTGGCGGCGCGCGCGTATGCGACCGCCGCGGTCGGCGGTCGGCGTGGGTCGTGGGCCAGCACCGAGAGGATCGTGCCCGTGTACTCCGGATAGCCGTCGATCGCACGCGCCGCGAGTTCGCCCTGCATGACCTCGGAGGCGCCGATATTGGGGCGCAGCGTCACCTTGTAGCCCTTGGCGCGCAGCGCCTGGGCGTAGAGCTGCCCGAGGACGATCTCCTCGGTGAAGTTCTTGGTTCCGAGGACGACGGGCGGCTTGCCGGCCCCCGGTGCGTGCGCCTTCGCTCCCGTGCTCGTCGCCGACGAGGCGTTTGGCGACCCGGAGCCCGATCCCGAGCTCGAGCCGCAGCCCTGGAGGCATACGGCCGCCGCACCAACCAGCAGCCATGCCCGGATCAGTTGTCGTGACCTGCGCTGCATCGCTTTGCCCCACTCGGCCCGCAGCCAGAGCGAGCGCCGAAGCTAGCAGGCGGAGGTGCGGTTAACCGCCCACAGCGACGCCAGTCCTCCCCACTGCGATGCCCGCCCGCGGCTGCGACTCTGGCCCGGTGCATCGGAGGCATCCAACTAGAGGAGCTGAAATGAGAGCTAAGAACCTCGCTGCGCGCGCTGGTCGCTGGAGCGCGGCTCACCGAAAGACGGCGATCCTTGGCTGGCTGGCCTTTGTTGTCGCGGCGATCGTGATCGGTTCGGCCGTCGGCCAGCGGACGATCGACCAGCAGGACAACAACGTCGGCCAGGCTCACCGGGCCGACCAGATCCTCAAGCAGGCCGGCTTCTCCCAATCCGGCCCCCTTACCGAGATCGTCGTCGTGCAGAGCAAGCATCAGCCGATCGACAGCCCGGGCTTCCAGCAGGCCGTCGGCGATGTCGTCGGCACCGTGGCGCCGTTCCAGACGGTCCGCAACCTGCGCGATCCCCTGATGGCGGCCAACCGTGACCTCGTGTCTCGTGACCGTCATACCGCGCTCGTCGAGTGGGACATGCCGGGCACCCTGAAGAAGGCCGAGAAGCACATCGACCCGCTGACGCGGGCGGTCGGCTCGGTCGCCGCGCGCCACCCCGCCTTCTATGTCGGTGAGGCCGGAGCCGTCAGCTCCGACAAGGCGCTCAATGACCTCTTCAACTCGCAGCTCGGCAAGGCGGGCGAGCGCTCGATCCCGCTCACGCTGTTGATCCTCGTCCTCGTCTTCGGCTCACTGGTGGCCGCGGCGGTGCCGTTGATGCTCGGTCTCCAGTCGGTGATCGCCACGATCGGGCTCACCTCGATCGTCAGCCACATCACCCCGATGGACCCGAACGTCTCGGCTGTCGTGATGCTGGTGGGACTCGCGGTCGGGGTCGACTACACGCTCTTCTATCTGCGCCGCGAGCGTGAGGAGCGCGCCGCGGGCCGCGGCGAGCGGGCCGCGCTCGAGGCCGCCGCGGCCACCTCGGGGCGCGCCGTGCTCGTATCTGGCGCCACCGTGATGATCGCGATGGCCGGAATGCTCTTCACGGGCGACCGCACCTTCACCTCGATGTCGATCGGCACGATGATGGTGGTGGCGGTGGCCATGATCGGCTCGCTGACGGTGCTCCCAGCGGTGCTCTCGAAGTTCGGCGACCGTGTCGAGAAGGGGCGGATCCCGTTCCTCGGGCGCCTGCGGCGGCCGGCGGGCGAGAATCGCGCCTGGGCGGCCCTGCTCACGCGCGTCCTGCGTCGCCCGCTCGTCTCGGCGGCGATCGCCTGCGCCCTGCTGCTGACGTTGGCGATCCCCACGCTCAGCCTGCACACGGCGCAGTCGAGCCTCAACACGCTGCCCCGCAGCGCGCCCACGGTCGAGACGCTCAACCGCATCCAGGCGGCGTTCCCGGGGCAGGCGATGCCGGCGGTGATCGCGGTGAAGTCCTCGGTGCCGACCAACTCGCCCACCTTCACCCAAGCGGTTGAGCGCCTGCGCACGGCCGCCACGCAGAGTGGGCAGGGCTACGGCCCGCTGACCACGGAGAGCGACGGGACACGGACCGTGGCCCGGATCACGCTCCCCCTCCCCGGCGGCGGCGTCGACGCGAAGTCGATGCAGGCGCTGAGCACGCTGCGCGGGCAGCTTCTGCCCGCCACGATCGGGAAGCTCCCGGGCGTCACCTATGCGGTGACCGGCTCCACGGCGGCTTCGCACGATTGGAATCAGATGATCTCGAGCAAGCTGCCGCTGGTCTTCGGGTTCGTGCTCACGTTCGCGTTCCTGTTGCTGCTGGCGTCGTTCCGCTCGCTGGTCATCGCGGCCAAGGCCGTGGTCCTGAACCTGCTGTCGGTCGCCGCTGCCTACGGCGTCGTCGTCGCCGTGTTCCAGTACGGCTGGGGCGAGAACCTTCTGAACTTCAACTCGGACGGTGCCATCGCTCCCTGGCTGCCCGTGTTCATGTTCGTGATCCTGTTCGGGCTCTCGATGGACTACCACGTGTTCATCCTGAGCCGGATCCGCGAGGCCTTTGACCGCGGGATGAGCACGGAGGATGCGGTCGCCCACGGGATCAGGGCGACAGCGGGGACGGTGTCAAGCGCCGCCGTGGTCATGGTCGGGGCGTTCTCGATCTTCGCCACGCTGCCGATCCTCGACATGAAGGAGATGGGGGTCGGCCTGGCGACGGCGGTTCTGGTCGACGCGACGATCGTCCGCGGCGTCCTGCTCCCGGCGGCCATGAAGCTCCTCGGGTCGTGGAACTGGTACCTGCCGAACTGGCTGGGCTGGCTCCCCACGCTCGAGTCCCACGTCGAGCCGGTGGGGCGGCCGGCTCCGGCGCCAGCGTGATCCCGGGGTCAGATCACGCACCGCAAGGGCCCGGGCCGCCACGGCGGCCCGGGCCTCTTTAACGCCCCGTTCGACCGACCCGCCACACTAGAAACGTGAGCTCGCACGAGATCACCCATCTGATCCACGAATACGGCCTCGTGGTCGTGTTCCTGGCCGCCGGCCTCCAGGCAATGGGCTGGCCGATCCCCGGCGGGACCGCGCTCGTCGCGGCCGGAATCGACGCCTCGACCAAGCACGGCCTGCCCCTGGCCGGGGTGATCGTCGCCGGTGCCGCCGGTGCTCTCGTGGGTACGACGATCGGCTTTGGGCTCGGCCGCTGGCGAGGCGAGGCCATCCTGCTTCGCCTCGGGCGACTCGTCCGGCAGCAGCCCGAACGAGTCCAGAAGCTCCGCCGCCAGTTCCAGGAGCACGGCCTGGCGCCGGTGTTCATCGCCCGCTTCATCACGGGCGCGCGCAACCTGGCCGGGCTCGTGGCGGGGTCGAGCGGGATGCGCTTTGCCGCCTTCTTCGCAGTCAGCGCCGCGGCCTGCGTCGTGTGGTCGAGCGTCATCACGCTCGAGTACTACTTCGCCGGCCACGCGATCCTCGGCGCGCCGACCTGGCTTCAGATCGTGCTCATCGTGGTCGGGATCGTGGCCACCGTGCTGTCCTTCCGGCTGCTTCGGCCCGCGGTCGCCGAGCGCTCGTCGGCTCAGGCGAACCCCGTGCGTCCGCAGCCCCCGACAAACGCGGTCGAACCGGCCGACTAGCAGTTGCACCCCACCGCGGTCGCATGGGAGACTCGCGTGGTTCCCAGATCCGAGGAGGATGGCGATGCCAGAGAGCGTCTACCGCGTGACCGAAGTGATCGGCGTGAGCAGTGAGTCCTGGGAGGCGGCCGCCCGTAACGCGGTTGAGACCGCGGCCAAGACCGTTCGTGACCTGCGCGTCGCCGAGGTGCTTCGCCAGGACGTGACGATCCAGGACGGGAAGCTCACCGCCTTCCGCGTGCGCCTCGCCATCTCGTTCAAGTACGAGAGCGGCGACTGAACCGCGCCCTTCCGCAGGCCGCCGATGTCGTCATCATCGGCGGCGGTGTGATCGGCGCGAGCACAGCCTTTCACCTGGCGGAGGCCGGCGTCGGCGTCCTGCTGCTCGAGCGAGCCGAGCTCGGCAGCGGCTCCACGTCGCGAGCCGCCGGCGGCGTCCGCACCCAGTTCTCCGACGCGCTGAACGTTCAGATCGCCCAGCGCAGCCTCGAGGCATTCCGGGACTTCGGGCGCCGCCCGGGCTGGGAGATCGACTTCAAGCAGGTCGGATACCTGTTCGTCCTGTCTCGCGAGCCCGACGTCGAGGAGTTCACGCGCAGCGTCGCGCTTCAGAACCGCCAGGGCCTCGACACGCGAATGCTCGCTCCCGCCGAGGTCCGCCAGCTCTGCCCGTTGCTGGCCGGGGACGACATCCTCGCCGGAGCCTTCTCGCCCGGCGATGGCCACGCCACGCCCGATGGCGTCCTTCAGGGCTACGCGTCGGCGGCCCGCGCCTATGGCGCCGAGCTTCGTCCGCGCTGCCGGGTCCTCAACCTAAGAACGCGCGACAGGAAGATCACCGAGGTCGTGACCGAGCACGGAGCGGTGCGGACCGGGACCGTGATCTGCGCTGCCGGAGCCTGGTCTCGAAGTTGCGGCGCTATGGTCGGTGTCGAGTTACCCGTGACGCCGTTGCGGCGTCAGATCCTGTTCACCGAGGCGATGGAGGGGCTCCCGCCGCAGCTGCCCATGACGATCGATTTCGAGTCGAGCTTCTACTTTCACCGGGAGGGACCGGGGCTGCTCATGGGCATGTCAGATCCGGATGAACGACCGGGATTCAGTATCGCCCGGACCGACGAGTGGATTCCCCGGCTGATGGCGGTGGTGCGCAGGCGAGCCCCCCGGATCGCTGACGTGGGAATCCGCGGCGGCTGGGCCGGGCTCTACGAGGTGACCCCGGACCACAACGCGATCATCGGCGAGGCCGAGCGGGCCGAGCGCTTTCTCTATGCCACCGGCTTCTCCGGGCACGGGTTCCTCCAGGCGCCGGCGGTCGGGGAGATCCTGCGTGACCTCGTGCTCGGCAAGCCGCCGTTTGCCGACATCTCGCCCCTCGGCGTCGAGCGCTTCGATGCCTCGGCGCTGCGCCCGGAGTACAACGTTGTGTAAGCGATCTCGACTCTTCCTCACCCTCATACGGAGCCACGAATGACAACCACCCAGCCCCAGCAGGAGCTCTCCGTCTCATCCACCGAGGACCTCCGCGCGCGTGCGCGCGAGGCGCTCGAGAACTGCGGCGTCGATCTGTCCGCGGCCGCGACCGGCCGCGCCGTGAGCGCGCGCTCACCGATCACCGGCGAGGCGCTGTTCGACATACCCGCGGCTGGGCGGGCTGAGGTCGAGGAGGCGATCGCAGCAGCGAAGGCGGCCTTCCTCGAGTGGCGCGTTGTTCCCGCGCCTGTGCGGGGCGGCGTCGTCAAGCGTCTTGGCGCCCTGATGACCGAGCACAAGGCCGACGTCGCCGAGCTGGTCACGATCGAGGCCGGGAAGATCACCTCCGAGGCGCTTGGCGAGGTGCAGGAGGTCATCGACATCTGCGACTTCGCGGTCGGCCTCTCCCGCCAGCTCGAGGGCCGCACGATGCCCTCCGAGCGACCGCACCACCGCCTGATGGAGACCTGGCATCCGCTGGGTGTGGTGGGCCTCATCACGGCGTTCAACTTCCCCGCCGCGGTGTGGTCCTGGAACACGGCCATCGCCCTGGTCTGCGGCGACACGATCGTGTGGAAGCCATCGACGATGACACCGCTCACCTCGATGGCCTGCTCCTCGCTGCTCGCCCGCGCCCTCTCCGAGTCAGGCGCGCCCACCGATGTCCATCGACTCGTGGTCGCCGGCGCCCAGGACGGACAGGCGCTGGTCGACAGCCCCGACGTGGCGCTCCTGAGCGCAACCGGGTCGGAGCGGATGGGCGCCGAGATCGCGCCCCGCGTGGCCGCGCGGATGGGCCGCGTGCTGCTCGAGCTTGGCGGGAACAACGCCGCCGTCGTCGCCCCATCGGCCGACCTCGAGCTGGCCCGGCGGGCGATCGTCTTCGCCGCCGCCGGGACAGCGGGGCAGCGGTGCACGACTCTGCGCCGGGTGATCGCGCACGAGGACATCGCCGACGAGCTCGTAACAGGGCTGCGTGAGGTCTTTGCCCGGCTGGCCATCGGCGACCCGAATGCCTCGGGGACGCTGGTTGGTCCGCTGATCAACGATCAGGCCTACCGGGAGATGGCTGACGCGCTCCAGGAGGCTCAGGCGAGTGGCGGCGAGGTGATCGTCGGGGGCGGCCGTCGGGAGGTCGCCGGCCTGCCCGACGCCTACTACGCCGAGCCGGCGATCGTTCGCATGCCCGAGCAGACCGAGCTCGTTCGCCGTGAGACGTTCGCGCCGATCCTCTACGTGATGACCTACCGCGACTTCGGGGAGGCGATCACCCTCCACAACGGCGTCCCCCAGGGCCTGTCCTCGAGCATCTTCACGCGTGATCAGCGGGAGGCCGAGCGCTTCCTCGCCGCCGACGGCTCGGACTGCGGGATCGTCAACGTCAACATCGGGACCTCGGGGGCCGAGATCGGCGGTGCCTTCGGAGGCGAGAAGTCGACCGGCGGCGGGCGTGAGTCAGGTTCGGACGCCTGGCGCGCCTACATGCGCCGGGCCACGAACACGATCAACTACTCGGACGAGCTTCCGCTGGCCCAGGGGGTCGAGTTTGCGTGAGCTCGGCGACGGGCACCGAAACGCCTGAGCAGGAGCTCGAGCGCAACTACCGCGACGGGGTCGCCGCGCTCGCGGCGAGCGGAGGCACCGCGGAAGCCGCCACGGCGCCCACCCCGGAGGCGCCCGTCCGTCCGGACAGCCGCCTGACGCACCGCATCGCCCGTGAGGTGTTCGAGGCGATGCTTGAGAGCCGGAACCTCGACTTCGCCGCGCGCTACCTGCGCAAGGAGGGGCCCGGCGTTTACACGATCAGCTCCGCCGGCCATGAGTCGAACGCCGCCATCGCGGCGGCGCTGCGGCCGACCGACCCGGCGCTCCTGCACTATCGCTCGGGCGCCTTCTACTGCGCCAGAGCCCACCAGGTTCCGGGGTCCACGCCGCTCCAGGATGTCCTCCTCGGCCTGGTCGCGGCGGCCGACGAGCCGATCTCCGGCGGCCGCCACAAGGTCTTCGGCCATCACGCGCTCGCCGTGATACCGCAGACCTCGACCATCGCGTCGCACCTGCCGCGGGCGATGGGGGTCGGCTTCGCGATCGAACGCGCTCAGCGGATCGGCCTCAGCACGGAGTGGCCGACCGACGCCGTGGCGATCTGCAGCTTCGGCGACGCCTCCCTGAATCACTCGACGGCCGTCGGCGCGCTCAACGCCGCGGAGTACACCGTGCATCAGGGTCTGCCCATGCCCGTCCTCTTCTGCTGCGAGGACAACGGGTTTGGTATCAGCGTGCGCACCCCCCGCGACTGGGTGAGCGCCGTCTGGTCGGCCCGGCCGCACCTCCGGTACTTCACCGCCGAGGGGACGGACATCGCCGCCGTGTACGAAACCGCCCTGGAGGCGGCCGAATACGTCCGGAGCTCCCGCCGCCCCGCCTTCCTTCACCTGCGGTGCGTTCGCTATCTGGGTCACGCCGGGACGGATCCCGAGATCGGCTACCGCAGCCGCGCTGAGATAAGCGAGGACCTGACCCGTGATCCGCTCGTGCACGCCGCACGGCTGCTTGTGGAGGCCGGCGCCGCCGAGCCGGGCGAGCTGGTCACTTGGTACGAGGCAATTGCGGCCGAGGTGCGCCGGCTCGCCGATGACGCGGCGGGCCGGCCGCGGCTCTCGAGCGCCTCCGAGGTGATGGCGCCGATCGGTCCGCGGCGGCCGTCGGCCGTGGCCGCCGAGGCGCGGCGGGCGGCCGAGCCGGAGGCCAGGGCGAGCGCCTTCGGATCGAAGCTTCCGGAGGACGCCGGTCCGCTGACCCTCGCCGAGTCGATCAACGCTACGCTCACCGACGCCCTGGCCGCCCGGCCGGAAATGCTGCTCTTCGGCGAGGACGTCGGCCGCAAGGGGGGCGTGTACGGGGTGACGCGTGGACTTCAGCGGCGGTTCGGGATCACTCGGGTCTTCGATTCGCTGCTCGACGAGCAGACGATCCTGGGGGTGGCGCTCGGCGCCGGTGTCTCAGGCCTGCTTCCCGTGCCGGAGATCCAGTACCTCGCCTACCTGCACAACGCTGAGGACCAGCTCCGCGGCGAGGCCGCCACCCTGCCCTTCTTCTCACGCGGCCAGTACCGCAACCCGATGGTCGTGCGGATCGCGGGCTACGGCTACCAGAAGGGGTTCGGCGGGCACTTTCACAACGACGACGCGGTGGCCGTGCTGCGCGACATCCCGGGGATCGTGGTCGCGTCGCCGGCCCTGCCCGATGATGCCGCGGCGGTCCTCCGCACCTGCCTCGCGTCGGCGGCCAGCGATGGTTCGACGTGCGTGTTCCTCGAGCCGATCGCGCTCTACCACACGCGTGATCTCTTCGGAGCGGGCGACGGCGGCTGGGCTAGGCCGTACGCCCCGCCGGAGCAGTGGGCCGCGTCTCACGCGCCGATCGGATCGGCCCGCCTTCATGGCGACGGCGGCGATCTGACGATCGTCAGCTTCGCCAACGGCACCTACATGTCGCTGCGGGTGGCGCGCCGCCTGGCCGAGGACGGGATCGCGGCCCGGGTCCTCGATCTCCGCTGGCTGGTCCCCCTCCCTGAAGCCGACATCCTTCGCGAGGCCGGCGCCACCGGGCGGGTGCTGATCGTCGACGAGACTCGCCGCAGTGGCGGCGTCTCCGAGGGCATCGTCTCAGCGCTCGTCGACGGGAACTTCGACGGCTCAGTCGTCCGGGTCACGAGCCAGGACTCGTTCGTTCCGCTCGGCGAGGCGGCGAACCGCGTCCTCCTCCAGGAAGCCGAGATCGAAGCCGCCGCCCGCTCGCTCGTGGCCTCGGTCAACGGCCGGAAGGCCTCGGGTCTGAGCCTTCAGGAGGCGGGAACCAGCGAGACCTCGTCGCGGGCCTCGCTGGAGGGACCTCCCGCGAGCATCTGACCCGCCGAGGTGCCGAGGAAGGCGTCGAGCGGGACCTGCTCCTGGCGGACGAAGCCTGCGGCCGGAAGCGAGCCGTCGGCCAGGAGTTCGACCATCGACACCGCCCCCGCGGCTGTCGTCCAAGCGATCGCGGTCCGGCTCGTCCCGGCGACGATCCGCGGCCGGTACACGCGGACGAACTCCTCGCGCGCCCGACGCCCGCCGCTCGTCCCGGCCGCGGCCACATAGACGATCACCAGATCCTCACGCACGGGCGGGTAGGCCTCGGTCAGCAGGCGCACCGCTTCCTCGCGTTCGCGGCCGAGCCCGAGCTCGAGGAGCATGAACCGCATCAGGTCGCAGTGGCCCTCGTAGCGGATCGTCTTGTAATCGAGACGGTCGACCCGGCCGGCGAACGTCTCGCACATCGTGCCGAGACCGCCCGAGGTGGTGAAGGCCTCGTAGCGCGCGCCGTCGATCACGATCGTCTCCAGATCGGCGAGCGGCGGGACGCTCACCAGCTCGCCTCCGCGTAGCTGCTCACAGTCGTTCAGGTACTCGTTCACGACCCCGGCCGGAGACCAGTTGCAGGCGTAGCCGGCGGCGTTGTTCGGGCTGCGCGGAAGCGCGCCGGCGCGGAGCTCGATCCGCTCCACGCTGTCAAGCCTTGCCGCCAGGCCCCCGCCGAGGACGCACACGAACCCCGGCGCCAGGCCGCAACGGGGCATGAAGATCGCCCCCGAGCTCTCGGCCAGCTCGTGGATGATCCGCGAGGTCCCGACGTCCTCGGTCAGGTCGAAGTAGTGAATCCGCACAGCGTGCGCCGCCGTGGCCACCGCCGCATTCAGGTAGTAGGGCAGACACGAAACGGCGGCATCGACCCCCCCGAACAGCTCTTCCAGCGCACGCGAATCGGTCACGTCGATCACCGACCCGTGCCCATCGGTGACGCGACTCGGGTCGGCGTCCACGCCCTGTACCTCGAACCCGCGCTCGGTCAGCATCTCGGCGATCAGCCGCCCGACGTTGCCCAGTCCGACGACCGCGATCCGTGACACCGCGCGGTGATTGGCGGTCTGACGGTTGGGCAAAGCTGAGGAATCCATCGCTGGCCGTGACTTCTACCAGGGAGGACGGAGCGGCCGCTGCATGCGGTCCGCCGCCGTTGTGGGCGATTTCTTCGTCATAGGCTAAGAAATCGCCCACACCACCCTCCCTCGCCGTGAATAGCCTTCTCCCAATGCAGATCGTGCGGCGTGAGGAGCGCGAGCCATTCGTAACCGCCGACGGCTCCGTGATCCGCGAGCTCGCCGGCGTGCCTTCAGGAAACGCGGGCAACCAGAGCCTCGCCGAGGCGACGGTCCCACCAGGGCGCGCGACGGTCGCTCACCTGCACCCCCGAAGCGAGGAGATCTATCTGTTCACGCACGGAAGCGGCCGGATGCGCCTCGGTGACGAGGAGCGAGCCGTGCGGGCCGGCGACTGCGTGGTGATCAGGCCCGGCGTCGCCCACAAGCTGTGGGCCGACGACGAGCCGTTGGTGCTCCTGTGCTGCTGCGCGCCCCCGTACTCGCACACCGATACCGTGCTCCTGGAGGACGCGAGCGCCGCCGGGGACGCGGGCTAACCGGGGGCAACCTCACGCCCCCCGAGAACCTCCCAAGAACCCCCCTCAACTCTGGAACCGCCCAGATTCTGGACTACTTCCATCATGTCCTAGACTCGCCGGCGGATGGAGCAAATCGGTGCGGAAGCGGCGCTCCTTCGCCGCCACGGCGTCCAGGTGACGGCGCAGCGCCTGGCGGTCCTGCGCGCTGTCGCCGCGCAGCCGCACAGCACGGCGGCCGAGATCGAGGCCGCCGTCCGCGGTGACATCGGAACCATCTCAGTGCAGGCGGTGTACGACGCGCTGGGGACGCTGGCCGACACTGGGATCCTCAGGCGGATCCAGCCGGCGGGATCGCCGGCTCGCTATGAGGACCGGGTCAGCGACAACCACCATCACCTGATCTGCCGAGCGTGCGGCCGGATGGTTGACGTCGATTGCGCCATCGGCGACACGCCCTGCCTCACTGCCGCCGACGACTCGGGCTACGAGATTGACGAAGCGGAGGTCATCTACTGGGGCCGCTGTCCCGAGTGCGTCGCGGCCGGTCTTAGAACGAAAGCCAGCAACTAGGAGGAACGACGTGACCGACACGGTCAGCGAAAGCGAAAACCCCGCGATCGAGGCACCAACCCCGGACTCGACCCGCCCCCGGACCAACCAGGACTGGTGGCCGAACCAGCCGAACCTCCAGGTTCTGCACCAGCACTCGCACCTGGCCACGCCGTTGGACGGCGTCGACTACCGGGAGGAGTTCGCCCAGCTCGACGTCGAGGCGCTCAAGCGCGACATGTTCGAGCTGATGACGAGCTCGCAGGACTGGTGGCCGGCTGACTACGGCCACTACGGCCCGCTGTTTATCCGGATGTCGTGGCACGCCGCCGGGACCTACCGGATCGAGGACGGCCGGGGCGGCGGCGGTCAGGGCGCTCAGCGCTTCGCCCCGCTCAACAGCTGGCCGGACAACGCGAGTCTGGACAAGGCGCGTCGCCTGCTCTGGCCAATCAAGCAGAAGTACGGCCGGAAGATCTCCTGGGCCGACCTCATCATCTTCGCCGGGAACTGCGCCATGGAGCACATGGGGTTCAGGACGTTCGGATTCGGCTTCGGGCGTGAGGACATCTTCGAGCCTGAGGAGATCTTCTGGGGCGCCGAGGACACCTGGCTCGGCGATGAGCGCTACAGCGGCGATCGTGAGCTGGCCAAGCCGTTCGGCGCCGTCCAGATGGGCCTCATCTACGTCAACCCGGAGGGGCCGAACGGCGAGCCCGACCCGCTGGCGGCGGCCAAGGACATCCGGGAGACGTTCGCCCGCATGGCGATGAACGACGAGGAGACCGCGGCCCTGATCATCGGGGGCCACACGTTTGGCAAGACGCACGGCGCGGTCGACCCGGACTGCATCGGACCCGAGCCTGAGGCGGCGCCCATCGAGCAGCAGCTGCTCGGCTGGAAGAACAGCCAGGGGACGGGCGTTGGCGAGTACGCGATGACGAGCGGGCTCGAGGGAGCCTGGACCAATGAGCCCACCAAGTGGGACAACGGATTCCTGGAGAACCTGTTCAAGTACGACTGGGAGCTCACGAAGAGTCCTGCGGGAGCCCATCAGTGGACGCCGAAGAACCCCGAGGCCGAGGGCACGGTGCCCGATGCCCACGACCCGTCCAAGCGGCACGCGCCGATGATGCTGACCACGGACCTGTCGCTGAAGCTGGATCCGATCTACGGCCCGATCTCAAAGCGCTTCTACGAGCACCCGGAGGAGCTCGCGGAGGCGTTCGCGAAGGCCTGGTACAAGCTCATCCATCGCGACATGGGCCCGGCCACCCGCCTGCTCGGCCCCTGGGTCGCCGAGCCGCAGGTCTGGCAGGACCCGGTCCCCGAGGTCGATCATCCGCTCATCGACGAAAGCGACATCACCGCGCTCAAGGCCGAGATCCTCTCGTCTGGCCTGTCCATCCCACAGCTCGTCCGCGCTGCCTGGGCCGCGGCGGCCAGCTTCCGCGGCACCGACAAGCGAGGCGGGGCGAACGGTGGGCGGATTCGCCTGGACCCGCAGAGGGATTGGGAGGTCAACAACCCGCCCGAGCTGGCCAAGGTGCTGGAGGCCCTCGAGCGCATCAAGCAGGACTTCAATGCCTCGCAGTCCGGCGGCAAGCAGGTCTCGCTGGCCGACCTGGTTGTGCTCGGCGGCTGCGCCGCGGTCGAGCAGGCGGCCAAGGATGCCGGTCACGCGGTCACGGTTCCGTTTACCCCGGGGCGCACTGATGCCTCTCAGGAGCAGACCGATGCGGAGTCGTTCGCAGTCCTTGAACCCAAGGCCGACGGCTTCCGCAACTACCTGAGGCCGGGGCAGCGGGTGCCAGCCGAGCAGCTCCTAGTCGACCGTGCCAACACGCTCACGCTGACGGCGCCCGAGCTGACCGCGCTGGTCGGCGGGCTGCGAGCGCTGAACGCCAATTACGACGGTTCCTCGCATGGCGTGTTCACCGACCGGCCGGGGACGTTGACGAACGACTTCTTCGTCAACCTGCTCGATATGGGGACCGAGTGGAAGTCGCTCTCCGAGCAGAACGGCTCCGCCGCGCTGTTCGAGGGACGGGACCGGGCAACGGGCGAAGTGAGATGGACCGGGACGGCCGTCGACCTCGTCTTCGGCTCCAACGACCAGCTCCGGGCGATCGCCGAGGTCTACGCCTGCGACGACGCCGCCGAGCCGTTCGTGCGGGACTTCGTGGCCGCCTGGGACAAGGTGATGAACCTGGATCGCTTCGACCTGGTGGCATCGCGCCGGTAGGGCGATGACGTAGCAAGCGGGCGGGTTCCTTACGGGACCTGCCCGCTGCGTTCCAGAGCGTCGCCCTCCGCACTTCCGCCCCGCGCTAGCGCCGCTCCAACCTCTCGGATGAGCTCGACCGCCCGCGTCACGTCCGCGGCGGTCGTCCGGAAGTTCGTGATGCAGGCCCTGAGCCCGAAGCGACCATGGACGAGAACGTTGGACGGATAAACGCGTCCCTCACGCTGGAGCTCTCTGAGGAGGCGCTCGTTGTGGTCTTGCAGAGCGTCCTCAGGCCACCCCTCCGGGTGATGGCGAAAGCAGCACACGCTGAGCGAGGGCTCGCAGAGGAGCTCCAGATCCGGCGCCTCGCGCACGAGCTCGGCCATCAGCGCAACCAGCTCGATGTCTTCCGCGACCGCCTGGGCGAGCCTGTCGGCTCCGTAGTAGCGGAATGCCAGCCACAGCTTCAACGCGCGTGAGCGCCGGCTCAGCTCGAGCCCGTGCTCCCAGAAGGCGAATGACTCCTCGGCGGCATCGCTCAGAACGCGGACGTAGTCGCTGCCCGGGCCGAACACGCCGTCAGCCGGATCGCGCACCAGCAGCGCGCCGCAGTCGACCGGCGCGTAAAGCCACTTGTGAGCGTCGACGGCCAGCGAATCGGCCTGGGCAAACGCGTCGAACTCGGCGGGCGCGTATGCCGTCGCGGCGGCGGGGGCGCCGTACGCGCCGTCGATGTGGAACCACAGCTGCTCCCGCCGCGTGAGCTCGGCGATCCGCGGCAGGGGATCGACCGCTCCCGTCGCCGTGGTGCCGGCGCTTGCTACGACGCAGATCGGCACTAGACCTCGCTCCCGGTCACGTGCGATGGCTGCCTCCAGGTCGTTGACCCCCAGCCGGAGCGCCCCGTCGGTCGAGACCGATCGCCCCCGCACGCCGAGCGCCGCGACCGCCTTATCCACCGAAAAGTGGACCTCGGTTGAGCTGTAGACGCACAGTGTCCGGCGGTCGGCATCGGCCTCGCTGTGCGTGCGAATCGCCAGCAGGACCGCGGTCAGGTTCGCCATCGAACCTCCACTCACGAAGAGGCCTCCGGGCTTCGCCCCGAAGCCGACGAACTCGCTCAGCCAGTTGAGCGTCTGATGCTCGATGGCCGTCGCGGAGGGCGCCGAGCGCCACGACGTGAGGTTCTGATCGGCAACCGACGCCAGGAGGTCGGCGGCCACCGCCGGGGCGCTCGGTGGTGACAGGACGTAGCCGAAGAACGTCGGACCCGACCGGCGGCCCGTCGCGAACGCCGATTCCACGAGCTCGAACAGCGCTTCCCGATCCACCGGCTCTCTCGGTAGCGGCGCATCGGCAGCTACCGCCGCCCGGACGGTCGCTCCCTCCAATGGGGCGTCGAAGACTGGCGCGCTTCGCATCCCTGCCATCTCTTGCATGGCCAGCGATGCCGCCTTGGCGAACAACTGCTCGAGTTCGGCGTCGCTGAGATCGAGGCGACTCGCGCGCGCTGATTGGGCGTCCATGGCTCCAACCGTACGTGAGCGACGGCGAATCAGGCCCTGGTTCGGCCGGCGAACGGTTCGCCGGGTAACGCGGCCACCTCCCGGCCGGCGACCCACTCGAGCACGCTGGCGCCGACGTCCGCCAGCAGCCCATCGTGCCGCGCCCCGCGAACGCCATGCCACGTCGCCAGCAGCGGCGCGTACTCCCGAGTGTGATCGGTATGCCGCATCGTCGGATCGACGCCATGGTCGGCGGTGAGGATCAGCAGGTCCTCGTCGCCCAGCAGCTTCAGCCACAGGGCCGCGGCCTCGTCGATCTCCATCAGCGCCCGGGCGAACCCCTCGACATCGTGGCGATGGCCGTAGACCTGGTCGGTCTCGATCAGGTTGACGAGGATCAGCCCTGACGGCACCTCCCGCAGCAGCTGAGTGGTCTGCCTGATTGCGGCGGCGTTGGTCGCGCCGGGATACTTGAAGTCGATCCCCACGCCGGCGAACAGGTCGTGGATCTTCCCCACGCCGTGGACCGCCGCGCCGGCGTCCTGGAGCTCCTGCAGATACGACCTGCCCGGCGGGGGCACGGCGTAGTCACGGCGTCCCTCGGTGCGACGGAACCCACCCGGGGCGCCCTCGAAGGGACGCGCGATCACCCGGCCGACGGCGTGCTCGCCCGTCATGACAGTCCGCGCGGCTTCGCAGGCCGCATACAGCTCGGCCTCCGAGAGCCGATCGACGTGCGCCGCGATCTGGAGCACCGAGTCCGCGGATGTGTAGAGAATCGCCTCGCCGGTCTCGAGGTGATGGGGCCCGAAGTCCTCGATCACCTCGGTGCCGCTGTACGGACGGTTGCAGCAGAAGCGCAGACCCGTCGCCCCCTCGAGCTCCGACATCACCTCGGGGGGGAATCCGTCCGGATAGGTCGGAAGCGGGGACTCGGGCACGACGCCCATGAGCTCCCAGTGGCCGGTCGTCGATTCCTTGCCGGGGCCCGACGGCCGCAGCCGCCCGTAGATCCCCGGAGAAGGTGCCGGGGCGATGCCCTCGATCGGCATGATCGAGCCCAAGCCGAGACCCTCGAGAGTCGGGAGGTGGAGCCCACCCGCCAGCTCGGCGAGGTGTCCGAGCGTGTTCGCGCCGGCATCGCCGTATTCGGCCGCGTCGGGCAGCTCTCCGACGCCGCAGGCGTCGATGACGACGACGGTTGCTCGCCGCATCAGCCCCTCGCTGTCGTCGTGATCGGCCGCAGCACCCTGTGGAGTATCCGAAAGCCTGCGTCGGCCCGGCGCGTGCCCACGCCGTCGGGTCAGTTCTCCGACGTAGTCCCTCCGACGTATACGAGCGTCTGCGCCGGGACCCAGCCCTCGCGGCCCGTCTTCGCGCGACACCAGATCCAGCCACTGCGTGTGTCCTCACGTATCGCCTCGAGCTCTTCGCCTTCGCGGGTCGGGAGCTCGGTCGTGTCGTAGGCCTCCTTCACCACGGCTCCGTCGGCATCGCGGTCGAGATGGCGTTCCGGAACCCAACCCGCCCCGCGTGAGGTGGCGATGAAAACGAAGGCCGGCCACTCGCGGTCGCGCTCCCCGACCTCGACCCGCTCGCCGACCTCGATCTGGATCGGGGGCCGGTCCGGGATCTCATGCGCCGATTGAGCGACCACGACGCGCACGGAGAGCTAAGTCAATCAACCGGCCGAGCGGTTAGTGTGGACCTAACGCTCACCCAAGGGTTGGAGGCTCAAGGCGATGACGACGCAGAATCTGCTGTCGGGGGGTGGAACCCAGCTGATCGACACCGAGACGCTGGTCCGGCGACTGCGGGTTACCTTCGTCCCCGCCAGCGTCCTCACCCTGATCCTGAGTGGCGGGTTCTTCGCCGATCTCCCGTGGGCGACGACGCTCTGGCCATGGCCCGCGTCCCCGCTCTCCTACGTGTTCATCGCCTCGATCCTGGCCGCGATCGCGATCCCCTTGCTATGGATCGCGCTGGCCGGTGAGCTCGCGGCGATCCGGGCAGGCGCGCTGGACCTCATCGTCATGTACGGAGGCATGTTCGTCTACACGCTCGCGCGCTTGGGCGACCGCGGCGAGCCGCGACTCTGGCCGTACGTGGTCGTGTTCGGGCTCGCCGGCGCGTCCTCGGCCGGCGCGTTCATCGCCACGCGCGGCATCGGCTGGATCGATCCGCGCCCGATGCCCAGGGTGGTGAGGGTGTCGTTCGCGACGTTCGTGGTGATCCTCCTCCCCGTCGCCGTCGCCCTCCTGGCTCATGCGGACATCTTCCCGTGGCGGATTGGCAGCGAGACCTCCGCGATGTTCGGATTCGCCTATCTAGGTGCCGCGGTCTACTTCACCTGCGGCCTCCTCGATTCCCGCTGGAGCAACGCTGCGGGCCAATTGGCGGGGTTCCTCGTCTACGACCTGATCCTGCTCGCGCCCTTCTTCGATCACTTCAAGGTGGTTCACGGTGGGCACCTCGTCAGCTTGGTGATCTACGTCGCGCTACTGCTCTACAGCGGCGGGCTCGGGACCTATTACCTGTTTCTCAACCGCGGGACGCGGATGAGGCTCGCTCTCTCGAACTGAGGCGAAGGACGCCGTGGGCGTGAGGTTGCTCCCAGCGACAGGGATGCGCGCAGCGGCAGCGAAGAGAGCTGGGTCCGTAAAGCGCAGAAGGGAGTTGTCATGGCCACCCAGATCAAACGACCGAGGACCGTAGGCGGCGCCGTATCGAAGCAGCCCTCGCAGCGGACGCGCCTGGGTCCGATGCGCCAGCGCCTTATCAACTCCTGGCGTGCCCCCGACCACCACGCCGGTGGCGTCGAGCCGCCGCCGATCGCCGCCGCGGCTGATCTGGACCGGCCGCCGGCCGATGATGTCCTGCCGCGCTTTCCCATCGTCCGCCAGGGCTATGACTGCCTGGCCGTCGACCAGTACATCCTCGAGCTCGAGCGTGAGCTTGATGAGAGCGATCGTGAGCTGGAAGCGGCAAAGGCGCAGGCGCAGGCACCCGACGACGTCCATCGTGAGCTCGCGCGGATCGGCGAACAGACCTCAGCCGTGCTGATCGCCGCGAACGAGCAGCGCGACGAGATCCTCCGCGCCGCCCGTGAAGAGGCCGAGCGCCGCATCAACGAGGCCGCCGCCCAGGCCAGCGCGCTGGTCAGCCAGGCTGAGATCCAGGTCCGAGACCTGCGGGTGGAAAAGGAGGCGACTCAGCGTGAGCGCGAGCGGCTGCTCGAGGACGCGCGCGCGGTGTCAGCCGAGCTGACCTCGCTTGTCGACGCCGCCCACCAGCGGATTCCGCCCAATGGTGCGACGTCGAAGCCCGCGCCCGCCGCGTCCGGGCAGGACACGGAGCAGTGGCCCGTCGTCCCCGCTGAATAGTCAGGCGAGCGCGACGCCTGCGCGCTCGCGGACACTGGCCAGCTGGGCAGCCAACCCCTGGATTTGCGATAGGTTTGCAGCCTCGGTGGGTGGAAGGAGACCGTGGCCGGCGAAATCATCATGCCGCGCCTCTACGACTCGATGGAGGAGGGCACCATCCGGCAGTGGCTAGTGGCCGAAGGCGACCGGGTCGAGGCACACCAGCCCCTCGTCGAGATCGAGACCGGCAGCGACACCGTCACCTACGAGGCGGACGACGCCGGCACGGTCTTGGCCTTGACGGTCAGCCCTGGGGGGACCGTCCCGGTCGGAGCGCCGATCGCCGTCCTCGGCGAACCCGGAGAGCAAGCCGCGCCCCCTAACCATGTGGGCAAACCTGCGGCGGCGTCGATCGGCCGGGGCTCATCGGTTTCGGCCAAGGGCCAAGCGTCCATCTACGAGCTCACCCGCGCCCAACGTACGGTGGCACGCAGGACGGCGGAATCTCGAGCCACGGTGCCGGACTTCGAGCTTCGCTGCGAGGTCGATATGAGCGGGGTCATCGAATTGCGCAAGCGCCTGACCGAGACCACGGATACCGCCCTCACCTACAGCGACTTCATCGTCAAGGCGGTGGCGCTCGCGCTGCGGGATTTCCCGCGGGTGAACGCGGCGTATCGTGACGGCGCCGTCGAAAGCTACGCACGGATCAACATCGGGATCGCAGTCGCCGCCCAGGACGCGCTCGTCGTCCCAACGATCTTCGACGCTGACCGCCTTTCGGTTGGTGAGATCAGCCGTAGGGCAGCCGACCTCGCGGTCCGGGCGCGTGATGGCTCGATCACACCGGCCGAGCTCGCCGGTGGGACTTTCACGGTGTCGAACTTGGGAACGTACGGAGTCGACAGCTTCAGCGCCGTTATCAACCCGCCGCAGGCCGCGATCCTGGCCGTGGGGTCAGTCAAGTCTCGGCCCGTCGTCCTCGACGACGAGCGCCTGACGTCCCGGCCGACGGTTCATCTCACCCTGAGCTGCGATAACCGCGTTCTCTACGGCGCAGACGCCGCGCGGTTCCTTGACCGCCTGCGTGAGCTCCTCGAGCGCCGGTCCGAGGCGCTGCTGCTTTAAGGCCCTCGCCGCGGTCCGACGTTCATGCCTTGATGAGCCCGGGCCAGCTCAGCTGACCGTGACGGCTACCGGAGCTGAGGGCACGCCGTCGCCCACCACGACCAGCGTGCTGGCGCCTGCCGGCGTTCCGGACGGGACGCTGAAGTTTGTCGCTGAGCGCACCCCCGGCGCGATCGAGACCGATGTGAACCCGCTCGTGCGGGCGTACGTCACCGCACCGGTCGCGTCGTTCGTGATCCGCACGATCGGATAGTTGGCGTTGTCCTGGAAATCGTCGCCTCCGTTGCGGTCGCCGGTCGTTGGGCCCTATTTCGACGGAAGCGATGGCGCGTACTCGGCGCAGTGGTCCTGGTCGATGGTGCGGTTTTGGTCAGAGCGGCCAGGCTGGGCTGGACACGGCGCCTGGCATGGCCTTTTCCCAGAGCTCGCCGAGGCGTTCGCGTTCGTGTTGGTCGAGGTGGGAGAGGAACATTTCGCGCACGGTGCGGTGGTGGGTGGTCTGGGCTTCGCGCAGTCGCGCGAGACCGTCGCGGGTCAGTCCGACCAGCAGGCTGCGCCTGTCGTCGGGGTTGCTCTCGCGTGTGAGGAGTCCGTGCTTGGCGAGACGGTCGACCGAGCGTGAGATTCCACTCGGGCTGAGGTTGCGCCGGAGTCCGAGCTCCCCGATTGGCAATCGCCGCGACGGAGCGCTCACCAGCGTGATCATCACGCCGTAGGCGTCGATTCCGAAGCCGTGCTCGGTGACCAGCCGGCGATCGAGCTCGCGAAAGACCGCCGAGTGTATGCGCAGCATTCCTCGCCACGCGGCGAACTCGTCGGGCGTGAACGGGTCGGGCTCGGACGGCTCGTCGATGCGGTTCGATTCGACCGGGCCACCCGGCGAACTACTTGACATACGCAAATACTCCGCCTAGTGTTTGCATCCTGCAAATACTTTACCTGGAAGGCTCTCATGACCGCCACCGCCAGCACCCCAAGAGTTCTCTCCGCTGAGGAGGGCCTGCGGCTCCAGTCCGGACCGGGCCGAGATCTCGTGTTCAAGCTCACCGGAGATGACACCGGCGGCGCGCTCGACTACTTCATCGTCGAGGTCGCACCCCACGGGGGACCGCCGCTCCACGTCCACCACCAGCAAGAAGAAACCATCCACGTCCTACGCGGCACCTTCAAGGTCCGGATCGGCGAGCAGCTGCACCCGCTCGAGCCGGGTGGGTTCGCCTACCTCCCCAGCGGCCTACCGCACGCATTCCTGAACCTGACCGATCAGCCCGCCGAGATCATCGTCGTCTATGCACCCGGCGGCGGCCACCATTTCTACGCAGAACTCGGACCCGCGACCAGAACCGAAAACCCAGACCGCGCCGTGATAGCCAGCATCTTCGAACGCCACGGTATGACTCTCCTCGGTCCGCCACTCAC
>Ga0070731_10000173_pt1 | contig 112786 bp, 106 predicted proteins | sample Coa_R1_2_FD_66448 | JGI IMG/M metagenome (GOLD analysis project Ga0070731, IMG submission 66448) | Surface soil microbial communities from Centralia Pennsylvania, which are recovering from an underground coalmine fire - Coalmine... | ecosystem: Environmental > Terrestrial > Soil >... | reverse complement strand
CCCGGCGAACGTCACGATCACGAAGACGGCGGACGCCTCCCCGGTGAATGCCGGCGATCCGATCGGGTTCACGGTCGAGGTGAAGAACACAGGCACCGGCACCGCGAAGGGCGTCAGCCTCAACGATCCGCTCCCGGCCGGGTCCGGCACGGGCGTGACCTGGGCGGTCGACAACACGACCGGCAACCCGGCGAAGTTCGTTCTCGCAGGCCCGGCGGGTACCCAGACGCTGAGCCTCGCCTCGAGCACGCTCGCGGCGGGTGCGGACTACACCGTCCACATCACTGCTTCGACGTCGGCGACGGAGTGCGGGAAGTACGACAACACCGCGACGTTGACGACGACGAACGCGAACAATCCGAATCCGGCAAGCGCCGAGGAAGTGTGTAACCCGGCGAACGTCACGATCACGAAGACGGCGGATGCCTCTCCGGTGAATGCCGGCGATCCGATCGGGTTCACGGTCGAGGTGAAGAACACCGGCACCGGCACGGCGAAGGGTGTCACCCTCAACGATCCGCTCCCGGCCGGCTCCGGCACGGGCGTGACGTGGGCGGTCGACGGCTCGACGGGCACGCCGGCGAAGTTCGTTCTCGCAGGCCCCGCGGGCACCCAGACGCTCAGCCTCGCAGCCAACACGCTGCCGGCGGGTGCGGACTACACGATCCACATCACGGCTTCGACGTCGGCGACCGAGTGCGGAAAGTACGACAACACCGCAACGCTCACGACGACGAACGCGAACAATCCGAATCCGGCAAGCGCGGAAGAGGTGTGTAACCCGGCGCACGTGACGATCACGAAGACGGCGGACCACACGTCGGCGGTGAACGCGGGCGATTCGATCGGGTTCACCGTTGAGGTGAAGAACACTGGCACCGGCCTTGCGAAGGGTGTCAACCTCAACGATCCGCTTCCTGCCGGCTCCGGCACGGGCGTGACGTGGGCGGTCGACAACACGACCGGCAACCCGGCGAAGTTCGTTCTCGCCGGCCCCGCAGGAACCCAGACGCTGAGCCTCGCCTCGAACACGCTCGCGGCGGGTGCCGATTACACCGTCCATATCACGGCGACGACCTCGTTCACCGAGTGCGGCATCTACGACAACACGGCCACGCTCACGACGACGAACGCGAACAATCCGAATCCGGCAAGCGCGGAGGAGACCTGCAACAAGTCGTCGATCAAGATCACGAAGACGGCGGATGCCTCCCCGGTGAACGCCGGCGATCCGATCGGCTTCACGGTCGAGGTGAAGAACACCGGTACCGGCACCGCGACCGGTGTCAGCCTCAACGATCCGCTTCCGGCTGGTTCGGGGACGGGTGTGACGTGGGTGGTCGACAACTCGACCGGTACGCCGGCGAAGTTCGTCCTCGCTGGTCCGGCGGGCACCCAGACGCTGAGCCTCGCGGCCAACACGCTGCCGCCGGGCGCGGACTACACGATTCACATCACGGCGACGACGTCGGCGACCGAGTGCGGCACATACGACAACACCGCGACGCTGACATCGACGAACGCGAACAATCCGCCTCCTGCGAAGGCTGAGGAGGTGTGTAACCCGGCGCACGTGACGATCACGAAGACGGCGGATGCCTCTCCGGTGAATGCCGGTGATCCGATCGGGTTCACGGTCGAGGTGAAGAACACCGGAACCGGCCTGGCGAAGGGCGTCAGCCTTGCTGATCCGCTTCCGGCTGGTTCGGGGACGGGTGTGACGTGGGCGGTCGACGGCTCGACCGGCACGCCGGCGAAGTTCGTCCTCGCGGGTCCCGCTGGCACGCAGACGCTGAGCCTCGCCTCGAACACGTTGGCGGCGGGTGCGGACTACGTCGTCCACATCACGGCGACGACCTCGTTCACCGAGTGCGGCATCTACGACAACACGGCGACGCTCACGACGACGAACGCGAACAATCCGAATCCGGCAACCGCGGAAGAGGTGTGTAAGCCGGCGCACGTGACGATCACGAAGACGGCGGATGCCTCTCCGGTAAATGCCGGTGATCCGATCGGGTTCACGGTCGAGGTGAAGAACACCGGCACCGGCACGGCGAAGGGTGTCAGCCTCAACGATCCGCTTCCGGCCGGCTCGGGCTCGGGTGTGACGTGGGCGGTCGACGGTGCGACCGGGACGCCGGCGAAGTTCGTTCTCGCTGGCCCGGCGGGCACCCAGACGCTGAGCCTCGCAGCCAACACGCTGCCGGCGGGTGCGGACTACATCGTCCACATCACGGCGACGACCTCGTTCACCGAGTGCGGGAAGTACGACAACACGGCCACGCTCACGACGACGAACGCGAACAATCCGAATCCGGCAACCGCGGAAGAGGTGTGTAACCCGGCGCACGTGGCGATCACGAAGACGGCGGACGCCTCTCCGGTGAATGCCGGCGATCCGATCGGGTTCACGGTCGAGGTGAAAAACACTGGCATCGGCACGGCGAAGGGTGTCACCCTCAACGATCCGCTTCCGGCGGGCTCGGGCTCGGGCGTGACGTGGGCGGTCGACAACTCGACCGGTACGCCGGCGAAGTTCGTTCTCGCCGGCCCCGCGGGTACCCAGACGCTGAGCCTCGCAGCCAACACGCTGCCGGCGGGTGCGGACTACACGATCCACATCACGGCTTCGACGTCGGCGACCGAGTGCGGGAAGTACGACAACACCGCCACTCTCACGACGACGAACGCCAACAACCCGAACCCGGCAAGCGCCGAGGAAGTGTGTAACCCGGCGCACGTGACGATCACGAAGACGGCGGATGCCTCTCCGGTGAACGCCGGTGATCCGATCGGGTTCACGGTCGAGGTGAAGAACACCGGTACCGGCCTTGCGAAGGGTGTCAGCCTTGCTGATCCGCTTCCGGCCGGTTCGGGGACGGGTGTGACGTGGGCGGTCGACAACTCGACCGGCACGCCGGCGAAGTTCATTCTCGCCGGCCCCGCGGGCACCCAGACGCTGAGCCTCGCCTCGAGCACGTTGGCGGCGGGTTCGGACTACACGATCCACATCACCGCGACGACCTCGTTCACCGAGTGCGGGAAGTACGACAACACCGCAACGTTGACGACGACGAACGCGAACAACCCGAATCCGGCAAGCGCGGAAGAGGTGTGTGTCCCGACGAACGTGACCATCACGAAGACGGCGGACGCCTCTCCGGTGAACGCGGGCGATCCGATCGGGTTCACGGTTGAGGTCAAGAACACGGGAACCAGCCTCGCGAAGGGTGTCAACCTCAACGATCCGCTTCCGGCCGGCTCGGGCACGGGTGTGACGTGGGCGGTCGACAACTCGACCGGCACGCCGGCGAAGTTCGTCCTCGCCGGCCCCGCGGGCACCCAGACACTGAGCCTCGCAGCCAACACGCTGCCGGCGGGTGCGGACTACACGATCCACATCACGGCTTCGACGTCGGCGACCGAGTGCGGGAAGTACGACAACACCGCGACGTTGACGACGACGAACGCGAACAACCCGAATCCGGCAAGTGCGGAAGAGGTGTGCAACCCGGCGAACGTGACCATCACGAAGACGGCGGACGCCTCTCCGGTGAGCCCGGGCGATCCGATCGGGTTCACCGTCGAAGTGAAGAACACCGGCCTCGGTCTCGCGAAGGGTGTCAGCCTGAACGATCCGCTTCCGGCCGGTTCGGGCTCGGGTGTGACGTGGGCGGTCGACAACACGACCGGTACGCCGGCGAGGTTCGTCCTCGCGGGCCCGGCGGGTACCCAGACGCTGAGCCTCGCGGCCAACACGCTGCCGGCGGGTGCGGACTACACCGTCCACATCACGGCTTCGACGTCGGCGACCGAGTGCGGCAAGTACGACAACACCGCAACGCTCACGACGACGAACGCGAACAATCCGAATCCGGCAAGCGCGGAGGAAGTGTGTAACCCGGCGCACGTGACGATCACGAAGACGGCGGACCTCTCTCCGGTGAGCGCCGGCGATCCGATCGGCTTCACCGTCGAGGTCAAGAACACCGGCACCGGCACGGCGAAGGGTGTCAGCCTCAACGATCCGCTCCCGGCTGGCTCGGGGACGGGTGTGACGTGGGTTGTCGACAACACGACCGGCACGCCGGCGAAGTTCGTCCTCGCTGGCCCCGCGGGCACCCAGACGCTGAGCCTCGCCTCGAGCACGCTCGCGGCAGGTGCGGACTACACGATCCACATCACCGCCATGACGTCGGGCACCGAGTGCGGCACGTACGACAACACCGCCACGCTCACGACGACGAACGCGAACAACCCGAATCCGGCAACCGCGGAAGAGGTGTGCAACCCGGCGTCGATTCAGATCGTGAAGACGGCGGATGACGCAATGGTGAACCAGGGTGATCCGATCGGGTTCACGTTGACCGTCTACAACACCGGCACGGGTAACGCGAAGGGCGTGAAGCTGAACGATCCGCTGCCGACGGGCATGGGTCTGGGCCCCTGGCAGATCGATGTCGCTAACACCGGCGCCGGCTGGGGCGGCACGTGCACGATCACCGGTGGGTCACTGCTCTGCGGTGGCGCCAACGGCGTGACCGTACCGGGTGGCACGACTCAGCTCGCGAGCACGTTCACCGTCCACATCACGTCGACGACCGGCCCTGGTAGTGGCGGGCTGTGTCCGGAGACGGGCGTCGTCAGCAACACCGGTTTCGTGACGACGACGAACGATGGCCATGGCCAGTGGACGGCGACGACGTGTATCGAGGGCATCACCGATCTCTCGATCACGAAGACGGGCTCGCCGAAGACCCAGGACGTGCCATTCAACGGGACGTACCAGGACATCACGTGGACGATGGTCGTGACGAACAATGGCCCGGACGCGGACACGAGCGTTGTGGTCGGCGATCCGATCCCGGCCGGCACGACGTACGTCTCATCGAACATCGACCCGGCAGACGGCTCCTGCACCTATAACTCGGTGACGACGACGCTCAACTGCGACCTCGGCACGATGCAGAACGGCGCCTCGGTGACGATCACGCTCGTGACGACGCCGCTGCCGGCGGACTCGGGCCAGCTGACGAACACGGCGGAGGTTAGTGGTGCTCTGCCGGAGTCGAACACGACGAACAACCAGGCGACTGCGAACGTCCTGGTCACCAGGGAAGGCAGGCCGATCACGTACTGCACCGCGGTGATCGTCACGCCGAAGCAGCTGTACGCCGGCCGCTCGACGACGATGCACCTCACGGTCATCAACCACCACCATGTGGTGCAGGGAGTGCGTGTCCAGATCACGGGCCCGGGGATCCACACCATCACGGCGCCTTCGAACGCAAAGGGCAAGATCACCCACGTGCTCAAGCCGAAGAAGGCAGGGATCGTGATCTTCAAGCCAGTCGCTACGAAGTCCTGTGGGACTCCGAGGATCGGCATCACCGGCGTCTTCACGCCGCCGGTCACCGGCTAAGGCTGGGATCGGAAGGGGCCCGGGACGCTTGCGTCCCGGGCCCCTTTTCGTTCCGTGGCGGGCGGCAGGGGCACAGAGATAGGTACTGCCGCTCTAGAGACCGACGGCTCCTCCACGAGTTGCGCGCGCCCGAGCACGCTCTGGAAGGTCAACAGGGTTGCGGGAGCGGGCTGAAGAGCGTCGGGTCGGTGGGCGACTGCAGGATCCGGACGGTCACGGTCGACGTCAGCGAGATGCTCGCGGTGCTTGGGAGCCCCGGCAGTTTCGTTCCGAGCCAGGGCTGCGTGCCGCTCGCTGTGACCTGCAGGGGATCGCCGACGTTGCTCGTGCCGTTGGGCAGACAGAACGTGATCGCGACCGAGCTGGCGAGCTGACCGTTGTCGGCGGTGCTTTTCACGTAAGCGGCGATCGTCTGGCCACTGCTCGTGCAGGGCGTGCACGAGTTGACCTCGGCGTAACGCGCCGCCGTGTTGGCGAGAAAGTTCAAGTCGTTCTTCGCGTTGAAGGCCGAGCCGAAGTCGAAGATGCCGATCACGAGGAGGAGAAGGATCGGCAGGACGAGTGCGAACTCGACCAGAGTCTGGCCTTGCTCGGATCTCATGCTCTGCACGTCGATCCCTCGCGTGACGACGGCCGCGGTCAACTGGCTCAATCTAGATGAAGAGACGGCTGGAGGTGCTGCGTGCGACGAGAAAGTGGCACGGCACGGGCTCTTGCGAACCGTCCCGCAGATCGAGCGGGACGGTGCGATCGGCCACGGGGCCGGCGCACCCGGCCCCGCGCGGCCGCTTCGGTTCAGCCGCCGCGGCGAATCCGGTTGCTGCGCACGCGCATATACGCGAAGAGCAACACGATGAAGAGAACGGCGAGGATGATGTACAGGATCATCGAGCCTCCGGGTCGAGATGAGGGGTCAATTTGCTACTCCACGTTCGCGGCGAGACACAGCGCTCCTTCCGGCGGTAGTGCCCGCCTAACGCTCGGCGATGAAGCCTAGAGGAAGAAAGCGATGATGCCACCGACGGCGAGGAACGGGCCGAACGGAATCACGTCCTTACGGGCGGACGCCCCCCGCGTCGCGAGGACGTAGAGCGCGGCCACGAGCAGTCCGGCACACGCGTAGATCGCGGCGGCAAGCGTTCGCGAACCGAGTGCCATGCCCATCAGAAAGCCGAGCTTCGCGTCTCCCATGCCCATGCTGCCCGGGAAGATCAGGGCGAAGGCGAAGAAAAAGCCGCCGAGGGCAACGGCGGCGATGAGGTGCTTCGGGAAGAAGCTCGGAGCTCCGGCCAGGAGGATCACTGCGACGGCGAGCGTCGTGGGCAGCACGATCGTGTTCGGGAGCAGCCCGTGCTGAGCGTCGATCGCGGCCAGGAGGACGAGAGCCGGGCAGAAGACCGCTCCGATGAGCGCTCGCGTGCCGAAACCGAAGGCGGCGAAGCTCCCCGCGAACACCGCGAGGCCCGCGACGAGGACGAGAACGCGCAACCCGCCGGTCGGGAGGAGCGCCGCGAGCGGCGGGCGACCCACGGCGGAGGGCTCGGAGTCCGGCTCCTGTCGAGGCGCCTGCGATGTGGCCATCAGCCGCTGAGCGCGTGGAGGATGGAGACCAGTGCCGGCCCGAGCAGGACGACGAACAGGGCCGGGAAGATCATGAAGATCAGCGGGAAGAGCATCTTGATAGGCGCCTTCTGCGCCTGCTGTTCGGCACGTGCCCTGCGCCGCTTCCGCATTTCGACCGCGAGCGAACGGAGGATCTGGCCGACCGAGAAGCCGAGCACCGCCCCCTGCATCATCGCGCGGACGAACGACTCGACAGCCGGCGTTGGGCAGCGCCCGACCATGTTCTCGAGCGCCTGCACCGGCGTGAGGCCCATCCGCTGTTCCTGGATCACGATCCGGAGCTCCTCGCCGAGCGGGCCGCGCATCCGCTCGCCGGCGAGCTGGATTGCCGCGGCGAGGCTCAGTCCCGCCTCGACCGTCACGACGAGCAGGTCGATCAGCTCGGGCATCGAGCGATCGATGCGGTACGTGCGAGACTCCGCGCGCCGCTGGATGACGAAGCCGGGCGTGAGCCACCCGCCCGCGGCGAGAAACGCCATGAGGATGATCGCCAGGGCCGGCTTGACGCCGACTGCGATGGCGAACGCGATCCAGATGGTCGGGAAGGCGACCGCGCACAGCAGCGAGTAACCGACGATCGTCCGCGGCAGGGTGCTGTACATGCCGGCCGTGAGCAGCTGCTTCCGGATCCGATCCTCGTCGAGGAGCTTAAAACGGTCCGTAGCCAGGCGACCGAGCCCGAGCGCTGCAGGGTCGACGAAGCCGCGTACTCCCGCGGCCGTCGCCTCAGGCTCAGCAGCGGCAGAGAAGCCGTAGCGGCGGATCTTCATCAGTGTGTCGGCGGTGCGAAGCCGGGGAGCCACGAGCGAGCGCGCGAACAAAGCGACGGCGGTCGCGATGAGCAGGAGGCCAATAAGCAGGAGGACGATCACGGCGGCCTCAGACCTCGATCTCGACGATCCGCTTGATGATCAGGGAACCGATGACCGCCCACACCGCTGCGAACCCCACGACCACCCTTCCGGCGGTCGACGCGACGAGCGGGTGGAAGTAGTGCGGGTTCTCGAGCCGGAGGGCGAGCAGGATCACGATCGGGAGCGCCGAGACGATCCAGCGCGACATCCGCCCCTGTGTGGTCAGCGTCTCGACGAGCCGCCTGAGGTCGAAACGCTCCCGCACGGTCTCGGCCACGCGGTCGACGACCTCCGCCATGTCGCCGCCGGCCTGCCGCTGCAACTCGGCAACGAGCGCCAGCTGGTCGACGTCGGTGCTCGCCATCCGGTCGGCGACCACAGCGAGCGACCTCTGGATCGGCATTCCGAGCTGCTCGTCCGCGACTACTCGTTGTAGCTCTCTGCGCATCGGCTCCGCGGCGCTCTCGACGACGACCGCGAGGGATCCGGCAAAGCTGTGGCCCGACCGAAGGGCGGACGCGATCACTTGCAGCGCGTCTGGAAGCTGCTCGGCGAAGCGAGACCGCTGCCTCTTGAGCGCGCGGAGCACCGACTCGCGGGCGAGATACGGCACGCCGAGCGCGAACAGCGCCCACCATGGGGAGCCCGTCACGACAAGAATGAAAATGAAGACGAGGACCGTCCCGACGGCCGTCCCAACGACAAGAAGCTCAGGCGCCACATCGATCCGCGCGATCTCGAGCGTCTCTCGGAAACGCGTCCACCAGTCCTTCCGCACGGTTGGCTCGCCGCCGACAATGGCCGCAGCTGCGGCCGCCGCGCCGCGGTCGCGCTGCAACTCGGGGATCGAGACGAACTCCGCGATTCGGCCCGGCAGCCTGGTCCGCCGCGGCTGCAACGCGCCGATGATGAGAACGCCGAGCACGACGGCGACCAGGAGTGCCAGGATGATCATCGAGAACGGCGAGACCAGGATCCTCGTGGCGATCGACTGGCTTGTCTTCTCCGGCACCACCGCTTCCGAGGTCCGCGGTGTGCGATAGGAGGTCGTGGCGGCGCCGATGGTCGGCACGTTGACCTTGACGCGCACGCGGACGCCCGGGCCGGCAAACGAGTTGTAGCGGACGAGATACTCGTTCGAAAGAACACGGCTTAGTTGGGTGAAGAGTGATCCGAGCGCCGCGGCTTTCGCCTGCACGTACTCGCCGTGTCCGGCCGCTGCGAGCGCCTTCAGCGTCTGCGGTTGGTAGGAGCTGTCGTCTAGGCCAACGGCGTAGATCCGCGCCTTCGCCGTCACGGCGGAGTTAGCGACCTGATGAAGAGACGTCTTGCTTCCCGTGTCGGCGCCGTCAGATAGGACGATGATCGAGCCGGAGCCGATGTGGGCGGCCCGAAGCATCGCTTCGGCGCGCGCAACGGCATCGAATATGTGCGTCCCCCGGGCGACGATCGCAGGCGCTGCCAACGCGGCGGAGATTTTGGACGCCGATGTCGTGAACGGCAAGACCGTCGTCGCCTTCTCGTTGAACTCGAGTGCGGCAAGCGCCTCGTTTGGATTGCGCTGGGCGGCGAAGGCGGCCTCGGCAGCCCGCGCGGCCGTCAGCGGCTTGCCATGCATGCTCGCGCTCGTATCGAGGACGAGCACGACCCCGAATGCCCGCCTTCTGGCCTTGCTCGCCGGTACGACCCGAACGTCGCTGACCGGGCCGCCGTCCTCGGTTACCTGGATGTTGCCGGGGCGAAGCGAGCGGACGTCGGGGAGCGAGAGGACGAACGTCCGCGCCGGAAACACGGACCCCTTCACCTTGGTCAATCGGAGGCCGGACGATCCCGTGGCGCCGGCGAGAGGGACGAAGAGGAGTAACGCGGCTGCAGTGGTCGCGGCGAGAAGAGACGCTCGCGTCACTGGCCGACCGATCCGGGTTCGCGCGTCTGGAACAGGCCGAGCGGCAGCGTGATTCCACGCTTCTCGAACTTCTGCACGAACGTCGGACGAAGCCCTGTCGCGCGGAGCCCGCCGATGATGGTTCCGTCTTGCGTCACCTGGTCGATCTGGAACTTGAACAGCTCCTGCAGCGTCACCACGTCAGACTCCATCCGCTGCACCTCGGTGATCGAGGTGACGCGCCGGGAGCCATCCTCGAGACGCTCGAGGTGGACGATGCCGTCGAGCGCTGAGGCGACCTGCTCGCGGATGGCGCGGACCGGCAGGTCGAAGCCCGACATCAGGACCATCGTCTCGATGCGTGCGAGCGCGTCGCGCGGGCCGTTGCAGTGAATCGTCGAGAGCGAGCCGTCGTGGCCCGTGTTCATCGCCTGGAGCATGTCGAGGGCCTCCGGACCGCGAACCTCGCCGACAACGATGCGGTCGGGCCGCATGCGCAGCGAGTTGCGGACGAGATCGCGGATCGAGATCTCGTTCTCGCCCGCGAGATCCTTCGGCCGCGACTCGAGCCGCAGTACGTGCGTCTGATTGAGACGCAGCTCGGCGGCGTCCTCGATCGTCACGATCCGCTCGTCGTCGGGGATCGCCGTCGACAGCGCGTTGAGCAGTGTCGTCTTGCCGGAACCGGTGCCTCCGGAGATCAGCATGTTCAGGCCCGCTCGCACGGAACGCTGGAGGAACTCGACGGACTCCGAGTTGAGCGTCCCGAGGTTGATCATGTCTTCGAGCGTGAGCCGGCGGCGGCTGAACTTGCGGATTGTGATCAGTGGGCCGCTGAGTGAAAGCGGCGGGATGATCGCGTTCAAGCGGCTACCGTCGGGCAGGCGCGCGTCCACCATCGGCGAGGACTCGTCGATGCGTCGGCCGACCTGGGCGACCATCTTGTTGATCATCCTCGTCAGGTGCGACTCGTCGTTGAACCGGACGTCGCTTTGGTAGAGCCGCCCGCCGCGCTCGATCCAGATGTCGTGCGGGCCGTTGACCATGATCTCCGTCACGGAGTCGTCGGCCAGTAGCCGGTCGAGCGGGCCGTGCCCAAGGATGTCGTCGGCGACCTCGAGCGCGATCCGCTGCCGGTCGTCGCGCGAAACTCCCGTCTCCTGTTCGAGTTGCTCCCGGAGGTCGGAGAGCACCCGCTCGCGGAGCTCCTCGGGATCCATGTTCACGTTGAAGAGCTGCGGCCCGAGGTCTCCGATCACGGCGAAGTGGACGCGGCTCTTGATCTCCGCGAACGGATCGCGCTCGCCTGCGCCCGGGCGCGGCGTCTTCAGGCGCTCGTGCAGATCCACTAGCGGATCTTCCCGATGAGCGATCGCACGCTGCCGGTCAGGCCCGCGCCCGCGGGTGCTGCGGCCTTCGGAGCGGCGACCGTGGGCTTGGGCTTCGCGTAGCGGTCGGCGAGCTCCTCGAACGCCCTGGCGACACCCGAGCCAGGCTTCGAGGCGACGATCGGCGTTCCCTCGTTGACGGAGCGTGGGATCTCGCGGTCGCTCGGAACGGCGACGTCGGGGGGCCGGCCGATGATGGTCGAGACGTCCTCGGGCAGGATCCCGACGCTCGAGTCCGAGCGATTGAGGATGAGGGTGACGTTGCGCGTCTCGTAGCCCATCAGCTCGAGCGTCTCGAGGCCGAGCTTCATGTTCTTGAGCGAGAGGGAGTCGAGCATGCCGATCATGCAGATGTCCGTTGAAACGTCGATCGTCGCGATCACCTCGGCCGTGAAGCCCGGGGGCGTATCGACGATCACGGCGTCCGCCATCGTCCGCAGAGAGGCATAGACGTCGCGCAGATAGTCGACGGAGAGCGCGCCCGCTTGATCGGGCCGGGTCGGGGCGATCAGCACCTTCACTCCGGATGCATGCCTCAGCAGGTGCCGGTCGATCTTTTCGTGGTCGAATGGTGGGCCGGCCTTCATCAGGTCGGTGATCGTCCGCTCGGGCGAGAGGCCCATCGCGAGCCCGATGTCACCGAATTGCAGGTCGAGGTCGACCAGCACGACTTCTTTCCCACGCTGTGCGAGCGCGACCGCGAGATTCGTCGCCGTGAGCGTCTTGCCGGTACCGCCCTTCGGCCCGAGAATCGTGATCACGGAGGCGGACGGCTTGCCGGGGTTGACGTATCCCTTGCGGCGCGCGATCACCTTCTGGAGCGTGAACGCAACCTCTTCGCTCGTCTGAGGGAGCGTGATGACGTCGTCCGCGCCCGCCTCGAAGGCCTGGCGGAGGAAGCCGTTCGGCGATGACGGAGTCATGACCACGACCGGACGATCCGGTCGGTGCTTCACGGCGCGGTCGACCATGTGGGTCGCGGCTTCATCGCCCGCACCGCACCCGACAACGACGACATCGCCGGACTCGGCGAGGAATGCCTGCCAGTCGTCGTCGTAGGAGGCGTATCCGGCGATCTCGAGCGACGGCTCTCCTTCGAGCGCCGCTTTGACCAGCTGTGGGTCGGCGTGCTCGGCGAGGGTGACGAGGACCCGGATGGCCTCGGCCATCCTCAGCCCCCGGCCTTGATGCCGGTTACGGGCCGCTGCTTCGTTGTCGTCGCGACGGTCGGCCGCAGCACGAGCCACATCTGGGCGTTCTGGCTTGCGTAGATGAGCTGTCCTGCCTGCTGCGCGGTCGCGCGCAGCGTGACGTTGTCACCGCTCGCACCCAGGACGTACATGTCCTGGAAGGAGTCCGACACAACCGGCCGCCCGTTGCTGCCGGTGGTGGACACCCAGACGTCCACGTGGCTTCCCGCTCCGATCTGGCCACCGACTTGCTGCGGTGAGCCGAGGGGGACGACGACTGCGCGTTGGGTCGGGCTCAGCTGCTCGTCGAGCGAGCCCGTCGCCGGGCCGAAATCGGCTGCGGTCAGCTGTTGTCCGGGGTAAATGTCCGTCACGGCCACCTGGCCGGCCAGCGCCGACGGATCGACCAAGGCGTCCTTCTGGAGGCTGGACTTCGCGACGTGAGAAATGGTGTACATCTCGGTCGAGCCGACGACGGCGCCCGAAGTGCCTTTCTGAATCAAGCTCTTCGCGACGAGCACAGACGTCACCGCGTTGTTGTTGACGCTGTTTCGGTAGTTGTTCAGGTACACGATCAGCGCAATGGCCGCGACCACTGCCGCGATCACTCCGACGAGGATCGTCCCTTGCCGCGTCGCGAAGAGCTTGCTCGTCATGATCCCGTCCACGGTTCTCCTCCTACGTCGTACGTAGCTAACCCGACAGCCCGGGTGTGTCGGCCGCCCGCACGCACAGCTGAGGGAGCCGCCCGAGGCGGTACGTTACAACCCGCCCCGGAAGGACTCCCTCGACCGCGCATACGCTCATGCTTCGACCTAGATGTCGGAATTGATCGAGCTGAAGATCTTCGAAACCGTCCCGCCGAGCGTGGTCAGAATTGTGACTGCCGCAACTGCCACGAGAGCGAGGATGAGCGCGTACTCCACCATCGCCTGGCCTTCTTCGCGGTCGCGAAGAGCCTGTGCGGCGAGGTACATCCGGATCGGAAAGAGCTTGAACCTCTCCATATTGCCTTTGTCCTCTCCTGTTTGAAGTCCCCTCGAACACCGCATTCTAGCTCGTGTTCCGGCTGTTTTCGACCTCCGACACGGGATCCCTCGAACGGGTCAGATCGCGCGCGGCGGGCCGCGCTGATCCCGGTCTGCAGATAACCGCGCGAGCAAGCCCTCGGAGGGCTCGCTCGACCGTGCGCATATGCTCTCTGGTCGACTTAGATGTCGTCGTTGATCGAGCTGAAGATCTGCGAAACCGTGCCGCCGAGCGTCGACAGAATCGCGACTACGACGACCGCGACGAGAGCGAGAATGAGCGCGTACTCCACCATCGCCTGGCCTTCTTCGCGGTCGCGAAGAGTCCGCGCGGCGAGGTACATCCGGACCGGGAAGAGCTTGACCGTTTCCATGTCGCCTGTGATCCTCTCCTTTTGAGTGCCAGTTCGGCCGTTGCATATCGTAGGCCGATGAGTATTCCGATCCTACGGAGACCGATGAGTATTCTAGTCCGAATTGGGGTATCGGTTCGGCTTTCGCAGCGGCGTGCGTAATCGGCTCGACCCCTTCGGTGATCGCCTCCGCGCGCTCGGACAGCCATGGGAAATCGCAGCGTTCCTGTGGGTGCCGGCCATTGGTCTCGGCTTCGCCTTCTGGTACGAGCTGCGAGCCCGGGATGCGCTGCAGGACTTCGGCATCTTCCGCGCTGCCGCGCTCGCGGTCGTCCACGGACGCTCCCCCTACGTCGCGGCGACCCCCGCGGCGCTCGCGCACTTCGACAAGTTCGTCTACCCGCCCGCGAGCGCGCTTCTCTTCGCGCCCGTCGCCGAGTTGCCGTCCGGAGTAGGTCGCGGGCTCGTCTTCGCCGGCGGGCTTGTCGCCATCGTTGCTGCGCTCCGCCTCCTGCACGTCGAAGATTGGCGTTGCTACGGCGTCGCGCTCGTCTCGACCCCCGCGATCAACTCGCTCGCGCTCGGTGCGCTGACCTCGTTCCTCGTCCTCGGAGCGGCCGTCGCCTGGCGCTACCGCGACCAGACGGCGGTCGCTGGAGTCGTCGTTGCGGTCACCGCGGTTCTCAAGCTGTTCCTCTGGCCGCTCGTGATCTGGCTCCTCGCGACGCGCCGGTGGCGCTCCGCTGCTCTCTGCGTCGCCGTGGGGGCTGCGCTGCTGCTCGGAAGCTGGGCCGTCATCGGCTTTGCAGGCCTTCGCTCCTATCCGACGCTCCTGCATGTGCTTGATCGGCTCGAGGCACCTGCGAGCTACTCCGTTGTCGCGCTACTCGGCGTGACAGGCACGGCGGAGACGGCGGTCACCGTGGTGCTCGCCGTGGCGTCGGCCGCCGCTGTCTTCCTCGCCGCGCGTGCATCCGATGGCGACAGGCGAGGATTCGCAGCAGCCGTCCTTGCGGCGCTTGTTGCAACGCCGCTGCTCTGGCTGCACTATCTCGTGCTGCTCTATGTTCCGATCGCGCTCTACCGGCCGCGCCTGACACTGCTGTGGTTTCTCCCCCTGCTGCTCTGGGTGACGCCTGAAGCGCACTCGCAAGGGGTCGTGTGGCGGATCGCACTCGCGCTCGCAGTCGTGGCCGTGGTCGCGCTGCAAACCGCGGGCGCCGGGCTCAGCCGCGGCTCAGCACCTCGACTTGCCGCGACCTGAACGGGACGTGCGGGGCCGTGGCCTGCCGCAGCGCGTGCTCGAGCGTCGCGTCCGGGCTGGGCCCGAGCACGAAGACTCGATACCCGCGAAGAGCAGAACGCCAGTCTCCGGCAGCGTTCTCGACACGCGCGATCTCCTTGAGCTGCGACTTCGTCAATAGCTCGAAGCGGGCGTCGAAGGCGACGCGGCCGGCGAGTTGGGGCTCGCTCCAGAGCAGCCAGTCACCGTATGCGCTCGTCGCGTAGACGAGCCCGCGGGGGCCCGCGGCACGCGCCGTCGCTCGCGCCGCGCTGCCCGGGAAGGCGTGCGTGAACCAACTCGTCGGCTTGGCGGCGACGCCGCCGAGCGCGACTGCGACGAGCGCGAGCATGCTCAAGGCCAGGATGCGGTTGAGTCGTCGCGGCTCATCGACCGGGCTGCGGAGCCGATCGACGAGCGGCGGGAGAACGGCAAGAGCAACGAGGGCGAACCACGCGATGTTGCGGATCGCCTGGAACGCGATCACGCCCATCGCGAGGAATGCGAGCTGGTCGAAAGCGGGCACCGCGCGGCCATTCCGTCCCAACAACCACAGGCCGCCGGCCCCGAGAATGAACACGGGAATCGTGACGAGCTGGAGGGTGGTCGGCGCCCATTCCGTGACGAGGTGGGAGAAGTCGCCTCCCACCAACACCTTCCTGTAATACGCCGGCAGGTGCGTCGCGTACGGCGACGCGAGCACGCACGCCCACGGCAGAAAAGTCAGCCCGAGCCCGCGAGCGTTCGGCCGCCTTGCCCTGGCGATCGTCACGAGCCCGGCGAGCGACACGAGCCCCGCGCCGAGCAGAACCGAGCCGTGGAGGTTCGCCCAGAGGGCGATGAGCGGCAACGTCACGAACACGCGGCGCGAGGGCCGGCGCGCGTCGTCGAGCAGGAGCCACAGCGTGGCGGTGAAGAGAGGCAGCGCGAACGACTGGGTCCGGAGGACGGCGGCGACCGGGTAGTAGGCGAGGAGAACGGGGATCGCGACCCACGTGACGGAGCGCGCGGTGGCGCCATGCCGGCGGGCGATCAGTGCCGCGCCGGTCAGCGCGCCTGTCGCGAGCAGCGCGTGGACGAGAAGCGCGAGCTTGATCCCGCCGGCGCGCCAAAGCCCGTACAGGCCGAGCTGAGCGAGCCATTGTTGGTCGGTCCAGCGCCGGCCGTGAGTCATGACCGTGAGGCTGTCGTGCGACGGAAGGCCGTGCTGCACGATCCAGCGACCGGCGACCAGCGCCAGCCATCCGTCTCCTCCGAGACCACGGCGCAGAGTGATGAGAAGGACGATCGCGAACGCGGCGAGGACGACGACCAGGAGCCCGTTCTCCTCGAGCAGCCTGGCAGCGCGTCCGGTCACGCGACGATTCTCGCGCAACCGCCGCCCGCGGCGCATCGTCCAAGCACGCACATGGAGGCGGGACACGCACTCACATCCCCACTGGGGCGGATCACGATCTCGAGTGCCGCGATCGCGCAGATCGTTGCCGAGACGGCGCTCGAGTGCTACGGCGTCGTGGGCATGAAGGGCTCGCTACGTGGGAGGATGGCGCGGGGCAAGGCGCGCGCGCGGGGGATCGAGATCAGCCGTGACTCGGGCGGCGGGGCGACTGTCGACCTCCACGTCGTTGTCGAGTACGGCCTCAATCTCGCCGAAGTTGCATCGAGTGTCCGCAACCGGGTCGCCTACGAGGTGGAGCGGCTGACCGGGCTGCCGGTGCTCGCGGTTGAAGTACACGTCGACGCCGTGAGAACCTCAGGGAAGTGAGTGCGGCAACCGACCTCGACCGCGTCCGCGTGCTCGTGGGCTCGGCGCTGAGCTCGCTCGAGGCGAGCCGGACGCGGATCGACGACCTCAACGTCTATCCCGTCCCCGACGGGGACACCGGCACGAACCTCACGCTCACGGTGCGCGCGGTCGCGGAGGCTCTCGGCGGCTCGGAAGCGGCGGATCGCCCGGCGCTCGCGCACGAGGTCGCGCGCGCGGCGCTCATGGGAGCGCGCGGCAACTCGGGCGTGATCCTCTCCCAGATCGTCCGCGGTGCGGCAGACGTGCTGGCGGGATCGACGAACGGCGTCGAACCGAAGCTCGCCGCGCGGGCGCTTCGCGGTGCTTCCGACGCGGCGTACAGCGCGGTGCGCCGGCCGGTCGAGGGGACGATGCTCTCCGTGGTCCGCGAGCTCGCGGAGGAGGCCGAGAGCCGCGCCGACGATCCGGCGCCGCTCGGCGAACTCCTTGTCGACCTCGTGCGGCGCGGGGAGGAAGCGGTTGCGCGCACGCCGGAGCAGCTCGAGGTGCTCCGCGCGGCGGGTGTCGTCGACGCCGGCGGAGCGGGGCTCGTCGAGCTCCTGCGCGGCGTTGCGGCGGCCGTCGCAGGCGAGCCGGTGCCGGAAGCCCCCGTCGTCGCGACGGAGCGCGCCGGCTTCGACGCGATCCACCTCGAGCAGTCGCGCTACCGCTACTGCACCGTGTTCGTCGTCGAGGGCGCGGGGCTCGACCGCGATGCGCTCGAGGCGCAGCTCGAGAGGCTCGGCGACTCGCTCCTCGTCGTGGGCGATGAGACGGCGCTCAAAGTGCACGTGCATACCGACGATCCCGGCTCCGCCCTGAGCCTTGGCACCGCGGTAGGCACGATCCAAGGGATCGAGATCGCGAACATGCAGGAGCAGCAGGAGCAGCGCGATCGCCGTCTTTCCGTGGTCCCCGATCCTGTCGAGCGGGCGGTGAGTGGCGTAGTCGCGGTCGTCGCGGGGGACGGGAACCGCAGCCTTTTCGAGAGCGTCGCCGCGCCGGTCGGGCCAATCCGGATCGTCGAGGGCGGCCAGACCGCGAACCCATCGACGGCGGAACTGCTCGCGGCGATGCAGGACCTCGAAGCCGATGAAGTGATCGTCCTCCCGAACAACTCGAATGCCCGCCTCGCGGCGGAGCAGGCGGCGCAGAACGCCGACCGTCCCGTCGAGATCGTTGCGACGGACTCGATCACCGCGGGGCTTGCCGCGCTCGTCGTCTTCGACGGCTCCCGCAACGCCGCGGAGAACGCATCCGAAATGCGCGAGACGGTCGGCGCGGTCGCGGCGGGCGAGGTGACGCGCGCCTCGCGAGACGTCCAGCTCAACGGCGTCGAGATCAGGAGCGGTGCGTGGCTCGGGCTGGCCGACGGCGATCCGGTCGCCGGCGGAGACGACTTCGTCGAGGTCACGTTCGCCGTGATCGAGCATCTCCTCAGCGAGCCGCGCTCGCTCATCACCCTTCTAACCGGTGAGGAGCCACCGGAGCTCGACGGCCTCCTCGACCGGATCGGCGCGGCGTACCCGGACGTCGAGGTCGAAGTGCACGAGGGCGGCCAGCCGCACTACCCGCTCCTCCTGGGCGCGGAATAGGCTCTCGGACATGAGCTCCGTGCGGGTCGTGCTCGTCGAGGACAACGAGGTCTTTCGCGAAGCCCTCGAGCTGATGCTCGGGATGCGTGAGGAGGTCGAGGTAGTCGCGGCGGTCGGCGACGGCGCCGCAGCCATGGCGGCCACGCTCGAACACCGGCCCGATGTCGTCCTCATGGACTACCGCATGCCGGTCCTCGATGGAGTCGAGGCGACGACGCAGTTGCTCGCGCAACTCCCCGATGTCCGTGTCGTCGCGCTCACCGCCTCCGCGGACGACGTCCAACGGCAGGCGCTCCTGGCGGCCGGTGCTGTCGCGTGCCTCGGCAAGGACGAGGAGCTCGACGAGATCGTCGCCGCGATACAGCAGGCAGCTTCGGCGTGAACCTCACCGCGGCGAACACCGCGATCGTCCTCGACTCGACCGCCGACGTCCCCGACGCCGCCGAGCGTTTCCCGAACTGGCGTGTCGTGCCGCTTTACGTTCGCTTTGGCGAGGAGAGCTTCAAGGACGGCGTCGGGATCACCGCAGGCGAGTTCTACGAGCGGCTGACCCACGACCCGGAGTTCCCGCGCACGTCGCAGCCGACGCCGGCCGACTTCCTCCGCTGCTACCGCGAGCTGATCGGTTACGAGCGGATCTTCTCCCTGCACCTCTCGGCGAAGGTCTCGGGGACGTACGAGAGCGCGGTGGCTGCCGCCGAGGAGGTCGGCCACGGAGTCGTGCGGGCGGTCGACACCGAGACCGCGTCCGCGTCGATCGCGATGCTCGCCCTCGCGATCCAGCGCCACCTCCAGACGGGGACGACGGACGAGGACGTCGACGCGCTGATCGACCGCTACAAGCGCGAGCGCGGGCTCCTCTTCACCGTCGACACGCTCGAGTTCCTCCAGCGCGGCGGCCGGATCGGGAAGGCGAGGGCATTCACCGGCGGTCTGCTCCACGTCAAGCCGATCCTCTCGATCGTCGACGGCGAGGTCGCGCCGGTGAAGCGCGTGCGCGGCGAGAAGAAGGCGTTCGGGGAGCTTGTCGGGGCAATCGAGACCGAGACGACCGACGAGCCCGGATGGAGGCTCGCGGTCGCGCATGCGGCAGCGCCCGAGCGCGCCGCCGAGCTCGAGGCGCTCATCCGCGAGCGCCGACCGAACGCCGAGCTCGAGCTTGACGTCCCACTCGGCGCCGTGATCGGCGCGCACGCCGGCCCGGGCACGCTCGGGCTCTTCTGGTTCCGCGACGACGCTGCCTGAGGTGCTCTTCATCGGTGGCGGTACCGGCGGCGGGAAGACGACGACCGCACGCGCGCTCGCGGCGCGCCACGGCCTGCGCCTCCTGCCGATCGACGCCTTCTGGTACGAGCACGCCGAGCGAGCGGGAGAGACGTCTCCGCCTCCGGATGTGCAGTGGCTGGAGTGGACTCCGGCTACGCAGGCGGCCGGCTTCGAGCGGATCTCTCGGCTCATGCTCGGCTTCGTCCTCGAGGACGTGCCCTCGCTACCGGAGCAGCCGGTCGTGCTCGTGGAGGGCCCGCAGATCGTCCCGGATCTCCTGCCGGACGACGCGCGAGCGATCTTTCTCATCCCATCGCCGGAGTTCCAGCGGGACGTTCTCACGCCGCGCCCCATGCCGTCGAGCGATCCGGCGCGGGCGCTCGCGAACCGGCTCGTCAAGGATCGGCTGTACGCGGACCGCATCGCCGCCCTCGCGCGTGAGCGCGGATTCACCGTGCTCGAGGTCGACGGGTCGCTCTCGCCGGACGACGTCCTGCAGCTCGTCGAGGCGGAGTTCTCCGATGTGCTCGCAGCGAACGACCCCGTCGATCTTCCCGCGGCGCGGCGTTGGGAGAACGAGAAGATCGCGCGAAACGTGCGAGCCTGGCACGCGTCGGGCGACCGCCGAACCGCCCAGGATATGCCCGTGCCGTTTGCGTGCGAGTGCGGCCGTCTCGGCTGCGGCGCGCGCGTTTCGCTCGCCCTCGTCGACTTCGACCGCTCCGAGCACGTGCTCGCGCCCGGTCACTGACATCCGGACAGGCCGGGATACTGAGTCCGCTCGGTGCCGCAGACGATGACAGCAACTGGCCGACACACGGCCTTCGCAGGCCTGGACCCGCCGCAACGGTGGCCTGTGCTGCCGCGCTCGCCGCGCCCTGACCGGCTCGAGCTAGGCCTGGACACACTGCCGGGGGTCGGCGCGACGATCCAACGCAAACTCGCGAAGCTCGGCCTCGCGACCGTCCGGGACGTCCTCGAGCACCGGCCGCGCCGCTACGAGACCGCCGCCGACGAGGTGGCGATCGCGGCCCTGCGCACCGGCGAGGAGTGCGTCATCTCCGGACGCGTCCTCAGGGCCGAGAAGAAGCCGATGCGCGGCCGGCTGACGCGGATCGTCGCGCGCGTCGACGACGGCACCGCGGCTGTCAGCGTGAGCTGGTTCAACCAGCCGTGGCTCGCCGACAAGCTCACGCCCGGCACGGAGATCCGGTTGCGCGGCAAGCTCGGCCGGTTCGGCTTCGAGCCGCGCTCCTATGACATCGGTGACGATGCCCGTGCCACCGCCGACTTTGCGCCTGTCTATCCGGCGGCGGAGGAGATCGCGGCGGCGAGCGTGCGGCGCGTAGTCGATCTCGCGCTGCCGCTCGTGGCGAATGTTCCCGACCCTCTTCCCGCGGAGTTGCGCGAGCGCGAAGGGCTCGCACTCAAGCGCGATGCGCTCGCCGTCGTCCACCGTCCGCACGATCTCGCAGAGGCGGAGCGCGGGCGCGCCCGCCTCGCGTTCGAGGAGCTCCTCGTCCTCCAGATCGGCATCGCGCGCCGCGTCGAAGAGCGTGAGCAGACGCTCGCGGCCGGCCTCGGCGAGCCCGGGGATCTGATTCGCCGGTACCGAGAGGCGCTCCCGTTCGCGCTGACGCCGTACCAGGAGGAGGCGATCCGCGAGATCGACGGCGACCTCGCGCGCACCGCACCGATGCAGCGGCTTCTCCAGGGGGACGTCGGCTCGGGGAAGACCGTCGTCGCGCTCTACGCGCTTCTCCGCGCGGTGGAGAACGGCCGGCAGGGCGCGCTCATGGCGCCGACCGAGACACTCGCCGAGCAGCACTTCCTCACGATCGCCGACCTCTGCCTCGAGCTCGGCGTCACCTGCGCGCTGCTCACGAGCTCGTCGAAGAAGGCCGAGCGGGAGCTCGCGCTCGGCGCCGACGTCGTCGTCGGCACCCATGCCCTCATTCAGACAGGAGTCGAGCTACGCGACCTCGCAGTTGCCGTCGTCGACGAGCAGCACCGCTTCGGCGTCGAGCAGCGCTCGGCCATCTCCGGCAGTCGCGCGCCGCACGTCCTCCACATGACTGCAACGCCGATCCCGCGAACGCTCGCACTCACGGTCTTCGGCGATCTCGCCGTGTCAGAGATCAAGAAGCCGCCCGCTTCGCGCAAGCCGGTGATCACGAGCTGGATCACGGAGGAGCGCGCGTCGGAGGCGTACACGCGGCTCACGCGCCTCCTCGGCGAGGGACGGCAGGCGTACGTCGTCTGCCCGCTCATCGAGCTCTCCGAGACGTCACTCGCGCGTGCGGCGGAGGCGGAGGCGGAGCGTCTACGCCGCGCCGAGCTGAAGGATTTCCGCGTCGGCTGCGCCCACGGCCGCCTCAAGACGGCCGAGCGGCGCGAGCTCATGGCCCGCTTCAAGGCGCGCGAGCTCGACGTCCTCGTGGCGACGACGGTGATCGAGGTCGGCGTCGACGTCCCGAACGCGACGGTGATGATCGTCCAGGAAGCCGACCGCTTCGGCCTCGCGCAGCTCCACCAACTCCGCGGCCGCGTCGGCCGCGGAGCCGAGCAGTCGTACTGCGTCCTCGTCTCGCGCGCAAAGGAGGAACTGACCGAATCGGCCCAGGCGCGGCTCCAGGCGCTGGTCGACACGAGCGACGGCTTCGAACTGGCCGAAGTTGACCTCGACCTGCGCGGCGGCGGCGCGCTGCTCGGGACGCGGCAGTCGGGCCTGTCCGATCTCCGCTTCGCAATTCTCCGCCGGGATCGCAAGCTGCTCGAGCGAGCGCGCGCGACCGCGCCGGCGATCGGCGCGGGGCCGCTGCGGAACGCCGCGGATGCGCTCCTTGCCGGGATCGACCGCGAGGCGCTCGCTTAGCCCATCCGCGTGTTGACAAGCTTCGTAAGGGCGGATCTACTGATGTGAAGCACCGCGAGGACGGTGTTATCGAAAGGAAGGGATTGAGATGAAGCGTTTCGTCACCGTGCTCGCCGCTGTCGCGCTGGGAGCGGCGATCTACGTCGCCACGGCGCCCGGCAGCCAGACCGCCGGTCCTACGGCGGCTCAGTTCAAGGCGCTGCAGAAGCAAGTCACCAAGCTCCAGAAGGACGAGGGACAGGTCAAGCAGCTCGCCATAGCGGAGGCGTTCCTGCTCAACGACTGCATGGCGGCATCCGTGCCGATCGGCCAGTACGGGGACGGCAGCGATGGCTCCACAACCGGTTACACGTACACGGATCCCACCATCAACAGCGGAACGCCGTTCTATACGACGGCTCTCGACGTTGCCGGGAACACCGACCCGAACGCCCTCTGGATCACGGGCGGAACCTCGGCGTGTGGGACGGACCTGAACCCGGCTGGTGCTCTGCGGAAGTTGACTCGGCTCGCCGGCATCCGCCTTCATGGCGCCGTGCCGCACGCGTTTAGCGCGCACCGGCCCTAGCGAGGATCCAGCGGGAGGGCGGTCCGCGCGCCGCCCTCCCGCCGCCGACCTACGCGATCTGGTCGAGGATCTCGGCGAGCTCGCGCGGGCTGTCGTGCATCGGCATGTGCCCTGCGTCGAGCTCGATCGGCTCCTCGCCGAGCATGTCCCGCGCCGCGTGGCGCTGCCAGTCCGGGCGGATCACGGCGTCCCGCGAGCAGACGATGTACGCCGGATGCTCGGGCTGCCGCGGATCGGTTCCGTACGGAGCTTGATGACGGAGCAGCTCGGCGAGGTGGGCGTGCTCGGGCGGGTACTGCATCTCTGCCGCCGCCACCGCGGGATCGGGGTAGTACGAGCGGCCGAGCTCGTCCCGTTCGCGACCGGCCGCAAACCCCTCCACGAAGACGTCGGCCCACTGCATGTCGTCGGCGGCGACGAGAGCGCAGAGGTAGACGTGCAGGCGCGCCTCGACGTACGGGATCGTCATCCCGCCGAGCGAGTGGCCGACGACGATGTCGCACGGCGGAACGGCTGCGACGTACTCGTCGACACCAGCCGCGATGTCCTCGCACGGCATGTCAGGCGTATGCACCGCGTGGCCGCGCGCCTCGAGCTCTGCGCGCACGAAATCCCACTGCAGCCCGAGTCCCCACGCACCGTGAACGAGGGAGAACGTCGCCATGCGACGATCATCCCATGCGCGTCATCGCCGGCACGAGGAAGGGGCACACGCTCGTCGCGCCGCGTGGGACCGACACGCGGCCGACCTCCGATCGCGTCCGCGAGAACATCTTCAACCTCGTAGGGCCGCTCGACGGTGCGAAAGTGCTCGACCTCTTCGCCGGCTCGGGTGCGCTCGGGATCGAGGCGCTCTCACGCGGCGCGACGGCCGCCGTGTTCGTCGACAGCGACCGCGAGGCGATACGCGCGATCGAGCGCAACCTCGAGAAGCTGCGGCTGACGGGCGCGCGCGTCGTCCGTGGCGACGCTCTCTTCACGCTCGCGCAGGAGTCGACCGCGGGCGCGAAGTACGATCTCGTGCTGGTCGACCCTCCCTACAACATGCTCGACGACATCCAGCCACGCCTCGCCCGCCATCTTCCCGCGCTGCTCGCGCCGGACGGCGTCGTCGTCTTCGAGACGGACGCGCGGAGCGAGCCCGAGCTGCCGCTTCCCGTGAGGACGTCGCGGAAGTACGGCAACACGCGCTTGACGATCTTCGAGGTTGCAGGCTCGTGATTACGGCGATCGCGCCCGGCACGTACGACCCCGTCACGAACGGGCACGTGGACGTGCTCACGCGCGCGGCGGGAATCTTCGACCGCGTCGTCGTAGGCGTCGTCGGCGCGCCACGGCACAAGGAGCCGATGTTCAGCGTCGACGAGCGCGTCGAGTTCCTGCGCGGCGCGCTCGCCGGCCAGGACAACATCGAGATCGACGTCTTCCGTGAGCTCGTGGTCGACTTCGCGCACAAGTGGGACGCGAAGGCGATCGTCAAGGGGCTCCGTGTCATCTCCGACTTCGAGTGGGAGTTCCAGATGAACCAGCTCAACCGGACACTCGCGCCGGAGATCGAGACGGTCTACGTCATGGCGAGCCCGCAGGTGAGCTTCGTCTCCTCGAGCGGCGTGAAGGAAATCGCGGCGTTCGGGGGAGACGTCTCCGCGCTCGTCCCGGCGCCGGTCGCGCGCCGGCTCGCAGAGCTGTTCCCGGACGGGCGACCCGGAACGCCCGAGCGGCCGGACGAATGACGACTGTCATCGTTCACCACGGCACACCGTCGAGCGCTCTGCTCCATCCCTGGTGGGTGGAGGATGCGAAACAGCGCGGGATCGACCTCGTCGGGTACGAGCGCCCGGGCTATGGCGACACGCCGCGCGCCGAAGGCAGGGACATTGCGTGGGTCGCCTCCGACGTCGCCCGCTTCGCCGACGAGCGGGGTATCGGCGAGTTCGCGACGTGGGGCATCTCCGGCGGCGCGCCGCACGCACTCGCCTGCGCGGCGCTCTTTCCCGATCGCGTCGTCGCAGCGACCGCTATCGCCGGCCCGACGCCGTACGGCGTGGAGGGGCTCGATTGGCTCGACGGCATGGGGGAGGGGAACATCGTCGAGTTCGGTGCGGCGCTCGACGGAGAGGATGTCTTGCGGCCGTTGCTCGAGGAGGAGGCTGCGGCGATGCTCGGCGGTGGGGACAGCGGCTTCGAAACGCTGCTCTCGCCTCCCGACCGGGCGATCCTCCCGCAGCTGCAGGGGTTCCTCGGCCAGACGTTCGCGGAGGCGCTCGCCAACGGAGTCGACGGCTGGCTCGACGACGACCTCGCCTTCGTCCGGCCGTGGGGATTCGACCTCGCCGAGATTCGCGTTCCTGTTCTGCTGCTCCACGGCGAGCAGGACGTATTCGTCCCGATCGAGCACGGCCGCTGGCTCGCGGAGCGACTTCCGGGCATTGACACGCGGCTGCTGGAGGAGGAGGGTCACCTGAGCTTGTACGCGCGGATCCCCGAAGTGCACGAATGGTTGCTCGCGCAATGAGCGAGCTCGACGTCACGCTGCCGGACGGCCGGACGCTCCACGTCCACGACGAGGGCGATCCCGACGGTCACGCCGTCGTCTTCCACCACGGCACGCCCGCGTGTGGCCGGCTCCATCCGCACGACATCGAGGATGCTCGCGCGAGCGGCATCCGGCTGATCGGATTCGATCGAGCCGGCTACGGCGGCTCTTCGGCGAAGCCGGGACGCTCGTTCGGAGATGTCGCTGTCGATGTCGCGGACCTGCTCGACGTTCTCGGTCCCGATCGCTTCGCGACGTGGGGCCACTCCGGTGGCGGGCCACACGCGCTCGCCTGCGCGGCGCTTCTCCCCGATCGCTGCGTGGCCGCGGCGACGCTCGCTTCTGTCGGTCCGTACGGCGCGGACGGGCTCGACTTCCTCGACGGGATGGGCGAGCTGAACGTGCAGGAGTTCCAGCTGACGCTTCAGCGAACACCCGAGGAGCTCGAGGCGGCGATCCGCGAGATGCAGCCGGAGTTCTTCGGCGGCGGGGCGGAGCAGCTCAAGCAGGGGATGCTCACAATCCTCTCGCCGCTCGACCAGGAGGTGATGACCGACGAGTTCGCCGAATGGGGCTTCCGCGTCATGTCCGAGGGCGCCGCGACGCGGGTAGAGGGCTGGCGCGACGACGATCTCGCCTGCATCAAGCCGTGGGGGTTCGACCTCACCGCGATCCGCGTTCCCGTGCTTCTCCTGCACGGGACGGAAGACCTGATGTCGCCTCCCGCGCACGGCCGCTGGCTCGCCGAGCAGATCCCCGGCGTCGAGGCCGAGATCAGCGAGACGGATGGTCATCTCACCCTGTTGAGAGACCGCGTCCCCGACGTCCACGCCTGGCTTTTGCAGCACTTCTGATTGCCAACTAGACTCCCTGCTCATGGATGTACTTGTTCTGATCGACAAGCTCGACGACCTCGTCCACAACGCGAAGGCCGTCCCGCTCACCGACCAGGTCCGCATCGACCGCGAGGAGATCTACGACATCCTCGACCAGATGCGCGCCACGATCCCCGAGGAGATCAAGCAGGCGCGGTGGATCGTCAAGGAGCGCCAGGAGATGCTGGCCGAGGCGAAGCGCGAGGTCGACCGGCTCCTCGCCGAGGCGCGCGAGCAGGCCGTGCGCGAGGCGTCGCAGACGGAGATCGTCAAGATCGCCGAGCGGCAGGCCGACGAGATCGTCCAGGACGCCCGTCGCAGCGCGCACGAGATGAAGATGGAGATGGAGGACTGGGCCGACAACCAGCTCGCCTCCCTCGAGGTCAATCTCGAGCGCTTCCTCACCGCGGTTCGTCGCGGGCGGGAGCGGCTGCACGAGCGCTCGCAGGAGTCCGTCGTCGCGGGCCTCGGTGGCCCGAACGACGATCTCAACGGCGACGCCGGCTACTAGCGCAATCCTGTATCGATCCGGAAGTCGACGGTGTCGCGCCCGGCGGCGACGCGCACGGTGCTGGGCTCGATTCTCCCGCGTTGGAGCGGGAACAGCGAGACGCTGTAGGTGCCTGGGGGCAACGACACCGAGTAGCTGCCGTCCTTCGCGACGACGGCGCTGGCCGTTACGCCGCCCCGCTTGAAGACGAGCCTTTGCCCGCTCGCCGGCGCCGAGCATGGGGTTCCCTTCCGACAGACCGGCGACGTCGGACCGCGCATGACCGTCCCCCGCAGGATGTCCTCTTGGCCTTGGTGGGACGTCGCGCCGCCGCCGCCGCCGCAGCCCGCGAGCGCGCCGACGAGGAGCAGTGTTACGAGGCGAGTTGCTGGGCCAACTCGACGAACGCCTGCGCCGCCTGTGAGCGGTAACGGTCGCGATGCCATGCGAGCACGATCGTACGGGGCGGGATGCGCGTCCCGAACGGGAGCATCTTGACGGCGCGATCCTTCTGGTCGACGACGAGGCGCGGCTCGATCGCGACGCCGAGTCCTTCCGCGACGAGTGCCTGCAGCGTGCCGTTGTCGTCGGTGCGGAAGACGACGTTGAGGTCGGGGACGCGGCCTGCGAGATGTCGCTCGGGCTCGTCGGTCGAGCGGCGGCCGAGGAGCGGCAGCTTCCCGACCTCCCGCAGCGACGGTGCAGTGTCGAGCTGAGCGAGCTCCGAACGCGCCGAGACGAGCAGCACGTAGGGATCCTGGAAGAGCTCGGCCCACTCGAACGGGCCGTCCGGGAGCGGAAGCTCGGAGAACGCGAGATCAAGCTCGCCGTGCTCGAGCAGATGGACGAGCTCCGTCGAGTCGTTCTCTTCGCGCACGCGGATGCCGACGCGCGGCCATTGCGCGCGGAACCGGTGGACGAGGGAGGGAAGGAGGTTCGCGCCGACGCTCTGAAAGACGCCGACGCGCAGCGTTCCACCGGCGCCCTCGGCGAGCGCGGCCATGTCCGCGCGGGCCGCGTCGAGCCGGGCCACGATCGCGTCCGCGTGACGCAGCAGGAGCAAGCCGGCCTCGGTCGGTTCGACACGACGCGGGCCGCCGGGGCGGTCGAACAGCCGCTGCCCGACGACACGCTCAAGCTGCGCGATCTGCTGGCTCACGGCCGACTGCGTGTAGCCGAGCTCGCGCGCCGCGGCACCGAACGACTTTGTCCGCACGACCGCCTCCAACGCCGCGAGATGGCGGAGTTCGACGCCTAGCCAATCATTAGCGCTCATGATCGTTATGAACGATAACGTGATTTGTGCTGATCGGAGTGGGTTGGCAGTGTGGAGTCATGCGCACGAAGCTCGCCATCGCACTCGCGACCGTCTACGTCGTCTGGGGATCGACGTACCTCGCGATCGCGGTCGCCGACCGGACGTTGCCGCCGCTGCTCATGCTCGCCGTGCGCTTCGGCTTCGCCGGCGCGATCCTCTACGGCTGGTCGCTGTGGCGCGGCGATGTCGCGCGGGCAAAGCTCGGGCGGAGGGAATGGCTCGCAGCCGCGATCGTCGGCGCGCTCCTCCTCTTCATCGAGACCGGCGCCGTTGCGTGGGCCGAGCAGCGCGTCGCCTCAGGACTCACGGCGCTGCTCGTCGCGAGCGTCCCGCTCTTCAGCGCGCTGCTCGACCGCACGGTCTTCGGTGTGCGCCTCTCCCTCGGCGCGCTCGCGGGGATTGCGACCGGGCTCTTTGGCGTCGCTCTCCTCGTCGGGCCGAGCGCGAACATCGATCCGCTCGGCGCCGCGGTGATCCTCGCGGGCGCATTCGCGTGGTCGGCGGGTTCCGCCTACGCGCGCGTCGCGCCGCTGCCGAGCCCCTCGGCCCTTTCCACGGCGATGCAGATGCTCTGCGGCGCCGTGCTGCTGGCGATCGCCGGAGTGGCGAGGGGCGAGTTGTCGCAGGTTCATCCCAGCGCGATCTCGGCCGGCTCGCTCGGAGCGTTCGCGTACCTCATAGTCGTCGGCTCGATCGGCGCGTACACCGCGTACAGCTGGCTCCTCCAGAGCGGGACGTCGAGCGTCGTCGTCTCGACCTACGCGTACGTCAACCCGGCGATCGCGGTCATCCTCGGCTGGCTCTTCGCCGGCGAGGCCGTCGGCGGCCGGGAGGTCGCAGCGGGCGCGGTGATCCTCGCCTCGGTCGGAATGCTCGTGCTCGCGCGCCAGCCGCGCGTCCGCGATGAGCGAGTGCCGGACGGCGCGAAAGCTTCCGCCTGATCCGGACATAGGTTCAGAGTGAGGCCCGTGGAGGAGGACTTCCGACGCCTGTGGGCCGAGCATCACCTGCACGTCCTCGCGTATGCGCTGCGCCGCACGGACCAGCGCACGGATGCGGAGGACGTCGTCTCGTCGACGTTCGCGGTTGCCTGGCGGCGGTTCGGAGACAAGCCCTCGGCGGAGTTCGAGCTCCCGTGGCTCTACGCGATCGCCGCGCGGGTGCTCGCGAACCAGCGTCGCTCGCTGCGGCGGCTCACGGCGCTGCGCGCGCGACTCCGCGAGCTTCCGGCGCCTGCGCCCGAGGAACGCTCCGATCTGCGCGAGGTGATCGCCGCCCTGCGCGAGCTGCGTCCGGAGGAGCAGGAGGTTCTCCGCCTCGCCGCCTGGGAGGGCCTGTCGAACGCGGAGCTTGCCGTCGCGCTCGAGTGCTCGGAGAACGCCGCGACGATCCGCCTCCACCGCGCCCGCAAGCGCCTCAGGGAGCAGCTCGCGAAAGAAGACCCCGCGGCCGGACATTCGGTAACTGAATGAGCGATGTGATCGCACTCCTGGCGGAGGCGAACCCGGTCCGGGTCGAAGACCTCACTCCGCTGGAACCCCCGGATCTCACGCGGCGCCCGACATCGCGCCGCCTCGTCGTCGCGGTCGCAGTCCTCGCGGCCGCCGTCGCCGCGTCGCTGATCGGGGTCTTCCTCACCGGCGGTACGAGCCCCCATCGAAGTGGCTCCGGGAACAGCGGGCATCCAGGGCCGACCGGGCCCCCGGGACCGACCGGTTCGTCTCAAGGGCCGCCGCCCGCTACGGTCGCGCATCCGCTGATGTCAGGAAAGCGCGTGACTCTTGCCGAAGCGGGGGCGGCCATCGGTGAGCGTGTCGTTCTGCCGGACACGGCCTTGATACGCCCGAACGACGTCGGACCGGTCTGGGCCTGGAGTCACGACACGAGGGCAATCGCTGCCGTGACCTATCCCGCACAGCGTCTGTTCATCGACTATTCGCGGCCGCTCCCCTTCGTCGATCCGCTGCGCGTGTACACCGGCTGGTCGAAGAGGAATCGGTCATTTCAGGTGATCAGGATCGGGGGGATACCGGCCCAGTGGGTCCGGGGCAACGACGGTACCGGGGACAACGACATCGACTTCCAGATCGACGACCTCGATATCCGTGTCACCGGCCCCTACGGGAAGGCGACGCTGCGGTCGGTCGCGCAATCGATTGTCGACCGATCCAGTCCCCCGAACGATCCCGGCAACAATCTGCTCCCGTCTGCCCCTCTCTCGAAGACGCCGGTTGGGATCGGCGAGGCTTCGAGGGCGCTGGGCGCTTCGATCGTGCTCCCCGCTAGAGCGCTCGTTCCGCGGTTCCACGCCCACGCCTGGTCGGCCGGGACGTGCCCGCCGCACGGTCGCCGACGGTGCCTCATCTGGGTGAAGCTTCCAAAGCTCACTCTGCTCTACGAGCACCCGAGCCCCTGGCCACGCTCGGCATACCGGCGGCTCGCGAAGATCTCACCGCGCTTCAAACTACTCTCCCTCGACGGCGTGCCCGCGCTCGTGATCCCGCAGAGACGGAGGAACGGATGGATCCCAGGATCCATCGACTTCATCGTCGGCGGCGTTCGCATCGTCGTCTCCGGTTACTACGGCCCCGAGAGAATGCAGGCGATCGGGCGCTCGATCGTCGAACGCGCCAAGTAGCCGCGCGAGGCCGCGCTACCGTGGCCTCGTGACCACTTTTGACCTCCGTAAGCTCCGGCTGCGCTCCGGCGATCAGGCGCGGGAGCGCGTCGAGATCGACCTCGCGCCGCTCTTGCTCGCCGGGCAGGAATACGCCGCGCAGCCGAATCCTGTCTCCGCCGACCTCACCGTCACGCGCGCCGCGAGCGGCACCGTGCTCGAGCTCGCGTTCGACGTCACGCTCCACGGGCCGTGCTTCCGCTGCCTCGAGGACGCCGAGCTCGCGCTCCAGCTCCGCCTGCGCGAGTACCAGGCAACGAAGCCCGAGAGCGACGACGACCGGACGGAGTACGTCGTCGACGACGAGCTCGACCTCTCCCAGTGGGCGCACGACGCCATCGTCCTTGCGCTGCCCGACAAGATCCTCCACGACCCCGACTGCGCCGGGCTCTGTCCCGTCTGCGGCAAGAACCTCAATGTCGAGCCGCACGAGCACGTCGAGGAGACGGTCGACCCGCGGTGGGCGGCGCTCAGCGAGCTGCGGGAGGATTGAACGGCGTCGTCGTCGTGAGACGCACGAACCCCAGCCGCTCGAGAATTGGCCGGCTCGTCGGTAGCGCGTCGACGTAGAGGTACGGGATGCCGCGCTCCCGCGCGAGCTCCGCGCGCCGCGCGACGGTCGCGCGATAGAGGCCGCGTCCGCGGAACTCGGGTAGTGTCACGCCGCCGAAAAGCCCTGCAAATACGCCGGCACCGTCGAAGTCGATCCGGCCGCAGGAGACAGGCCGGCCGTCGACGAAGGCGACCACCGGCACTGAGCTCGGCTCAAGCTCACGCCGTTTCTCCGCGAAGACCGTCGCCACGAGGTCGACGAACGCTTCCCCGTCCTCCCGAAGGTCGACCTCCTCGGGAGGAGGTGCGATCGCCGCGGCCTCGGCGACGACGACCGTCTCCTCGTCGTCCGGCTCGAGGCCAGCCGCGAGCAATCGCTCCCGCAACTCGGGGCCGTCGTGCTCGTAGTACTTCCATTCGCGATATCCGTCGTAGGAGCGGAGCTTCTCGATCAGCCCATCGACGTCGCCGTCTGCTGGTGGCCGGAAGACCATCGTGTAGCCGTCGCTCTCGAAAATCCCGGGCGGGCGCATCTGCTCGTCGAACAGTTCGAGGATCTTCGAGGTGTCCACAGGCGCAGGCTATAGTGGGCCGCCGTTATGGCCGTTCCGAAGCGGAAAACCTCCAAGTCACGTCGCGACAAGCGGCGTGCGACGCACAAGATCGAGGCGCCGAAGGTCAACGTCTGCCCGACGTGCGGCCAGCCGAAGCGCCCGCACCGCGTCTGCCCGACCTGCGGCTCGTACAAGGGCCGCGAAGTCGAGCCGCTCCGGACACACGCGCCGTAAGCTCTCCGGCCATGAGCCGGATTGCCGTCGACGCGATGGGAGGAGACCGCGGCCCCGAAGCCGTGATCGAAGGCGCCCTCTCCGCACGCGCCGACGGCATCGAGCCTGTCATCTTCGGCGCTGCGGGGCTCGACACGCACGGGCTCGAGCTCGTCGAGACGACGCAAGTCGTCGGCATGGACGAGAAGCCGGCCGATGTGCTGCGCGCGAAGGAGGACAGCTCGCTCCTGCGCGCGGTGAAGTCGGTTGCCGACGGCGAGGCAGCGGCGGTCGTCTCGCCGGGGAACACCGGTGCAATGCTCGCGGCAGGCCTCGTGCAGATCCGTCGTCTCGCGGGCGTGCGTCGTCCCGCCATCGCGGTCCCGATCCCCGCGCGCAACGGCCCGTGCGTCCTCGTCGACGCCGGTGCGAACGCCGATTGCCGCCCCGAGCATCTCGTCCAGTTCGCGACGATGGGCGCCGTCTTCGCCGAGGAGATCCTCGGCATCGCGAAGCCGACGGTCAGGCTCCTCTCCATCGGAGAGGAGGCGGAGAAGGGCAACCAGCTTGCGCTCGAGGCGCACGCGCTGCTCGCCGGCTCCGACCTCGACTTCCGAGGGAACGCCGAGGGCCGCGACATACTCGAAGGCGCCGCCGACGTCCTCGTGACCGACGGCTTCACCGGGAACGTCGCGCTCAAGACCGTCGAGGGGACGATCCGCTCCGTGCTCACCGGGCTCCGCGCCGAGATCGAGGCGTCCGCGACGACGAAGCTCGGCGGCCTCCTGATCCGCCCGGCGGCGCGCCGGCTTCGCTCGCGGCTCGATCCAGACACGTACGGCGGCGCCTATCTTCTCGGCCTGAAAGGCCTCGTCGTGATCGCGCACGGCAACTCGTCGCCCACTGCGATCGCGAACGCGATCCGCCTCGCGGCCCGCGGCGTCGAGCACGACGTCGTCGGGCGGCTCGCTGCCCGGTTGTCGAGTACGGAGTCCGGCGGGACAGTGGCTGTGTCACCGGACTCCGTCCAGTCCGACCCTGTATGATCGGCGCGCTTTCCGGCTCCCCAACTCAAATGAGGTCACATGGCAGCGTCGCGCGAGGAAGTCTCCGAGAAGGTCAAAGAAGTCCTTACCGAGCAGCTCGGCATCGACGAGTCTGAGATCAACGACGATGCGTCTTTCCAGGAGGATCTCGACGCCGACTCGCTCGACCTCGTCGAGCTGATCATGGAGCTCGAGGACCAGTTCGGGATCAAGATCTCGGACGAAGATGCGCAGAAGATCACGACCGTCGGCCAGGCGGTCGACTACGTCACAAGCCACCAGTAGCCTCGCGCAGCTGATCGACGGACTGCCGCCCGCGCTGGCGGAGTGCGTCTTCCGGCATGCCTCGTGGGCGGAAGATCGCTCGGAGTCGTACGAGCGCCTCGAGTTCCTCGGCGACAGCGTGCTCGAGCTCGCAGTCGCCAACGCGCTCTACGCGCGGCATCCCGACTTCCCGGAAGGGCGGCTGACGAAGGCGCGGGCGCACGTCGTCTCGCGCGCGACCTGCGCGGTCGTGGGCGAGGAGCTCGGTCTCGGCGAGCGGCTTGCCGGACGCGCGCCCGCCGGGTTCGAGGACGACGCGAAGCGGCTCGCTGCGACGCCGAACGTCGTCGGCGCCGTCCTCGAGGCGGCGCTCGGAGCGCTCTTCCTTGCGCACGGCTTCGGGGCGATCGAAGCCGCGATCGGCGGCGCGTTCTCGAAGCACATCGAGACGGCCGTCTCGTCCCGCGTCGACCCGAAGTCGGACCTCCAGGAGCTTCTCGCTCGATCGGGCAGGCGCGTGCTGTACACGGAGCTCGCGACCGAGGGTCCGGCACACGACCGCCGCTTCACGTGCGCCGCAGTCGTGAACGGAGAGGAGCTCGGGCGCGGGGAAGGGCGGACGAAGAAGGATGCCGAGCAGGAGGCGGCGCGCGAGGCGCTCGCAAAGGTCGAGGCCGCGTTGTAGGGTCGCGGCGGATGCCCGACTTCACAGAGTTCAAGCAGCGAGCAGCAGTCGTCTGGTCGGCGGGCGCATTCGAGGAGGTCGCGGAATCGATCGCCGACGTTCACGAGGCCCTCGTCGAGGCGCTGGCTCCGCAGCCGGGCGAGGAGTTCCTCGATGTCGGTTGCGGCGCAGGGAATGTGGCCGCGCTCGCGGCCGGAGCGGGTGCGCATGTCACCGGCATCGATCTCTCGCCGCGCCTGATCGATGTTGCGAAGGCGCGTGCGGAAGCAGGCGGTCTCCACATCCATTACTCGGTAGGCGACGCCGAGAACCTCGACGTCCCCGATGCGAGCTTCGACGTCGTTTCGTCGTGCTTCGGGATGATCTTCGCGCCCGACCACGCCGCGGCGGCCGGCGAGCTGGCGCGCGTGACGCGTCCGGGCGGCCGGATCGGTTTCTCGGCCTGGACGCCCGAAGGCTCGATCGGCCAGGGGTTCCGCCTGTTCGCCGAGTTCCAGCCCCCGCCACCCGAAGGAGCGGGAATGCCGCTCCAGTGGGGAAGCGAGGATCACGTCCGGGAGCTGCTTGGCGGCGACTTCGATCTCACGATCGAGCGGCGCTTCTCCCACCAAGCGAACGACTCGCTCGACGAGTTCTGGGAGGGCTTCTCGCAGAACTTCGGGCCAGTGCGGATGCTGCTCGACAACCTCCCGCCCGATCGGCGAGCCGAGTTCGAGGAGACCTCGCTCGCGTACTACCGCACAAAGGTTCAGCCGGACGGCCGCCTCGTCGACGAGCGCGAGTACCTCCTCGTCACGGGCATCCGCAAGTCCGGCTGATCTCTGGCACTCTGTGCCGGCTCATGGCAAAGCGGCGACTCACGAACTCCGAGCGGCGGCTGCGGCGCATCACCGCCGAAGAGCCTGAGCAGGAACGGCGCGGCATCCTCGAGTTCTTTCGCGAGGACGAGCAGGAGCACTTGGACGAGGACGCTCCGCTCGCCCGCGAGGGCGACGACACCGCCGCGTAGCACCGTCCGTTCGGCTCATTAGGTTCTTTCCGTGCACCTTCGCGCGGTAAAGCTGCGTGGCTTCAAGTCGTTCCCGGAGCCCGTCGAGATCCGGCTCGAGCCGGGAGTCGGCGTCATCGTCGGGCCGAACGGCTCAGGCAAGTCGAACGTCTCCGACGCGATCCGCTGGGCCGCCGGCTCGCTCAGCCCGAGCGAGCTGCGCGCCGAGAAGCCCGACGACGTCCTGTTCGCCGGAGGCGCCGGCCGTGGCGGCAGCGACTTCTGCGAGGTCGAGCTCCTCTTCGACAACGCCGACGGGACGCTGCCGGTGGAGTTCGCGGAGTTGTCGGTCGCGCGCCGGCTCCATCGCGGCGGCGAAGGGCAGTACCTCGTCAACAAGGCTCCTGTGCGGCGGCTCGATCTCGTCGAGCTGCTCGCCGACCTCGGGCTCGGGCAGGGCATGCACTCGATCATCAGCCAGGGAAAGGTCGAGGCGATCCTGGCGTCGCGTCCTGCCGAGCGGCGTGCGCTCGTCGAGGAGGCCGCTGGGCTCGGGCGTTTCAAGGCGCGCCGCCACCGGGCGGAGCTGAAGCTCGCGCGTGTCGCGATCGAGGTTGAGCGTGCGCGTGACGTCGAGGCCGAGGTACGAAAGCGGCTCAGGCCGCTGGCGCTGCAGGCGACCGCGGCCGAGCGGGCCGAGAAGCTTCGCGGCGAGATCGCGAGCCTCCACGCTCGCGTCGCCGAGCTCGATCTCGCGGCGCTCGACGTTCGTCTCCACGAGATCGACGCGCGCCGCACCACCGCAGCCGCAGCGAAGAAGGGCGTCGAGACGCGGCTCGCGGAGGTGCTCGCCGAGCGCCGCGCCGCCGAGGAGAAGCTCGCCGACGCCGCAGGCGCGCGTGAGCAGGCGCTCCAGGCGCTGTACCGGCTGCGGAGCGCCGCCGAACGGCTGGTGCTGCGGCGGGAGTCGGCCGAGGCACGGCTTACGCGGCTTCGAGCCGCCGCAGAGCAGCCGCGTCGCGTCCTCGACGAGCGCGTCAAGAGCGAGCGCGAGGCGCTCGCCGAGCAGGCTCGTCTCCTCTCCGAACGCGTCCGCGTGCTCGACCGCGCCCTCGCCGAGGGCGAGGGTCTGCCGCCGGCCGCCCGCGCGCTCGCCGAGGAGGGCGAGCGAATCGCGTTCTCGCTCCTTGATGTCGAGCCAGGGATGGAGCGCGCGGTCGCCGCGTCGCTTCGCCAGCGCGCCTCCGCGCTTGTCGCCGACGACGCGCGCGCCGCGTTCGCGCTGCTCGAGCGGGCGCGTGCCGCGGGGCTCGGCTCGCTGACCGTCGTCGTAGGCAAGCGCGAGGCCGAGCTGCCCGTCGTCGCGAAGGAGGAGCTCCTCGCGTCGCCCGTCGCTGCGGTCACAGTCGAAGGCTTTGGCTACGACCCGACGATCGGCGAGCTGTGGTTCGCCGGCGAGACGGCCGAAGCCTTGCTCCTCGAGATGCAGGCGCGGCGCCGCGCTCTCGCTGCCGAGCTCGCCGAGGTGACGGATCGCCGTGACGCTCGGATCCCCGACAGCGCGTACGCGCTCGAGGCGAATCCGCGCACGGCGCGCGTCATCGCGCTCACCGAGCGGCTTGTGCGGGCCATCGATGTCTCCGCCGAGCGCTTCGAGGCTCCGCTCCGCGAAGGAGACACGGGAGCGGCTGCCGAGCTCGGCGCCGTGCTTCGGAAGCTCGGTGCTGCCGAGGTCGAGTTGCGTCAGGAATTCGCCGCGGTGACCGAGTCAGCGTCCGACGTCGAGATCGAGGCAGCGCGCCTCGGCGCCGAAGCCGACGAGGCGCGCCGCCGTCGTGAGGCCGCAGGCGCCGACGAGGCGGCCGAAGGCGACGACCGCGACGCGCTCGCCGCGACGGTCGAGCGCCTCGAGCGCCGCCGCGAGGCGCTCGGCGCCGTCAATCCTCTCGCGAAGGAGGAGTACGCGGCCGAGAAGGAGCGCCTCGAGGAGCTCGCCGCGCAGCGCGCGGACCTCGAGGACAGCCTCGCCGAGCTCGAGAAGCTCAGCAAGGAGCTCGCCGACACGGTCGAGCGTCGCTTCGCGGAGACGTTCGACGCGGTGCAGAGGCACTTCGCCGAGGTAGCCGGGACCCTCTTCCCGGGCGGTGAGGGCCGGCTCCGGCTCACCGATCCCGAGGACGAGGAGGAGGAGGCCGGAGTCGAGGTCGAATTGCGTCCCGTCGGCAAGAAGGTCCAGCGGCTCTCGCTGCTGTCCGGCGGCGAAAAGGCGCTCGGCGCGATCTCGTTCTTGTTCGCGCTCTTCCTCGCGCGGCCGTGCCCGTTCTACCTCCTCGACGAGGTCGAGGCCGCGCTCGACGACGCGAACATCGGCCGCTTTGTCGAGCTCCTGCGCCGCTACTCGGACCGCGCGCAGTTCGTCGTCATCACGCACCAGAAGCGCACGATGGAAGCCGCGGACGTCCTCTACGGCGTGACGATGGGCGGCGACGGCGTCTCGCAGATCGTCTCCCGCCGGCTGCCGCGTGAAGATGCCGAAGCTGTCTCGGCTGCGTGATCCTCTACAACAGCCCGATCTCGGGCAACTGTTACAAGGTGCGGCTCCTCGCCGCCCACCTCGGGATCCCGCTCGAGCTGCGCGAGGTCGACGTCATCGACCGCAGCGACCCACGCGACGAGCTCGCCGGGCTCAACCCCGTGCGACGCGCGCCGACGCTCGTTCTCGACGACGGCCGTCCGCTCGCGGAGTCGAACGCGATCATCTGGTACCTCGGCGAGGGCTCGCGGTTCGTCCCCGAGAGCCGCTACGACCGCGCGAAGGCGCTGCAGTGGATGTTCTTCGAGCAGTACGAGCACGAGCCGGCGATCGCGGTGGCGCGGTTCCTCAAGACGTACTCGACCCGCCCCGAGGTCTGGGAGACGCAACGCGAGAGCCTCACGAAGCGCGGCGTCAAGGCGCTCGCCGCGCTCGAGCTCGGCCTCGAGGAGCGCGACTGGCTCGCCGGCGACGAGATGACCGTCGCCGACATCGCGCTCTACGCATACACGCACTGCGCGGACGAGGGCGGCTTCTCCCTCGACGCGTATCCGGCGACCCGCGCGTGGCTTGATCGCGTTGCCGGGCAGCCCGGTCATGTATTGATTACCGCATGAGCAATGCTGACGAACGTCTCGAGCGCTACGCGGAACTCGTCGTCGGTCTGGGCGCAAACGTCCAGCCCGGGCAGGAGGTGTTCATCCTCCCCAACGTCGGGCATTGCGACCTGGCCCGCGCGCTCGCTCGTGCGTCGTACGGGGCGGGCGCTTCGTACGTCCATGTGCTGTACGGCGACTCGCACGTTCGCAAGGCGATGATCGGCCTCGGCCCCGACGAGGCTCTCGGCTACGCGCCGGAGTGGCTGAAGGTGTTCTTCAAGTCGATGGACGGCAACGCGATGATCGCTACCACCGGCGATCCCGAGCCCGAGCTGCTCGGCGACCTCGACGGCGAGCGCGTCGCGCGCGCTGTCCCGCTCGAGATCGTGCAGATCCGCATGCAGCAGGTGGGCGAGAACCGCGTCGCCTGGTGCGGTGTCGGCGCGCCGACGGAGGCGTGGGCGCAGCAGGTCTTCGGCGAGCCCGACGTCGAGAAGCTCTGGGAGAAGGTCGCGTTCTGCATGCGCCTCGACGAGGCCGATCCCGTCGCCGCATGGCGCGGGCACCTCGCGCGGCTGCGCGAGCGCGGCGCGGCGCTCGACGCGCTCAAGCCGGACGCGCTCCGCTACCGCGGGCCTGGCACCGACCTCACGGTCGGCCTGCTGCCGACCGCGCGCTGGTACTCCGGCGCGGGACACACCAGGGACGGCGTCGAGTACGTCGCGAACATGCCGACCGAGGAGATCTTCACGTCGCCCGACTGCCGCCGCGCCGCGGGGACGATCCGTTCGAGCATGCCGCTCGTGCTCGCCGGCAACATCGTGCGCGGCCTGGAGTTCACCTTCAAGGACGGCCGGATCGTCAACGTCGAGGCCGAGACCGGGGCGGATCTCGTTCGTGGCCAGCTCGCGCAGCTGGAGAACGCCGACCGGCTCGGCGAGCTGGCGCTCGTGACCGGCGAGTCGCGCGTCGGGCAGTCCGGCACGCTCTTCTACGACACGCTCTTCGACGAGAACGCGACGTGTCACATCGCCTACGGCTTCGGCTTCCCGTTCGTCTTCGACGGTGAGCCGCCGGCGGAAGGCCTCAACGTTGCGCAGACGCACGTCGACTTCATGGTCGGTGGCCCGGAGCTCGAGATCGACGCGATCCTCGCGGATGGAACAGCCGTGCCCGTCATCCGGGACGAGGCATGGCAGCTGACGTAACGGACGAGCGGCTCGAGCGGTACGCCGAGCTCGCCGTCCGCGTGGGCGCGAACGTGCAGAAGGGCCAGGAGGTCTTCCTCTACTCGATCCCCGAGCACGCCGACGTCGCCCGCGCGCTGACCCGGCAGTGCTACCGCGCCGGCGCGTCGCACGTCAACGTCCTCTACGAGGACGCGCATGTCAGGCACGCCATGATCGGGCTCGGTCCCGACACGGCGCTCACGTACTCGCCGGAGTGGCGACAGCAGATGGCGCGGGACATGACCGGGAACGCGCTGATCGGGACATCAGGGAACCCCGAGCCCGAGCTCTTCGCCGATCTCGACGGCGACCGCATCGGGCGCGTGATGCAAGTCGAGGTCGCGAAGATCCGCCGCCAGCAGCACCGCGACAACAGCGTCAACTGGTGCGGAGTCGGCGCACCGAACGCCGGATGGGCCCAGCAGGTCCTCGGCGAGCCCGATGTCGAACGGCTCTGGGAGCTCGTCGCCACGTGCTTCCGGCTCGACGAGGACGATCCCGTCGCCGCCTGGCGCGAGCACCTCGCTCGCCTCGATGCCCGCGGGGCGGCGCTCACGGCTCTGAAGCCCGACGCGCTCCACTACCGCGGCCCCGGCACCGACCTCACGGTCGGGCTCCTGCCGACTGCGAAGTGGGCGAGTGCCGGCTTCGAGACGGGCGGCGGCATCTACTACGTCGCGAACATGCCGACCGAGGAGATCTTCACGACTCCCGACTCCCGGCGCGCCGAGGGGACGATCCGCTCGACGATGCCGCTCTCCCTCTCCGGCCAGCTGATCCGCGGCCTCGAGCTCACGTTCAAGGACGGGCGGATCGTCAACGTCGAAGCCGAGGCGGGCGCGGAACTCATCCGGTCGCAGATCGCGAGCGTCGAGAACGCCGACCGCCTCGGGGAGCTTGCGCTCGTCACCGGCGAGTCGCGCGTCGGTCAGATCGGGACGCTCTACTACAACACCCTCTTCGACGAGAACGCGACGTGCCACATCGCGTTCGGCGCAGGCCTCGAGTACGCCTTCGACGGTAAGCCCGGCGAGGGCATAAACGTCTGCAACATCCATGTCGACTTCATGGTCGGCGGCCCCGAGCTCGAGGTCGACGCGCTGCTCGCAGACGGCACCTCCGTTCCGCTGATACGGGCTGAAGAGTGGTTGCTTCAGTGACCGACGAGAGGCTCGAGCGCTACGCCGAGCTCGCGGTGCGCGTCGGCGCGAACGTCCAGGAAGGGCAGGAAGTGTTCCTCATCACGATGGTCGACCACGTCCCGCTCGCGCGCGCTCTCACACGGCAGGCATATGCCGCCGGCGCGTCGTACGTCCACGTCCGCTACGGCGACCAGCACGTGCGGCGGGCGATGATCGAGCTCGGACCGGACTCGGCGTTGACGTACGCACCCGAGTGGATGCAGGAGTTCACCCGTGGCAACGCCGGCAACGCGATGATCGCGACCGTCGGCGATCCCGAGCCGGAGCTGCTCGCAGACCTCGACGGCGGGCGCGTCGGTAGCGCGCGCATGAAGGAAGTCTCCGAGATCCGCAACCAGCAATACCTCGATCGGGCTGTCAACTGGTGCATCGTCTCCTGCCCGAATCCCGGCTGGGCCGAGCAGGTCTACGGAGAGCCCGACGTCGAGCGGCTGTGGCGGGACGTCTCGTTCTGCATGCGGTTGGATGAAGCCGATCCGGTCGCTGCCTGGCGCGAGCACGTGACAGAGCTCAAGGCGCGCGCCGCAGGCATCAACGCGCTGCAACCCGACGCGATCCACTATCGCGGCCCGGGCACCGACCTCACCGTCGGCCTCCTGGCGAACGCGCACTGGGACGCGGCCGAGTTCACGACCGCGGACGGCACCTCGTACGTTGCGAACATGCCGACAGAAGAGGTGTTCACGACGCCGGACTGTCGCCGCGCCGAGGGCACGATTCGTTCGACGCTTCCGCTTGCGCTCGCCGGCCAGATCGTTCGCGGCCTCGAGCTGACGTTCGAGAACGGCGCGATTGTGGGCGTCGAGGCCGAGACCGGTGCTGAGATGGTCCGTGCCGAGGTCGCGACCGACGAGCGCGCCGCCTACCTCGGCGAGCTGGCGCTTGTAACGAAGGACTCACGCGTGGGCCAGACCGGCACGACGTTCATGAGCACGCTCTTCGACGAGAACGCGACCTGTCACATCGCATACGGGGCGGGCATCTCCGAGGTCGTCGACGGCGACACCGAGGGTCTGAACGTCTCCATCGTCCACACCGACTTCATGGTCGGCGGCCCGGAGCTCGAGGTCGACGCGCTGCTCGCCGACGGGACGGCCGTCCCGCTCATCCGCGATGAGGTCTGGCAACTCGCGTGAAGTGATGACGGTTGAGCTCGCGTCGCTCGCCGAGCTCGAGCCGGCGTTGGTGCGGGAGCGGTTCGACGTGGCGCGGATCTTTGTCTCCTATGGCGCCTGCGCGCCGACCGGGCCGGAGCCGTGCCGGCTGCCGCTCGTCGCCTACACCCTCGACCCGCCCCGCAGGGCTGAGGGCACGTTCGCGACGGGCGAATGGCGAGCGACCTGGAGCGAGGGCGAGTACGCGGCCGCGATCGAGACCGTGCGGGCAGCGATCTACGAGGGTGACGTCTACCAGGTGAACCTCGTTCAGCATCTGTGGGCGGAGTTCGAGGGAGACCCGCTCGCGGTCGCGTCTGCGCTGGCTCCGCTCAGCCCACTGGAGCCGGCGCCGCTGATGGGGGACGGGTGGACGATCGTCTCCGCCTCGCCGGAACTGCTCTTGCAGAAGCGCGGGAGTCTCGTTCGCACCTGCCCGATCAAGGGCACGGCCCCGCCGGGGGTGCCGATCGAGTCGGCGAAGGACGCGGCCGAGCACGTGATGATCGTCGATCTAGAGCGCAACGACCTCTCACGTGTCTGCGTGCCCGGCAGTGTCCGCTGGCCGGAGATGCTTGTCGAGCGGCAGCTGGCGGGTGTTTCCCACATGGTCGCGACCGTCGAGGGAGAGCTGCGCCCGGGCGTGGGGCTGACCGAGCTACTGGAGGCAGTGTTGCCGGGCGGGTCGGTGACCGGCTGTCCGAAGAGCAGCGCGCTGGAGCTGATCGCCGCGCTCGAGCCGGTCGGTCGCGGCGCCTCGATGGGCGCGCTCGGCCGCATCTATGAGAACGGCGACCTAGATCTGGTGCTGACGATTCGCACGTTCGCGATCGCCGACGGAGCGATTCATCTCTGGGTCGGCGGCGGCATCACGTGGGACTCCGAGCCGGCGGCCGAGATCGAGGAGTCGTGGGTAAAGGCACGGCCTCTCCTGGCGGTCGCGTGAAGCTGCTCGCGGTCGCTGTCTCCGGCCGTGGTCTCGTCGACTCGGGCGAGCCGGTGTTCGGCGCCGCCGACGATGCGCTTCTGCGTGGCCGCGCGGTGTTTGAGACGCTCCGCGTGTACGGCGGCCGACCGTTCCTGCTCGACGCCCACCTCGAACGCCTGCGCGCTTCGTCGGCGCACATGCGGCTCCCGGCGCCCGATCTTTCCGACTGCCAGAAGCTGGCGATGCTCGTCGTGGACGCCGCCGGCGAGACCGAGCTCGCGCTTCGCTTCTACTGGACGGCGACGACCCTCGTGGCCACCGCCGGCCCGATCGACCCGGATCTCGAGCAGCTGCGGGCTCGCGGCGTGCGGCTCGCCGTCGTTCGCTCCTCGCGCGGCACGCTCGCACGGGCCAAGTCGACGAGCTACGCCGAGAACATGATCGCCCAGGAGGACGCGATCGAGCTCGGCGCCGACGACGCGCTCCTCGTCGGCCACGACGGGATCGTGCTCGAAGCACCGACCGCGAACATCTGGTGGCGCACCGGCGATCGGGTCTTCACGCCGTCGCTCGAGTCGCCGATCCTCGCCGGGGTGACCCGCTCGCTGTTGCTCGAGCTCTCGCCGTATCCGGTCGACGTCGGCAACCAGCGGCTCGAGGACGTCCTCGCCGCAGACGAGGCTTTCCTCACGTCGTCCATCCGCGAGGTAATGCCCGTATGTGCGATCGACGAGAAGGAGCTCGTGCCCGGCCCCGCGGCGGCCGCGCTACAAGCGGCGCTTCGCGAACGCGCGCTTGCCTGACCGCAGCTTGGTGCGTGCGAACTCTCAGTGACGCTCGAGCTCCAAGCTCGAGGTCGGTATGTTGGCCGGATCGGACAGCTGACGGTCGTGCTGCCCGGTCTTCCCAGAGGAGCGTGAACCCATTTCTGATTACACCGTCGTGAACCTGAAAGAGGTCGAGGACTCCTTCGCCGATAACCCCGCTCTCGATGCCCATTTCGGCCGCACGCTTCTGAACTCCGAGCACCTGGGTGTCAGCCATTTCCGCGCCGGCCCCGGCTTCCGCAGCGAGAAAGGCCACAGCCACCGGGAGCAGGAGGAGGTCTACATCGTCGTCGCCGGCTCGGGCCGGATCAAGCTCAACGACGAGATCGTCGAGTTGCGCCCGTGGGACACGGTTCGTGTCGCGCCGGCCACCGTCCGCTCGCTCGAAGCCGGCCCCGACGGCATGGAGTTCATCGCCGTCGGCAGCGATCGCCCCGAAGGCGGCGACGGCATGCAGACCGAGACGGGCTTCTGGGACGAATAGGAGCTGTGTCGCGGAGCTGGGGGGAACTGTTAGGCGAGACCGGCGCTGTACCAGAGCCGGAGGAGCAGGGCGGGAGGCTCTTCTCCCGGCTGCGTGACTCGCTCTCGAAGTCGCGGCGCGCGCTCACCGGCGAGATCGCCTCGGCGGTGGTGGCGTTCGATCCGGCCAGCGAGGCCGACTGGGAGCGGCTCGAGGAGGCGCTCATCGCCGGCGACGTCGGTGTCCGGGCGACAGCCGAGCTCGTGCAGCGGCTCGAGGCGCGCGGCGGCCTCGACGACTTGCCCGAGGAGGTTGCGGCGCTCTTCGGCGAGCCGCCGACGCTCGACCTCGCGCACTCGCCCGCCGTGATCCTCGTCGTCGGCGTCAACGGCACGGGAAAGACGACGACGATCGGCAAGCTCGCCGCGAAGCTCTCCGAGCACGGCCGGTCCGTCCTCGTCGCCGCCGCGGACACGTATCGCGCCGCAGCGGAGGAGCAGCTCGAGATCTGGGCCGAGCGCGCGGGTGCGGACTTCGTCGGCTCGGAGCGCGGTGGAGATCCCGCAGCCGTCGCGTACGACGCGCTCGAGGCGGCGACGGCGCGCGGCCGCGACGTCGTGATCGTCGACACCGCCGGCCGGCTCCACACGCAGACGAACCTCATGGAGGAGCTCGCGAAAGTGCGCCGCGTGATCGCGTCGCGGCTCGAGGGCGCTCCGCACGAGACGCTCCTCGTAGTCGACGCGACGACGGGCCAGAACGGCCTCCAGCAAGCGCGGCTCTTCGGGGAGGCGGTCGGCGTCACGGGCGTCGTCCTCACGAAGCTCGACGGCTCGGCGAAAGGCGGCGTCGCGATCCCGATCGTCTACGAGCTCGGCCTGCCGGTGAAGCTCGTCGGAGTCGGCGAGGGGATCGACGACCTCCGTCCGTTCGACCCGACGGACTACGCACGCGCCCTCGTCGCCGGCTGAGCCGTCGTCGCGGCACTTGCGTCACGGTGGCTGCCACCGTGACGGAAGTGTGACCCGGGTACCCTGACGTGATGTTCGACGCCCTCAGCGACAAGCTCCAGAGCGCCCTCGGCGACCTCCGCGGGCGCGGTGTTCTCGACGAGGAGTCGATCTCGCGCGCGATGCGCGAGGTGCGGCTCGCGCTGCTCGAGGCCGACGTCAACCTCGACGTCGTCAAGGACTTCTTCGCGCATGTTCGCGAGCGCGCGCTCGGGGAGGACGTTCGCAAGAGTCTGACGCCGGGGCAGCAGGTCGTGAAGATCGTCCACGACGAGCTGACGGAGCTCCTCGGCTCGACGGATTCGCGCCTCGCGTTCGCGCCGAAGCCTCCGACGACGATCCTTCTCGCAGGACTTCAGGGCGCGGGCAAGACGACGGCAGCCGCGAAGCTCGCGCGACTCCTGCGCGACGAGGGGAAGAAGCCCGCGCTCGTCGCGGCCGACCTACAGCGGCCTGCCGCGATCGAGCAGCTGATCCAGCTCGGAGCCGAGCTCGACGTTCCCGTCTACGCGCAGGAGCGCTCCGATCCGGTCAAGGCTGTGCGCGATGGCATCGCGCGCGCCGCAGCCGACGGGTGCGACGCGGTCATCCTCGACACAGCCGGCCGCCTCCACATCGACGAGGCGCTGATGGACGAGCTCGCCGCGGTGCGCGACGAGGCGCAGCCGACGAACGTCCTCCTCGTCCTCGACGCGATGACCGGCCAGGAGGCTGTGAACGTCGCGATGGCGTTCCAGGAGCGGATCGACTTCGACGGCGTGATCCTCACGAAGCTCGACGGCGACGTGCGCGGCGGCGCGGCGCTCTCTGTCCGCTCGGTCACGGGCCGCCCGATCAAGCTCGCCTCGACCGGAGAGAAGCTCGCCGATCTCGACTGGTTCCACCCCGACCGCATGGCGTCGCGGATCCTCGGCATGGGCGACGTGCTTACGCTCGTCGAGCGCGCCGAGGCCGCGATCGCCGACGACGAGAAGGAAGACCTCGAGCGCCGCATGATGCAGGGCGAGTTCAGTTTCGACGACTTCCTCAAGAGCTTCAAGATGCTGCAGCGAATGGGGCCGCTCCAGGGCGTCCTCAAGATGATTCCGGGCCTCGGGAACCAGATGGCGGCGCTCGATCAGGTCGACGAGAGCCAGCTGAAGCGCGTCGAGGGGATGGTCCTCTCGATGACGCCGCACGAGCGGCGTGTTCCTCATGTCATCGACGGCTCACGTCGCATGCGGATCGCGGCCGGCTCGGGCACGACGGTGGAGCAAGTCAATCAGCTGCTCGAGTCGCGGAAGCAGATGGCGAAGATGATGAAGATGATGGGCTCGGGGAAAATGCCCGCGATGCCCGGAATGGGCGCCGCAGCACCTACTATGGGCGGCGGTCCGCGCCCGAGCGCGACCCGCAAGGCCAGTTCAACACGGAAGAAAAAGAAGAAAGCGAGAAAATAGGCGTATGGCTGTAAAGCTCAGGTTGACGCGGATCGGCTCCAAGAAGAACCCGATCTACCGCGTCGTCGCGGCCGACTCGCGCTCCCCGCGCGACGGCAAGTTCCTCGAGATCGTCGGCCGCTACAACCCGCAGCACGAGCCGTCCCTCATCGAGCTCGACGAGGCGAAGGTAAAGGGCTGGCTCGAGAAGGGCGCGCAGCCGACGGCGTCGGTCGCGAAGCTCCTCAAAACGCAGGGCATCTCTTAGCGCGTGGACGAGCTGATCGCGGAACTGGCGCGGCGGCTCGTCGACGAGCCCTCCGAGGTGCGCGTCGAGCAGTACGAGGAAGACGACGGCACGCTCGTGTACGAGCTCATCGTCGCCGAGGGCGACGTCGGCAAGGTGATCGGTCGGCAGGGGAGACTGGCGCGCGCGCTGCGGACGATCGTCCGCGCCGGCGGCACGGCGTCAGGGCGAAGGTTGGCGCTCGAGATCGTCGACTAGCTCCGTGGCCTCGGTCGCGACGCTTTACGACATTCACGGCAATCTCGCCGCGCTCGACGCGGTGCTCGCGGAGGTGCCGGCGAACGCGACGATCGTCGTCGGTGGGGATGTCTGCGCTGGTGGAGACGATCCGGCCGGGACGCTTGAACGGCTCCGCGGGCTCGGCGATCGCGTCTTCTGGTTGCGCGGCAACGCCGACCGTGAGTTGAAGGCGGGCGAGTCCGGCTTGGCGCCGGCCGACGTCATCGAACCCACGCGCTCCGCCCTCACGGAGGAGCAGATCGATTTCTTGTGGTCGAACCCTCCGACCGTCCGCATGGCGTCGAGCAAGCTCGGCCGCATGCTCTTCTGCCACGCCTCGCCGCGAAACGACGTCGACATCTTCACCGAGCGCACGCCGGACGAGCGAATCGCGTTCCTCTTCGAGGGTCTCGCCGCCGACGTCGTCGTCTGCGGGCACACGCATACGCAGTTTGAACGCACCGTCGCCGGTGTGCGAATCGTCAACTCCGGCAGCGTCGGGATGCCGTACGAGGAGGAGCCCGGCGCGTACTGGCGCCTCGATCTCGAGCGTCGCTTCACACCGTACGACGGCGCCAAGCTGGCCGCGACGCGCGAGGAAGCGGTCACCGAGTTCACCGAGCGTGGACTCTGACCTCGTCACGGTCGGCCGCGTCGGCCGGCCGCACGGAGTCAACGGCGCCTTTTTCGTCGAGGCCCCGAGCGAGCGGGACGAGGTCTTCGCGGTCGGCTCCACCGTGCTCGCGGCGGGCGCGCCTGCAAAAGTCGTCTCCTCGCAGCGCGGGTCGGGCGGACGGCCGGTGATCCGGCTAGACCGCGCTGTCGAGCGCGGCACGGAGCTCGCCGTTGAGCGCGCGGCGCTCCCTCTCCTCGAGACCGACGAGTTCTACGTCTTCGACCTCGTCGGCCTGAGCGTCGAGCAGGATGACGGCCGCTTGCTCGGAAGAGTCCGCGAGGTACTCCAGTACCCTGCGAACGACGTGCTCGAGCTGGACTCGGGCATGTCCCTTCCGCTCGTCGAAGCCTGCGTGCGGTCGGTGGACGTCGAGGGTGGGCGGATCGTCGTCGCGTCAGGCTTCGCAGACCCGGAATGAGAATCGACGTCTTCACCCTCGTCCCTCACGCCTACGCGTGGCTCACCGAGCAGGTGCCCGTCGCGAACGTCCTCGGCACCGAGCTCGAGCTGCGTCTCTTCAACTACCGCGACACGACGCCGCTCCGTGCTGGTCAGGTGGACGACGAGCCGTACGGCGGCGGAGCCGGGATGGTGCTGCGCGTCGACGTCGTCGCGGCGGCGCTCGATGCCGCGTATGGCGAGGCGTCGCCCGGCCCGGTGATCGCGCTGACGCCGAAAGGACGGCCGTTGACGCAGGCGATCGTCGAGGAACTCGCTGCCGAGCAGTCGCTCACGCTCCTCTCCGCGCGATTCGAAGGCTTCGACGAGCGCATCGTCGAGCAACTCGCGACTGACGCCATCTCGGTTGGCCCGTACGTTCTCTCGAACGGCGACCTGCCCGCGATGCTCCTTCTCGACGCTGTTGCGCGGCGGCTGCCGGGCGCGCTCGCCGAGGGCTCCGGGGAGATCGAGAGCTTCTCGGCCGAGCTCGGCGGCGGTCTCGAGTACCCGCACTACACGCGCCCGGCGGAGTTCCGCGGCTGGAACGTGCCCGACGTGCTCCTCTCCGGCGATCACGCGCGGATCGAAGCGTGGCGCCGCGACCACGTCGTAGGGGTCGAAGCGTGAGCGACTGGGGTTCTTGGGAACCTCCGAACCCGGAGGACGAGCAGCCGCCGGAGGGAGAGTCGCGGGAGGAACGGCCCAGGTACACACACCCGGACGAGGGCGACTACGGCTGGGGGGACTACCCGGAGTGGCCGGTCATCCCGTCATCGTCGGAGTATCCGCCCTACGGCCAGTCCTCGCCGTATCAGGCCGACGACGTTACGACCGCTCCGGCTGAACGCTCGCACGATCCGCTCGGCAAGCTCTTTCCGGGCCTCTCCCGCGGCGCCCGCGTCACGCTCGACTGGATCCTCACGATCGCGGGCGCAATCCTCATCGTGCTTGCGATCAAGCACTGGATCGTCAACCCGTATCGGATCCCATCGTCGTCGATGGAGCCGTACCTCAACTGCGCGAAGCCGGGACAGGGCTGCCTCGGCCAGTCGAGCGACCGCGTGCTTGCCTGCCGGATCTGTCTCGACTTCTCGAATCCGTCGCGTGGCGACGTCGTCGTCTTCAACACGCCGAAGGAGGCCGAAGTCGATTGCGGCGAGGGAGGGACCTTCGTCAAGCGCATCATCGGCCTGCCCGGCGAGACCGTGAAGGAGAGTGACAAGGGCTTCATCTATATCCGCGGCCCGAATTCGAAGAAGTGGGTCAAGCTCAACGAGCCGTACATCTCGGCCCAGGCGCGCGAGCTTGACACGACATACCGCCATGAGCACTGGTATGTCCCACCCGGGCACTACTTCATGATGGGCGACAACCGGTCGGAGTCGTGCGACTCGCGCCAGTGGGGATCCGTGCCGCGGCACGATCTCATCGGCACGGTCTTCTTCGTCTACTGGCCGCCCGATCGCATCGGCTTCAAGTAGCTCGCGAGTGCTGCGCACTCGCTCGCTGGGCTAAGGAACTCCGGCGGGGAAGAGCGCGGTCTTCCCCGCCTCCGTGCCGAGACCTCGTTACCCCCCGCGGCGCGCGCCGGGGAGCGGGAGAGCCTGCGGCTAAGTCGCGCTTCGCGCTGTCTTAGCCTCCGGCCGACGGTCTACTCCGCTACCCTTCGGCGTCGGCCGTCCGGCCCTTTTCCCATGAGCAACGTCATTCAGGATCTCGAGCGCGCCCAACTGCGCAACGTGCCGCAGTTCAAGGCCGGCGACACCGTTCGCGTTCACTTCCAGGTGATCGAGGGCTCGCGGCGCCGCGTCCAGGTGTTCGACGGGATCGTCATCAAGCGCCAGGGCTCGGGCGTTCGGGAGACGTTCACGGTGCGGAAGATCTCTTCAGGGGTCGGGGTCGAGCGGACATTCCCGCTCCATTCGCCGAAGATCGAGAAGATCGAGGTGCGGGCGATCGGAGACGTCAATCGCGCGAAGCTCTACTACCTTCGCGATCGCGTCGGCAAGAAGGCGCGCGTGCGCGAGCGCCGCTACGGCGCCGGGCACCAGCTCCATGACGCGGCAGTCGCCGAGGAACCCGCGCTCGACGAGGCCGTCGAGGCGGAGGAGCCGGACGCCGTCGACGAGACGCTCGTCGACGAGGTTGTCGCGACCGACGAGGCGGAGGCAACCGAGGCTGAAGCCGCCGAGGCGGAGGAAACCGACGCCGCCGAGGAGCCCGCCGCCGAGGCTCCCGCTGAGGAGCCGGTAGACGAGGCTCCGGCCGAAGACGCCCCGGCCGAAGACGCTCCGGCCGAGTAACAACTCTCCGGCGATTTCCTCACACGCGCTGTCGGCGGCCGGGCGCCGCGCTAAGGTCGGCGCATGGACAAGCGGACCGGCCAGAAGCTCCTCCGGTTCGACCGCAAGCTCGGCGCTCGATTCGTCGCGGGCGCGGACGAGGCCGGACGAGGCTCGCTCGCGGGCCCGCTCGTCGTCGCCGGCGTTCTGCTCGACTACGGCTCGCTCCGCGAGCACCGCGTTCGGCCGCTTGCGTTCCTGAACGACTCGAAGCAGTGCTCGCACGAGCGGCGCGAGGAGCTGTTCCACGCCGTCGTGGCGTGTGCGGAGCGCGTTGCAGTGCGGGTCATCCCGCCGGCCGACATCGACCGGCACGGCCTGCACAAGTCGAACCTCGCCGGGCTCCGCGCGATGCTCGAGGCGCTCTTGCCCGCGGACGCCTGTCTCGTCGACGGCTTCCGGCTCGGGCCTGCCGCGCCCGAGCATGTGGCCGTCGTCGACGGTGATGAAAAGAGCGCTGCGATCGCCGCAGCGTCGATCGTCGCGAAGGTGACGCGCGACCGGCTGATGCGCCGCCTCGACGCGCTCTACCCCGCGTACGGCTTCGCGCAGCACGTCGGGTACATCACGCCGGGGCACTCCGCCGCCGTGCGCCGCACCGGCCCGTCCGCGGTGCACCGCCTCAGCTTCGCCGCGCGTTGTTACGAGGGCGAAGCGGCTGCCTAGGAAGGGTGCGGGGGAGAGCGCCGAGCGCAAGGCGTTGTGGTGGTACCGGCTGCGCGGCTGGAAGATCCTCGCCGCGAACGCCTGGGCAGCGGGGTACGAGCTCGACCTCGTCGTCCGGCGGGGACGGATCCTCCGTTTTGTCGAGGTAAAGGCAAAGAGCGGCACCCGCCACGGCAACCCGCTCGAGATGGTCACGCCCGAGAAACAGCGGCGCCTGCGCCAGGCCGCCGAGACGTGGCTCGCGGCGCGCCCCGAGCTCGCGCGGCTGCGCGTCGGCTTCGACGTCATCGCCGTCCGCGACGGCCGCGTCGAGCGCGTGCCGCAGGCGTTCTGATGGACGTGTCGAAGTCAGGCCCGTGGCCGTCAGTCAGGACGAGCTGTACGCGACGCTGGACCTCGACCTCTCGTGGTCGGAGACGGCGTTGCCCGAGCGCGAGCGGACGAAGCACGTCCACCGGCTCCATCCGTACCACGGCAAGTTCATCCCGCAGCTCGTCGAGGTGCTGCTCAACCGCTACGTCTCGGCCGGCGGACACGTGCTCGATCCGTTCGGTGGTTCGGGCACGACGCTCGTACAGGCCCTCGAGTCGGGCTACGACGCGACCGGTGTCGACATCGCGGCGTTCAACTGCCTCCTCATGCGCGTCAAGACTGCGCAGTACGACCTGCCGGAGCTGCGCGCCGAGCTGACCGCCGCGTGCGGACGCATCGACTCGCTCGCGCCACGTCGCGCGCGCGTGCCGCGGCGCCGTTACCTCCGTGACTGGTACGCACCGCAGGCCGCCGCCGAGCTCTTTGCGTTCCGTGACCTGATCCCCGAGTACCGGAACGTGGACGTCCTCCGCGTGGTGCTCTCGCGCGCGGCCAGGTCGGCGCGCCGCGCTGCCCACTTCGACCTCGAGGCGCCGCGCGAGCCACAGATCGGCGAGTACTGGTGCCACAAGCACCGTCGCACGTGCCGGCCCGTCGAGTCGGCCGCCGGCTTCCTCCGCCGGTACACGCTCGACACGCTCGCGCGCATCGAGGAATTCGCCGGCGTGCGAGACACCAAGCGTGAGGCGCGCGTCATCCATGGCGACGCGCGGGACGAGGCGCTCGGCGGTCCGTTCGACGCCGTGCTCACGTCGCCGCCGTATCCCGGCCTGATCGACTACCACGAGCAGCACCGCTACGCGTACGAGCTGCTCGCCCTCGACGACCGGCGCGAGCGGGAGATCGGCCCCGCCGAGTCGGGGACGTCGCTCGCGTCGCTCGAGGCGTATCGCACCGGGATCGCGGCAGTGCTCCAGCGCGCCGCGGCGGCGTTGCGACCGGGAGCGCCGATCCTCGTCGTCGTCAACGACCGGCGTGATCTCTACCCCGAGATCCTCTCGCGTGCCGGACTCCGGCTCGAGGAGCGCCGCCGCCGCCATGTGAACCGCCGCACGGGTCGGCGCGCCGGCGAGTACTACGAGGATGTCCTCGTCGCGTACGCCGCCGAGAGCACACCACACCCATAAGTGGAGCCGCGGTCCTCCGACCGCAGCCACCCGGCATCGGTAGTTGTCGGCACGCGAGTCGGGCGGTTCCCCGATGCCGCCCGCCCTCCTTAGGCAGATCCTGAGAGCGGGCCTCATCGAAAAAGGGAGCGAGAGAAATGAGGAAGCTACCTCTAGTCATCGTGGCGGCAATTGCGCTAGGTGTGGCCGGGACGGCGTTTGCCGCCGCCGTCACCTGGCCTTCCACGGCCACGAGTTGGTCGGGGGTCAACGCGCACCTCAACGCGCTGCACAACACCGACCTCACGCAGTTGTCGAAGGTCGTGGAACTCCAAGCGCGTCTGACCAAGTCAGGCGGCAACATGTCGAGGGGAGCGTGCGCTGCCCCGGCGGGTCGGGAACCACGACCGGCAGCTATGCGACGGGCGGCGGCGTGATGTTCCAGGACACGAGCCCGGACGGTGACTGGTACATCAACAGGTCTGCGCCGATCACACAAATGGGGGCGAACATGCCACCCAACGGCTGGAAGGCTGCTGTTAGCGACCCCAATTTCCAGCAAGGAGATCCGGTGCCGACCGACATCTACGTGTACGCAGTCTGCGCAACCTGACATCCCGCGACGGCAATAGCCATCAAGACCGTGCCGGGTCGGTCGCAATAGCGCACGTGATCTCAGCGACGTTCCCGTTGAGAACTTGCCGGGAAGACGACGCACTTTCGCCCCTAGCCTCCAGAGAGTGCTCGCCCGCGCGCTCACGCACGCTCTGGTCGGCCTCGAGCCGCGGCGCGTCGACGTCGAGGCGCACATCCGCGACGGTGTCCCCGGCTTCGCGATCGTCGGCCTTGCCGATCGCGCGTGCCAGGAGGCGCGCGAGCGCGTCCGCAGCGGGATCACCGCGGCCGAGCTGAGGTTTCCCGATGGCCGCATCACGGTCAACCTCGCGCCTGCGGAGCTGCGGAAGGAGGGCTCCGGATTCGACCTGCCGATCGCGCTTGCGGTCCTGTGCGCGTCGTACCAGGTGCCGGGCGCTGCGCTCGCTCGAACCGCGGCGGTCGGCGAGCTAGCTCTCGACGGCCGGCTGCGTCGGGTCGGGGGAGTTCTCGCGGTCGCCGAGGGCGCGCGACGGCTCGGAGTCGAGCGGCTACTCTGCCCGGCCGAGTCGGCGCAGGAGGCGGCCCTCGCCGGCGTCGACGCCGTACCTGTCCGCCACCTCGCCGAGGCGGTTGCCTTCCTCCGCGGAGAGATCGAGCTCGCGCCGCAGTCTGCGGCGCCCACGAACGGCGCGGCAGATGCGCTGGGCCCCGACCTCGGCGATGTGCGCGGCCAAGAACGCGCGCGCCGTGCTCTCGAGCTCGCGGCGGCGGGCGGTCACAACCTGCTTCTCGCCGGCCCGCCAGGGACGGGCAAGACGATGCTTGCCCGGCGGCTGCCCGGGATCCTCCCGCCACTCGATCGCGACGGTGCGCTCGAGGTGACCCGTATCCATTCGGTCGCCGGGCTCGTCGACGGTGACCGGCCGCTCGTCTCGACGCCGCCGTTTCGCGCTCCTCACCACATTGCATCGACCGCTGCGATCGTCGGCGGCGGTGCGAATCTCAGGCCAGGCGAGGCGAGCCTTGCGCACCGCGGCGTCCTGCTCCTCGACGAGCTCGCGGAGTTCCGGCGGGATGCGCTCGAGGCTCTGCGGCAGCCGCTCGAGGACGGCTTCGTCGCGGTCGCGCGCGCGGCGGGCCGTGTCGTCTTCCCCGCGCGGTTCCAGCTCGTTGGAACCATGAACTTGTGCCCATGCGGCGGTCGCGGCGACCCGGGAGCGCAATGCACTTGCTCGGCGCAGCGACTCGCGCATTACCGGGACAAGCTCTCGCGCGCGCTTCTCGATCGTTTCGACCTCGTCGTCGCGATGCCACGCGTGCGCGGCGTTGAGCTCGCATCCGCTTCCGGGGAGGCATCCGAGCCCGTCCGCGAGCGCGTCGTTGCGGCGCGAGAGCTACTCGACGCGCGGCCACCGAAGCGCGACCCGGAGGCGAGCGAGCTCCTCCGAAACGCCGTCGACCGCCTCCATCTCTCCGGCCGCGGACACGCGCGCGTCGGTCGGGTCGCGCGCACAGTCGCGGCGCTCGCGGGCGCCGAGACCGTGCGCGCCGAGCACGTCGCCGAGGCTCTCGCCTACCGCTCTCCCGACGAGTTGCGGGATGTCTGACCTCGCGCTCGCGGTCTTCGCGTCCGAGACGGGGACGCACCTCGTTCGGCCGCCGACCGGGGCGCGCTGGGCAGAGTTCCGGCGCCGCTTCGACGAACGCGCCTACCTCGCCGACCTCGCGACGCGCGGCTTCCGGTTTGTCGCGCGGTCGGCGCCCGGCTTCCCGCCGCTACTCCGCGCCATCCACGACCCGCCGGCCGGGCTGTTCGTGCGAGGCGGCGCCCATCTCGAGCTCCTCGCGCGGCCGGCAGTGGCGGTCGTCGGGGCGCGCGCATGCTCCGGTTACGGCTCCGCCGTCGCGCGGAGCCTCGCGCGCGAGCTCGCCGCAGCGGGTCTCGTGGTCGTGAGCGGGCTCGCGCGTGGCATCGACGCCGAGGCCCATCGTGGCGCGCTCGACGCCGGCGGGGCGACGGTCGCGGTGCTCGGCTGCGGGATAGACCGTGACTATCCGGCGTCCCACGCGGAGCTTTCGCGACGGATCGCGGCGGCCGGCCTCGTCGTCGCCGAGTACGCGCCCGGAGTCGAGCCCGCGCCGTGGCGTTTCCCCGCACGCAATCGCATTGTGGCGGGGTTGTGCGCCGCGACGGTCGTCGTCGAGGCGCGGGAACGTAGCGGCGCGCTCATCACCGCCGACCTCGCGCTCGAGGAGGGTCGCGAGGTGTTCACCGTGCCCGGCGAGATCACGTCGGCGCTCTCGGCGGGGACGAACGACCTCCTCAAGCTCGGGGCATCGCCGCTCACCTCCGCGCGCGACGTCCTCCTCTCCTTCGGCATCGAGCAGACGCCGGAGGCAGAGGAGGCGTCACCACTCCTCGAGCTCCTGCCTGCGAGCGCCGACGAGATCGCCCAGAAGACCGGCCTGGCCGCGGGAGAGATCGCCCGCAGCCTCGTCGAGCTCGAGCTGGCAGGCCGCGTCGCCGTCTACGACGGCGTCTATCGTCCGACATCCTGAACCCGTTCTGGCTCGAAGACCCCGCACCACCACGCGCCGACAACCGCCACGACGGCCGGGTCGACGTCGCGATCGTCGGCGCGGGCATCACCGGCTGCTCGGCGGCGCTCCGGCTCGCCGAGGGTGGCCTGAGCGTGCGCGTTCACGACGCGCGCGGCGTTGCGGAAGGCGCGAGCGGGCGCAACGGCGGCTTCGCGCTCGGCGGCGGCTCGGCCCGCTACGACGTCGCGCGCGAGACGTACGGCGCCGACCGCGCCAAGGCGTACTGGCTCTGGACGGAGGAGAAGCTCGACCGTCTCGCCGAGCTCGCCGGTGACGCGCTCCGCCGCACGGGCAGCTACCGCCTCGCCGCCGACGAGGAGGAGCACGACGCGATCCGGCTCGAGTACGAGGCGCTCCGCGAGGACGGCATCGAGGCCGAATGGCTCGACGACGTTCCGGGCGCGGCGGCGGGGAAGTTCCACGGCGCGATTGCGCACCCGCGGGACGCGTCGATCCAGCCCGCGCGGCTCGTCCGGCGTCTCGCCGCGCGCGCTGCGGAGGCCGGAGCCGAGTTCCGCGAGCACGATCTCGTCGAGGATGTCGACGCACTCGACGCCGACCGCGTCCTCGTCGCGACTGACGGCTACGGACACGGCCTCGTCTCCGAGCTCGCCGACTTCATCTGGCCGACGCGCGGGCAGGTGATCGTGAGCGCGCCGCTCGCCGATGTCTTGTACGACCGCCCGCACTATGCGCGTCACGGTTTCGACTACTGGCAGCAGCTCCCCGACGGCCGGATCGTGCTCGGCGGCTTCCGCGACCACTCGATCATGGACGAGCTCACCGACCGGGAGGAGCTCACGCCGACCATCCAGTCGTCGCTCGAGAGCTTCCTTCACGAGCTCGCGGGCCGGGAGGTCGCGGTGACGCACCGCTGGGCCGGCATCTTCGGCCTCACGCAGGACGCTCTCCCACTCGTCGGCCCCGTGCCGGGACATGACGGCCGCGTCTGGGTCGCCGCGGGCTACTCCGGCCACGGCAACGTCCTCGGCTTCGGCTGCGGCGAGCTGGTCGCGGACGCGCTGCTGGGAAGCGAGTCCGCACTTCTCCCGCTGCTCGACCCGGTGCGCTTCTTCTAGGGTCGCCTCGTGGCCGCCATCCGCGTTGACGAGTTGCGGGTGATCCGGGGCGGACGCGTGGTGCTACCCGACCTGAGCTGCGAGGTGGCGACGGGGTCGGTCACCGGCCTGCTCGGGCCGAGCGGCAGCGGCAAGTCGACGCTGATCCGTGCGATCGTCGGAGTTCAGCGCGTGGCGGGCGGAACGGTCACCGTTCTCGGGGCGCCCGCCGGCTCGAAGGAGCTGCGGTTGCGCGTGGGCTACATGACGCAATGGCCCTCCGTCTACCGCGACCTGACGGTGCGGGAGAACCTCAGCTTCTTCGCACGGGTGCTCAACGTGCCGCGGGCAGCCGTGGAACGCGTGATCGCGGAAGTCTCGCTCGGCGACCATGCCGACGCGATCGTCGGCCGGCTCTCCGGCGGCCAGCTATCGCGCGCGTCGCTCGCCGTTGCGCTCCTCGGCAGTCCCGACCTGCTCGTCCTCGACGAGCCGACCGTCGGCCTCGATCCCGTGCTCCGGCGCGACCTATGGCAACTCTTCCGCGACTTGACGGAGACGGGCAAGACGCTCCTCGTCTCGAGCCACGTGATGGACGAGGCCGATCGCTGCGACTCCTTGCTCCTGCTGCGCGACGGCGGGATCCTCGCCGCGGCGACGCCGCAAGAGCTCAAAACCCAGACAGGAGCCGCCGGACTCGACGACGCATTCCTGCGGCTGATCGACGAGGCGGAGAAGTGAGTTCACGGGCGACATCGGCCGTAGCGATTCGGGTGCTCTCGCAGCTGCGGCGCGATCCCCGGACGATCGTGTTGATCATCGCCGTGCCCTGCCTCCTCGAGATCTTGCTCCAGCAGCTCTTCAAGGGAGAGCCGGAGGTCTTTCAGCACGTCGGCGCGCCGCTCCTCGGCTTGTTCCCGTTCGTGACGATGTTCCTCGTCACCTCGATCACGATGCTCCGAGAGCGGACAACGGGGACGCTCGAGCGACTGATGACGCTCCCGCTCGGCAAACTCGACCTGCTGGCCGGCTACGGGATCGCGTTCGCGCTGCTGGCGGCTGTCCAGATCACGGTCGTCTCCGTGGTGACGTTCGGCCCGCTTGGCCTGCAGACGGCGGGGCCACGCTGGCTCGTAGCGGCGCTCGCCGTCGCGAACGCCGTTCTCGGTTGCGCGCTTGGTCTCTTCGTCAGCGCGTTCGCCCAGACGGAGTTCCAGGCCGTCCAGTTCATGCCGGCTTTCGTCCTGCCACAGATCCTCCTCTGCGGGCTCTTCGTCGCCCAGGAGTCAATGGCGACGTGGCTGCGGTGGATCTCCTACGCGCTGCCGCTCACCTACGCGTACGACGCGCTCGCCCGTGCGGCAGCGCACACGATCGACGGCCGCTTCGCCGTCGATGTCGCGATCGTCTGCGGCTGCATTGCGCTCTCCCTCGCGCTCGGTGCGGCGACGCTCCGGCGCCGTACTCCGTAGAGCGCGTCCAAGAGCTCGCACGTCCAGCTACGGCCTGAGCAATTCGAGCGCATACCCGAGGCTTGGCTCGCCGATCTCGGCTTCGAGTTCGGCGACGCGTTCGGAACCGACGCGCGTGCGCGCGTCCGAGAGCAGGGGCTCGAGCTCCTCGAGCAACGCCGGGTCGTGGACGATCTCCTTGTCGGCCATCATCGCCCGCTGGATCGCGTCGAGCCTCACCGAGAGCTCGTCCTCGCCGAGGCCGGCGGCTGCCGCCGCGAGAGCGAGCACCGCCTCGGAGCCGCTGCGCAAATCACCGCGACGAACGCAGAGGAGTAGGCATTCGCGAGCCAGATCGACGGCGTCGGCGTACCGCTTCTGCCGGACGGCGACGTGGCCGAGGTTGCCGATGGCCAGCGTCATCCGAAACGTGTCGTCGATCTCGCGCGCGATCTCGAGGGCCTCCTCGAGGTAGACGGCCGCAAGGTTGAGCTCGCCACGCAGCAGCGCGTCCCAGCCAAGGTTGTTGAGGCTGTCCGAGGTCGCGATCACGTCGCCCGCTTGCCGCTTGAGCGCAACTACGTCATTAGACAGCGTGATCTGCTCACGCTCCTCGGCGTCCTCGCCGAGGCTCCCGGACAGCGCCAACATGACCTCGGATCGCTCCCACGTGTCGGTGAGATCCTCCAGGAGTGCCTTGCCCCTCGCGCGCGGCACCTGCCCGGCTGCCGGATTTCCGCGTTCGCGTGCCACCCACCCGAGCATCGCACCCGACATCGCCTCCACGAAGGCGTCCCCCGCGACGTGAGCCGCCCGCTCCGCCTCCGCGTAGGAGCGCTCGGCCGTTGCGGCGTCGCCCTGGAAGAGGGAGAGACGTCCAGCCCAGAGGCAGCCGGCGGCCTGGGCACGTTCCTCGACCGGGTCCGCGGCAAGGGCCTGGTCGAGCCAGCTGCGGCCTTCCGTCGCGGCGCTGCGCGCCTCCCAGTAGCGGCCGGTCCCGGTCGCGATCCGAAGAGCCCTTTCGCCCCGGCCATGCTCGAGCGCGCGCCCCATAGCCGCGCGAAGGTTGGGCAGCTCATGCTCGACGAGGTCGAGCCACCTCGCGCCGTCCGGCCCACGCAGCCCGGCCTCGGCCTCGTCGGCGAATCGCTCGTAGAACGCCCCGTGAGAATCGATGAGGTTCTCGCGGCCGGCATCCTCGAGCTGCTCGCTGCCGTACTCCCGAATCGTTTCGAGCATCCGGTAGCGGTCTCCGTCACGCCTGAGGAGGCTCTTGTCGACGAGCGAGGCAAGCGTGTCGAGGTCGGCGTCGCAAACGTCCTCGATTGCCTCGAGGGTCGCGTCGCCCGCGAACACGCTGAAGCGGCTGCAGAGCTCGCGCTCCTCATCGGTGAGGAGGTCATAGGACCACGCGATCGTTGCGCGGAGAGTCTGCTGCCGCGGATCGGCGTCGCGGGTGCCCTTGAGCAGGTCGAGCCGGTCGCCGAGCCGCTCGAGGATTTGCTCAGGCTGGAGCACCGCGGTGCGGGCGGCGGCAAGCTCGATTGCGAGTGGAAGGTTGTCCAGGCGATCGCAGAGCGCTTCGACGGCCGCGTCCGGCTCGAATGACGGCTCGATTGCGGCTGCGCGGGCTGTGAAGAGGCTGAGTCCCTCAGGCGGTGAAAGCTGCGGGACCGGGTAGACGTGCTCGCCTGTGATCTGAAGGCGTTCCCGGCTCGTTACGACGAGCTTCGGCCCATCGAGGTCGCGCACGGTGGCGATCGCATCGAGAGCGCCCGGCAGCAAGTGCTCAGCGTTGTCGAGCAGGAGCAGCATCCGCCGGCCCTTCAGCATCTCGGCAAGTACCTCGCCGAGCGGCCGGTCGGGCTGCTCGACGACGTCGAGGGTCTGCGCTATGTGCCTGAGCACGAGCGCCGGATCACGCACAGCAGAGAGCGGAACCCACCAGACGCCCTCGGAGAAGTCGTCCGCAGCCTCGGCCGCAGCTTGGAGAGCGAGCCGGGTCTTGCCTGTGCCGCCCGGCCCGGTTAGGGTGAGAAGGCGGACGCCGGATCTCAGTTGATCCACGATGTCCGAGAGCTCGCGGTCGCGGCCGAGGAACTCCGTTGCCGGCACAGGAAGGTTCGTCAGGTGGAGCGTCCGCGGGCGGGGAAAGTCCCACGTTCCGAGCTGGAAGAGCCGCTGTGGAGCGGACAGATCCTTGAGTCGGTGCTCGCCGAGGTCGCGAACGGGCACGCCGTCGTCGAGAAGGTCGCGCGTGGTGCGGCTGAGCAGCGCCTGCCCGCCGTGCGCCGCTGCCATGATCCGTGCGGCGCGGTGAACGTCGATGCCCACGTATTTCGGCGGATCGACGATGGGCTCGCCGGTATGGATTCCAACCCGGATCCGGATCGGCCCGCCGTCGAGCGCGTCGAACGCCTCAGAGACGGCGCGCGCCGCGTCCGCTGCCGTCGCGAACGCATAGAAAAAGCCGTCACCGGCGGTGTCGACCTCGTAGCCTCCGTGACCGCGGAATGCGTGGCGCACGGCTCGCTGGTGCTCGCCGAGCGCGCTGCGGTAGTCCTCCGGCCCGAGGGTGTCGAGAAGTCGCGTCGAGCCTTCGATGTCCGTGAAGACCAACGTGACCGTCCCCAACGGCTGGGGAATCGCCGCCATGGAGCAATCATCTCGCGAAGTGCGCGCCAGACCAAGACCCGAAAGGCTGACGAACGCCCAGGGGAGAGCACGGAGGGGTGCCCCAGTGATGCTGGAATGTCACCCGGCGGTTACTTGGGAACCGTCACTGAGATGGCTCCGAAGGAGTCTCTGTAGGAACGGGTGCAGTTGACCATTCTGTAAGACCCGGGCACGTAACGTTGCGAGCCCCAGCTGACACAGACGTAGCCGTCGACCTCGCAGGAACTGCCTTTCGGCATCGGGGACGGGCGAAGGCAGGTTGCCGTTCGGAGATACGTGCCAAAGGCTCGCTGATCAGGCCACGGAATCGAGCAGGGATGACTTCCCGGCACCGTGACTGTCCATCCAGACGCAATGAGTTGGCTCGGGCACTGCGGTCCGGTGTGCAGCCGTAGCGTCGTCTCGAAAGTGGCGTTGGTCGCCGGAGCCGACGACGTGTTCTTCACCGCGCCACCGCATCCGGCGAGCAGGGCGACGGCGAGCAGCACCGCTGTCAACGCCGCAAGCGCACCGATAATCCTTGTCACGAGCGTGAGCGTACGCCTCGCGAGGCGAAACGTCGTCGTCGTTCGTAGGGAACGCGGCTCCTCGGGCGACTACCTGCTCTCACTGGATCTTCGCCGGAGCTAAGGAGTTCCGCCAGATCGCTCAGAGGGTTTTGACGGCGGCCGCGAGCTTCATGATCGACTCCTTCGCGTCGCCGAACAGCATCACCGTCTTCGGGTTGTAGAAGAGCGGGTTCTCGATCCCCGCGAAGCCCGGGTTCATCGAGCGCTTGAGTACGACGACCGCCTGCGAGTCGTCGACGTTGAGAATCGGCATGCCGTAGATCGGTGAGCCCTGGTTTGCGCGCGCGTCGGGGTTGACGACGTCGTTCGCACCGACGACGACGGCGACGTCGGTGCGCGAGAACTCCGGGTTCGCCTCGTCCATCTCCTTCAGCTGCGTGTACGGGACGTTCGCCTCGGCGAGGAGGACGTTCATGTGCCCGGGCATGCGTCCGGCGACGGGGTGGATTGCATACGAGACCTCGACGCCCTTCGACTCGAGCAGGTCCGCGAGCTGGCGGACGTCGTGCTGTGCCTGCGCGACCGCGAGGCCGTACCCGGGGACGAAGACGACCTTGTGTGCGTACGCGAGCATTACGGCGACGTCCTCGGCGCTCGCGCTCCGCACCGTCCCGCCGCCCTCGCCGCCCGCGGCGACGGCCGCAGCCTCGGCCGAGACCGTCCCGAACGCGCCGAAGAGGACATTCGCGATGGAGCGGTTCATCGCGCGCGCCATCATGAGCGTGAGGAGCGTTCCCGACGCTCCGACGAGCATGCCGGCGACGATCAGGAGATTGTTCTGCAGCTCGAAGCCTCCGAGCGCCACGGCGACGCCCGTGAACGCGTTGAGCAGCGAGATCACGACGGGCATGTCCGCGCCGCCGATCGGGAGCACGAACAAGACGCCGAACGCGAGCGAAGCAAGGATCGTGACCCAGAGCAGCCACTCGTCCTGGACGCCGGCCACGAGCGCGATCGTGCAGCCCACGGCCCCGAGGAAGAGCGCGCCGTTGACGAACTGCTGTCCCGCGTAGGTGATCGGCCGGCCGCCGATCAGCTCCTGCAGCTTTGCAAAGGCGACCATCGAGCCGGCGAACGAGATCGAGCCGATGAGCGCTGAGAGGGCGATGCCGAGCGAGATGTCGGCCGTCGGCGCACCCGGCGGCGGGAGGATCCGGTGCAACTCGGCGAGCGCGATCAAAGCCGCGGCGCCGCCGCCGACGCCGTTGAACAGCGCGACCATCTGCGGCATCGCAGTCATCTGCACCTTGCGCGCGGCGACCGCGCCGAAGCCGCCGCCGATCAGCATCGCGAGTGCGATCGCCCACCAACTCGTGGAGCCGAGCTTGATCCAGGTGACGATGATCGCCAGCGCCATTCCCGCCGCGCCGATCTGGTTGCCTCGCCGGGCGTGCGCTGGATTTGAGAGGAAGCGCAGCGCCAGGATGAACGTGACGATCGTGACCAGGTAGAGAACGTTCGAGAGGTTGTAGCTCACTCGGCGTCCGGTTTCTTCGGGCGCTCGCGGCTCTTGAACATTTCAAGCATCCGGTCGGTGACGACAAAGCCGCCGACGACGTTCGCGGAGGCGAGGACGACAGCGGCGAAGCCGACGATCCAGGTGAACGCGCTCTTATCCGGCTGGCCGAGCACGATCATCCCGCCGACGATGACGACGCCGTGGATGGCATTCGTCCCCGACATCAGCGGCGTGTGCAGCAGCGCCGGCACCTTCGAGATCACCTCGACGCCGAGGAAGATCGCGAGCACGAGGATGGTCACCTCGAAGACGAGAATCGTGTTGTGGCTCACGCTGTCGCTCCTTCCTGCTTACCGGCGACGCACGCGCCGCTCGTGATCTCGTCCGACCAGTCGAGCGCGAGGTTGCCGTCGGGCGCGAGGTGGAGGAGAAGGGCCTGGACGTTGCGCGAGTAGAGCATCGAGGCGTGGTACGGCATCGTGCTCGGGAGGTTCGTCGTCCCGACAAGCGTGACGCCGCCGCGCTCGACGATCTCTCCGGGCTGCGTCAGCTCGCAGTTGCCGCCGCTATCGGCGGCGAGGTCGACAATGACGGAGCCCGGCCGCATCGCCTCGACAGCGGAGGCAGGGATGATCTTCGGCGCGGGACGGCCGGGCACGGCGGCGGTCGTGACGACCGCGTCGAAGCCGGAAATCCGTTCCTCGAGCGCCGCCTGCTGCGCCGCCATCTCCTCGGGCGTCAGCTCGCGAGCGTAGCCGCCCTCGGCTTCGGCCCCGGTCACTCCGAGGTCGAGCCAGTTCGCGCCGAGGCTTTCGATCTGCTCGCGGACGACGGGGCGGACATCGAACCCGGTCGTCACCGCGCCGAGCCGGCGCACGGTTGCGATCGCCTGCAATCCCGCGACGCCGGCGCCGATCACGAGCACCTTCGCCGGCGGCACCGTTCCCGCCGCGGTCATGAGCATCGGGAAGAAGCGCGGCAGATTCTCTGCGGCGAGGAGCGCGGCCTTGTAGCCGCCGACCGTCGCCTGTGAGGAGAGCGCGTCCATCGCCTGCGCGCGGGTGATGCGCGGGACCGACTCGAGAGCAAACGCCGTCACGCCGCGCGCCGCGAGCGCCTCGAGCCCGGCAGGGTCGGAGAGCGGCTCGAGAAAGCCGATGAGCACCTGGCCCGAACGGAGCTTCGCGACCTCCTCCGCCGACGGCTTCCGCACTTTCGTGACCGCATCCGCCGCCCACGGATCGCCTAGCGAGGCGCCCGCCTCGGTGTAGTCGGCGTCGGGGAAAGAAGCGGGCGCTCCCGCGCCCGGTTCGACAACGACTTCGAAGCCCGCCGCCACGAGCTTGGCGACGGTCTCCGGAACAAGCGCGACGCGGCGCTCGCCGGTTGTGGACTCGCAGGTGACACCAACCCTCATCGCGCTCGATCCTATTCCAGCGCGCGGCTGCTCTTCTCCGTGATCTGCCGCACGTGGCTGCGCGATAGCCTCGCTCTGCCGTGACGCACTTCGTCTCCGAGTACGGATTGTGGGTCGTCTTCGTCGTCGTCTTCCTCGAAGTCGCCGGCCTGCCGTTCATCCCGGGCGAGACCGCCCTCATCACCGCGGCCGCGCTCGCGTCGCAGGGGCACGGCAGCATCGCCGAGATCATCGTCGTAGCCTTCGCGGCCGCCGTCCTCGGTGCGCTTACCGCGTATCTCGTCGGCCGGCGCTGGGGGAGGGAGCTGCTGCAGCGTTCCGCCTGGCTCGACCGCCACACGAACAAGGCGATCGAGCAGGGCGAGAAGTTCTTCCGTAAGCACGGCTCGAAGGCTGTGTTCCTCGGTCGCTTCGTGCCGGTCGTGCGCGCGGTGCTCGGTTGGCTGGCCGGGATCGGGGACATGAACTTCGCGCGGTTCATGGTCTGGAACGTCCTCGGTGCCGCCGCCTGGAGTTCTCTCATCGGCCTGCTCGCGTACTACCTCGGCCAGAAGGTCATCGACGCCGTGGAGCGCGACGCGGGAATCGGTATCGCTGCGATTGGGGTGATCGCCCTGATTGTGGTAGGACATCACTGGTGGCGACGAAGGAGAGAGCAGTGAAAAGGAAGCATGTGTTTGCGGGCGCACTCGTTGCGCTTGCGCTCGTTGTGGGCGTGAGCGCGACGGCCTGGAGCTCGCCCGCGCGGGCGTCGACAGCGACGAGCATCCCCAACTTCAAGCACGTGGTCATCGTCATGTTCGAGAACCACGGGTACTCGGACATCATCGGCGATGACCTCGCGCCGACGTTCAACTCGGTCGCCACGCAGTACGCGCTGATGACGAATTACGACGGGATCGCGCATCCGAGCCTTCCGAACTATCTCGCGATCACCTCCGGCTCGACGCACGGGATCAAGTCGGACTGCACGACGTGCATCGTGAGTGCGAAGAATCTCGCCGACTCGCTCGACGCGGTCCATAAGACGTGGAAGACGTATGCGGAGGCACTGCCGAAGGCGGGCGCCACGGGAATCACGTATGGCGGCGTCAACGGCTACGTGAAGCGGCACGACCCGCTCATGTATTACAAGGACATCGTCAAGTCGGCGAAGCGGCGCGCCCACATCGTCCCGTTCACGCAGCTCGCGCACGACGTCGCGAAGAACCAGCTGCCTGCGTTCTCGCTCATCATCCCGACTCTCGAGGACGACATGCACAACGGCACGGTCCCGCAGGGTGACTCGTGGCTGAACACGAACATCGTGCCTCTCCTCACGTCGCCGGCGCTTGGCACCAACGGTGTCGTCTTCATCGTCTTCGACGAGTCGGAGGACAGCGATACGACGGGCGGCGGCGGCCACATCGCCGTGATCGCGGCCGGGCCGGGGGTGACGCCGGGCTCGACGTTCGCTGGAACGACTAACCACTACGGCTTGCTCCGCACGATCGAGCAGGCCTGGCACCTGCCGCTGCTCGCGAAGTCGGCGACGGCGACGGCGATCACGGGCATCTGGAAGTAGGGATCCGGAAGGGATAGGCGTGCGCGCGGGGAATCCGTCCCCGCGATGCTCGTCTCGATCTCACGCGCGCTCGAAGAGCGCGACGGTCAGTTCGGTCACGGCGCGCGCGTCTCGGCCCTGGCCGAACCCGTTGCGCTCCGGCTCGGCTGGGATCGCGAGCGCGTCCGCACGCTTCGCACGGCGGCCCCGCTGCACGACATCGGCAAGGTCAAGGTGCGGCCGCAGGTGCTCTTGAAGCCGGGGCCGTTGACGCCAGAGGAGCGCGAGGAGGTAGAGGCGCATCCGACGGCGGGAGCGCAGCTCGTCCTCCCGCTACGCCGCTTTCGTGACGCGCTCCCGTACGTGTTGTTCCACCATGAGCGTTGGGACGGCGCCGGCTACCCGGCGGGCCTGCGCGGACGGGGCATTCCCGCCGAGGCGCGAGTCCTCGCGGTCGCCGACTCCTTCGACGCGATGATCTCCGAGCGGACGTACCGGCCGCCGCTTAGCCACGATGAGGCGATCGCGGAGGTCGAGCGCGGCGCCGGGACGCAGTTCGACCCGGTCGTTGCCGAGCTGTTCGTCGAGATCTGGGCGGAGGGCTGGGACACCTGGCTCGCGCAGGCGTCATGATGAGCAGGTGACACGGATCAGAAAGCGCTCGGTCGCCGGCTTGTGCGGCGTCGCGGCTGTGCTGCTCTTCTCCGCCCAGGTCGGATCTGCGAAGACGGAGTCGAACACGCTGAAGGCGATCGGGCAGCCAGTCTGGGCGCTCGCAATGGATGGGCCTCGTGTTGCCTATGTGAGCGGCAACCGGCCGGGCAGCGAGTCCATCCACGTCTGGAATCTCGCGACCGGAGCGACGTCGTCCGTCAACGGCGGCCCACACGGCTTCGCAGCGCATCTCGCTGCGGACATTGCGATCAGCGGCAAGCGGGTCGTCTGGGTCAGAGGCCAGCAGGTCGGCAACACGGAGCTCAACCACTGGCTTTACACCGCACCGGTCGGAGGATCGGCGCACCTGCTCAAGCGGGTGCACGGCTACACCGGCACGGACTGCGGCCTGGGTGGTCCCCAGTTGGGCGGCCTTGCCGGCTCCGCGAACGCAGTCGTCGTGAACACGTGGAACGCCGGCAGTGACGGCTCGACTCACTCGAACGAGCGGCTCGCCGTTGTCACACCGACGCGACTGCGAACGATCGCAACCGGAGCTGACGCGATCCTTTCGGAGTCCGTGGACGCAGGCCACATCGCCGTCGTTCCGGTACCGACGGCGAACGTGACGCCCGACGGCTGTACCACACCGCTTCCTACGAGCGTCCTCGTCTACTCAACGACGGGCGCGCTGTTGCAGACGATCGCGCTCCCTGCCCCCGATCCCAGCGCGTTGGGCTACCAGGTCGCGATCAGCGGCAGCAGGCTCGTCGTGCTGACCATCGGGCTCCATGAGCCGTCCGGTCCGGCGTGGGTCACGCTCGGCGTCTACAACTGGACGACCGGCGCGCTGCTGCATACGTGGCCGGTTGACATCCCGAAATACCCCGGGGAGGTCAACTTCTCGTTCCACGGGAACCTCGCCGCTGTCGAAGGGCCGTACAGATTGCACCTGGTCGATCTCGAAACGGGCAACGACGTCAAGATCGCCCCGGGGAGCGGCACTGGTGCAGCCACCTCGCTAGGTCCTCGCGGCCTCGTATACGCGGTCAACCCCGACAACCGGGGCAAGCTCGTCTTCGTGCCGACGGCGAAGCTGCGCCGGCTCGTCGGCTAAAGCGTCGCCCACACCTCGAGCTTCGCCCGAACGCGCGCGATTACCTCGTCCGTGAACTCTGTCGTGCCGAGATGCCCACCGAGGTCGGCGGTGCGCGCTCCTGAGGCGACCGCCTCGAGGCACGCCTCGCGGATCGCGCGACCCACCTGCTGGGCGTCGTTTCCGCCGTGGGAAAGGAGCGCGGCGCCGGCGAGGATCATCGCCATCGGGTTCGCCACGTTCTTGCCCTGAAGCGACGGCGCCGTGCCGTGGGCCGCCTCGGCCATGATCGCGTCCGGCTCGAAATCGTCGCCGAACGAGACGAGCAGCGACTCCGAGCCCGCGATCGAGCCAAAAAGCGGCAGGACAAGATCGGAGAGGATGTCGCCGTCGCGATTGAGCGCGGGGATGACGAGCGGATCGCCGGCGGAGGAGAGGAGCAGCGCGAACGTCGCGTCGATGAGCTGCGGCTCGTACGGGACGTCGGGATGGCGCGCGGCGGCGGCGTCCATCTCCTCCTTGAGCATCCCCTCGTACGTCGGGCTGACGGTGTACTTCGGGCCGCCGAAGACCTTCGCGCCGGTGCGCTCAGCTTGGAGAAACGCGAACTCCGCGACGGCGTGGCAGATGCGACGCTCGATCCGCTCCGTCCGGAACGCGACCTCGTCGTCGCCCTCGCCCTCGCGCCACTCCTTCGCGCCGTAGGCATCGCCGACGGCCATGCGCACGATCGAGATCGGCGCGTGGACGCCGCCGAGCGGCGCGACGCCCGGAATGCGGCGGCCGGTTCTGACGATGACCTTGCCGTCGATCTCTTCGCGGAGGATCCGGTTCGGCGAGCCGACATCGTCGCGCCCCTCGGGCGTGACGGTCGCTGCCTTGAGGCCGAGACCGTGCTCGCGGATTGCTGCCGCGGCTTCGTGGACGATCGCGTTGTCGCTCGAGCGCCGGCTCTCGAGCGAGAGATCGAAGCGGGGCAGCACGATCTCGAGCCCCGTGACGTCCGGTGCGAGCACGCGGAGGCTCTCCTCGAGGAGCTCCTGTCCCGTCTCGTCGCCCTCGAGCACGGCAATGGTCAGTTCATCGCGCACGGCTGGCCACTGTATCCGCGCACCTGCGTCCTCCCCCGCTTGCTTTTCGCGCGCCGGAACACGCGACCAGTTACCGGTGGACGGATAGCGTCGTCTCTGATCGGGATGCCCACGAGAACCGGACGCAAAGGAGCTTTCCGCTATCGCGATGCGCGCGGGCGCGTGATTCGCGACGAGGCGACGCTCGACCGCATCGAAGCGCTCGTCATCCCGCCGGCGTGGAAGGACGTGTGGATCTCGCCGCGGCCGAACGCGAAGCTCCAGGCAACGGGTTACGACTTTGCCGGACGGAAGCAGTACCTCTATCACCCGGCATTTCGCGCGGCGCAGGAGCAGGAGAAGTACGACAGCCTTGTCCGCTTCGGCGAGCGGCTGCCGGGATTGCGCGCGGCCATGGCGGAGCATCTCGACCGGGACGAGCTCGACCGCGAGCGCGTTTCAGCCGTCGCCCTGCGTCTCATTTCGCTCGGCTGGTTCCGGGTGGGATCCGAGCGGTACGCGCGCGACGGGACGTACGGTGTGACGACGCTGCTGCGGCGGCACGTTCGCGTGCGCGGCAGCCGCATCCAGCTCGCATTCCGTGCGAAAGCCGGCACCCAGGTGCGCTCCGAGCTCGTCGACGAGGAGCTCGCCGCCGCGATCCGTGGCCTTCTCGCCGTACGGCCGGGCGCTCGCGTCTTCAAGTACTGCTGGGAGGGCGATCTCTACAACCTCACGAGCCAGCGTCTCAACGACTACGTCAAGCTCTATCTCGGCGAGGAGTTCTCGGCGAAGGACTTCCGGACGTGGGGAGGGACGCTCCTTGCCGCGATCCAATTCGCCGAGCGCGACGGCGCAGACGCCGATCAGAAGCGAGTCGTCACAGCCGTGATGCGACAAGTGGCGAGGCAGCTGGGGAATACACCTGCCGTCTGCCGTGCCTCGTACGTCGCGCCCGCGGTGGTCGAGCAGTATCTCGAGGGCAGAACGATCGACGATTTCCGACCGCGTCATTTGCGCGTCGTGGGAGCCCGAGATCTCGGGCTCTCTCCGGAAGAAGCGGCGACGCTGAGTCTGCTGCGATCGTGGCGCATTCGTCAGTCCCGAAAGGCCCGGTAACTTATCGGTACATTCCGCTTCGGATTTTCACAACTAAGGAGGAGTGACGTTGGCACGCAAGACGATTCTCGTTTGCGACAAATGCGGTAAGGAAGTCGATGAGGACAAAAGCGCAGTCCTCCGCGTGACGTACTCGGACGCCCGACGGACGTCGAAGCAGGCAGATCTCTGCGACTCGTGCGCCGGCGGCATGCCGGGCCGGGCCGTGGCTCGCCGTGGCCGCCGGCCGAAGTCGGCCGCCTAGCGCCCGCGTTCTCAGGCCGGAGGCTAAGGCGCCGCGCAGCGGGGCTTAGCCGCGGGCTCTCCCGCTCGCCGCGGCGGGTAAAGAGGACTCAGCACGGAGCGGGCCGGAACCGCGCTTCCGGCCCGCGGAGTTCCGTCAAGAACCTCGGAAACGCGAAGCGTTTCCGAGGTAGCCTCAGGTGGGTGCCGCTCCGTTTGATTGCGGGGCCCGCCAACGCGGGCAAAGTCGAGCTTCTCCTCGACCGGTATCTAGCCGCGCTCGAAGCGGGCCAAGAGCCGGTTCTCGTCGTTCCGAGCCGCGCCGACCTCGATCGCGTCGAGGGCGAGCTGCTCGTGCGCGCCGGTGCGCTTCTCGGTGGCTCGATCGTCGTCTTCGACGGCCTCTTCGACCGGATCGCGGCCGGCGGCGGGGTCGAAGGCAGACCGCTCGGGCGTGCGGAGCGCTCGCTCCTCGTGCGCCGCGTGCTCGCGGCGGCGGAGCTGGGCGGATTCAGCGAGTCGGCGGCGCGCGGGGGTTTCGCCGAGTCGCTCCTCCAGGCGTTCGACGAGCTCGAAGCGGGACTCCTCGAGCCGGACGCCGTCGGCGGCGAGCTCGGCACGCTTTGGGGGGCATACCGTGCCGAGTTGCAGGTGCTCGGTCGCTCGAACCGGGGTATGCGCCGCCGAGCCGCGGTCGAGCGGCTCCGTTCCGATCTCGACGCGTGGACCGGTGCACCGGTGTTCGCGTACGGGTTCGAGGATCTGACGGGTGCGGAGTGGGCTCTCCTCGAGGCGCTCGCCGCGCGTACCGACGTCACCGTCTCGCTTCCGTACGAGCCCGGGCGCGCCGCGTTCGCCTCCCTCACGCGCACCGCCGAGGACCTCGCACGGGGCGCGGCGGGTGCGATCGAGGAGCTGCCGCCACGGTACGACGCGATCGCCCCGCCCGCTCTTGCGCACCTGGAGCGGACGTTGTTCGAAGATCAGCCCGGCACTGCTCCGCAGCTCGATGGCGCGATCTGCTTCTTCGAGGGCGCCGGCGGCCGCGGCACGCTCGAGCTCGTCGGAGAGGAGCTCCTCGCGCTCGTCCGCGCCGGGACTCCGCCGGAGCGGATCGGCCTCGTCGTGACCGGGATTGACCGCGTGCGCGGAATCCTCGACACGGTTTTCGGCCAGTTCGGCATCCCGTATTCCGTCGACGACGAGGTGCGGATCGCGCAGACACCGCTCGGCCAGGCACTTGTCGCGCTGCTGCGCTTCGCGTGGGCGAACGGGACGCGCGCCGACCTCTTCACGTATCTCCGCTCGCCGTTCTCCGGGTTGGAGCGCCGCTCCGTCGACTTCGTCGAGGGGCGCCTGCGGGGGCGGGCGGTGCAGAACCCCGAGCGGGTCGTCGAGGAATCGGAGCGGCTGCGCGAGGCGCCGCTGCCGGCGCTCGACGAGCTGCGCGCGGCGGAGGAGCCGGTCGCGGCCGTGCGCGAGCAGGTCACGCGGATGCTGCGGAACGCTCACGGCATCGACCGTCCGCCTGCCGACGACGCGAGCCGCCTCGACCTCCGTGCGTTCGACGCGCTTGTCCGGCTCCTCGCTGAGCTCGACGGCTGGCGCGAGCTTGCCGGGACGCTGACTCGGGACGACGTCCTCTCCGCCGTCGAGCGGCTCACGCTTCGTCCGCAACGCGGCGACGAGGCGGGGCGCGTCTCCGTCGTCGATCTTCTCCGCGCGCGCACGAGACGCTTCGAGGCGACGTTCGTGCTCGGGCTCGAGGAGGGGAGCCTGCCTCGGCGCGGCGGCGGCTCACCGTTCCTCGACGACGACGCGCGGCGCGAGCTGGACGAGCGCGGCGCGCGGCTCACCCGTCCCGACGCCGTCTCGCGCGATCGCTACCTCTTCTACACGGCGTGCACGCGCGCGTCGCGACGGCTCTATCTCGTCCGCGAGGCGGCCGACGACGACGGAAGCCCGCGCGAGGCGAGCCCGTTCTGGCACGACGTTCGGTCGGTCTTCGATCCCGAGGACGTGGAGCGCGCGACGACGAGACGCCCGCTCTCGGCGCTCACCTCGCCGGTGACCGAGGCGCCGACCGATCGGGAGCGGCTCCGGGGACTTGCCGAGCTCGCCGCGCGTGATGCCGGCGAGGCGCGTGCCATCGCGCACGCGAACGGCTGGGACCGGCGGCTCGAGCGGGCGCGGGGCGCGTTCAAGCGTCCGACCAAGCTCACGAGCCCGCTCATCCTCGAGCAGCTCGGTTCGCGCAGTTCGTTCGGCGTTACGGAACTCGAACGCTTCGCCGACTGCTCCTCAGCGTGGTTCGTCGACCGGTTCCTCGCGCCGAAGACGATCGATGCCGAGCCCGACGCGATGCAGCGCGGTTCGGTGGCACACACGGCTCTCCATCGCTTCTTCACCCGCGTCCCGGCGGAGCTCAACGTCCAGAAGCTCGGGCCGGACAACGTCGACGACGCGAAGCGTCTGATGAGGCAGTGCCTCGAGGAGGCAGTCGGCGGCGTGCGGATGGACCTGACCGAGATGCAGACGCGCGAGCTCGACCAGACGCTGTGGCGCGACCTCGCCGCATTTGTCGAGGATGAGTGCGCGTCAGAGCTGACCCTCGAGCCGCGGCGTTTCGAGGTCTCGTTCGGGAACGACCGCGCCGCGCCGGAGCTGCAGCGCGGGCTCGAGCTCGCGCCCGGCCTCACGCTGTCGGGGAAGATCGACCGGATCGATGTCGACCCGTACGGCGCGCGGGGGATCGTTCAGGACTACAAGTCGGGGCGGCACGCGCACTCGGCACGCGAGATCGAGAAGGAGCTACGGCTCCAGGTGCCGCTTTACATGCTCGTCCTGCGCGACCTCGTCGGGCTCGAGCCGCTCGGCGGTCTGTACAAGCCGCTCGCCGGTACTCGCAAGGCGCGCGGCCTCGTACGCGCGACCGAGGCCGAGACGCTGCCGGGCTATTTCAAGAACGACTACCTCGCCGAAGACGAGTTCTGGGGCGTTGTCGAGTCGGCGCGGGCGAGTGCGACGACATTCGCCGAGCGCATCCGCGAAGGGGACGTACGCCACGATCCGCGCGACGGCGATTGCCCGACGTGGTGTGACGCCTGGACGATCTGCAGGATCGAGCGGCCGTGAGCGGGTACGAGCTCAACGAGCAGCAGCGCGCCGCGGTCGAAGCGACCGGGGAGGTCTTCGTCTCAGCCGGCGCCGGGACGGGCAAGACCGCGGTGCTCGTCGAGCGGGTCGTCCGCGCGGTACTCGAACGCGGCGTCGACGTCGACTCGATCCTCGTCATCACGTACACGCGGCGGGCGGCGGGCGAGCTGCGAACGCGGATCCGGGCCGCCTTCGCCGAGCGTGGGCGCCACGACCTCGCGCGCGCTCTCGATGGCGCGTGGATCTCGACGATTCACGGCTTCTGCGCCCGGCTGCTGCGCGCGTATCCGATCGCGGCCGGCCTCGATCCGCGCTTCCGGGAGCTCGAGGACTCGCAGGCGGCCGTTCTCCAGTCGGAGGCGTTCGGGGAGGCGCTCGCCGAGTTCCTCGCCGGAGACGACCCGCAGCGGCTCGAACTGCTCGCGACCTACGGCAGCGCGGGGCTGCGGCGGATGCTGACAACGGTCTACGAGACGCTGCGCGCTGCCGGGCGTGACCTCGACCTCGCCGTCGCGCCGCGGCCCGAGCTTGCGGAGCGAGTCGAGGAGCTGCGCGGCGCCGCGCGGACTCTCGCGGGGGATCCGGATGCGACGGAGGCGCAGGGCCGTGCCGCGACCGAGCTCCTGGCGCTCCTCGACCGTGACACGCGCGCTGATCGGCTCATGTCCCTCGCAGGCTTCAAGGCGCGAGGTGACCGCGCCGCCGCGTACGGCGACGCTCTTGGAGCCGTCGAGCAGGCGGCGCTCGACGAGGCCGCGGCGCGCGACCGCGAGCTTCTCCAGACGTTGCTCGACGCGTTCGCGGCGAAGTACGCCGCCGCGAAGGCTCGCGAGTCGGCGCTCGACTTCGAAGACCTCCAGCTCGAGGCGCGCAACCTCCTCGGCACGCATCCCGAGATCCGCGAGCGCGAGCAGCTGCGCTTCCGCGAGATCCTCGTCGATGAGTTCCAGGACACGAACGCGCTCCAGACCGAGATCGTCGAGTTGCTTCGCGGCGCAGATACGGAGCTGTTCTTCGTCGGCGACGAGTTCCAGTCGATCTACGGCTTCCGCCACGCCGACGTCGAGGTCTTCCGCGAGCGGCGCGCCGCGGCGAAGACGCTTCTCTCGCTGACGAACAACTACCGCTCGCGGCCGGAGCTGCTCGCCGTCGTCAACCATCTCTTCGGCTCGCACTTCGGCAGCGAGTTCCAGGAGCTGACCGCCGCGGTCGAGTTCCCAGACCCCGTATTCGGTCACCCGGTCGAGCTGCTCGTTACCGACAAGGAGAGCTATCAGGACACGCCGGTCCACTGGCGCCGCGGCGAGGCGCGGGCGGTCGCGCGGCGAGTCCGCGAGCTCGTGGACGCCGGGACGGCGACGCCGGGCGAGATCGTCCTCCTGTTCGCGGCGGGGACGGACGCCGAGTGCTACGAGGAGGAGCTACGGCGCGAGGGATTACCGACGTATCGCGCGACCGGCAAGGGCTACTTCGGCCAGCAGCAGGTGGTCGACATGCTCATGTACCTCCGCCTGCTGCAGAACCGTTACGACGACACGGCGCTGCTCGCCGTGCTCGCCTCGCCGTTCGTCGGCGCCTCGAACGATGCGCTCGCATTGATCCGGCGTGCCGCGTCCCGGAAACCGCTATTCGGCGGGATCGAGCACGGCATGCCCCCGGGGCTCGCCGAGCACGACGAGCGACTTCTGCGCGCATTCCGCCAGCGCTACGACCGGCTCGTCGCCGCGATGCCCCGACTCTCGCTCGAGCGCCTCTGTGAGCAACTCATCGCCGAGCACGACTACGACCTCGCGGTGCTCGCGCAGTGGGACGGCCGGCGCCGCTACGCGAACATGCGGAAGCTCGCGCGCCTCGCGCGCTCGTACGAGGAGCTGCGCGGCCCCAACGTCGAGGGCTTCGTTCGCTTCGTCGCCGAGCAGGAAGCGGTCGGCGCACACCAGCTCGAGGCCGTGGCGCAGGAGGAGGGAGCTGACGCCGTGCGGCTCCTCACGATCCACTCTGCGAAGGGGCTCGAGTTCAAGGTCGTGATCGTTGCCGACGCCGGGCGTGACCGTGTGGCGCCGTCGCCGGACGAGATCCTCGCGCTGCCCGACGGCCGCTTTGGCTTCCGCGTCGCCCATCCCGTCACGCTGAAGCGCCATGGCGCTTTCGATTACGACGCCGTCAAGGAAGCGCGGCAGGAGGCCGACCAAGCCGAGCGGTTGCGCCTTTACTACGTCGCCATGACTCGCGCCCGCGAGCGACTGATCGTCTCCGGCTCGGTCGACTTTGGGAAAGCGAGCGAGGTGCCGACGCCGATCGCGTGGGTGCTCGAGCGCCTCGAGGCCAACGAGGAGCTCGCAGCGGCCGAGGGCCCGATCGAGCTCGCGCGCAACGACGCTCGGCTGCTCGTGCGAGTGGATCGGTATCGCGACGAGAAGGCCGTCGAGCCCGCGGAGGAGCCGATCTCGGAGGAAGGACAGCTCGCGTTGTTCGCGTCTCTCGACGAGGTGGGGGAGGCTCCGAAGCCCGCGCCGCTTCTCCCGGAGCTCCCCGCGCTCGCAGCTCCGCCACTCTTACGCGTCCGCCGCCTCTCGTTCACTGCCCTTTCGATGTTCGAGCAGTGTGGCTACAAGTACTGGGCGCGCTACGGCATCGGCCTCCCCGAGCAGGAGGTGCCGCGCGGCGAGGGCGGCATGTCTGGCGTCGAGGTCGGGAGCCGCGTCCACGAGCTGCTCGAGCACATCGACCTAGCCGCGCCGGTCGTGCCCGACATCGACGACGAGCGCATTCGCGCACACGTCGCCGCGTACGTCGAGTCGCCGCTCGCGCGGAGGCTCGGCTCGCTGCCCGGCGTAACGAAGGAACGGCACTTCACCTTCGAGCACGACGGCGTCCTCGTCCACGGCTTCCTCGACGTCCTCCAGCTGGACGGGAAGACGGCACTGGTCGTCGACTACAAGACGAACTGGATCGGCGAGTCGTCGCCGGAGGAGATCGTCGAGGCCGACTACCGCCTGCAACGGCTCGTGTACGCGCTCGCGTGCTTCCGCGCCGGTGCCGAAGACGTTGAGGTGATCTACCAGTTCCTCGAGCGGCCCAGCGAGCCGGTCGAGGCGCGCTTCACGCTGAGCGACGTCACGGAGCTCGAGACGGAGCTCTCTGCGGCGATCGCGCGGCTCCAGGCGGGCGACTTCCGGCCAACGCCGAGCGAGTTCGCCTGCGCCGGTTGCCCGGCACTCGACCTCGTCTGCGCAGGCCCGCGCCTCCGCCAGCCGCCGACGGCTCTCGTTGCCTCGTAGCTTCGTCAAGGAGGCCCGGAAGCGCGTCGGGCCGAAGCGCGAGCGGATCCGGCCGATCGTCGATCGGCTCGCCGTCGAGCACGCCGATGCAGCGATCGCGCTCCGCTTTCGCAACCCGCTCGAGCTGCTCGTTTCCGTGATGCTCTCCGCGCAGACGACCGACGTGAACGTCAACCGCGTGACGGAGAAGCTTTTCGTCAAGTACCGCCGCCCCGAGGACTATCTCGCCGTGCCGCAGGAGGAGCTCGAGCAGGACGTGTACGCGACCGGTTTCTACCGGCAGAAGACGAAGTCGATCCGCGGCACGATGCGTGTTCTGCTCGAGGAATTCGACGGCGAGGTGCCGACGCGGATCGAGGAGCTGCTCCGTCTACCCGGCGTCGCGCGCAAGACTGCGAACGTCGTCGCGGCCGAGCTTGGGGAGGCGCAGGGGATCGTCGTCGACACGCACGTCCGTCGTCTCTCGCAGCGGCTCGGCCTGACGAAACAGGAAGATCCCGTGAAGATCGAGCGCGACCTCGTTCGCCTCGTGCCGCGCGAGGACTGGGCGCGCTTCCCACACCTCATGATCTGGCACGGACGGCGTGTCTGCGACGCGCGCGCGCCGCGGTGCGAAGATTGCGTCCTCGTGGATCTCTGCCCCTCCAACCGTGTCTGACATTCGGAACCGCTCTGCCCGTGCGCGGAGCTTCGAGACGGTCGCGACGGACTACGAGCGGCACCGGCCTGAGTACCCGCGCGAGGCGATCGACTGGGCAGGGTCGGAGCTTGGCCTCGGCGCAGGGGCTCGAGTCGTCGACGTTGGCGCGGGGACCGGGAAGCTGACGCGCGGCCTTGTTGCCGCCGGGTTCTCGGTCGCGGCCGTCGAGCCGGGCGCCGCGATGCTCGACGAGCTGAGAACCGCGGTGCCGGAAGCGGAGGCTTTCGAGGCGCCCGCCGAGCAGATTCCGCTTCGCGACGAGAGCTGCGATGCGGTCTTCGCTGCGCAGGCCTTCCATTGGTTCAATCGCGAGCTCGCGCTTGCGGAGTTCCAGCGTGTCTTGCGGCCCGGCGGCGGACTCGCCCTCGTCTGGAACTGGTGGGACGAGCGCGACCCGCTGCAGGCTGAGCTCGGGCCGGTTATCGGTTACGCGGGTCATGTGCCGTATCGCGAGGAGGAGCTGCCCGGCACGCCGTGGTTCGAGGAGGTCGGAAGGACGGTCGTCGATGCGGTGACGGACTCGAGCCCGGACGCGCTCGTCGCCATGCTCTCGACGACGAGCCGCTATCTCCTCGAAGAGCCCGCCGAGCGGGAGCGATCGCTGCGGGAAGTCCACGCAATCGCGTCCCGTTACGGCGAGCAGTTCGCGTGGCCGCAGCTGACCTACGTCTTCGCGTACCGGCGGATCGACTAGAGAGAGGTCACGGTCGAAGCCGGAGGGAGTCCAGATCGAGCGCGGCATCATCCGGTGGTGGGCCGTGACGTCCATCTGCGCGCACGGGCGTGTCCGCCCGCAGATCGCGCGTGAGCCATTCGGGAGCAGCGTCCAGCCCTTCTATCGGTACTCCATAGCGTTCGCCGAGCGCGCGCTTCATTGCGGCTAGGGCATCTCCGTCTGACCAGAGCTGTTCGGCGAGCGCGATCCTGACAACTTCGGCACGCTCGGCGCGCACGCCGCGTAAATCGACGAAGACGCGGCCACTGCAGGCGACTTCTGAATAGGCCCAGGGATCTTCATCGTGCGCGTTGTCGAGGAGGTAGCCCGGAAGCGAGTCGAGCGTCCCTTCTACTGCGGCGTACACGCCGCACCGGCAGCCTGCCGCAGGTGCCGGGTGCGCTTTCTCAAGACAGGACGCCGTATACGTCGCGTGTTCCCACGGTGGCGGCGCGGGGGAGTGGATCATCGGCGAAGCCAAGACCGGGCCGTGGGCGTCGGCGCGTATGCGAAAGAGCCACCACGCCAGCAGCGGCGCGTGTGATGTGAAGTGCAGCTCTCGTTCCTCGATCGCCAAGCCAACGAGGATACGCGGCCCGCTCGAATGCTCTAGAGCTAGTTGAGCGACGGATCGTCGGGCATGCGCGCGACGAGCTCGTAGATGCCGCCCTTGCGGCGGAGGACATCCCGCCAGAGCTCCTCCGGCTCGTCGGTGAACGCGTCGTCGGCGAGCGCCGGCTCGAGGATCCAGTCCTCGTTCGCGACCTCCTCCTCGAGCTGGCCGGCGCCCCAGCCCGCGTAGCCGGCGAAGACGCGCCGGCGGGTCGTGGCCGGGACGATCTCCTCCGGCTCGTCGAGTGAGGGAAAGCCGAGCGACTCGAAGAGCGGCACTGCGGCTTCGTCCGGGTCGAGGAACTCACCGAGCACGAGCACGGCCTCCGGCTGCACCGGCCCGCCCATCCAAACTTGCTCGTCTTCTTCGACCAGCTCCTCGAGCTGCGGCACCGCCGCCGAGACCCCGACGAGCGAGGGGCGGTTGAGCACGAGCCCGGCCGCGCCGTCGTCGGTGTGCTCGGTGACGAGGACGACGGTCCGGCGGAAGTTCGGGTCGAGCAGCGCCGGCGAGGCGACGAGAAGGTGTCCGCGGAGCGACTCCACGGCGCCATTGTGCCCGGTAGAATCGACCCGTCGTTCGGGGATGAGGCTCCCCGTTGAACGCCCTTCCAGGGCTGATGGCCTCTAGCGATCGAGACCACGCCTGGAAGGAGAGCACGGTGAGCGACTTCGCACTAGCAGCGTTACTGGCGGGAACGATTCTTCTCGCCTCGACGATCTCGGTGGAGCTGGGGCTGTCGGTTGCCCTGATCGAGCTCGTCGCCGGCGTCATCGTCGGAAACACGTTCCACGTCGTCGTCCCAAGCTGGCTGGCGTTCATCGGCTCGTTCGCCGGCATCGTCCTGACGTTCCAGGCGGGGGCCGAGGTGGACGTCCCGCAGCTCGTTCGCGAGTGGAAAGCCTCGGTCTCGATCGGGCTCGTCTCCTTTTTCGCTCCGTTCGCCGTCGTCGCGCTGGTCACCTACTACGGTCTCGACTGGACGCGAAGGCAGGCGGAGATCGGCGGCTTGGCCCTCTCGACGACGAGCCTCGCGGTCGTCTACGCGGTGCTCGTCGAGACCGGATTGATCCGAGAGCTCGTCGGCAAGCGGCTCATGTCTGCGACGTTCGTCACAGACATCGCAACGGTCACCGGCCTGACCGTCCTGTTCCTCAAGCCGACGCTGTGGATCATCCCGTTCGCGCTCGTCTCGGTCGCGCTCATCTTCGGGCTCCCGCACGCGGCGAGGCGCTTCTTCCCGCGCTACGGCAACCGCGTGATCGAGCCGGAGATCAAGCTCGTGTTCGCATGTCTCTTCCTCCTGATGTGGCTCGGCGAGCGCGCGAACTCGCAGGCTGCGCTGCCGGTGTTCATCCTCGGTCTCGCCATGTCACGGTTCTACGCGCAGCACCGGTCCGAACAGGAGCGGATGCGGGTCGTCGCGTTTGCGTTCCTCACGCCGTTCTTCTTCCTCAAGGGAGGGTTGAACGTGTCCACGAGCGCGCTCTGGGCAAGTCTCGGGACGCTCGGAATCCTGTTCGCGGCGAAGATGGGACCGAAGCTGCTCGGCGTCTATCCGCTCGCCAGGCGGTTCGCGCCCGCGCACGCGCCGTTCATGACGCTCCTCATGTCGACCGGGCTCACCTTCGGGACGATTACGTCGCTCTACGGCCTGCAGGCCGGGATCATCGACCGGACACAGTTCTCGCTGCTGCTGGCGGTGGTCGTTCTGTCGGCGATCGTTCCTACGGCGATCGCGCAGCGCTTCTACCAGCCGGACTCGCCCGGGCACCGCGATCTCACGGCGCCCGTGGCGCCGGCGCCGGCGGACTAGTAGAGGCTTGATGTGAAATAGAAGCGGCGCCCGATGCCGCCCCAAACGCTGAGCGAGGCCGACTCGTCGGCCTGGCCAAGGCCACCGGCCTGGGCTGCGACCGCCGAGCCACCCTCGCTTGGTCTGGAACGGCCCCGAGCGGGCTCGATTTCACATCAAGCCTCTAGCTCTGCGCCGGGGTGAGCGCGACGAGCAAGCCGCCGTCGTCGTCGAGCGCGGGGAAGAAGTCGGCGACGACGCGCTTGACCTGGCCGCCGCGCGTCCGCAGCTCGAGCTGCTCGTTGAGCCGGCGCACGCCCCACTCGAGCGTGAGCTTGACGGGGTTCTTCTCCTCCTCGAAGCCCTGCAAGCCGAACGCCGAGACGACGTCGGCGCCCATTACGTCCTGTTCGCCCCAGCCGCTCAGCTCGAACACTCCGCGGCCGAGCGCGAGGATCCGCCCCTCCTGGTCGCACGTCACGAAGCCCGTCGTCGGCGCGGGGTAGTAGTCGTCCATCAGCTCGAAGAGGAAGCCGAAGCCGCAGCGGTGGCACGCGACCGCCTCGTTGTAGAGACCCTCGAAGCCGTCGCTGTCGACGGAGCGCTCCTTGCAGTTCGGGCAGATGAAGTGCGGCATGTGGCCCAGCCTAGCGGCGCCTAGATCCGCCTCTTCCTGCGGAAGAACCAGCTAGACCTTCGTCGGCTCGCCTTCTGAACGCGGCGCCGTGAGGGCCGTCTCTACGTGGCTCTCCTCTGCGGCGAGGAACCGCTCGGCGTCGAGGGCGCCCATGCAGCCGCTGCCGGCCGCGGTGACCGCCTGGCGGTAGATGTGATCCTGGACGTCTCCGACCGCGAAGACGCCGGGGATGTTTGTCTCCGTGGAGCCGGGCGTCGTGACGAGGTAGCCGTTCTCGTCGTGATCGAGCTGGTCGACGAAGAGCGCGGTGTTCGGGTCGTGGCCGATCGCGACGAAGAGCGCGCCGGCCTCGACCTCTTCGGTCGCTCCGGTCTCTACGTTGAGGAGCCGCAAGCCGCTGATCGAGTCGTCGCCGAGTACCTCTTCGACCGCGAACGGTGTCTTGAACTCGATCTTCTCGTGCGTACGGGCGCGGTCGACCATGATCGGCGAGGCGCGGAACTCGTCGCGGCGGTGGACCAGCGTGACCTTGTAGCCGAAACGCGTGAGGAAGAGCGCCTCCTCGAACGCGGAGTCGCCGCCGCCGACGACGAAGATGTGCTTGTCGCGGAAGAACGCGCCGTCGCACGTCGCGCACGCCGAGACACCGCGACCCTTGAGCCGCTCTTCGGACTCGAGCCCGAGCCAGCGGGCGCTGGCCCCGGTCGCGACGATCACCGACCGTGCCGTGTACTCCGTGTCCTCGACCCAGACGCGGAACGGTCGCTGGGAGAAGTCGACGCGCGTCACGTTGTCGGTGACGAACTCGGTCTCGAAGCGCTCGGCCTGGCGGCGGAAGTCGGCCATCATCTCGGGCCCCATGATCCCGTCCGCGTAGCCGGGGTAGTTCTCGACGTCGCTCGTGATCATCAGCTGGCCGCCCCAGTTGAAGCCCTCGATCACGAGCGGGCGGAGATTCGCGCGCGCTGCGTAGAGCGCTGCGGTGTACCCGGCGGGCCCGCCGCCGATGATGATCAGGTCCCGTTCCTCGCTCATCTCTTCCTCTCGCAGTAAGTGTCGCTCTATTAAACGATCCGACCCGGCTGGACGTTCCCCGCCCGGGGACGTCCCGTGCATGAAATCGGAGCCGCGGGATACAGGCTAGAGGCTTGATGTGGAATAGGAGCGGCGCCCGGATGCCGCTCCAGACACGGCGCGAGGCCGTCTCGTCGGCCTTGCCCAGGCCACCGGCCTGGGCTGCGACCGCCGAGCCACCCTCGCTTGGTCTGGAACGGCCCCGAGCGGGCTCGACTTCACATCAAGCCTCTAGGCGTAGCGGTGGACTCGACGTGAGGGCCTCGAGCCGGTCAGCGGCGTCGCCGCGCTGCTGCGGCTCTACGCGGCGTCGGCTGCGGGCGGGATCACTGCGAGCTCGACTGTCTGCGGGAGCGTGGCGGCGCGGTCGATCCCCTCGAGCTCGGGCAGCGTCTTCTTCGGGCGGACGCCGTTGTCCGTGAGCTCGCGAGCTTTGGGAAGAACGCGGCGCTCGAGCGAACCAACCGACTGGTTGTAGGCCTGCACCGCCCCGTCGAGGCGCTTTCCGAGCGCGACGAAGTGGTCAGTCATCGTGGTCAGACGCTCGTAGAGCTCTTGACCGAGCTGGTTCACGGTCCTCGCGCTCTCGGCAACCTTCTCCTCGTTCCAGATCACGCCGATCGTTCGGAGGAGTGCGATCAGCATCATCGGACTGGCGAGGATCACGCGCTCGTTACCGCCGGCGCCCATCAACGACGGATCGGCTTCGAGAGCTGTCCGGAAGAAGCCCTCTCCGGGGAGGAACATCACGACGTAGTCGGGGCTTCCGTCGAGCTGATCCCAGTACGCCTTGGAGCTGAGCTGCCGAATGTGCTCGCGGACGTGACGGACGTAGTCGGCAATGAGAGCGTCGCGCTGCTCGTCGGGAGCACCGGCGGAGTCCAGTAGCGCCTTGAGCGGGGTCTTCGCGTCGACGACGATGCGACGTCCGCCGGGCAGTCGGACGACGAGGTCGGGACGTGACGCGCGGCCGTCGGACACGACGTGGACTTCCTCCTCGAAGTCGCAGTAGGCGAGCATCCCGGCCGTCTCGACGGCGTTCCGCAACTGCATCTGTCCCCAGGCGCCGCGCACCTCCGACGAGCGGAGCGCGGTGGCGAGATTCGCCGTCTCGGTTCTGACCCGCTCTCCCGTATCGGCGAGATCCTGGACGTAGCGGGCGAGGGATCCGTAGTCCTGTCGCCGCGTCCGCTCGAGCGCGTCGGCTTGCTCGGTCACCTTCTTGAGTGAATCCTTCAGCGGCTGGACGAGCTGCGCGACGGCCTGCTCCTTCTGGTCGAGCTTGCCGGATGCGAGGTCGAGGAACGTCTCGTTGTTCTTTCGGAGGGCGTCGGCGGCAAGCGCGTCGAAGCGGCTTGCCAGCTCGGCTTGCTTCGAGCGCAACAGGAGCCACGCACCTGCCGCGCCGACGACGAGACCGATGAGGAGTCCGACCATCATGGGGCGCAGGACGATAGACCTGGCGTCGGACGGACTCGACCGTGGGCACAAAAAATGCTGGCCCCGACGAACCCGAAAGTCCATCGGAACCAGCAAGCGCAGACTAACCCGGCCCTCGAGCCGGCGTCAAGCTCGCGAAAGAAAGGTAAGCCGCTCTTTGCGGGCTTTCGTCCGCGAGCCGCTACTTGAGCCGCGCGTCGATCGCGGCTTCGAGGCTCGAGAGATCCGGCACACCCGTGTAGTACCACTGCGGAGTCCCGCTCCCCTTCGCCAGGTAGAGCGTCGGAGTGCCTGTCATCTCCGTCGGATGACTGTTCGCGAAGTTGGTGATCGAATTGATCACCTGCTTCGTCGTCGGGCCGTTCGCGTCGGTCACGAGCTGTTGTGGCTTCAGACCGTCGACGCTCGCGGCGATGTTCGAGATCATCGCGTCGTTCATCCAGTTCGTGCCTTCGGTGCCCTGGTTGTCGTAGAGCACCTGGGCGAAGTTGAAGGCCTTGTTCTGCGCGGCCGCCGCGATCGTCGCCTTCTGGCCGCGGTCGGAGTCGAACTCGGTCGAGGTGCGGTCGAGGATCGACCAAGGCTGGACCACGATCTTGAGCTTCCCGGGGCGTACGTACTTGTTGACGAGCGGCGCGAATTCCGTCGTCTCGAACGCGTCGCAATCGGGGCACTGGAGATCGATGTACTCGGTCAGCGTGACGGGGGCGTCAGGGTTGCCGAGGGTGAAGGCGTTCTGCGGGATGCCTTTCAAGAGCGTCGCGACAGCAGCCGCTCCCGGGAGCGGTCCACCGATCGCGTTCTTCTTCGTCGAGCTCCCGACCGCCGGCGTTCCGGTGGCGACACAAAGCGTCTCGCCGTCTCCGCTGCCGTTACATCCGCTGCCAGAACTCGCGCTCGAGCCGTTGTTGCTCAGGACGACAGCGAGGACGATCGCGACGATGACAAGGATGATCACCCCGCCGGCGATCCCAAGGACCTTCGGGGACGCCTGCCGCACGCCCGCTCCGCCGCCGCCCCTCGAGCGGACGGGCGGTGGCTGCGCTGCTTGACGCTGCTGTCTTGCTCTCTTACCGCTCGGCATCGGCCGGAAGCGTAGCCGCGTCGTCGGTTGAACCGGTGGTCGCAAGGACCAAGAATCCGATGAGAAGCAGGAAGCCCGTCAGCGCGAGGGTCGGGATCGTGAGGTATCCGAAGGTCACGTCGTGGGCAGGGATCGCGAGCCAGTTGATGGCGCAACCTCCCGGGGTAATGGTGCACGCGCTCGGTTCCTTGATCGCCCCGTACGCGATGAACATGTGGTAGATCGAGACCAAGGCGCCGCCGATCGGAAGAACGAGGAGATAGCGCGAGGCGCGGTTTTCGCGGTACAGGGCAAAGACGAGCAGCAGGATCGACATCGGGTACATGCAGATCCGCTGGTACCAGCAGAACTCGCAGGGGATGAAGCCTGCGATCTCGGAATAGAAGAGGCTGCCACCGGTCGCGATCGCCGCGACGGCGAACCCCGCCCAGAGCTCGTAGCCCCAGATCAGGCGGCGGAAGGCTTCGAGGGGTCCGCGCACGCCGAAGAGCGCAAGCAATCCCATCACCAGCATCGCCGCCACGAGCACCTGCCCGGCGACGGCGGCGTAGGAGAAGGCGTAGAGCGCGTCCTTCGTCATCGGCGCGTACCGTACAGATCGCCGGGATGGCGGAACTGGTCAGACGCGCCCGACTTAAAATCGGGTGACTTCGGTCATGCGGGTTCGAGTCCCGCTCCCGGCATCGGCATACCCATGCGGAACGCCGTTGAACGCCTTGGGTGACCGGGGAAGCGCCGGCCGCTCTGGACGGGAGTCGAGAAGCTCAGTCCCAGAACGGCCGGGCCGGCTCGACCCCGCGCATGTCAACGCCGCCCCCTGTTGTTTAGGTGTGGGAGGGACAGTGTGAGCACCACGCGCTCGAGCGGGACGGCCGCGCATTTGTGGACCGTTTCGACGAGCTCAGGCGAGCTGCTCCGAAACCAGGAGAAGCTCGCCTCGTCGCTCGGCATGAATGTCGTCCCGAGGAACTCGATCTGTTCGCCGGCCGCGCGCATAGTGTCCGTGGTGGAGGCGAGTTTGGCGGCATCGGCCTCGATTTGAGCCTCGGTTGCGCCGGGTTCGTACCGCTCAGCGACGTACTCGTGGGTGGCGGTAGCCACGCGCTGCTACCCGTAGGTGATGGTTCCCTTGACCGAGACGTTGTAGAAGCCGGCGCTTCCCGCGATGTACGCGTGCGTGATGGTGAGACTCCCGGTCGCTCCTGTGTAGGCCCCGGTGCCGCCGGTGATCTGGATCTTCTCGTGCGCCGCCGTCGGTGGCCCTTGCTGTCCGGCTCCCGTGAGCGTGCCCGAGGTGATCTTGCCGCTGTAACTGCCTGTCGGTGCCCAGACGGTGATGGTCCCGCTGAAGGGAGTGAAGTCTGGGGCGGCGGAGTATTGGTTCTCGATGAGCGCGCCCTTGCTGCCGAAGGTGGCCGCGAAGTTGCCATGGCCCTTGCCTAGCCCGGCGGATTGGTTCCCGATCCCGCCCCCTTTGCCGTACAGCTGGACTGCGTGGGCCGTGCTCGCCGTCGTGGTACCGGCTTGGGCCGCGACTCCGGTCGCACCGATGGCGAGGAGCGCGGCGACGAGAAGAACTGGTCTCTTGAACATGCCGCGACCGTACGGTCAGGGCCGTGCCGCGCCTAGTGTGGGAAACCGAACGCGTTCGCTACAGCTTCGCGGCGAGCTCAGCGCGGGAACGGATCCCGAGCTTGGTGTAGACACGCGTGAGATTCGCCTCGACCGCACGAACGCCGATGAACAGCTCCGCGGCGATCTCTTTGTTGCGCCGCCCGGCCGCCGCGAGTTGCGCGACCCGCCGCTCCGTCTCGGTCAACGTCCCGGCCGCCGTTGGCTTGCGGACGCGAGCGTGCTCAGACCGGCTGCGTTCCTCCCAGACGAAGTTCCCGAGCGCCGCGAAGATCTCGGTTGCCCGTTGCAGGGCCTCGTCGGCGTCCCGCTGGCGTCGAACCCGGCGGGCGACCATTCCGTACGCGAGCAGCGCGCGCGCGAGCTCGAACGGCTGGTCGAGCTCCTCGCACGCGGCGACTGCCAACCGCAGTGGCTCGAGCGCTCCCGCGCGGTTCCCCCGCGTGGCCAGGAGAAGCCCGCGGCACCGCGCGGCGCTCGCTGTTCCCCATGGGCTTTGAGACCGGCCCGCCGCATCCTCGAAGGACACGAGGAGCCGCTCCGCTTCGTCGGCCCGGCCGAGCGCGATCAACGCTTCTATCTCATCCGGAACGAAGTGGTAGATCCCTGGTTCCCCGTAACCCTGCTCGAGCAAGGTGAGCCGGGCGGGCTCGAACCACTCGACCGCCTGTTCGAAGCGTCCACGCGAGAACTCGACGAAACCCAAGAGTCCACGATGCAGGCCGAGGAGGAAGACGACCCGGCGCTCGCTCTCGTCGAGAGCGAGCGCGCGTCGGCCGAGTTCGAGAGCCTGCTCGCTGTCGCCGTGGTGTGCGGCGACGAGCCCGCCGCAATAGAACGCGAGACCTTGCCGGCCGACGCGGCCGCTCGCCGAGACGGCCTCCTCGCACGCGAGCGCGTGTGTCGCCGCGGCCGCGAGCTCACCGCGATCGACCGCAAGCGAGCACATCCACCAGTGCACGACAGCGAGCGAGGCAACATCGTTGACGCGTCTGCAGTCCGCGAGCCGGTTCTCGAGCACGGCCGTGGCCTCCGCCAGGCGGTTATGGGAGAGAACACACATCGCCGCTCCGGTGGAGCTTGGTAGCAGCTCGATCAGGGTGTCCAATCCGTCCTCCTCCAGCCTTATAGCCCGGGCGAGCAGCCGGTTGTCGATCCCCCGTCCGCACAAGAAGTCGACGAGGGCGGCGGATGCGAGTGCATGCGCGAGTGCCTCGCGGTCGTCGCTTTTCTCGGCCAGACGAAGCGCTTCCTCGGCGTGTGACTGGGCCACGGCTGGCCCGCGCCCCCAGACGAGATGCTCGGTCAGCGTCGCCTCGATCCGCGTCCGCAGGGCAGCCTCTGACGCTGCCTCGGCCGAGGCCTGCTCGAGCAACTCGACGACCGAATCGAAACCGCCGGCGATCGTTGCCGAGCCGTGCTCAGCGAGAAGCCAAAGAGCCTCCGCGCGCAACGGGCCTGGCGGGGCGGCGTCGGCGATCTCACGCCAGCGCTGGGACGCACTCATCGTGTCTCCGCTGCGGAACAGCGCCGCCGCGGCGTCGCGGCTGCGACGAAGCCGCGCCGCCTCGTCGGAGCCCGGCGTGAGAGCGATCGCGAGCCCGAGCAGCTCCGCCGCCGTCTCCGGGGCTCCGATACGCGACGCTTCGGCGGCTGCGGTCTCGGCCAGAGCCGCCGCTTCGGCGTCCTCCTCGCCGGCCGAGAGTGCCCGGTGATAGGCGTGCTCGACCGGATCGAGCGGTAGCCGGGCAAGACGCCCGTGGAGAGCTCGCCGCTGCGACGGCGCAAGTCGCCCGTACTCGACCGAGCCGAGTAGGGGATGGGCCAGGCGCACGCTTCCGCCGCCCGGCTCGAGCGCGTCCGCCTCCGCCGCGAGCGCAAGACCGTTCGCGGGATGTCCCGCCAGCTCAAGCGCCCGCTCGACGAGCTCCGGTGTAGGGCGAGCGAGGCTGTAGACGGCGAGCACCGCCTCGCGCGCCGGCGCGGAGAGAGCCGCGAGGCGCTGAGCGACGGCCGCCCGAAGGTTTCGCGGGATCGCGATCGACGTGCCGGGCGCCGACGCAACCTCTTCCGGTGTGAGCGCCCGCGCGATCTCGAGCGCGTAGAACGGATTCCCGCCGGACGCGCGGGCGATGCGCACGAGCAGCGGACGCTCGAGCGAGACTCCGAGCCTGAGGCGCACGAGACGATGCAGAGCAGCCAACGAGAGCGGACCGACCCCCACGCGCGTTAGACGCTCCGGCGCGACACCGAGGAGGGTCCCCGGCGGACGCTCCGTCACGACGAACCCGATCCGTTCGCGTTCAAGTCTCCTGAGCGCGTAGATCAGAACCCGCCGCGAAGGGCCGTCGAGCCAATGAAGATCGTCGATCGCGACGAGAACCGGAGCGCGGCCCGCAAGCCTGCGAAGTGTCTCGAGCACGGCCAGCTCGGCCTCCGACGTCTCCGGCATGAAGCCGAAGAGGTCGACGAGCCCTCCGTACGCCGGCTTCGACTCCGTCTCGCCAGGCCGCGCCGTCAGCACGCTGAATGCGGCGGCGCGCGCTCGCGCGACCGTCTCCTCCCACAGCGTCGACTTGCCGATCCCGGCCTCGCCTTCGAACGCGAGGAGCCCGCCGGTGGACGGCAGCCGCGCGAGGAACCCGTCAATCGTCTCAAGTTCGAGGTCGCGAGCGACGACCTCCGGCCGCACCCCCCGCATGCCGTCCTCGAAACTCGTCATGCGAACCAGTTCACGGTACTCCCGTGCAGCGTCGATTCCAAGTCCGAGACGCCCGCGATGGGCGCCCGGCACGCCTGAACACACCGACCTCATCGATCGGTGGTCGCGATCGATGAGGCCTTGAGCGATGCGCTAAACCCCGATGTCCCGCTTCGTCAACAAGTCGCCGCAGGAAAGCGCTTCCCACCGCCGAGCGCTGGCGCTGGTCAGGCGTGCGGTCGCTGCGTTCTCATTCGGTGTGGAGAGCGGCGGCGGTGTGGATTTTTGCGGCCCACGTGGCAGGTGCGATTGCGCCGAGGATCGCGATCACCACGCCGGCGAACGCGAGCAAGAGAAGTCTGGGTGTGCTGTAGACAGCCAGGAAGCTTGCCGGCAGGCGTAGTCCGTCACTTCCTGCCATTGCGGGGAGGATCTCGTGGTGGAGCGCGATGCCGAGCGGGACGGCGATGACGCCGGCGATGAGGCCGATCGCGGCGACCCAGGAGATGGCCATCGAGGTCGTTTGCCGTGGGGTCATTCCGACGGCCTTGAAGATGCCGATGTCGTGGACGCGGTCGCGGGTTTCGAGGACGACGGTGTTGAGGACGCCGAGCGCGGCGACGGCAGCGAGGAGAATGGCGAGCGTACCGATCAGTCCGATCATCGCTTCGACGACGGCTGTCTTGCGGGCGTTCAGCTCGACGGCGTAGTTGGGTCCGAGCCGCCGGTTGAGAGCCTGTGCGTAGGTGCTTGCCGAGGTTCCCGGCCGGAGGCCGACGTCGAACTGATCGGGGGCAAAGCGAGGATTGAGTCGGCGGAGAGTGGCCCAGCTCGTCACGAGGTTGAGACCGCGGTTCTCGGTGTCGAAGATCTCCCCGACGATTCGGACACGAATCTGTTTGTGGGCTTCGCTGAGTGAGATCGTTTCGCCGACCGACGTTCCGGTCTGGGTGAGGAAGCCCGTCGGGGCGAGGACCTCGCCGGGGCCCGCGTACCAGCGGCCGCTGACGAGGTCGTAGCCGGTCCAGGCTGCCGGGCCGCGGAACGCTGTGACCGGAATCTGCTCCGAGAGTCCGGCGACGCTCGCGGACTCGTCCGCCTGTGCGACGACGTGCAGCGTGCCCGGCTGGGAGTGGACTGCGGCGAGGATCGCCTGCTCTGCCTTGGCGGCCGGGACTTGCCGCCCTCGGGTTGGGAGTCCTGCCTTGATGTGCTGCGTTCCGGGTTTGGCCCTTTTCGGGCCGCCGTCGAAGCCGTTGCCGGGCATCTGGATTTGCACGGGCTCGGCTTGCTGGTGCGAAAGCCCGTTCAGCAGTCGGGTGAGAGAGGAGGTCAGTCCGACGGCGAAGGTGACTGCGGTTGCGCCGAGGAGGACGGCCGCGAGCGTGAGGAACGTTCGCGAAGGTCGCGCGAAAGGTGCGGCAAGCCCGATCGTGATCGGGCGCGGGAGCGGCAAGCGGCCGAAGAGGCGGTGGGCCGTATAGCCGCGGCCGCTTCGCGGAGCCCGTCCGGTGGCGATCGCCTGGATGGTGCTGAGCCGCCCCGCTCTGATTGCCGGCAGCAGAGCTGCGATCGCTGCGAGCGCGCAGATCGCGGCGGGCACCACGACATCGACCCAGATAGGAACAGCGAGTCCGCCGACGCCGTAGGCGTTGGCGTTCTGTCGCAGGAGCGGAGCCGCGAGCAGGTTCCCGACCGCTACTCCGGCGAGACAGCCGACGAGGGCGGGGACAGCGACCTGCGCGGCGTAGGCGGCGGCAACCTGTAGGGGCGTGAAGCCGATGCTCTTCAAGACGCCGATCCGCCGGTACCCGGAGACGACCGCGCCGCCGACGACGTTCGCGACGATCAGCACCGACATCACGATCCCGAGGATCCCGAAGGCCAGCAGGAACGGGACGAAGGGAGAGATGTTGCCGTCCTGCTCGACCTTGGCGGTGTAGTACGACATCGATCCGGCGAGTGCGCCGCGCGGCAGCACCGCAGTGAGCCGCGCGACGTCGGTTTGGAGTTGAGCCCCGATCGCGGCGTGTGCGAAGCGGTAGAGCATCTGCGTATCGCTGGATCCGCCGGCCGCACGGAGCCGGGGAATCTCGGCCGGAACGACCCACCCGGACGCTGTGCCTGTGATCGAGTTCGCAAGGCCCACCACGATGAGCTTCTGCCGGTGTGGGCCGGTGCCGGCGGTCATGGTCGAACCGGGGGAGAATCCGATGCCGTTGTCCGCGGTGGCCAGCACGATCTGACCTGGTTTTGTCGCCCAGTGGCCATCTTCGAGCACGAGGTCGTCCACCGGGCCGCCGAGAGCGGCGCGGCCGACCATGGTCTGCGGCCCGAAGGTGAAACCGCCACTCCTAATGGCGATCGTTGTCTCGGGATAGGGGCCGGCTGCGGCCGTCACGCCGGCGAGGTGCGCAGTTTGCGCGAGGCGTTCTGCTGCCACGTTCGGTGCGATCGCGGCGGTGATGTCGGCGCCGCGCTGGCTCGCGAACGCGTGGTCGAAGGGAGCCGACGAGTTGACGACGAGCGCGAGCGCGACGACCGTGGACGCCGTCGAGATGAGCACGACGAGCGCGACGACGGTCGTCTGAACCCGCCGCCGGGCGATCCCGCCGCGTACAGCCCGCACGACAGAACCGCCGCTCATGCCACGACCTCGCGCAACGCGCTCTCGGCGGCGCCCGCGATCCGGCCGTCCACGAGCTCGATCGTCCTGGTCGCATAGCGGGCCGCGAGCTCGGGATTGTGCGTGACGAGCACGAGCGTCAGGCCGGCCGCGTGGAGGCCGGCGAGCAGCGCTCCGATCTCCTCGCCGGTCGCGGTGTCGAGCGCGCCGGTCGGCTCGTCCGCGAGCAACAGCGCGGGACGGTTCACGAGCGCGCGAGCGATCGCGACCCGCTGGCGCTCCCCACCCGAGAGTCGCGCGGGATACGCGTTCCGATGCGCGGTGAGCCCCATCATCTCGAGCAGCTCGTCTGCGCGAGCGCGGGCCTCGGCGACGCGCATCCCGCCGAGCTGGGCGGGCAGGAGCACGTTGTCGACAACGGTGAGGTCGTCGAGGAGGTTGAAGAACTGGAAGATCATCCCGACGCGGTTCCGGCGGAAGAGCGCGGCGCCGGTCTCGCTTGCCTGGTCGATCCGCGCCCCGGCGACGCTTACGGCGCCGCTCGTCGGGCGGTCGAGCCCGGCGATGAGGTTCAGCAGGGTCGACTTGCCGCTGCCCGACGGTCCCATGATCGCGACCGCTTCGCCAGCCGTGATGTCGAACGTGACCCGGTCGAGCGCGGGGCGGCTGTCGTCGTCGTAGCGCTTGCTTACTTCTTCGAGTCGAACGAGTGCATCCACGGAGGCTCCTTCGTTACTCGCCGCGGCCCTTCCACGGCACGCAAGCAACGGTAAGAGGGCGGCTGCGCGCTGTCATCGCCGCCGAGAGCCAACTTCGCTGTCGCCCTGCGGGACTACGCGCGTCGGGGCTTTGGGCCGTTGTCCCCCCTGGGTATGACGGCCTCGCGCACGACGACAGAACGGCTACGCGGACGTACCTTTTCCGGCGTGGCGGATACATCGTCCATTAGCGTCGAAGAGCTCGTCCGTCGCTGGTCGCCCGAGCTCTGGCGTGGCTTCGTCACGGTTCTGGTAGCCCGCGATCCTCCGCCTCGGCTGCGGTCGCGTCGGGCGAGGGCGCTTGTCACCGCCGCCACCTGGATTGGGGTGGCTCTGCTCGTCGTCGCGCTGATCGGCATCCTCCGATCGGTAGGTCGCGGCGGCGTCTCCATTGGGCCATCAGGGGCTAGCTTCAGCGGGGGCCCGCCAAAAGCGGCTGACATCGCTGCGGTAATGGGCGTCGTCCTCCTCTCTCCCCGCTATCCGCTCCTCGCCTGGCGGATCGGCTTCGCAGCGATCTTCCTGTTGTCACTGCTTGTCGGCGACAACCACGCGATCCGGCTCCCGATGGCCATCGCCATCCTCATCTGTTATGCGGTTGCCGGCCTCCGCCACGGCCGGGCAACGGCGTGGGCGCTGAGCCTCTTGAACCTGTTGCCCGTATGGGCGTTCATGCGCGGGCAGGAGCGGCCGCTACTCACGACCCTTGCGCTCCTGGTTTTCCAGGTCGCCCTCGACGCGACGATCGTCTCGCGCCGAACGGGTCACGCTCTGGCCGAGCAGGTCGCGCGGAGCGAACTCGACGAGGCACACCGGGCGCTGCTCGAGGAACGCACCCGCATTGCCCGCGAGATGCACGACGTCGTCGCGCACCACATGTCCCTCATCGCCGTCCAGGCCGAGACCGCCCCGTACCGGCTGGACGATCTGAGCGAGGACGTCAAGGAGGAGTTCGCCGCGCTGAGCGCTGCCGCGCGTGAGGCGCTGAACGACGTACGCCGGCTTCTAGGCGTCCTGCGCAGCGACGGGCCCGCCGAACGTTCCCCCCAGCCGAAGCTTGCGGACATCGCGACGCTGGTCGAGGCATCGCGAAGGGCCGGGGTCAGCATCGACCTCTCCATGCCGGCAGACAATGGCGCCGCGATCTCCCATGCGGTCGGGCTGTGCGCCTACCGCATCGTCCAGGAAGCGCTCGCAAACGCCGGCCGGCACGCTCCCGGAGCATGGGTGCAGGTAGCAGTCGATCGCGACCCCGACGTTCTGCGGCTCGACATCGTGAACGGCCCACCCGCAACCGACGCCGCCGCCTCAGACGACTCAGGCCGGAGCGGCCACGGCATCGTCGGTATGAGAGAGCGTGTCGCGCTCCTCGGCGGCTCGCTCTCGGCAGAACCGAACATCCTCGGCGGCTTCGCCGTCTCTGCCCTTCTCCCGCTCGCCGAGGCGGCCCCGTGACCCGCGACTCGATCTCGTGCCTGATCGCAGACGACCAAGCGATGGTGCGCGAGGGCTTCGGCGCCCTCCTCGCCGCGCAACCCGACGTGACCGTCGTCGGGCACGCAGCCGACGGCGCCGACGCCGTCCGGCTCGCCGCGGAACTCCACCCCGACGTGATCCTCATGGACGTACGCATGCCGGTGATGGACGGCCTCGAAGCAACCCGCCGCATCCTCGAACACGCCACCGACGACGCGCCGCGCGTCCTGATGCTGACGACATTCGATCTCGACGAGTACGTCTACGACGCGCTCCGCTCCGGAGCGAGCGGGTTCCTGCTCAAAGACGCCCCCGCAGACGAGCTCGTCCACGCCGTCCGCGTCGTCGCAGCCGGAGACGCGCTCGTCTCCCCATCGGTCATGCGCCGCCTGATCGCCGACTTCGTCGCGCAACCGCAACGCGTACGAACAGAACCGGTCACACTCGACGTCCTCACTCCGCGGGAGCGCGAGGTTCTAGCTCTCGTGGCGCGCGGCTTGTCCAACGCCGAGATCAGCACGACGCTCGTCGTCGCGCCCCAGACGACGAAGACGCACGTCGGGCACATCCTCCGCAAACTCAACCTGCGCGACCGCGCCCAAGCCGTCGTCGCCGCGTACGAGTCCGGCCTCATCGTCCCCGGCGAATGACGCCGGCGCGTTCGGCGAGCCAGGCTCGCGCTCACCTGCTGACGCTTAGCCGGCGCGCGGTGACCGCCGATCGGCCAGCGAGGGGCCGCTGCATTAAGCCGCGAGGAACGCGGCCTCACGCGGCGGCGCAAACCGCGTGCGAACCGCGATCTCGCACTGCAACGATGGGAACTCGCCTTCTCACGCTGCGCTGGCGCCGTATTGGTGAGCGCCGGAGCCGGTATGTGCTGAGTCGGGTTGGCTCAGACTGGGCGTGGGTGGTTACGCTCGTTCGATGGCTGCTCCTGCGAGTCCGGCGCTTTCTGTGTCTCAGCTCGACGCTTTGGCTGCGCTGGGGGTGGAGCGTGTCGGCGGTGTGGGCGATGTGCTGTTCCGGGTGGGGGATGCGACGTATCCGTTCATCGCGATTCGTTCGGGCGAGGTGGCGATTCTCGATGGGGCGGGGAACGAGATCGTTCGCCACGGCCCGTCGAGCTTTCTTGGCGAGTTGAATCTCCTCTCCGGCCAGACCGTGTTCTTGACCGCGGTGGTGACTGAGCCGTTGCGCTACGTCGCGGTCGACCGAGAGGCGTTGCGGGGGTTGCTGTTCGATGACGGCCCGCTGAGCGATCTCGTCCTCTCGACGTTCATCGCGCGACGGGAAGCGCTCGAAGAGGTCGAGGGGGTCGGGATCGAGATCGTCGGGCCGCGTTCGTCGGAGTCGACGATGGAAATGCTTGCCTTCGTCCGCGCGAACCGCCTTCCGTTCAGCTGGCAAGACGGTGATCCGGAGAGTGGGGTGGAGCCGCCGCTTGTGCGCCTACCGGGCGGTGTCGAGCTGCAGGATCCCTCGCGTGGCGAGGTATTGCGCGCGCTTGGGGTCGGTCGGGAATTGGCGTCGCGGGAAGAGGTTGATCTGCTTGTCGTCGGCGGCGGGCCGGCCGGTTTGGCCGCGGCGGTTTACGGCGCCTCGGAGGGGCTCGACACGATGCTCGTCGAGGGCACGGCGCTCGGCGGTCAGGCGGGGTCCTCGCGGCGGATCGAGAACTATCTCGGCTTCCCGGCCGGGATCACGGGCAGCGAACTGACAGGCCGTGCAGTCAATCAGGCGCGCAAGTTCGGAGCTCGGCCGGCGACGCCCTATCGTGCGGTCGCGCTCGAGCCGGGTAACGGACGCCACATCGTCCGGCTGGAGGAGGGGCAGGAGATCGCGGCCCGTGCCGTGGTGCTCGCGACGGGCGCTGAGTATCGGCGGCTCCCGGTCGAGAATCTGTCCGAGTTCGAGGGTGTGAGCGTTTTCTACGCCGTTGGCCCGCCCGAGTCGAAGCTGTGCGGCGCCTCCCGGGTCGCGGTGGCCGGTGGAGGGAACTCCGCCGGACAGGCGGCCGTCTGGCTCGCCCGCGGCGGCGCGCTCGTGACTTTGCTCCATCGTCGCGCCGACTTGCGCGAGACGATGTCCGACTATCTGATCCGCGAGCTCGAGCGCTTTGGGGTCGCGGTTCGCGACCGTAGTGAGATCGACGCTTTGCACGGGGAGGACGGTCGACTCGAAGCTGTCACGCTCAAGGACGGTGAGCGGCTGCGATTCTCGTTCCTGTTCTGTTTCCTCGGCGCCCAGCCGTGCACCGAGTGGCTTGGCGACAGCGTCGCGCGGGCGGCCGATGGCTTCATTCTCACCGGCGATGCGGCCGGCGCCGAGAATCTGCTCGAAACGAGCGTGCCGGGCGTCTTCGCCGCGGGCGACGTGCGTTGTGGCTCGACGAAACGGTGCGCGGCCGCTGTCGGCGAGGGATCGATGGCCGTGCAATTCGTCCACAAGCACCTGGCAGCGGCAGCGGTGGGAGTCGGATGAGCGAGCAGTGCTCCCACCTTGACCAGGTTGCCGTGACCGAACTACTGGTCGCCGTCGACGGCTGCGAGGAGTGCCTGCGTGACGGCGGCAAGTGGCTGCATCTGCGGATCTGCCTCAGCTGCGGCCACGTCGGCTGCTGCGACGACTCCCCCAACCGCCACGCGACCGCCCATCACCACGAGACCTCGCACCCGATCATCCACTCGCTCGAGCCAGGCGAGGAATGGTGCTGGTGCTACCTCGACGAGGTGGCGTTCGTCCTCCCCGAGTTGCGAGGCACAACACGCATCCCGCCCTCGCCACTTCTCAACTGACTACCGGAGGTGCCCATGAACGACAAGCAGATCCACGGAACGATCGAGCAACTCGTCGGCGAAGAGCACGAGCTCTGGCAACGCGAGTCGGCCGGAGCGGCAACCGACGCCGACCGAAAGCGCCTGCAGGAAGTAAAGGTCTCGCTCGACCAGTGCTGGGACCTGCTCCGCCAACGGCGCGCCCTAATCGAGTCGGGCCGCGACTCCAACGCCGCAACGGTGCGAGACCCAGAGGTCGTCGAGCACTACCAGCAATAGACGGCCACGCCAGCGGTCGAACACCTGTCTGACCTCGAGCCATTTGAGGGGTTGAGTTCGAACTCGGGGAGGCAGATGATTCGAGGATCGCTTCGATCTGGCAGACGATTCGCTGCGCCTTTGATCCGGTGCAGGAGACGGGTCCTCGTCCTGACCCGATCAGCGACCCCGTCGGTGCGCGATACGTGCGCTCCTTCCTCGTGTTACGTGTTCTGGTCGGAGTGCTCGGACTTGTCCTGGCACCGCTGGTTGTCCTGGTCGAGCACTTCGGCTATGGCGGCACGTTGTTTCCGCGGGACTCGGTCAGCATCTACTACTACACGGGCATGCACGACGTGTTCGTCGCGTCGCTTGCTGCGATGGGCATCTTCTTCGTTGCCTACAAGATCGCCGAGTGCGATCTTGACGCGACGGCGAGCACGCTCGCGGGAGCCGGCGCGATCGTGATCTCACAGTTCCCGACCGGACCGCCGAAGAGCGGCATCCCAGCCGGCTATCCGACGCCGCTGCAAGACGCGGTCGGGGTGAACGCAGCGCAGTACATTCACTTCGGCGCTTCCGCGGTCTTCTTGGGCGGGCTCACCGTCATCAGCTTCTTCTTCGCCCGGCGTGAGGGCCGGCGGCCGGAACGCGAGGGACAGCGGTTTTCGAACCATGTCTGGAAGCGCGTGCACTACTCGTGTTCCGGGGCGATGGTGCTCGCGCTGGTCTGGATTCTCTTCACCTCATTCGTCTGGCATGGCGGCCCCTATTACACGCTCTTGATCGGCGAGGCGCTCGCGGCCACCGCATTCGGCATTTCATGGCTCGGCAAAGGCTTCGAGCCCGACATGCTGTTCGGGAGGCCAAAGCCCCAGATCGAACCAGCAGGGTAAGCGGGCATCGGCGAATAGCCACGCCTCCAACTCCCGTCGCCCCCGTCGCGTAACGCTGGCCGACCGAGGCTTAGTTCCGGTACGCACGCGTCGCTCATGAGACGATACGGTGAGTCGATGGCGGCAGCGGGTCTCACGTCGGAGCGATGAGCTGGCCCGCGCTTCCGTTTGACGCTTGGAGCGCGACGCTTGACACGCTGCACGCGCACGCGCAGGTACTGGGCAAGCTCGCGGCGGCACTGGCTCCAGCGGAGCCACAGCTTCAGCACGCGGCGCTGCGCCTGAGCGCGCGTGGCTGGGAGACTTTGCCGCTGCCGGCTCCCGATGGTTCGGGCGCGCTCGTGGTCGCACTCGATCTGCGCACCCACGAGGCCGTTGTCGAGCACAGTGACGGACGGGTCAGCCGCATCACGCTTGCGCCGGATCGGCCTGTTGGTGAGGTCACTCGCGAAGTGCTCGCTGCGGTCGGAGCTGCCGTTGGCCCGGTCGAGATCAACTTCACCCCGCAGGAGACGCCGTGGACGACGCCGCTCGACGAGGACGCCGAGCATGCGAGCTACGACCCCGCGCAGGTGGCGGATTACTTCGCCGCGGCTACCCAGGCCGCGCTCGTGCTCGGGGCCTTGCGGGCCCCGTATCGTGGCCGCTCGACACCGGTCAATGCCTGGTGGGGGTCGTTCGACCTCGCCGTCAGCCTCTATTCCGGCGAACCGGCCGACCCGCCGTCGCAGGACTTCATCGTGCGGAATTCGGGGGATGCGCAGCAGATCGAGGTCGGCTGGTGGCCCGGCGACCACCGCTACCCCCGTGCCGCGTTCTACGCCTACGCATACCCGCCGCAGGAAGGATTCGCCGCGGGGACGCTCTCACCCGCGAGCGCGCACTGGGACGAGACGCTCGGCGAATTCATCCTCGACTGGGACGACGTCCGGGCCGAGGTGGACCCATACAGGGCCGCGCTGAGTTTCGGCCGCTCGGCCGTCGCGCACGGTTGCCGCGTCTGTGGCTGGAACGCTAGACTCGCGGCCAGCATGGAGGGCGACCCGCCGCCGATCACATAACCGCCGTACGGGTCGCTCGAGCGGAGAACACGAGCGATGAAACAAGCACGAGCCGGGTAGGGGGTCGAGCTGCTCAGTCCGAGCTGTCGCGACGTACCTCGTCTTGGGCCTCGCGGGCGAAGCGCATCGCGTCGTCTTCGCTCATCTCTGCGTGGGAATGGATCTCGGCGAGCAGGATCTGGCCCTTGAGGCCGTCGAGGCGTTTCTTTACCGGAGCCTGGGCGCTTTCGGGCATTAGTTCGATACCGCGTTCGAGTTCTTCGGCGGAGACGAGTTGTGCCTCCAGCGCCGTTTTGACGAACGCAATGTCATGCGTGCGTTCGGCGGCGAGCTTGGCAAGCATCAAGTCGGGCAGAGATAAGCACCAGGCGACGGTCTCGCCGTGGCCGCGACGGATCGCGGGCACGGTCAGCTTCTCGAGGCGTCCAGCCCAGCCGGCCGGTGCGGTGATCGTTTCCGGGCCGACGCCGTGGGCGTAGTAGCCGTAGGTCTGGTGGAAGCGTGAGCCCTCGCCGATCGCGCCGTCAATCTCGATCGCCCGTTCAGGATCTGAGCGCGGATAGACGTCAACCTCCATCGAGCGGAGCAGCTCGGCCGGTGGTGCTTGGGTGACGCCGAGGACTGCCTGGCTCCCAACGACCACGAGTTCGTCGTCGACGATGTTCGCGGCAGCTTGGAGGACGTGGATGAAGTCCTCGCGTCTCACCGTCGTGCCTCAACCGTCTCGATGATTCGGCGCCTCTCCTGCTCGGTGACTACGCCGACAAAGGGCGAGGTCTGGCGCAGTTCGCGCGCGTGCTGGGAATCGCTTCGGAGGGTTCGTTGGATCTCGGGCAGGGGCCGCCCGAGGAGCTGCTGCCACTCGCTCGCCCAGCGTGAGTCGAGCTTCCCTTCGCTCTCCCAACGGTCCACAGTCCTCAACGCCTCGACAACCAAAGCCGGCGTCAGTCGGTCGGCGACGAGTCGGTGGTACGCCAGGCTCTGCAACTCGGCCTGCCGATGCGTTCGCGGCCGACGCGACGGGAGGAGAGCATCTACGTCGAGTTGGCTGGCCCGCTCACGCCGGGCGCGGACGACGGCGCCGAGAACGCGCTCGCGGCCCGCCTGCCGCATTTCCTCGGTCTCGAGCAGCAGGTCGATCAGCTCGGAGATCGGGATCTCGCGCCGTCCGCCGCGGGTTAGCACGGTCGGGATGTCACCGGAGTCGAGCCAGCGCTTCACGGACGGGTGGCTGACGCCGAGCAGTCGCGCGGCCTCCGCGGGGCGAACGGTCCCTCCAAGCATCGACTCAAGTTGCTCTCGGACAAGACGGATGTCGTTGAGCGCGTCGCCGCGCGACGACCGCTCGGCTCGCGTAAGCCGCAGCACGCTTTCGATCGCCTCCCATCTGTTCACGAGGCTACTATAGCAAAAGATACCGAATCTGGCGATAAATAGAAGATTAGTAAACTAACGAAAATATACGAATTACGTATTTTACCCATCTGCGGTCCGGCAAGGGGCCGCGGCGTCGGCTATCCCCGCGTGACGTGGCCCGAGTAGCCTCGAGGCGTGTGGATGGTCGAGGATGAGCCGCCGGTTGACCCGGATGCCCGCGAGTTGGCGGTGACGCTTGCGGCGGGCGGGCCGCGCTGGGTTTCGCCAGACGGGGAGTTCGCGATCTGGTCGGCTTCGCTCGAGAACGGGCGGACGGTCACGCTGCGTGGCGGTCTCGGCCACGTTGCCGCCGGAGAGAGCCTCGTCGTTGCCGGCGCGGTCGAGCGGCACGAGCGCTACGGCTGGCAGTTCTCCGTTGCGTCGTTCCGCTCGGCCTTGCCGCAGACGGCGGAGGGTGTCGCGTTGTGGCTGCGGCGTCGCGTTCCCGGCATTGGCCCGACCTTTGCGCGTGCGATCGTCGAGCACTTCGGCGCGGAGCACGTCTTCGCCGAACTCGATCGTGATCCGGAGCGGCTGCGGGAGGTGCGGACGAAGGCGGGTCGCGCGATCTCGCGTCGTGCGATGGAGCGGGCGGTCGAGGCGTGGCGTGAGGTCGCTGCCATCCGCGAGGTTGAGGCGTTCCTGTTCTCGCACGAGATCGGGGCGGGTCTCGCCGCGCGGCTCGTCCGTACGTACGGGACGGACGTGATCGCGGTGCTCGAGGACGATCCGTACCGCCTGACCGAGGTGCCGCGGGTCGGTTTTCGCGTGGCCGACCGCGTTGCGCGCTCGCTTGGCATCGAGCCCGACGCGCCGCAGCGGCTCCGCGCAGGCCTCGTCTTCGTGCTCGCCGAGGCGGCCGGCAACGGCAACGTCTTCTTGCCGTTCCCGGAGCTGTGGCAGGCGGCGGCGCGGCTGCTCGAGGTGCACGACGCAGAGCCCCTCGAGGCGGCGGTCGCCGGGCTGACACGCGAGGAGGAGGTCGTCATCGAGCGCGAGCGCGTCTACCTCCCCGAGCCGTGGCAGGCAGAGACACGCCTCGCTGCTGCGCTCTCCGAGCGCGCGGCGGCACCGGACGACGAACTGTTCGACCCCCCGCGCCGGTCCGAGGGGATCGAGGTGTCGGACGAGCAGTGGGAGATTGTCGAGCTCGTCCGCAGGCGTCCGCTCGTTCTTCTCACCGGGCTTCCGGGCGCCGGCAAGACGCACACGCAGCGTGTCGTCGTCGAGCTGGCCCGCCGCGCAGGCGTCCGTGTCCTCCTCTGCGCGCCGACGGGTAAGGCGGCGCGCCGGATGCGCGACCTGACCGGCCACGACGCGGTGACGATCCATCGCGCGCTCGGCTACTCGCCCAAAGAGGACAGGTTCCTACGCGACGAAGACGATCCGCTCTCGAACGACTTCGAGCTCGTGATCGTCGACGAGGCGTCGATGCTGTCGCTCGAGCTCGCCGACGCGCTGTTCCGCGCCGCCGGCGACTGCCACATCCTGCTCGTCGGCGACACCGACCAGCTGCCACCAATCGGCCCGGGCCGCGTGCTCGCCGACCTCGTCGAGAGCGACGTGGCGCCGCGCGTTCACCTGACCGCGATCTACCGCCAGGCTGCACGCTCCCTCATCATCCGCAGCGCCCGCCGCATCAACGACGGCCAACCGCCCTTCCTCTCACTCGACGAAGCGCACGCCCACCTCGGAGGGCAGGAGCTCGACGAGGACTTCGTCTGGATCTCGCGCAGCGGCCCCGAGACCCTGCGGGAGGCGGTGCTCGAACTCGTCTGCGAGGCGCTGCCGCGGCGCGGCTTCGACCCGCGCACCGAGGTGATGACGCTCGTCCCGATGCGGCGCGGAATCGTGGCGCTGACAGCCCTGAATGCCGAGCTCGAGCAGCGCCTCAACCCACACGGAACGCCCGTCGTTCGCGAACTCCGTGTCGGTTCGCGCATCGTCCAGACCCACAACGACTACACACCCGAGCGCGAGGTGATGAACGGCGAAGTTGCGTTCGTCCTCGCGTGGGACGAGGAAGAAGGGGAGGCGCTGCTCTCCCTCGACGACGGCGAGCGAGAGGTCGCCGTCCCCGCGTCGGCGCTTGAGACCTACGAGCTCGCGTGGGCGCTCACCATCCATCGCGCGCAGGGCTCCCAGTTCCCGGCCGTCGTCGCGCCGTGGTCCTCGCAGTACCACGTGATGCTGTCGCGGCCGCTCCTGTACACCGCGGTGACCCGTGCGCAGCGACTCTGCGTACTCGCCGGCGAGCGACGGGCGCTGCTGACCGCGGTTGCGCGAGGACAAGGACGAACGCGCCACTCCTCGCTCGCAGAACGACTGCGGTAGCCGCGGGGGCGAAGGGCCGTGAGCGAGCTAGCCTACGGTTGTGGGTGACGAGCTCCGTGTGGGGATGCTCGCGCCGATTTCCTGGCGGGTGCCACCGCGCAACTACGGGCCGTGGGAACAGTTCGCGTCGCTCTTGACCGAGGGGCTGGTCGAGCGGGGAGTCGACGTGACGCTGTTTGCGACGGCCGACTCGATCACGCGCGCGCGCTTGGTCGGCACAGCTCCGACCGGGTACTCCGAGGATCCGGCGTTGGACGCGAAGGTGTGGGAGTCGCTGCACATCGCTGCCCTTGTCGAGCGAGCCGATGAGTTCGACGTCATCCACAACAGCTTCGACTTCCTACCGCTGACGTACAGCGGCCTCGTCGAGACGCCGGTGGTGACGACGATCCACGGCTTCTCGTCGGAACGGATCCTGCCGGTCTTCGAGAAGTACAACGCGCGCGGGCATTACGTGGCGATCAGCGACGCCGACCGGCACGACAGCCTCGACTACGCCGCGACGATCCACCACGGCATCGATATGAGCGTGTTCGAGCTCGAGCAGGAGCCGGGCGACTATCTCCTGTTCTTCGGGCGGATCCACCCGGACAAGGGAACGGTGGAAGCGCTGGACATCGCCGAGCGCACAGGAATGCCGTTGACCATCGCCGGGATCGTCCAGGACACTGACTACTTTGAGCAGCTCGTCGAGCCGCGAATCGACGGCGAGCGGGTGCGCTACGTCGGGCCCATTGGCCCTGATCAGCGCGGAGATCTGCTCGGCGGGGCGCGCGCGCTCTTGCACCTCGTCAACTTCGACGAGCCGTTCGGCTTCAGCGTTGTCGAGGCGATGGCCTGCGGCACCCCGGTGATCGCGTCTGCGCGCGGATCGATGCCCGAGCTCGTGCGCGATGGAGAGAACGGCTTTCTCGTCCGAAACCTGGACGAAGCCGTTACAGCGGTGCGCAAGGTGGACGGCCTCGATCGTGCCGGGGTTCGTGCGTCCGTCGAGCGGCGGTTCGACGTGAACCGCATGGTCGACGACTATCTCGCGCTCTACCGACGGATCGTCAACTGAGCCCGGACCGGTTCCGCATCGGCGTCAACTACTGGCCCGCGCGCACGGCGATGGGCTGGTGGTCGCAGTTCGATCGGGCGGAGGTCGCAGCCGACTTCGCGCGGATCGCCGACAGCGGACTCGACTCTGTTCGGGTGTTCTTGACGTGGGAGGACTTCCAGCCGGCCCCGGACGAGGTCGACCGGGCGATGGTCGAGCGGCTGGTCACGGTTGCTGCTCTCGCCGGCGAGCTGGGTCTTTCGCTCGTTCCGACACTGTTCACGGGCCACATGAGCGGAGTGAACTGGATCCCGGCGTGGGCGCTCGGCGGCTCGGACGGCGACGATCGCTTCCGAGTCGTCTCGGGCGGCACGGTGGTCGAGTCGGGGCTCCGCAACTGGTATGCAGATCCGGTCGTCGCGGACGCCCAGGCTCTCCTGGCCTCCGAAGTCGCAGCCACGCTTGCCGGCCACGACGCGCTCTGGGCGTGGGATCTCGGCAACGAGAATTCGAACTGCGTGCTTCCGCCCAGCCGAGACGCGGCCCGCGCCTGGCTCGCGCGCATCGCTTCCGCGATCCGTGACGCCGACGACACGGCACTCGTCACCGTCGGCTTGCACATGGAGGATCTCGAAGAGGATCGGCTGCTCGGGCCACACGAAGCCTCCGGCATCTGCAATTTCCTCTCGATGCACGGCTACCCGATCTATGCCCGCTGGGCAGACGGGCCGACCGACGATCAGCTTCTCGGGTTCCTCGCGCGCATGACCCGATGGCTCGGCGACGAGCGAAAGATCCTGTTCAGCGAGTTCGGGCTGCCGACCTATCGTCAGGGCGAGCCGCACAGCTCGGCGTTGCTGATCGAAGAAACCGCCGCTGCCGCGTACACGGCGATGGCGCTCGCCGGCTTGCGCCGCGCCGGCTGTCTCGGCGCGATGCTGTGGTGCTATTCCGATTACGCCCCGGAGCTGTGGGAGAGGCCGCCCCTCGATCTCGCAGTCCACGAGCGCTCGTTCGGACTGTGGCGGGCCGACGGCTCACCGAAGCCGGCGGTCGCCGCCATCGCAGCGTTCATGAGGGCCGACCGGTGCGACACCACCACCGATGACGACTCGTGGATCGATATTGACCGCGACGAGTTCTATCTCGACCCGAGCGCGCAGCTGCCGCGCCTCTACGGCCGCTACCGCGGTACTTAGGTGGCTTGGCGATTACGTCCCGACGGTCTCGCATCAGCGTGCCGATACACGATCTGCGCCTGCCCGTCGATTCGCGGCCACGATCGAGGCCGACCTCAACCGGGCAGGAATCGCGACGGCGTCCATCCCAGGAGGCGAAGGCGACCGGTACTGGAACACCTTCGTGCAAACAGTGGAGCACGCTCTGCTGCTTCTCAACCCGGACGCGCCTCCCTTAAGCGACCACCTCCTAGCTCAGTAGGTGGTCGTTGGCCCGCTTCATCCATGGGTGGTCGCGGACCTGGGGCCTCATTCGACAGTGGTCAAGGTCGGTAGCTCGCTCATCGAAGATCCACTTGAAGGTGTTTCGTGCACTCGTGGAACGTCGGTTTGTGGTCGATCGTCGACATGCTCGGGCCCTTCTAGCAAGTTGAGTTTCCGGTACTAGCGGAGTAGGGTCGCGCAGGTATCGGAGGGAGAATCGTGCGGACATCCGCAGCTAAGTTGTTGGGAGTTCTCATCGTCGTGCTTCTCGGAGGTGCGGCAGTGGCGGCACCTGCTGTGTTCGCGCGGGCCAATTCGTCTGCCCATCTCGTTGGGACCGTGAGCTGCACCTCGCATATGGTCGAAGGGGTCTGGGTCGAGGTTGGAAGCAGTAGTGGCGCGAGCGGCTGGGCGACGATGGGTAATACGGCCAACACGGTTCGCGGGACGACGTACCACTTCACGGTGAACGCTCCTCTACCAACGAACATCCGCCTCCACGTCGGATGTGGAGGCACACCATCGAACTGGTGGAGCGACAACAGAACGCCCAGTACCTCCCCGCACCCGATCTACGGTTCGTCGTCTCTCTCAACGGCTTGCAAGGAAGGAAGTTCGAAGCCCGCTCCGGGCGACAACACCCGCTGCGCATGGAGGTATGCCTACGCCTACCCGTGGGCGGACGCCACGTGTCCGGTTGGCTCTCCGTCGAGCAATCAGCACTGCGCTGTGACTGGAAACGGTGACTACAACTGGGGATACAAGACCACGTGTCCGTCGAACGACCCCAAATGCATGGTGCTGCACGTGAGAGTCAGCGGAGCGACTTGGGGCTTGAGCGACCCTTATGGCTACTACCTCCGCAACTGCACCTCGTACGTCGCATGGCGGCTCCGCGTAGCCGGCGTCTCTCCCTCGCTCTTTGAGGGTCTCGGCAATGCTGGGAGCTGGGCTACCAATGCTGCAGGGCGTTCCGGGGTCGTCGTCAACCACACGCCGTCCTCCGGAGCCGTGGGGGTTTGGACAGGCATCGGCCACGTGGCATTCGTCGAGTACACGAGCAATGGGCGCGTCATCTATTCGGACTACAACGGCGCCGGCACGGGAACGTGGAATCCGTGGTTCCTCGACCACACTTCCTTCGGCACCCCGAACTGGTACATCCACTTCCCCGGCGCTTGGTAACGACCTCGGCACATTCAGGCAGTTAGCCCAACCGGGGTGACCGCCGAAGTGGCCCGGGCATGCCCCGACCAGTCTGCGGCGTTACGCGCCCAGACCGCGGTCTTCATCGTGTAGGCGGCGCCTGCGTCCGTAGGAGAGAACGCCAGGCGACCCCGTGCCCGACCGCCACGCCGCGGCTGAACGCTTCTGTTGCAGCGGAGCCATCCCAGACGGCAGCGCCTGGACGGGCCGAGCAGATCGCACAACTCGTCGCGCTCAACGAATCCGGGGCTCTCTCGGAAGAGGAGTTCGCTGCGTCGAAGGCGCGGCTAATCGGCGAATCAGTTTTAGTTGCCGAACCGTCCCATTCCACGGCGGAGCTGCGGCCCGCAGCCGTATTTGGTCGCCGGTTGAGTCTCGATGTTCGGATGTGCTAACGGAGCGCGGTGCACGACAACGACCTAACGCCGAACCCGTTGGGACTAGGCTCCCCGGGCCGACTCTCCCCTGGACGGGCCCTGGCAGGTATGAGAGGGTTTGGGAGCCGGTGTTGCGTTCCAAGAAATCTGGATTCATGAACGGGCTCCTGATTGCGACGGTTCTCGCAGTCTTCACCGTCGGGGTGCTCGCGGTGCCAACCGACTCTTCTTCGGCGGTTTCACGAGGAGGGGTCACTCCGCAAATGCGGCGTGCGTACGCGACAGCGTACGACCGAGCTCTGAGTCGAGCCGAGCGCCAAGCTCTCGCATCCCCGCGATATGCCACCACGCTTCCCCTGAGTCGGCGCGTTCGGCGGACGGCAGCGGCGAGCTCGGCCGCGCCTCGTCGAGGCTTGGTGTCCCACCGTCCGCTGCGGGCGACGTCCGATCCGACGTTTCCGGTGATGAATACCAGTCAACAGCTGCCGGACGGCGTCTACTGGCGATCCGCCCCAGACTGGAACACGCCTGTCCGGGATTCCGGCGTTGGGTTCTTCACCGGGACATACGTGACGGTGCACTGCTACCAGCTCGGTCTAGCCAACGTTCCCTACAGCACCAACCATATGTGGGTGCAGGCCTCGTGGGCCTCCGGGCCTGGATCCGGCAGCGGATGGATGAGCGAGCATTTCGTCAACGATGGCGCACCCAACGATCAGGCTGCACCCGGAGTACCTCCATGTGGGAGCGGCGGCAGCGGAGTCTCGGAGACGACGGGAGGCGTAGCCCACACGTGGACGAATTACACGAACGCGGGCGGAACGCAGGGACCGAGCCTCGCTTCCAATCAGACGGTCACGATCACCTGCCGTCTCACCGGCTTCACGGTATCCGACGGCAATTCGTGGTGGTACCAAATCGCTTCGTCCCCGTGGAACAACGCGTACTACGCAACGGCGGACGCGTTCTATAACAACGGACAAACGAGCGGAAGCCTCATCGGCACGCCCTTCGTAGATACGAACGTTCCGATCTGTGGTGGCGGAGGCGGTGGCGGTGGCGGTGGCGGCGTCAACGAGATCGCTGGAGGGCTGGCGCACACCTGGACGAACTACTCGAACGCCGGCGGGACACAAGGCCCCAGCATCGCCGCGTATAGTCAGATCTCGATCACGTGCAAGCTGTCCGGCTTTCAAGTATCGGACGGAAACACGTGGTGGTACCAGATCGGTTCCTCGCCCTGGAACAACAACTACTACGTTACGGCCGACGCTTTCTATAACAACGGCGCGAGTTCGGGGAGCCTGATCGGAACGCCCTTCGTTGATCCTGCCGTTCCTGATTGCGGACACACGTCGAGTGGCTTCTTCGAGACTACTGGCGGCGTTACTGGAACGCACACCAACTACACGAACGCCGGTGGTGAAACCGGACAGAGCATCGCGTCGAATGCAACGGTTCAGATCAACTGCCGGATCACCGGGTGGGATGCCCCAGACGGCAACACGTGGTGGTACCAGATCGCTTCGTCGCCCTGGAGCGACGTCTACTACGCCTCTGCCGACGCCTTCTACAACAACGGCCAGACGAGCGGCAGTCTCGCGGGCACACCGTATGTCGACTCGGCTGTGCCTGTCTGTTCGAACAACCAGGCAGCCCCCACGTATGCGACCGGGGTGGGAGGCTCGAGCTCGAGCACATTCCATGCCGCGGCCAATACGACGACGTGCATCCGTGTCGACCCGGTCAACTGCGCAAGCGGTGACTACACCGAAACGGCAACGGACATCTCGATCTCGGGCCGCGGGCCGGGCTTGCAGGTCGTTCGGACGTACAACGACCTCAACGGATCAACAGCCGGACTGTTCGGTTACGGCTGGTCATCAACGCTTGACCAGCATCTGACCTTTAACGCCAGAGATGGATCGATCAACGTCACACTTGCCGACGGGTCGCAAACCCTCGCGACGCCTAACGGATCAGGCGGGTACACCCTCCCAAGCCAGGCCGACAGCACCCTGCAACCGAACGGCGACGGAACCTACACGCTCACCGAGCGATCAACTCGGTTCCTGACGTTCTCAGCGACGGGCCAACTCCTCGCGCTCAAGGACATCAACGGTTACCAGACCACCCTCACCTACAACTCATCGCACCAGCTCGCCTCCGTAACTGATTCGAGCGGACGAACACTTACCGTGACGATCGGCAACAACGGCTTCGTCAGTTCAATCAGCGACCCGCTGAACCGAACGACGACCTATGCGTACTCCTCGGCCGGGGATCTCACATCGGTGACCGATCCGCTCGGCCGCTTCACGGCCTACACCTACGACGAGAACCACTGGATGCTGACGATGACGAACCCCCGCGGAGGCGTCGTCACGAACACATACGACAGCCAAGGCCGCGTTACGCAGCAGACCGATCCGGTGGGGAAGACGGCGACGTTTGCGTACAGCGGCGACAACTTCTCGTCCCTTGGAGGCACAACTACGGTCACCGAACCTCGCGGCAACGTGGAGCTCGAGCAATACGTCGACGGGTTCATGACCGAAGATATTCGAGGCTACAACTCGGCATCGCCGCAGCAGTGGAGTTACGGCTTCGACCCAAGCGACCTGGGGAGTCGTAGCGGCCCTCGACCCGCGCGGGAATCTCACGACTAGTGCGTATAACAACCATTCGGAAGTCGCGCAAACGACGGACACGCTCGGGCACACCACGACGTACACGTACAACAGCCTCGAGGAACCGCTGACGACCACAACTCCGCTCGGCGAGGTGACGACGCAAACCTACGACGCGAACGGCAACCTCCTGACTTCCACCGGGCCTGTCGGCAACACGACGACCTACCACTACGACGATCCGAACCACCCCGGAGACGTGACGAGCATCACTGACCCGGACGGCCACGTCACCACATTCACGTATGACAGCTTCGGCAACAAGGCCTCAAGCACAATTTCGCCGCTCGCAGGCGTCGCCGACACGACCCGCTCCGTCTACGACGCCGACAACGAACTGGTCTGCCAGGTATCGGCCATCGAAACTACCGCCGGTGTCAACTGCCCGGCCGCGGGCGGGAACCGCGTCGCAAAGACAACGACAACCACCTTCGACCCCGATGGCGAAGTGCTCACGGTCACCGACCCGAACGGCCACACAACAACGTACGGCTACGACTCGAACGGGAATCGCACAGCCATAACCGATCCAGCTGGCCATACGACGACGTATACGTACGACCTGCTCAACCGCCTCACTGGTACCACCAGTCCAGACGGGGCGACGAGCACCACTGCCTACGACGCCGCCGGGAACGTCGCCTCAACCACCGACGGCAACGGGCACACAACTACGAACGCGTATAACGCGCTCAACCAACTCGCTTTGACCACGAACCCGCTCGGTCAGACGACTAGCTACACGTACGACCAGGCGGGGAATCGCGCCACCGTCACTGACGCGCAGGGTCGGGTGACGACCTATACATACGACGCCGCCAATCGCCTTACGGGCATCGCGTACTCCGACGGGACAACGCACGACGTGACCTACGCGTACGACGGCGACGGTCGACGCGCGGCGATGACCGACGGGACAGGTACGACGACCTACTCCTACGACGCCGCCGGACGACTCACGTCCTCTACCAACGGAGCCGGAGCAACCGTCAGCCGCACGTACGACCCCGCCGGCAACGTTGTCACGCTCACCTATCCCAACGGCAAAACGGTCACCAACACTTTTGACGGCACAGGCGACCTGGCATCAATCACCGACTGGCTGGGCGCGAAGACAACGTTCGGGTACGACCCGAACCAGAACCTGACCCGGGAAACGTTCGGAACCAGTCCGAGCGTCATCGACACGTTCAGCTACGACCCCGCTAACAATCTGACGAGCATCACCGACACCTCTGGGCGGTCGACGCTCTACGCAATCAGTTACGCCCGCACGAGCGCAAACCTCATCGCTTCGGCAACAGCCCCAGGCCGCCAAACCGCGTACGGCTACGACGCCGCGAACCAGGTCACAGCCGGACAGGACGGAACGTTCTCATACGACCCGGCAGGCAACCTGACGCAGCTCGGATCAACAACGCTCACGTACAACGCCGGCAACGAACTCACGTCGACGGCTGCCACCGCCGGAACGACAACCTTCACCTACGACAGCGAAGGCAATCGGGCCTCAGCGGCCGCCCCAAGCCAGACGGCCATCTACACCTACGACCAAGGCGGCCGCCTCACCGCATACAGCACTCCTGTCACTACCGCGACCTACACCTACAACGGCGACGGACTGAGAGCTTCCAAGACCGTGAATGGAGTGGTCACGTCGTTCGTCTGGGACACTGCGCCATCTCTCCCGCAGCTTCTCGCGGCGCAGAGCACGAGCTACATCTACGGCCCTGGCGGACTGCCCATCGAGAGCATCGACAGCTCGGGAGCGCAGTCGTTCTACGACCACGACGCACTCGGCAGCACGATCATGCTGACGGATATCCACGGGGCGAAGCGCGCCACATTCACCTACACGTCCTACGGCCAGCTCGCGAGCGGACCAACGGGCAAAGACGCGCTGCTCTACGCTGGCCAGTACTTCGACGCCGAATCCGGTCTCTACTACCTGCGAGCACGCTACTACGAGCCGACGACAGGTCAGTTCATAAGCGTCGATCCGCTGGTGACATCGACCCATGCGCCGTATTCGTACGCGAGCAACGACCCCCTGAACAACGTTGATCCGCGTGGGACGAGTGTTTGGTCATGGGTCGTGGCCCACCAAGGTTCCATCTTGCAAGTGGCTTCGTGGGCACTCTGTGCCGCGCCGGGAGTCGGCTGGGTTGCATGTGGCGTTGCCTTTGGAATCAGCACGTTGGATGGCCTAGTCCAATACGCATGGGATGCGTACCACGGGAATTGGGGCAGTGCCGCTCTAGACAACATCCCGTTCGCTGACTTCGCTCCAGACATCGCGAAATTCATAAAGAACCACGCGCACGTGTCCAGCATGCCGGGGGCATCGGGCGGGTTGTGCGGCTCGATACTCCCTGCCTCGCAACCCAATTTGCAGGGAAGCTCAACCTCAGTGCAGGGCTCGAACTTCCAACTCCAGTAAGTCCAGATTGCCAACGCCATTCATCACAAGGAGCCGTGTTATCTGCGCGATGACCGTGCTTGTCTTGGCGTCCGTTACGACGATCCCGAGCGCAACGGCGGGGTCACGGCTTTCTCACATGCGCCCCGAGAGAGGCTGGACCGCGATACCGCTCGGTGCGCGCGCTGCGGTGTCAGGTGCGATCGGGCGTGCGGACCCTGCCTATCGCGTACATCTGACTGCAGGAGCCAAACCAGTCGCCAACAATCGCGCGCAGCGTTTCTCCCTTTGGTTTGGGCGGTCCGGGGTTGAGGTCGGTTCGGGCCACGGCACACTCGGACTCCGTCTCGACGCGCTTGCGGTGACGCCGCGTCAGGGTGCCAGGAACGAGATCGAGTTTCATTGGCCGACCATGACGGAGTGGTTCAAGAACGGGCCTTATGGGCTCGAGCAGGGCTTCACGCTGTCACGACCCCATCCACTGGTCATCAAACTGTCGGGCTCGCTGTCCAAGAACGCTCGACTCTATCGAAACGAGGTTGATTTCGGGACACTCGCCTACCGAGACCTGCTCGTCACCGACGCAAGCGGCCGGCGGCTCCTCGCGCACTTTGCCCTGTCCCGCGACCAGCTACGGATTGTCATCAACCAGAAGAACGCCCAGTACCCCATAACCGTTGATCCCATGCTGCAGCAGATTGCAAAGCTGACCGCGTCGGATGGTGGGGCTGGCGATCAGCTTGGTTATGGGGTGGCGGTGAGTGGTGACACTGTCGCGGTCGGTTCTCCGTTTGCGTCGGTCGGGGGAAGCGCAGGTCAGGGCGCGGTCTACGTGTTCGTGAAGCC
>Ga0070731_10000172_pt1 | contig 112876 bp, 115 predicted proteins | sample Coa_R1_2_FD_66448 | JGI IMG/M metagenome (GOLD analysis project Ga0070731, IMG submission 66448) | Surface soil microbial communities from Centralia Pennsylvania, which are recovering from an underground coalmine fire - Coalmine... | ecosystem: Environmental > Terrestrial > Soil >... | reverse complement strand
AACCACCGGCTATTATGTGCCGAAGGCTGCCCAGAACGACGTTCGCCGAGGCGTGGAGGCCTGGAATCAACTCCAAACGCAGTTGCGGCAGCTCTCCGCACTCAACAAAGAGCGCGCCCTTGAAGCCGTTCGCATCAAAAAATAGACCACTTTTGCAACAGGCTTTAGACTAGGCAAGCTGGCGTCGTCGGTGTCGTTGCCGCCTGAAGCATGACACGTTCTAATCCAGCCCGCGCTTGTATTCCGCGATGGCGGCGCCGATCTCGTCCGCTAGCTTTTGCCGATACCACGCGCTCCGCGCCAGATTCGCTTCCCCGGGGTTGGTGAGAAAGCCGCACTCCGCCAGCACGGCGACGGTGTTTGCCCTGCGCAGGACGTAGTAGAACGCTTGTTTGACTCCCCGGTTCTCCGTGGGAACCGTCTCCATAAGGTGGCTCTGCACGTGCTCGGCCAGCGGCATCGACTCGGGCGAACAGAAGTAGGTCTCGAATCCGTGCGCCTCGCGCCTCGCCCCGGCATTGAAATGGATGCTCACGAAGATGGCGCTCGGCTGGGAGTTGGAGATCGCGACCCTCTCCGGCAGCGGGATAAAGGTGTCGTTGTAGCGCGTCATGACCGTGCGGATGCCGTAGCCGCCCAACCGGTTTCGCAGCCGGAGCGCGACATCCAACGCGACGCCTTTTTCCGGGATGAGGTTGCTCGGGATGCCGCCGAAATCCTGCCCGCCGTGGCCCGCGTCGATGACGACCGTCGTGAAGGGTCGCGGCGTGATGCGCGTCTCCACTCGGTAGCTGGAGCCGGACGTTATGCGGAAACTGCTGGAGTGGCGCACCCGCCGGCCATGCCGTCCATGATGGGACGAGGAATGATGGTGCTTCTTCGTCTTCGCCTCCGCGCTGAAGAGCGTCGAGACAAAGACGAGCGTCGATAACAACGCGATTTTTGACCGAAACACGGGCAATGTAATAAGGGCTTTGTCCCGCGAACGCAACATCCATGAACCAGCGCCTCATCATCCACCTCGACATGGATTGTTTCTACGCCGCCATCGAGGTGCGGGACGCCCCGGAACTGGCGGGAAAGCCGGTTGCGGTCGGCGGCGCGAGCGACCGGCGGGGCGTGCTGACGACGTGCAACTACGAGGCGCGCAAATACGGCGTCCGCTCCGCGATGCCCACCTATATGGCGTTGCGCAAATGCCCCGGCCTCATCGTCCTTCCCACGCGGTTCGACGTCTATCGCGCGGAGTCGGCGCGCATACGAAAGATTTTCCGCCGCTTCACCGACCTGGTCGAGCCGCTCTCGCTGGACGAGGCGTATCTCGACGTCTCCCGCCTGACCCACCCCGGCGCGGCGATCGCCGCGGAGATTCGCGGGCGCATCCTGGAACAGACGGGGCTGACCGCCTCCGCCGGCATCGGCCCGAACAAACTGGTGGCGAAGATCGCCAGCGACTGGAACAAGCCGGACGGCCAGTACGAAGTGACGCCCCAAACCGTGGCCGCTTTTCTGCGCGATCTTCCCGTCCGCAAACTTTGGGGAGTCGGTGACATTTCCGCCGGGAAGCTGGAGCGGCTCGGCGCCAGGACTTGCGGCGCGCTCCAGGCGTTCTCCCGCATCGAACTGCACGGCATTTTCGGCAAGTTCGGCCTGGAGCTTTACGATCTTTGCCGCGGGATCGACAACCGCCCCGTCGAGCCTTCCCGTCCGCGGAAATCGCTCGGCACGGAGGAGACATTCCCAACGAATCTCACCAGTCTCCAAGAGTGCGAGGCGCGGCTGGCCTCGCTGCACGCCGGTCTCCTGGCGGAACTGGCGGAGAAGGAAGCTTCGCGCGAAATTCACAAGCTCTTCGTGAAACTGAAGTTCGGCGATTTCTCGCGCACCACGGTCGAGCGGGTCGGCGACAGGCCGCTGCTGGAAGAGTACCGGCGGCTCCTCGCCGAAGGGTTCGCGCGAAGGGAGCAAAGCATCCGGCTGTTGGGCTTGGGCGTGCGTTTTGCCGAAGAGCCGGCCGCGCCCGAACAACTCGCGCTCGCTCTTGAACCTAGCCGCGCCGGATTTCCGGGAACTTGAACCGGATGTTGAAGCGGTAAACCTTCTTCACATTACAGCGCACCTCGCCTGTTTGCAGGTCGACCTGGCAGGGAATTTCCACGCGCGTCACGTCCACGGTGGCGTGGAACCCGCGTTCCGAGAAGATGTCAATGAGTATGGCCAGCGCGGTCGGGTCGTCGAAAAGCGGGTCTTCGGTATTGATGTTGGCCGTGCCGGAGATCGCGTGGCGCGTGACGATGGGCATCATCTTCTGCCCGATGAAGTCGATGACTTTGCCGAACACTTCCGAGTTCTCCACCTGGTAGGCGTCGAGCCTGCGCACGAGGTCCTGGCGGGCGTGCCGGACGAGTTCGCTGGCCACCGGCAGCCCGCGGAGGCGGTCGAAGGTGAGCGGGTCCAGTTCGAGCGAGCTCTGGTACTCGAGCTCGCGCACGATGTTCTGTTGAACGATGTGCAACGGCGCCTGGGCGTTGATGAAGTGGTAATGGAAAATCTGTTTCAACGAGACCAGCGCGTCGTACGTTTGCTCCTTGAAGACCCGGTAGCGGTTCCGCGCGAGCGGCTCGCTGGCGTCCGTCGGGCGTTCCTCCCAAAGGTCCCCGATGCCCGATTGCTTCACTTCCTCGTTGTGCGCGATGACCAGCCGCCCGCGCTTCAACTGCCGCGCGATGCTCTCGCTCTCATCCACGAAGAGCACCATGCAATGAAAGAGCGGTTGTTTGAAATGCATGGCGATCTGCGTGCCGGAGAATTCCTGGCGCAGGGCGAGCATTTCGTCGAAGAGAAGCTTGAGACACTCGACCTGGACTTTCGTGCGCGGGAAGCCGTCCAGGATCGCTCCGTTCTGCTGTTCGGGTTCCAGCATCTTCCGGAAGAGGATGCCCACCACGTCGCGATCCCCCACCATGCCGCCCCTCGCCTTTATCTCCTGAGCCTCCGGGCTGTTCAGGAGATGGCTCACCACGATGGGCTGCGCGCTGATGTCCCGCAGTTCGCGGATGAAGTTGGTGTTCGTCCCCTTGCCCGCGCCGGGCGCGCCGCCGAGAAGGATCAACTCTTTGGGAAACCGGAGGTTCTCGCGCCCGAAGTCCTGTTCCAGCCGTTTCCATACCGCGTTGAAAATGATCTGCGCGTCCTTGACCTCGAGATCGACGAGGACGGCGGGCTTGGCCGGCGGAAACGTTGCGGGGGTGGCGTTCATGCCCGCAGATTAGCGGAAAGACCCTCCTACGCAAAGCGCAACCGCTCCTCGACCTCCCGCAGCCCGCGCGTGATCGCCAGCTTCCGGCCGCCGTGGAGTATCGCGACGTGTTCGCCGGGCGCGACCGCCTGCAGTTCCTTTACCCGGCGCAAATTTACGACGGCGGAGCGGCTGACGCGCAGGAAATACTCGGGCGGAAGCTCCGCCTCGAGCGCGCCGAGCGTTTCGCGCTGGATGTGGCTCTCCTTCCCGGCGTGCAGGATGACGTAGTTGCCCGCCGCCTCGACCCAGTCGATCTCCTCGACGGCGACGTACACGGTGCGTTCGCCCGTGCGGACGCCGATGCGGCGCGGACGCGAGGCGAGCAAATCCCGCAACGGCGCATCGCTCGCGTGCGAGGCGATTTGTTCGCGGACGCGCTCCAACGCCTGCCGCAGACGCGCGCGGGAGGCGGGTTTGAGAACGTAGTCGAGCGCCCGGGCGTCGAACGCGCGCAGGGCGTGCTCATCGTACGCGGTGACGAAGACGACGGCGGGCAGCTTCTTCGCGCCGAGGGCCTGCAGCACGTCGAAGCCGTCCATGCCCGGCATCTGGATGTCCAGGAAAACGAGGCCGGGCTTTTGTTTGCCGATGGCCGAGACCGCGGCGGGGCCGTCGGCGCATTCCCCCACGATCTCGACATCCGGCTCCGCGGCGAGGAGCGTCCGCAGGCGTTCGCGGCCAAGCGCTTCGTCGTCCACGAGCAGCGTGCCGATCTTCATGCGAGCCGGAAGGGAAGGATGATCTCCACCGTATAGCCCGCGCCGGCGCGGATTTCCACCCGCCCGGCCTCGCCGTGCAGCTCCCGCAGCCGCGCGCGCGTGTTCGTCAGGCCGATTCCTTCCTCGCTGAAAGACTTTGCGGCGCCCGCGCCGTTGTCGGCCACGCTGAGACGGAGTTCTTCGCTCCCGCGCCGCGCGGTGATGGCGATCCGCGCCGGGCCTTCGGCGTTGCGCAGCCCATGCCGCACGGCATTCTCGACGAGCGGCTGCAGGATGAGCATCGGCACGAGCGCGCCGAAGGTCTCCGGCGGCACAACCGTCTCGCACCGCAGGCGGTCGCCGAAACGCACCTGCTCGACGGCCAGATAGCGCCGGACGTATTCCAGTTCCTCGGCCAGCGGAACTTCGCGCCGGGCCGAGCCGTGAAGGGTGCTGCGAAGGAACTCGCTCAGCGCGCCGATCATCTCGTCGGCGGCGTCGGGATCCCTGTGGACGAGGGCCGCGATGCTGTTGAGCGCGTTGAAAAGAAAGTGGGGTTGGATCTGCATGGTTAGCGCGTCCAGGCGGGCCTGGGTAAGATGCGCCGTCAACTGGAACGCCTGCCGCTCCCTCTCCTGCCCGCGCCGGTAGAAATAAAGGGCGTGCGAACCGAGGACGATGAGCAGGAGCACGGGCAAATGCAGCGGCAGCCGCAGCCGGAAGAACCATCCCCATCCGCTGGCGGGAGGAGGGGGCGGAGGCGGATGGCGGCCCCGTTCAAGCGATGGCGGCTCCATTCGCATCTCCGGAGGGCGCGGAGGCTCATGCAGGTTGCCCGCGACCAGGAAACGCGCACCGACGACCAGCGCCAGCGCGGCGACTCCGGCGGCGATCTGCGCGGGAATCGCCCGCCGCCAGGTGGATTTCTCGACGGGGAGCCTCGCGGTCAGCAGGAACAAGAGCGGAGTGGCGAAGGCCCATGCGAGACAGTCCCCCGCCACGGGCCGCATCGCTTCGCCCCAGGAAACGCCCGCGAAATAAACATGCTGCGCGGCGAGCAGGAGGACGAGAGATCCCCACCCGGCGAAGCTGAGACACCACCCGCGCACCAGCGTGGACATTCGAACGCTCTAGTCCCGCGGCGGAGCGGGATGGTATTCACCGGGCCCCAACTGGCCGTCGCCATTTTTGTCCAGCGTCTTCAACGCGGTTGGCGCAGCTATTATCTCTCCGGCGGAGATCGTTCCGTCGCCATCGGCGTCCAGCGCGGAAACGAGCGGGTTTTCCGGCGGGTTTTCCGGCTGCGACGATTTGCTCGAACCGCGGCCGCTTGAAGGAGGCCCGGGAGGTTTCGGGCCTTCATATTCGTCGGAGGTCAGTTCGCCGTCGCCGTTCTTGTCGAGCAGCTTGAGGGACGTCGCGGCGTTGGCGATCTCCGTCGCGGAGATGACGCCGTCGCCATCCGTATCCAGCGCCCACAGGAGCGGGGATTTCTCCGGCCCATATTCGGCGGGGCTCAACTGGCCGTCGCCATTTTTGTCCAGCCGCTTCAGCAAGGCGGGGGCGTTCGCGATCGAGGCCGCCGAGATGACGCCGTCCGTGCCCGTAAGCGCTCTCACCAGGCCGAAGATTTCATGATGACCCGGCGGCGGGCGTTGCCCGGGTTCCATGTCCATGCCCATTGGCGGAGGCGGCCCGTTGTGCCTGCGGACGTGGCTGGTTCCACCGCTCGTGCCGCTGGTGGAGGGTTGTCCGAAACCGTATTCGTCGGGGGACAACTCGCCGTCGCCGTTGGTATCGAGCGCCTTGAGCGAGGCCGTGGCATTCGCGATCTCCCCGGCGGAAATGATGCCGTCGCCATCGGTGTCGAGGGCTTTGAGGAGTTTGAGCGCCGGAGGCGGGCCGCCGGGGCCTTGGGCGTAAAGAATGCCGGGCGACAAAGCCGCCGCAAGCGCGAGGAGGAGCAGTGCTTTTAGTTTCATGAGGCAACTGAACCCCACTCCGCCCCGCTCCGCGAACGCTTTGGGATGAAAGGGGGGTATTTTGGAGCGAACGCGCGGATTATACCCAAGGCTGGAACATATTCCGGTTCATCAAAGCGGGTTTTCCGCAATGCCCGCGGCCCAGGCTTTCCGGCAGAGTTCGTCATCCAATGTCGCCAGCTTCAGCCCGTGGGCGCGGGCAAGTTCGACGAGATAGGCGTCGGTTACTTCGGCGTGGGTGCGCACGGGAGGCAGCCGGAAGGCGGGCAGGTCCGCGGGCAACCACCGCGCCTGCGCGCGCGAGGTGATGTTTGACAGGGCGGCCTGTGCGTCTTCAAAGGAAGCCCGATAGCCGGGAGTCATGCTCACGCGGATGAAGCCAAGCTCCGACAAGGGATTCGTCGCGTAAGCCGACTGGCGTTCAAGCCATCTCCGCGCCGCGGCATGCCTGGCATGGGAACGCCATCCGCAGGCCAGCAAAAGACTCACATCGAGAAGGCGGCTCACGGAAAGTCAGCTAGAAGCGCCTTCAACAATTCGGGCGTCATGGGCGGCGCGCCAGGCGGCGCCACGAGAACTTTACGCCCGCCTTTCTCGACTAATCTGGCCCGTTTGGGTTCGTCCCGTTGCAGGATCAATTTTCCCTCTTCAAGGGAAAAAGAAACCTTGTCGCCGGCCCGGAGGTGCATCGCTTTTCGAAAGCGATCGGGAATGACCAACTGGCCTTTCGTCGAAATCTTTGCCGTTGTCATTTAGAAAATCTTACCCGTCTTACCAAGGCGGGTCAAGAGATGCAAGAGATAATGCCTACATCCTTGCGGGGACTTCGATGCCGAGAAGGCCCAGGCCTTTTTCCAAAACGCGCGCGGTGGCGTCGCACAACGCGAGCCGGGTGCGGCGGATCGCGCCTTCCGATTTCAAGACGGGACACGCCTCGTAGAAGGCGTGGAAGGCGTTTGCCAGTTCATACAGGTAGTTCGCGAGGATGTTGGGCCGGAAATCATTCAGTATCTGCGGCACGGTTTCGCCAAACTGGAAGAGCTTTTTCGCGAGGGCGAATTCGGCGGGTTCGGCGAATGCGAATTCCCCCGCGCCGGCCTGCGCGCCCGCTTCCAGTTTCCGGAAGATGGAGCGGATGCGGACATAGGCGTTCTGGAGATAGGGCGCGGTGTTGCCCTGGAAGGAGAGCATCTTGTCCCACGAGAAAATGTAGTCGGTCATCCGATACTGGGAGAGCTCGGCGTATTTGATCGCGCCGATGCCGATGGCGCGCGCGATCTCCTCCCGCTCCGGCAGATCGGGATTCTTTTCCTCGACGATCCGCCGCGCGCGGTCGATTCCTTCCATCAATAAATCGCGCAGCGGCACATTCTCGCCCGAACGCGTTTTCATGAGCTTGCGGTTCTCGCCCAGGATGCTGCCGAAGGGGATGTGGATCGCCGCCGCCGGCAAGCCCATCTTCGCGGCGGCGGCGAATATCTGCTTGAAGTGCAACTGTTGCGGCGCGCCGACGACGTACCAGAGGAGATCGCGGTTCAACTCCCGGACGCGGTACTCGATGGTGGCGAGGTCCGTGGTCGCGTAGAGGTAGCCGCCGTCGCTCTTGCGGATGAGGCACGGGGCTTCGCGCAAGGCCGGGTCGTCCGGGAAAAAGATGCACGCCGCGCCTTCGCTGATCTCCGCGACGCCGGATCGCAGCAGCCGGTCCACCAGCGGCCGGAGGGCGTCATTGTAAAAACTCTCGCCCAGCCAGCGGTCGAAAGAAACGCCGAGGAGCGCGTAGATTTCCTCGAACGCATGCCGGGACCATTCCACGCAGCGGTTCCACCATTCGCGGTTTTCCGGGTCGCCGCCTTGCAGTTTTACCAGTTCGTCGCGGCTGGCTTGCAGGAGGGTTTCGTCGCCGTCCACCTTGCGGTAAAGGCGAACCAGTTCCGGGACGGGATCGGCGGCAAGGGCCGCGTCGTCGCGAAAATGCTTGAGGCCGCAGATGATCTTGCCGAACTGCGTGCCCCAGTCGCCGACGTGGTTGTCGGTGACGACGTCGTGCCCGAGGAAACGCGCCACGCGGGCGAGCGCATCGCCCAGGATGGTTCCGCGGATGTGCCCGACGTGCATCGGCTTGGCGATGTTCGGGCTGCTGAAGTCGACGAGAATCCTGCGCGGCCGCGCGGCGAGCGGAACCCCAAGCCGCGGATCGCCCGCGGTCTCCGCGAACTGCCGCGCCAGAAAATCCGGCCGCAGCCGGAAGTTGATGAAGCCCGCCCCGGCGATCTCGGGCGGCTCGCAGATGTCCGCCACGTCCAGCCGCGCGAGGATGCCGGCGGCTGCCTGGCGGGGATTTTCGCGGCGGCTCTTCGCGAGCAGCATGGCCGCGTTGGTCTGGTAGTCGCCGAAGCGCGGATCGGCGGCGGCGGCGACTTCGGCGGGTTCTCCCAAAGCGGCGCGCAGCCTCTCCTCCAGGAGAGAGATGACGGTCGGCACGCCTTACGCCTTGGCGGGTGTGGAATCCTGGAAGATGCCCAGGATCTCTTCGGCGCCGCCGGCGGTTGCAAGCCGGTCGCGGACGCCGCGGTCATTGAGGAATTTCGCGATGGCGGCCAGGGTTCGCAGATGGGTCTGGAATTGGTCCTTCGGGACGATAAAGAGGACGATGAACTTGACGGGGGCGTTGTCGAGCGAGTCGAACTCTATCCCGGAAGACGACCTGCCGAAGGCCGCCACGACGTCCGAGACCCTGTCCGAGGAGGCGTGCGGGATGGCGATGCCGAAGCCGATGCCGGTGCTCATCGTCTCCTCGCGGGTGCGGAGAGCGGAGAGGACGACATCACGGTCCTGGGCCTTGATGCGGCCGAGGCCGACGAGGACGTCGGTCAATTCGACGATTGCCGACCACCGCTCGGTGGCCGCCATCTCTGGTACAATCTGGTTTACCGTCAATAAGTTTCCCAAAGTCATGGCCTTAGCCTCGCGGTTTGGCGAATGTAGCAACGCCGTTCGCTTTGACAAGCGTGTTTTATTGATGGCAGCGAGCCGCCGGCTTGCTATAAAAGCCGCATGAAGATTTTGATGGCGAGCAGTGAGATGGCGCCGCTGGCGCGTTCCGGGGGTTTGGGCGACGTTCTGGAGGCGCTCCCCGCCGAGTTGAACAGGCTGGGACATGAGGTGAGCGTGGCGCTCCCCTTCTACCGGAGCATCCGGGAAAACCCGGCCTTGAAGATCAAGAGCACGGGGGTGGAAGTGACGATCCAGGTCGGCGCGAAGCGTCTCGACGCCGAGATACTGGAATGCGTGGCCCCCAACGGCGTGCAGGTGTTCCTCATGCGCCGGGACGAATATTTCGACCGCTCCAGCCTTTACGGCGCGGGCGGGCGGGATTACGACGACAACGCGGAGCGCTTCATCTATTTCACGAAAGCGGTGGTGGAACTTGCGGCCCGCATCTCGCCCGCGCCGGAGATCGTGCACGTGCATGACTGGCAGACGGCGCTCGCCCCCGTGTTTGTCCGCGAGAAGAGGCTCCCTTTCCAGACGGTGATGACGATCCACAACATGGCCTACCAGGGGAGTTTCTGGGGAGTGGACTTCGGGTTGACGAATCTGCCTGGCTCCTATTTTTCAGGACCGGGAGTCGAGTTCTACGGACGCTTGAACTTCCTGAAGGCGGGCATCCTTTTCGCCGACGCCATAACGACCGTCAGCGAGACGTACGCCCGCGACATCCAGACGCCGGAATACGGCGGCGGCCTCGACGCGGTGATGCGCGAGAACGCGGGACGCCTCACGGGCATCCTGAACGGGGCGGACTATACCGCCTGGAACCCGGCCACGGACCCGAATCTCCCGAAGAAATACACCGCGAAAACCCTGGAAGGCAAACGCGCGTGCCGGGAGGCGTTGCTGAAGGAATTGGACCTGGCGGCGAATCCCGCGGGGCCCGTCTTCACGATGGTCACCCGGCTGGCCGAACAGAAGGGGATAGACCTGCTCCTGCCGCTGCTGGACCGGCTGCTGGCGGACGACGTGCGCCTGGCCATCCTGGGCGAAGGCGACTTCACCTACGAACGGGAACTCCTGATCGCCGAGAAAAAGCACAAGGGGAAATTCGCGTTCAGAAAAGGATTCGACGACCGCTCGGCCCATCTGTTCGAAGCCGGCTCGGACGCGGTGCTCATCCCCTCGCACTTCGAGCCTTGCGGCCTGACGGCGATGTACAGCCTGAAGTATGGGACGATCCCCCTGGCGCGCGCGACGGGCGGCATCTACCAGATCGTGCAGGACTACGATCCCACCACGGGCGGCGGGAACGGGTTCCTCTTTTTCGATTATTCACCGGAAGCGCTGTGGGACGTCATCGGCCGCGCGAGGAAGCTTTTCTCCGACAAGGCGAAATGGGGCGCGCTGGTCGACCGCGCGATGGCCGGCGATTTCTCCTGGGAATCCGCCGTGAAGCAGTACGAGAAGGTTTACGAGACGATCGTCCGGCGCGCTCAGGAAAAGGCGACGTCCTTGCCGGGATCGGTTTCGTAATCGAGAGTAAGGCTCTCCGACGTGTGGGGCGCGATGACGTCGGCGAGGTATTTGATATGGATGGAGTCCTCTTTGTAATCGGCCATCTTGTCCATCGTCTCGAAATCCATCGCGATGAAGAACGGCCATTCCCCCGCGGGGTCGATCTGCTTGCCGCACTTGATGCTGAGAACCTCGGGGATTTTCAGGAGGCTTATCCGCGTATTCAGCATCATCTCCTCCAGCTTCTCGGGGGTGACTTCGGGCTTGAGCTTGAAAAGGACGATGTGGTGAACCATGACGCGAGATGTGTTTTAGGGGCTGGCCGGGCCTGAGGCAAGGAAGAAGGCAAGGAATAATGGTGTTCCAGAATCGAGCGGAAGCCGGGCGGAACCTGGCGGAGGCGCTCGCCCGTTTCAAGGGGGAGGCCGCCGTCATCCTCGCCATACCTTGCGGCGGCGTTCCGGTCGGTTTCGAGGTCGCCAGGGCCTTGCACGCGCCCCTCGATGTCTGCCTCGCCCATAAGATCGGCGCGCCGGGAAACCCGGAGTTCGCCATCGGCTCGGTCGACGCGCTGGGGAATTTCGTTCTTGACGAGGAAAGCGTCGCGCGGCTTTCCGTCTCCCGCGAGTACATCGCCGGCGCCGTGCAACAGCAGCGGGAGGCGCTTGCGCGGCGCATGGCGCGCTATGGCTGCGAGCCGCGGGAGCTTGCCGGCAAGACGCTCATCGTGGTCGACGACGGCCTGGCGACGGGCGCGACGGCGGAAGCCGCGCTTAAATCCCTCGAAGCGGCGCTGCCCGCCAGGCGCATCCTCGCGGTTCCCGTCGCCGCGGCGGAAGCGATCGCGCGCGTCTCGCGGGAGGCGGATGAAGTCGTGGCCCTCCATTCTCCGTCGCTGTTCGGCGCCGTGGGCGAATATTACCGGGATTTCTCCCAGGTCGGCGATGACGAAGTGCTGCGTCTGTTGCGGCTGGCGGGGGAAAATATTTCCCCTTGATCGCGGGAGCGCCAACCGGGATATTTCCCTTATCTCTTAAATGGAACAGCTACGGCTACTTGGGGTGGCGCTGGGGTTGGCCAGCCTTTCTGGCATCAACCTTTACCTCACTGTATTCGCCACGGGTCTTTCCATCCAGCAGCACTGGATAACGCTGGCGCCGCAATACCAGGGGCTGGAAGCGCTGGCGCATCCCGCCGTCATCGCGCTCGCCGGCGCTCTCTATTTCATACAATTCTTCGCCGACAAAACGCCGTGGGTCGATTCCTTGTGGGACTCGATCCATACCGTCATCCGGCCGATCGGCGGCGCATTGCTGGCGATCCGCGTCCTCGGGCCGACAAGCCCCGTGTTCGACGTGCTCGTGGCGCTGGGGGCCGGGAGCGTGGCGCTCGTGACGCACGGCTTGAAAGCGGGCACGCGCCTCGTCGCGAACGGCTCCCCCGAACCGTTTTCAAATATCGGCCTCAGCCTCACGGAAGACGCGGGCGTTCTCGGCGGGCTGGCGCTCCTCCATTACAACCCCGCGGCGGCGCTCGGGGTTTTTGCAACCCTGCTGGCGGCCGTGCTCTACTTCGCGCCAAGGATCATCCGGGCGCTCCGGGTGAAGTTCTGGCTCATCTGGAAAAAACTCAACGCCCCCGCGAGCGACGAAGCCGAGAAGCCCCTGCCCGTCGATTTGCCGCCGGACCATGACATCCTGTTCCATCGCCTGAACATTCTTGGCGAGCGCATCCAATGGGCCGTGCCGTGCGTCAGTTCAAAAGGGCTTCCCGGGAATCTTTTCGGATACCTCATCTCGACCGTCGAAAGCCCGAAGGAAATCCACTTCGTCGCGGAACGCGGCCTTGCGACGTACGCCAAAACATTCGACATCACCGGCTGCAAGGCGGCGCGCGAGCCGAAATTCCTGAGCGAAAACCTCGTCCTTTACCGCGCGGACTCAAAGTTGAAGCTCGTCTTCCTGCTGGACAGAACCCGCGCCTCGCTTGTGAGGCGGCTGGCGGAATCCGTCTCCCGCGGGCTGGCGCAGGATTCGCCCGCCAAACAGGAATTGGCGGCGACTTGAGCGGCGGCCCATTATAATGTAGACTGGCAATCCCATGAATGATCCCAAGCAATACGCCCACCCCGAAGTGCTCGTCAGCGCCGATTGGCTGGCGGAACACGGCAACGAAGTCCGCATCATCGAGAGCAACGAAGACGTCCTGCTCTACGATACCGGCCACATACCCGGCGCCGTCCACATCGACTGGCGCGAGGATTTGCAGGACCACGTCATCCGCGACTACATCTCGCCCGAGGCCTTCGCGGCGATGTGCGAACGCAACGGCATCGCGCCCGACACGACGTGCGTTTTCTACGGGGATAAATCGAACTGGTGGGCTTGCTACGCGCTCTGGGCCTTCCGTCTGTTCGGCCACGAGAAGGTGAAAATCCTCAACGGCGGCCGCGACAAATGGATCGCCGAAGGCCGTCCGCTCACGCGCGAAAAGCCGTCGTATCCGCACGCGAAATACCCGGCGCCGGCGCGCAGGCACGACGACGACATCCGCGCGTTTTACGACGAGGCGCTCGCGCACAGCCGGGCGAAGAAGCCGATGGTGGACGTCCGTTCGCCGGGCGAATACAAGGGCGATATAACGCACATGCCGGAATATCCGCAGGAAGGCGTGCTGCGGGGCGGCCACATCCCCGGCGCGAAAAGCGTTCCGTGGAAAAGGGCGGCCAACGATGACGGCACATTCAAGAGCGCCGAAGACCTGCGGAAGATTTACGAAGGGGAGATCGGCCTCAAAAAAGAGGACGACATCGTCGCCTATTGCCGCATCGGCGAACGCTCCAGCCACACATGGTTCGTCCTGAGCTACCTGCTCGGTTATCCAACCGTCCGCAACTACGACGGGTCCTGGACGGAATGGGGCAACCGCGTCCGGTCTCCCATCGAACGGAGTTAGTGTCCTATCCAAAAAAACTCGAGGGCATCATCGGCCTCTTTGAGTCCCTGCCGGAGGAAGAGAGGCGCGGCCTGCTCATCGACTACGCGGAAGGCGCGGCCCGCTGCCAGCCCAGGGAAGGCGAGGCCTTCGACCTCGAAGACATCCGCAAGGACGAGGAATGCACGGACACAGTCGGCGTTTTCCTGAAGGTGGACGACGAAGAGCGCGCGCACTTCCGCATCGCGCTCGGCCCGCAAGTGCAGACGCTCACCAAGGCCATGACCTCGATCCTTTGCAAGGGGCTGGAGAATTGCACCCTGCCGGAAATATTCGATCTGCCCGCGGATTTCGTCCCCAAGATCGTCGGCGGCCAGTTGGTGCGCATCCGCAGCCAGACGGTCTATTACATCCTCACGAGGATAAAGAGCATCTGCAAAGTCTACATGAACCGGCAGCGGGCGGCCCGCCTCACTGCTTGAGGACTTTCAGAAACTCGTCATCGCGCGCCTTGAGGTAAAAAGCGGGATCGCCCGCCGCGGAGGATTTGTAGATAGTGAACGCACGGGTGTCGTCCACGCCGGCCTTCGTCATGCCGGAATCGGGGGTCGCGACGTTTTTCAATTCGGCCAGACGAAGCGGAACGCCGTTCCAGGTCAGGACCGTCACTCCCACTTCCCTCGACGCGGGAGCGACGAACGCCTTGTCGCCGACGGCGGTCGGCTCGGAAACGGTTTCGAGCGAGGCCAGCCGCGACTTGTCATAAACGCCGAACGCCGCGACGGCCGCGAACCCCAGCAGCAGCGCGCCGCCAAGGCCGGCGGCCCATCGCGCGCCGAGAACTTCGGGGCCGTGGCGGCTCATCGCTCGTACTCGATGGCGGCGATCCGGTCCATGACGCGCTGGCTCAAGCTTTGGTAAAGATCGCGCCCCGAGCCCGCAAGGTCGGTCTCGGTGAAATAGAGCGGTTCGCCGACGACGATGGTGATGGGATGCGGCTTCGGGTACTTGCTGCCGCGCGCGAAGGCTTCATAGGCGCCGAAGATGCGCATCGGGACGATGGGCGCGAGCGTCCTTGCGATGACGAGGCCCAGGCCGGGCTGCGCCGGCTGGAGCGTGCCGTCCGGCGTGCGCGAGCCTTCGGGGAAGATGACGGTGCAATTCCCCGCCTTGACGAGCCGGATGACGGCTTTCAAGGCGCTCATGTCCGCGCGCTCCTGGTCGACGGGGATGACATTCAGCTTCGGGAAAATCGGCCCGAGGATCGGCCATTTCAACAGGCTGCGCCGCGCCAGGTAATGGATTTGCCGGCGGCAGCAGATGCCCGCCAGCGGCGGATCCAGGAAGCTCTGGTGGTTCATCGCAAGGAGCGCGCCGCCGCTTTCGATGATCCGTTCCCGATGGACGACGCGGAATGAGAAGTAGCCGTAAGCCAGCAGCTTGGAGAGGTTGTAACCGACGCTGTAAACGGCGCCCATTGGCCTTAGTCCCTGGAGCGCGCCCGCTCGTGGTTGTAGGGGCGGCGGGCACAGCCGCCCAAAGGTCTGGAGGCGGCCCGCACAGCCGCCTCTACAACGCCGCGCAGGGCGCACGCTCTAATGCCGGACGGGGATGGAACTGATGACATGGGTCGGCGGGGGGCCGGAATGAACCTGGGAAAGCTTTTCGAGCGTCTGGTAAAACTCGGGGTAGGACGTGGCGACGCAATCGATATCCTCGACGATGGTCTCGCCCTCGGCAAAAAGGCCGGCTATGGCGAACGCCATCGCGATGCGGTGGTCGCCGTAGCTGCTGACCCGCGCGCCTTGCAACGGGACGCCGCCGGTTATTTCCAGCCCGTCCTCGGTCTCGGCGACGTTGCCGCCCATCGCGCGCAGATTTTTCGCGATGGCGGCGATGCGGTCGGATTCCTTCACCCGCAATTCGCCCGCGTCGGCTATCGTCGTCTTGCCGCGGGCCAGCGCCCCGGCGATCGCCAGGATCGGCAGCTCGTCGATGACGTTGGGTATCTCCTTGCCGCGGATTTCCGTCCCTTTCAGCGGCGCGCCCTTTATCTCGATGCTTCCGCGCGGTTCGCCCTGGTCGGACTCCTCGATGATCTCGCTGTAGTGCGCCCCCATGCGGACCAGGACGGCGAGGATGCCCGTGCGCGTTTTGTTGAGGCCGACGTTGCGCACCAGCAGGTCGGAGTGCGGCTGCGCGGCGGCGGCCACGAGCCAGAAAGCGGCGCTTGAGACATCGCCCGGGACGGTGAAGTCCCGCGACTCGGGGGTCTGTTCGCCAAAGATGGAGACGCTGAGATCGTCCTGCTGCGGGTGAACGAGGAAGTAGCGAAGGATCTGCTCGGTATGGTCGCGGCTTTGGACGGGTTCGGTGACGGTGGTCTTGCCCTTCGCATACAGGCCCGCGAGCAGGATGGCGCTCTTGACCTGCGCGCTGGCGACGGGCATGAAATACTGGATGGGCCGCAGCTTGCCGCCTTCGATGACGAGCGGCGGGCGGCCCTTGTCGCCCTCGGCATGGATCGCGGCGCCCATTTCCACCAGCGGGTCGATGACGCGATTCATCGGACGCCGGGAAAGGGAGGCGTCGCCGACGAGCCGGGAACGGAACGGCTGCGCGGCGAGGATGCCGGAAAGCAGCCGCATGGTGGTGCCGGAGTTGCCGCAGTCGATATCCGCCAGGGGCGCGGTAAACCGGCGTTTGCGGCCGCGGACGATGAGGGTCGAGGGCTCGGGGTTTTCGATCTCGATGCCGAGGGCGCGCATGGCGTCCACGGTGCGCATGCAATCCTCGCTCGCTAGGAAGCCGTTGATGACGCACTCGCCGTTGGACATCGCGGCGATGAGGACCGCGCGGTGCGAGATGCTCTTGTCGCCCGGAACGGTTATCTCGCCCTGAATGACGGGCGCCCTTTTAACTTTCCAATTCGCCATCGGAACTCGCGCGCTGGCCCGCCAACGGCGGGAGACTGGCTACGGCACCAGAAAGATTTTCTGGGAATAGGGGTCTTTCACCTCGGTGCCGGGCGGGTAGCCGCGCACGTCGACATAACCCGCGTTGGGCATATACGGGCTGGTGACAAAACCGGTCTTGCCGGGCACCGGGATGCCGTAAGCATAATCCTTTTTCGGCGACGGCGAAGGACTCGGCTGCGGAGGCTGCGGCTCGGGAGTGGAGGAGGAGACGGCCGGTTCATGCGGCTCGCCGTTGTCCGGATTGGAGACGGACGGCGCCGCCGGTTCGGGGGGATATTCGGTCTCTTGATTCGGGCCGTGGTACCCGGCGCCCTTCTTCTTATGCGGCTGGTCGGTATCCGAACACGCGGTAAATACACAAAGGGCAAAACCCAGGAGAACAGTCAGAAATAATGGCCTCATACGCTAGTTATTCACAGCTAATTACCGCAAAGAGAAGACGGTGACAAGCGAGATTCTCTTCAGACAACTTTGAAAACGCCCAGTTCGCCGTCCAACTGGGTGTTTAACACTTCCAGCAGCCGCGCGGGCGCTTCCAGCGGGGCGAGCGGACCGGTCTTCTCCAGGATGAGAAGGGTGCAGTTGCGGATGGAGGGTTGCAGCCGGTACGCGCCTTCCAGCCGCGGAAATCCCGCCTGGTCGCCCCACAGGAGGGCGACGGGTTGCGTGAGCATCTTCATCCGCGCCTCCAGGTCGAAACTGAGCCGGCCGCTGAAAAGATTCAGGATGGAGTATTCCGCGCCGTATTGCCTGCCGCAGGTGGTGAGGACTTCGACCATCTCCTCCGTCACGAGGCCGGGGTCTACGAAGGCCTGCTGGGTCAGCCACAGGCGCACGGCCGTCCGTGTGACGTGGTAGTTGCGATAGAAAAGCCGGTTCACGAACGGGATGCGGCTGGCCAGCGCCGTACCCCAGGAGAGGCGCCGGCGCCCGAGATTGCGCTGCCCGGTGGGCATGAAAAGGATGAGCCGCGAAACGAGTTCCGGGTGCTGGCTCGCGAGGTAAACGCAGAACCCGGCGCCCAAGCCGCTTCCAATGACGATGGGGCGTTCCTGGCCGCACGTGGCGTGGATGAAATCCGCGAGCATCCGGACGTAATCCGCGGCGAACAGGCGGGCCTTGGGCCGCTGGGACTCGCCGCAGCCGATCAGGTCCGGCGCGAGAACGCGGAACCGCCCCGCGAATTCGGGATAAATCTTCGACCATTCGTACGACGAGGCGCCGGGGTAAACGCCGTGAACAAAAAGAAGCGGCTGGCCGCCGCCGGACTCGTGGTAAACGATCTGGCCCGTGCTGGTGTGGAGCACCTTGGTGGCGAAGATCGCCGGGGATATGGTGTCGGGCACCGGCCATTGCAGCGGGCGGCGCAAGGCATAGCGCATGCCGAATAGGAACGCGCCCAAAAGCCCGGCTTTCAGCCCGATATTCCAGATGCCTTTCTTTGTTTTGAGGGGGTAGTCTTCCATCGCCTGTATCGCCTTTCAGACTATGCGGACCTTCCCTGCGCCCCGCGCGATGGAGCCAATGACCCAGCCGCGGACGCGCCGCGCGACGGCGGGCGCGTCCGCCGCGGAAACGACGAGGGCCATCCCGACGCCCATATTGAAGACCTGATACATCTCCGCGCCGGCGACTTTGCCGCGCTCCTGCAGGATGCGGAAAATGGCGGGCCGCTTCCACCGGCGCGTCTCGATGACGGCGTCGCAGCCGGGCGGGAGGACGCGGTCCAGATTATCGACCAGGCCGCCGCCGGTGATGTGCGCCGCGCCCTTCAGCATGGGACGCAGCGAGGCGAGCAACGGCTGGTAGTTGCGATGCACCCGCAACAGTTCCCCGCCCAGGGTCAATTTCAAGCCGGGAAGTTTCTCATCGAGTTTTACATTCTTGAATATCCTCCGCGCGAGGGAGTAGCCGTTGGTGTGCAGGCCGTTGGAGGGGATGCCGACCACGGCGTCCCCGGGGCCGATTTTTTTCCCGTCGAGGATTTTCTTTTGGTCGACGACGCCGACGATGCAGCCCGCGAGGTCGTATTCGCCGCGCTTGTACATGCCCGGCATCTGCGCCGTTTCGCCGCCGATGAGAGCGCAGCCCGCGGCCTTGCACGCGCGCGAGAAACCGGAAAGGAGCGCATCGAAGACGGCGGGTTCCAGTTTCTCCGCGCCGATATAGTCGAGAAAAAAAAGCGGGCGCGCGCCGAGGACGGCGATGTCGTTGACGCAATGGTTGACGAGGTCCTGGGCGACGGTGTCGTGCCGGTTCATCGCGAAGGCGACCTTTAATTTCGTGCCGACGCCGTCCACGCTGGAGACGAGGACGGGCGCGCCCTTGAAATCCGCCCGGAACAAGCCGCCGAAGCCGCCGATTTTCCCGAGCACTTCCGGCCCGTGCGTGGCCCGGACGAGGCGCTGGATGCGCCCTTTCAGGGAATTGGCAAGGGCTAGGTCGACGCCCGCGCGGGCGTAGGCGCTCTTCATTTGAGGTCCGCGAAGAGGACGGGCTGGTCGGATTCCACGAGGAGGTTCGAGCGGCCCTGGCGGCGTTCCATGATGAATTTGTGGAACCGGGGGTCGAACGGAACGGGGTAATCGCCGTTGAAACACGCCAGGCAGAAGGAGTTCGCCCGCAAGCCCGTGGCGCGGATCATCCCTTCGAGGTCGAGATAGCCGATGCTGTCCGCGCCGAGGTATTCCCGTATCTGCTCGGTCGAATACTGGTTGGCGAGGAGGTTGGCGGGATCGGGGAAGTCGATGCCGTAATGGCAGGCGAACTTGTGCGGCGGACAACTGATCCGCATGTGGACTTCCTTCGCGCCGGCCTCGCGCAGATTGACCACGCGCGCGCGCGCCGTGGTGCCGCGGACGATGGAATCATCGACGACGACCACGCGTTTGCCCCGCACGGATTCCTTGATGAGGTTCAGCTTCACCCGGACGTTGAAGTCGCGCGTCATCTGCGTCGGCTGGAGGAAGGTGCGGCCGATGTAGTGGTTGCGCACGAAAGCCGGCTCGTACGGGATGTCCGCCTCGTGGCTGTACCCGAGCGCCGCGTAGATGCCCGAATCCGGCACCGGCACGACGATGTCCGCCTCGACCGGGTGCAGCCGCGCCAGTTCGCGGCCCATCGCGGAGCGGGCTTTGTTGACGTTGACGCCGCGCAGCACGCTGTCCGGGCGCGCGAAATAGACGTATTCGAAAATGCAGAAAGACTCCCTCTCCAGCGGGAAGGGAAACTCGGAGCGGATGCCCTGGTCGTTGATGATGACGACTTCGCCCGGCTCGATCTCGCGGATGAATTCGGCGTGGATGAGGTCGAAGGCGCACGTCTCCGAAGAGAGGATGTAAGCGCCGTCCAGCTTGCCGAGGACGAGGGGCCGGAAGCCCTGCGGATCGCGAAAACCGATGATCTCCGTCTCGCTCATGAGAACGACGGAGAACGCGCCCTCCACCCGGCGCAAGGCGGAAAGGACGGTGTTGGCCCCCGAAGGCTGGGCGAGGAGATGGAGAAAGATTTCACTGTCCACCGTGGTCTCGAAGATGGCCCCGCGCTGTTCCAGTTCCTCCCGGAGAAGCGCGGCGTTGACGATATTCCCGTTATGGCCGATGGCGAGCTGGCCGCGCCGGCAATCCGCATAGAGCGGCTGGGCGTTCTTGATGTTGCTGGAGCCGGTCGTCGAATAACGGACGTGCCCGATGGCGCGCGTCCCCTTCAAACGATCCAGGTCCCCGGGCGTGAAGACCTGCGGCACGAGGCCCATGCCTCGATGCAGGGCGAACGGACTCCGCGGGCCGTTGGAACTGACGATGCCCGCGCTCTCCTGCCCGCGATGCTGGAGGGCGAAGAGTCCGCAGCATGTCAGCACCGCGGCGTCCGGATGGCCGTGGATGGCGAAGACGCCGCATTCGTCCCTGGGCTTGTAGGAGTCTTCCACGGTTCAGGTAGCCGGCAGCCTAGGAGGACATAAGATCACCGATTGCAGAATACCACTCTTTGTAAAGTTCCGCCACCTCCCAGCTAAATTCATTGATGACGAGGCGCGGGCCGCCCACAACGCCGATCCGCCGCGCCGGCACGCCCCGCCACTCCAGCAGAGCGAGCGCCGCGGCCGCGGAGTTCCCAGCCACCGACAGGAGGATGCGCGAGGCCGATTCATTAAAAAGAACCCGCGGAGTGGCTTCGCTTAGTTGGACGTGGGCGCCGAGCGGCTTTTTCCCGGAGATGCAGCATTCCGCCAGCGCGACGGCGAGGCCGCCTTCCGAGCAATCGTGCGCGCTCTTCACAAAACCGGAACGGATGAGGGCGAGAGCCGCGGCCTGCACGCTTTTTTCGCGGACGAAATCCATGCGCGGAGGCACGCCCGCCTTGAGCCCGTGGATGACCTTCAGGTAATGCGACCCGCCGAGTTCGCTCCCCTCGCCGCCGAGTAGGAGGATGACGTCGCCCGCCTGTTTGAACGCCTGGGTTGTGATGTGCCGCTCGTCCTCGATGAGGCCCACCATTCCAACCGTCGGCGTGGGGTCGATGGCGCCCGCGGGGCTTTCGTTGTACAGGCTGACGTTTCCGCCCGTCACGGGCACGTCGAAGGCGCGGCATCCCTCCGCCAGGCCTTCCACCGCTTCGCGAAGCTGCCAGAAATTCTCCGGCTTGTACGGATTGCCGAAGTTGAGGTTGTCCGTCACCGCCAGGGGCGTCGCGCCCGCGCAAGCGAGATTCCGCGCGGCTTCCGCCACCGCGAGGCGCGCGCCCCCGCGGGGATCCAGCGCGCAGAAAAGCGCGTTGCAGTCCGTGGTCGCGGCGACGATCTTGTCCGCCTCCCGGATGAGGAAAACGGCGGCGTCCGAACCGGGCGCGACGATGGTTCCCGCGCGCACGGTGTGGTCGTACTGGCTGTAAACCCAGTTCTTCGACGCGATGGCGGGATGGGAAAGCAGCCGGGGAAGAACCGTTTGCGGATCGGCCTCCGGCGGGTTTTCAAGGGGCGCGGGGGGCGCTTTCGGCGCGGCTTCGCGGTGATAGACGGGCGCTTCCTCGGCCAGCTTTCTCGCCGGGATTTCCGACACCACTTCTCCGTTGTTCAGCACCCGCATCATGCCGTCGCCGGTCACGCGCCCGATGTCCGCGTAAGGCAGGTCCCATTTCTCGAAGATGCTCTTCACCCGCTCCTCTTCGCCGCGCTTGACGATGATGAGCATCCGCTCCTGCGATTCGCTCAGCATGATTTCATACGGCGTCATGCCGCGTTCGCGCACGGGCACGCGCGCCAGGTCGATCTCCACGCCCGTGCCGCCGCGGCTCGCCGTTTCGCACGTCGAACAGGTCAGGCCCGCCGCGCCCATGTCCTGGATGCCCGCCACGCAGCCGCTCTCCAGCAATTCCAGGCACGCTTCGAGCAGCAGCTTTTCCTTGAACGGATCGCCGACCTGCACCGCGGGGCGATCCCGCCGCGACGCCTCGCTCAACTCCCGCGAAGCGAACGCCGCGCCCGCCAGGCCGTCGCGCCCGGTCTCCGAGCCGACGTAGAAAACGGGGTTCCCGATGCCGGTGGCCGCGCCGCGCGCGATCTCCTCGTGGCGCAGGACGCCGAGGCAGAAGACGTTCACGAGCGGATTGCCCTCGTACGATTCGTCGAAATAAATCTCGCCGCCGATGGTGGGGATGCCGATGCAGTTGCCGTAATGCGCGATGCCCGCCACGACCCCCGCGAACAGCCGCCGGTTTTTCGCGCTGGAAAGCGGGCCGAACCGGAGGGAATTCAGGCTGAAGACGGGGCGCGCGCCCATCGTGAAAATGTCGCGGATGATGCCGCCCACGCCGGTCGCCGCGCCCTGGAACGGCTCGATGGCGCTCGGGTGGTTGTGGCTTTCCATCTTGAACGCAACCGCCCAGCCGCCGCCGATGTCGATGACGCCCGCGTTTTCCTCGCCCGCCTTGACGAGGACGCGCGGCCCTTCGGTCGGGAATTTCTTCAACTCGGGGCGGGAGTTCTTGTACGAGCAGTGCTCGCTCCACATGACGGAGAAGATGCCGGTCTCCGTGTGGTTGGGCTCGCGGCCCAGGATTTGCCGGATGCGGTCGAATTCCTCGTCGGTCAGGTCAGCCATTTTGCAGGATGGACTCGAAGATCACTTTGCCGTCCACGCTGCCGAGCCGCGGATCGGACGCCCGCTCCGGGTGAGGCATGAGGCCGAAGACGTTTCGCCGGCGGTTGCAAACGCCCGCGATGTTGCGAGCCGAGCCGTTGGGGTTGGCTTCCGCCGAGGCCCGGCCGGCTGCGTCGGCGTAACGGAGAAGAACCTGGCGGTGGCGATCCAGGGAACGGAGGGTCTCTTCGTCCGCGAAGTAGTTGCCTTCGCCGTGCGCGATGGGCAGTTCAAGCAGCGCGCCGGTCGTGCCGGCGTTGGTGAAAGGCGTGTCCATGTTCTCGACGCGGACGGTGACGCGCCGGCAGATGAAATGGAGGGAGGCGTTGCGGATGAGCGCGCCGGGGAGCAGCCGCGCTTCGCAGAGAATCTGGAAGCCGTTGCAGATGCCGAGGACGAGCTTTCCCTTGCCCGCCTCCTCGATGACGGAGCGCATGACGGGCGAGAATCGCGCGATGGCCCCGCAACGCAGGTAGTCGCCATAGGAAAAGCCGCCTGGCAGGACGATAAGATCATAAGCCGCGACGGAGGTTTCCTTGTGCCAAACGTAGTCGGTGTCGCAGGCCTCCCGCAGGACGCGGTAGCAATCCTGATCGCAATTCGATCCCGGAAACCTGACGACCGCACATCTCATGGATGAACCTGGAGCCGGTAATCCTCGATGACGGGATTGGAAAGAAGGTCGCGGCAGACGGCGTGCAGGTCCTTTTCGTCCGCGCCGGATTCCAGTTCGATCTCCATGAATTTGCCGATGCGGACTTCCTTCACCCCTTGAAGGCCCTGGTGTTTGATGGCTTCGCGCACGGCGACTCCCTGGGGGTCGAGCACGCTTTCCTTTGGCATGACGATGACGGTGGCTCTCATTTCGGTTCGGTCTTGACGGTGAGGGCGATGAAGGCGCCGTCGCCCGTGCGGCGCGAGGCGCCCCGGACATAGACGCCGGGCGCGAGGTCCTCCAGCGATCCCTCGGCGGTACCCTTGGCTATTTTCGTGGCGTCGGTGATGACATAGACGAGAAGGCCCTTTTTCCCTCTGAGGGTGAAGGTTTGCGCGGATTTCGAGAACGCGACGATGACGCCGTGGAAGGCCACTCTGTCATCCGGCGTCGCGGTGGGGGACGCGCCGGGCCTCGGCTTCTTATCCGCGGCGGGAGCGCTCGGGAGGATGCACAGGGTCAGGAGAACGATGAGGAAGAGCTTCACGAGCCAAGGAGCCAGGTTAATCTGCCGCGCTCGGGTTTCACGCGCGCGGCGGGGTAGGCGGTCGAGCCGGCCAGTATTTCGGCGATGATCTTCTCTTTCCCCGCGCCGTTGACAAGAAAACAAACGTGCCGCGCGGCGTTTATCAACGGATAGGTGAAGGTGATCCTGTTCGAGGACTGTTGCGGGACGTGATTCGCGACGACGTTGCGCCTGGTCTCCTTCAGCGCTTCCGTGCCGGGGAAAAGGGAGGCGGTGTGGCCGTCCTCGCCGAGGCCGAGCAGCAGGAGATCGTGAACATAACGCGGTTCGCGGGAGGCGAGCGCCTTCTCCGCGAGCCGCGCCTCGTACGCGGCGGCCGCTTCCTCCGGGGCGAGTTCGCCGCGGATGCGGAGGACGTTCGCGGCGGGGACCGGGACCCTGTCGAGCAGCGCGAGTTTCGCCATGCGAAAATTGCTCTTTTCATCCTCGGGCGGCACGCAGCGTTCGTCGCTGAAGGTGATGAATATCTTCTCCCATTCCAGTTCGGAGCCGATCTCCGCGAGCCGCTGGAAGACGAGGCGCGGCGTGTTGCCGCCGCTCAGGGCGATCCGGAAACACCCCCGCGCGGCGATCGCCGCCTGCACGCTTTCCACGATGACGTTCGCGGCGTCGACGACGAACGAATTGGTGCGAATGACTCCGGGCTTCATAGGAACCTCACCGGAAGGCTAAAGTGCAGGGTGGCGGAATCCGGCGCCAGGCGCTCGGTTTCCAGGAGAGTGAGCGAGGCCTTGCGGAGATGCAGTCTCCGCGCCTGCGGCAGGCCGAGAAGCGTCGCGGCGAGAAGGCTGAAGTCGGGTTCATGGCCGACGAGCATGACGCCCGCGCACCGGATATAAGGCTCCAGTTCCCTAAGGGCCGTGGCGGGTTCCATGCCGGAACCAAGGAAAGGGACGACGAGAACTTCGGAGGAGCCGATCTTCTTCGCGACGATCTCCGCGGTCTGCTCGGCGCGGCGATACGGGCTGGTGAGGATGATGTCCGGCACGATGCCCCGGTCGCGGCAGAAGCGGCCGACCGCCTTGGCCTGGGAGACGCCCTTGTCGGTGAGATAGCGGGCGACGTCGGTTTCGGCCTGGTCGATGGCGTCGGCGTGGCGGAGAAGATACAGGTTCATTACATTACCATGCCGCCATCGACCGTGAGGCACTGGCCGGTGATGAATTTGGCTTCGTCCGAGGCGAGGAAGGCCACGGCGGCGGCTATGTCTTCCGGTTCGCCGAATTTCCCGAGCGGTATCTGGCCCAGCACCGCGATCTTCGAGGCTTCCGGCAGCACATCGGTCATGTCGGTCTTGATGAACCCCGGCGCGACGGCGTTGACGGTGATGTGGCGGCTGGCAAGCTCCCGCGCGAGCGACTTGGTCAGCCCGAGCAGGCCGGCCTTGCTCGCGGCGTAGTTGGCCTGGCCCGCGTTGCCGGTCAATCCGCTCACGGAACTGATGTTGATGACGCGCCCGGAACGCTGCTTCAACATGGGCCGCAAGACGCCCTGGATGAAATTGAACGCGCCCCGCAGGTTCGTCTCGATAACGATGTCCCAGTCCTCGACCGACATCCGCATGCTGAGGCCGTCGCGCGTGAGGCCCGCGTTGTTGACGAGGATGTCCACCTTGGAGAAATCCGCGAGGATCCGGGAGCACACCGCCCCGACGGCTTTGTGATCCGCGGCGTCCACGGCATAGGCTTTGGCGCGGCCTTCGTGGCGCGCGTTGATCTCGTCGGCGGTGCGGGAGGCGTTGGCCTCGGTGCGGCTGACGACTGCGACCTTCGCCCCCTCCCCGGCGAAACGGAGGGCGATGGAATGCCCGATGCCCCTCCCCGCTCCGGTTACGATGGCTACTTTTTCGTGGAATCGACTGTTATCCATATTTTTCTCCTGGCGCTTTCCTGCACGGCGGAGAGGACGCGTTCGTTTTCAAGGCCGTCGGCGAAGACCGGCTGGACGCTGCTCCCCTCAACCACCGCTTTGATGAAATCGGCGAAAGTATGCACGAACGTGTGCTCGTAACCAATAATATGTCCCGGCGGCCACCACGCCCCGATGTAAGGGTGGACGCTCTCGGTGACGAGGATGTCGCGGAATCCGCGCGCTTGCGGCGGATCGCCCGCGTCATAAAAACGGAGGCGGTTCATGTCCTCGAAATCGAACGCGAGGGAACCGCCGCTGCCGTTGATTTCCAGCGCGATGGTATTCTTCCGGCCCCGGGCGAAACGGGTCGCTTCCAGGTTCGCCACGGCGCCGTTGCGGAACCGCCCGATGAAGGAGACGGCGTCGTCGACGGTGACGGTTCCTTGCGGGCGTTCTTTTACAAACGTTTCCATGACGCCGCAGACTTCCGCGAATTCGCCCACCAGATAGCGCCCCAGGTCGACGATGTGCGCGTTGATGTCGCCGTTCGCGCCCGAGCCGGCGAACTCGGAGCGCAATCGCCAGTTGATCGGGAAATCGGGGTCGGCCAGCCAGTCCTGGGCGTAGCGGGCGCGGTAGTGGTAAATCCGCTCGCCGAGCATCCCGTCGTCGATCATCCGTTTTGCCAGCGCGACGGCCGGGATGCGGCGGTAGTTGTGGCAGACCATGTTGACGACGTTCGCCCGCTCGACGGCGGCGGTCATCGCCTCGCATTCAGGGAGGTTCATGCCGAGCGGTTTCTCGCAGAGCACGGCCTTGCCCGCCTCCGCGGCGGCGATGGCGATGGGGGCGTGCGTGTCGTTCGGGGTGGAGATGTCGATGATGTCGATGTCCGGATCCTCGACGACCGCGCGCCAGTCGGTGCGGGCCTCCGCCCAGCCGAGTCGCTCCGCGGCCTTTTCCACGGCGGGAGCGCAACGCCCGCAGAGGGTTTTCATCTCGATCTTCGCGGGGAGATCGAAGAAATGCGGGGCCTGCCGCCAGGCATTGGAATGCGCCCGCCCCATGAAGTTGTAACCGATCATGCCGACGGTCAGCGTGGGGGTCATCGTCGACTCTTGTAAGGAATGGCCGCGCCTTTTGCCAGCGATTTTCAGTCCCGCGCGCGCACGAGGAGCGTAATTTCCCCGCGCGGCGGGTGCGCGGCGTAGTGCTCGGCCAGCGCGGCGGCGGCGCCGATGCGGAATTCCTCGAACTGTTTCGTCAACTCGCGGGCGACGCACAGGAGGCGTTCCGGCGCGTGCCGGCGGAAGACTTCCAGCGTTTTCAGGAGGCGATGCGGGGATTCGAAAAAGATGGAGGTCTCCTCGCGGGCGATGGCGGCCAGGACTTCGCGCTCGCGTCCGCCGCTTTTCACGGGCAGAAAGCCGCCGTAATAGAACGCTCCGGCGGGGAACCCCGAGCCGGCGAGCGCGACCGGCGGCGCCGAAGGGCCGGGGATGACGGTGTAAGGCAGCCCGTGTTCGATGCAGGCGTTCAGGAGGCGGGCGCCGGGATCGGAGATGGAGGGCATGCCGGCGTCGGTTATCAGCGCGATGTTTTTGCCTTCCCGAAGATGGACGAGGAGTTCCTGGGTGCGCCGGGCTTCATTATGTTCGTGGTAACTGAGCAGCGGTTTCGCGATGCCGAAATGGCGCAGGAGATTGCCGGAATGCCGCGTGTCCTCGGCGGCGACGATGTCGGCGGCCTTGAGGGTTTCGAGGGCGCGCAGGGTTATGTCGCCCAGGTTCCCGATGGGGGTTGCGACGAGAGAAAGCACGGCGGCTCACCACCCTTCGGTGAGGGCGGTGACGGCGGCGCGGGATGCGTCCTCCACAGCGAGAGGGAGCGCCTGGCGTTCCTCCTGGTTGACATCCTGGCCGACAAAGAAACTCGTCTGGCCGTTGAAGAGACGCCGGTCGAGCGTGGCGCCGGTCGAGCGTTTTACGACCTTAAGTTCAAGCGTGACGACGAGGTTATACTCCGTGGCGACCAGGACGTTGCCTATGAGCGAGCGCGCGGGCTGGCGCGTGACGCGCTTGATCGTCCCTTCGACCAGGGCGTCCGCGTTGTCCTCGGAGGCGACTTCGTACGTGCCGTCGAGCTGGATGGCCTTGATGACTGAACTGGCGACGAGGACCTCGATGCGCGGGATGAGCGTCTCGTTCTTGAACGGCGGCACGGCGACGGTCTTGACGCCCTTCATGAAGGTCGGCTGCACGGGGCCGATGCGGTACCCGGCGCAGGAGGAAAGCAGCAGCGCGCAGGCTAGAATCGCCCGCCTCATTGGCTGGGCAGCGCGGGCTCGACGGGCGGCAGCGGAGCGAGATCGAGCGGCGAGGTGCGGACCTTCGGCTTCGGCGGAGGCGTCTCGACCGGCTCCGCGACGGGCGGCCCCAGGTAGTCGGGACGCGAGGCGGTGTCGACCTGCGCCTGCAGCTTGCGGTTCGCCTGCACGCGCGGGCCGGTCTCGGCCTGGGCGGGCGCGGGGTTCAGCGCGGCGTCCCCGACCTTCGAGCGGAGGGCGTCGATGCGGGCTTTCGCCTCGGCGCTCTGCCTGGAGCCCGGCTCTTCCTTGATGACCTGGTTGTAATAAATGACCGCGGCTTTGTAGTCCTTCTTCTTGTCGTAGAACTTCGCGATGCCGAAGGTGTTCTCCGTCTGGTGGCCGCCCAGGGAGTTGAGGTTTTCCCTGGCCTGCGCGACTTTCTCGCTGTTCGGGTAGCGCTGGATGAAGTCTTCGAACGCCTCGCGCGCCTTCGTGGCGGAAGCGTCGTCATACGAGCCGTCGCGCATGGCCTGGAGCCGGACGTAGCCGATCTGGTACTGCGCGTCCGCCGTGACGGGATCGCTCGGATATTTCGCCAGGAGCGCCTCGTAGGCGGCGATCGCTTCGGGGTATTTGCCCTGTTTTTCATCCGCCACGCCGACGTTGAATTGCGACAGCGGCGCATAGGGGCTGAACGGCGCGTTCTTCACGATCTCCCCGAACATCGACTCCGCGCGGGTCATGGACGTGGCGATGGGTATGCCGAGCAGCTTCACCTTGACGCCGTCCAGATAGAGCTTTGCGATCCTGAACTGGGATTCGACGCATTTGTCGAAGTCTTCCCCCCTCGGGTATTTGCTGATGTAGACGCCATAGGCGTCGAACGCGTGTTCGTAATCCGCCAGTTTCTCGGACAGCATGGCGACCTTCAACTGCGCCTTTGGGGCGAAGAACGATTTCGGCCATTTCTTCACGAGCACCCGGTAAGTGGCCAGCGCGCGCTTGGCGTCGCCCGCGTTTTCGTAGGATTCGGCGCGGTTCAGTTGATCCTGCGCGTTCTTCGACTGCTCGGCGGCGCCTCCCTCGCCCTCGATGCTCCACCCCTCGTCCGGGCGGTAAACGATCGCGGCGTCCGCCCACGCCATGGGCAAAAGGAAAATAAGGAGGGCAAAGAGCGGTTTACTCATGGCGGCGGAGACGCTAACGGAGGATGCCAGTCCCGTCAAGGGCGGAAGGGGGTGCGCGGGATGAGGACTTCCAGCCTCACACGGGCGGTTCCCGCGTCGAGTATCCCGAGATCGGCGGCTCCGGTCTTGCTGAGGTCGATGATCCTGCCCGAAACATACGGGCCGCGGTCGGTTATCCGGGCGATGGTGCGGCGCCCGTTGGAAAGATTCGTGACCCGCACGAACGTCCCGAACGGCAGGCTCTTGTGCGCGGCGGTCATGTCATATTGGCGGAAGCGCTCGCCGCTCGCGGTTTGCTCGCCAATGCCGATCCAGTTCGCGTGGTACCAGGAGGCGACGCCGTATTCCTCGCCCGCCGGTTCGGCCAGGAACATGGCGTCCGTGTAGCGGATGGACGGCCCGGTGGCGCACCCCGCGAGAAGGGCCAGGCAAAGGACGGCCAGGGCGGCGGCTCTTACCATGCGCGACTGCCGGAGGCGCGCCGGGAGGCGAGCAGGTTCTTGGTGAACTCGTAGAGCCGCAGGTCGAATTCGTTGTTTTCGCTCAAACGGCGGAAGAGGACGGGGCCGATCTCCCCGGCCATGGCTCGCAGCCGTTCCGCCAGGGAGGGCTGCCGGCCCGCGCTGACATTCCTGGACCCGGCGTCGAACCGCATCCTGGGAAAATAAGGGCGCAAGGTCGTCGCGCAAAGCTCCATGCTCTCGTCGAACCTGTCCACGACCCCCGCGACGCTCATCTCCACGACGCGGGCGGCGGCTTCGCGGAAATCCTCTTCATTGACTTCACCGCGGAGGTAATCCCTCTTCGACGAGCAGTACAGGCACTGGAAATTGAAAAAATTCCGCGTCGGCTGTTCCGCGAGAACCCACTCGACGTATTCCGCCAGGGAAAGTTCGCGCGCCTTGGCGCTCGTGGGATCATCCAGGGATCGGCGTTGCTCAAAGTGGTAGATCGACCCGATGCGGTCGACGGGGTGGCGGATGAAGATCATCGAAAAAAAATCCGAGCCTTCGATGAAGGGGAGCGGAGGCTTCGCCTGGTGGCTGGTGAAGGCGACGGCATCCGGGCGGGAGGCGACGTGCGCCGCTATCTCATCACCCCCAAGGCAGCCGGCGGGGTCCGCGCCGTCGAAAGAACTGAAGAGCCCGCCGAAGTTCTGTTCGAGCACCGCGTTGACGGTCGTTCCGGCGTTCTTGAAGATATGAAAATGAAAGATGCGCCGCATGGGCGCGGGGGCGGGCGGTTCTTCCCCATTCGTCATTGGGGAACTTTTGCTCCATTTACCCGCCCCGCGCAACAAGTTCACCGGGCCGTATTCAAACTGGAGCCGCCGACAAGGGTTTCGGCGACGAAATAGAGCGGACGTTCCTGCGACTGCCGGTAGATGCGCCCGATGTATTCTCCAAGTATCCCCAGCATCAGCATCTGCACGCCCCCGAGGAAAAAGAGGCCCGCCGTCAGCAGGGCGTAGCCCGGCGCGCCGACGCAGAGGCAGACCAACGCCGACGCCAGGCTCAGGAGCATGACGAGGAACCCCGCCGCGGAAGCCACCCGCAGGGGCCGGATGGAAAACCCAAGCACCGCGTCCACCGAGAGGAGGAGCAGCATCAACGCGCCGTACTTCGTCTCGCCGGCGGCCCTCGGGGGGCGGTCGTAGATGACGGGCGCCGTCTTGAAACCCGCCCACGCCACGAGGCCGCGCACGAAACGGTCATGCTCCCGGCAGCGGCCCACGGCTTCGCGCACCTTCCTGTCGATGAGCCGGAAATCCCCGGCGTCCAGGGGTATCCGGATATTCGAGAGCTTGTCGAGCAGGCGGTAGAAAAGCCACGAAGTCCACTTCTTGAACGGCGACTCCCCGTCGCGCCGCCGCCGCACGGCATAGACGACCTCGATCCCCTCGCGCCACCGCGCGGCCATTTCCTCGATGAGTTCCGGGGGGTCCTGCAGATCGGCGTCCATGATGACGGTGGCGTCGCCCGTCGCGGCGTCCAGGCCCGCGGTCATTGCGATCTCGTGGCCGAAATTGCGCGAAAGCCGTATGGCGCCGACGGTCGAGTCCCGGGCCGCGATCCGGCGGATGACTTCCAGCGAGCCGTCCGTACTGCCGTCATCGACGAAGAGGATCTGGCGTTGCGCCCCGATCCTGTCCAGAACGGCGGCGAGGCGGCTGTGGAGTTCGACCAGGTTGCCCGCCTCGTTCAACAGTGGGATTACGACGGAGAGGAGCATCAGAATCGGAAATAGATAAAGGGTATGGCGATGTCCGTCTTGGCGAATATTTCGATGAGGAGCAAGGATGTTGCAAACGAGAGCGGAAACCGGAGGCCGCCGCCCTCGAAGAGATAATGCTGGAGCTTGCGTCCGCGATCCGCCAGGCACCACGCGAGGGAGATCGCCAGGAGCAGCGCCGGGAGCAGGAGGAGCGAATAGTCCGCGCCGTGCCGGAAGGCGAAAAGCGCCTTGAGGGTGAGCAGGCTCGCGTGGAAATCCGGCGCGCGAAATAGTATCCAGCCGAGATTCACCAGCAGGAACGTGAACGCAACGCGCACCGGAACCATGGCCCGGGAATACCAGAAGCTCGCCCTGGAAACGAAGCCGGAGGTGAAACGATGCGCCGCGAGGAGGACGCCGTGGTAAAGCCCCCACACGACGAAATTCCAACTGGCGCCGTGCCACAACCCGCCCAGCCCCATGACGATGAGAAGGTTCAGATACGTCCGCGCGGCGCCGCGGCGGTTCCCCCCGAGCGGGATGTAAAGGTAATCCCGCAACCAGGTCGAAAGCGAGATGTGCCAGCGCCGCCAGAACTCGGCGATGTCGGCGGAGAGGTACGGCCTCTCGAAATTCGAGGGGAAATCGAACCCCAATATCCTGGAACAGCCCCGCGCGATATCCGTATAGCCCGCGAAGTCGCAGTAGATTTGCAGCCCGAAGGCGAGCACCGCCGCCCAGGCCGACACGGCGTCGGGCGAGGAACCGATATGCCCGAAAAACTGCGTCGAGACCGGCGCCAGATTATCCGCGAAGACCATCTTCTTGATGAGCCCCTTGACGATCTGGAGGACGCCCCAGCGCACGCCCGCGTCCGAGTGTTTCCCGTGGTCGATCTGCGGGAAGAAGTTGGATGGCCGGATGATCGGCCCCGCGGTGAGATGCGGAAACAGGGAGAGGAACAGCGCGAAGTCGAGGAAGCTTTTTCTCGGCTGCACGTCGCCGCGGTAGATATCGACGTTGTACGAGATGGCTTCGAACGTGTAGAAGCTGACCGCCACCGGCAGGACGATATTCAAAATGAACGGCTCGGCGGAAAATCCGAAGAGGCCCGCCGCGGAGGCGACGAGGAAATTGTAGTACTTGAAAAAGCCGAGCACCGCGAGGTCCGCCGCGATGGAGAGGGCGAGGAGCGCGCGGCTCCTTCCGATCACGAGGCTCATGAGGTAATTGAAGACCGTGAACCCGAGGAGCGCCCATACGAGAAGCGTGTTCCAGTAAGCGTAGAACAGGAGGCTGGCGATCACCAGGATCAACACGCGCAACCGCCCCCTCGCGAGGCCGCACAACAGCGCGACGAGCAGAAAGAAAGGCCAGTAGATGAGGCTGGTGAAAAGCATTTTACTTCAGCAACGGGAGGATGCGGGCGACGAGCGCTTTCGAAAAGCCTTCGCGCCCCCTGGCGTTCAGGTGGAGCTGGTCGAAGAAGAACCCGGGCCGCTCGAAAGCGGTGAAGGCGTCCGCGGGCAGGACGTTGGCCTCCAGTTTCGCGAGAACGCCGAAGGGAGCAACGGCGGGCTTGAGATAGTGCAGCGGCCCGCGCGGTATCTGGAAGATGAAAAGCCGGCTGTTGCGGTAACGCTCCGCGATGCGCCCGAGCCAGAGCGCACGGTAACGCTCGTGATGTTGCAGCCGTTCGTCGTAATGCATCTCCGCGAGATAGGTCTGCAACAACGGCTTCAACTCGGGCTTGATGGACGCGGGAAACCGGAGCCGCCCCGCGGAATCGACCGACACCCCTTCCAGCGAATCCGGCCTGCCGGGATAATCGTAGATGGCGCGCCAGCGCTTCTCGATGTAGCCGTTCACGTTTTTCAGGCGCTCGGCGGGGTGGAGGATGAAATCGAGGATATCCTGCTTGTAAGCGACCCCCCGCAGGAATGTGAATAGAAGCGCGCGCGACCGCGCATCCCTTGAATCGAAGCTCCCGGCCACGGGCGCGGCGTCGCCATAACGCAGGATGGGCGCGAGGTAGCTGAGATCGAGCGTCCGGTCGTTGAAGTTCTCCTTCGAGGTTTCATCATAGTTGGGAAGCATGATCACCACGGCCGAGAAGCGTCTTGCGTCCGGGTCCAACTCGCGCAGGAAGTAATGCCAGACGCGCGGAGTCGTTCCCGGGATGCCGAGATTTACGAAACGGACGCCGCCGCCCATCGCGTCCGCCAGCTTCGCCGAAAACCCTTCCGCGATCCGCGAATCGCCGACGACCGCGACGGCGCCGCGCATCTCCTTCGGCTTCGCGACGGTGAGCAAGCCGTGAAGCTCGCCCGCGGTCGAGCGCGGATCGAGATAGCGGGCATAAATCCCCGAATGAAAGAGGAGGCCGTCCAGCAGCAGGGCCAGCAGGACGCCGTAGAGTATTTGCAGCCAGGGGTTCTTGATCAAAGCCCGTATTTGACGATGGCGTAAACGGCGCGGACCCCGTCCCTCCAGCCGATCTTCTTGCCTTCCGTATAAGTCCTGCCGTAGTACGAGATGCCGACTTCGTACATGACGCACCCCATGCGCGCGACCTTGGCGGTTATCTCCGGTTCGAACCCGAAACGTTCTTCGCGGATGTCGACGCCCTGGATGATCTCCCGGCGGAAGAGCTTATAACACGTCTCCATGTCCGTCAGGTTCAGGTTGGTGAACATGTTGGAGAGGAGGGTGAGGAATTTGTTGCCGATCATGTGCCAGAAATAGACGACGCGATGCGGACGCCCGCCCATGAACCGCGAGCCGAAAACGACATCCGCGCGATGCCGCAGCGCGGGTTCCAGCAGCAGCGGGTATTCGTTGGGGTCGTATTCCAAATCGGCGTCCTGGACGATGACGTAGTCGCCCGTGGCGGCCTTGAACCCGCTGCGCAAGGCCGCGCCCTTGCCCCGGTTGACCGGGTGGTGGATGAGAACGTCGATCAACGCGCGCGCGGGCCCTTCGAGCAGAGCCCTGACGCCATCCGTGGAAGCGTCGTTCACCACGATGACTTCGATGTTCTCGACAGGGCAGGCGCGCACCGCCTTCAATAAGTCGACGACGGTGTTCTCCTCGTTGTAACAGGGGATGACGACGCTCAACTTCATGCCCGCGAGATCATTTTACAGCGGCGAACCCCGGTCAATAGCAAAGCCGGTCCGGGCTTGACTTCGCCGGAGGCGATTCTAAACAGAACCCGTGGCGTCTTCCTCGTCCCCGCGCCCCGGCTCTTCCGCTACGATGGTCGCTGCGCTGGCGGTCATGATGGCGGCGATTTATTCCGGCGTCCTTTTCAGCCGCGGCCTCACGTTCATCGGCTGGTCCGACAACACCGTCCAATACCACCCGTGGATGGCGTACCTCGTGGCATGCTGGAAACACGGCAAGCCGCCGCTTTGGGATTTCTCGACCTACTCGGGACAGAGTTTCGTGGGCGAATTGCAAACCGGCGTCTTTTATCCGGTCAACATCCTCTTCGCGTGGCTGGCGCGCACGGCAAACCCCTATGCGCTGGACCTGCTGCTCCTCGGCCACATGCTGTTCGCCGCCGCGGGAGTCGGCGCTCTCCTCCGGCGCATGGGGCTCGGCGTCTGCGCGGCTCTTCTCGGCGGAGCGGTCTTCGCCTTCGGCGGCCCAGTGAGCGCGCGGGCGGGCGGCCAGGCGAATCTCTTCGCGGGCCTCTGCCATCTCCCGTGGGCGCTCTTCTTCATCCACCGCGCGGTTTCCGCCGGCGGCTTTCGCAAGGGCGCGTTCGACGCGGCGCTCGCGGGCGTGTTCCTGGGGTTCAGCCTCCTGGCCGGGCATCCGCAGCCGTTCATCCACGGAACCGTGCTGCTGGTCGTCTGGGCGGCGATAACCCGGCGGGAAGAGCGATTGCAAACCGTGTTCCTCCTCGTCGGAGCCGCCGGGGCGTTCGCCTCGCTCGTCAGCTTCATCCAAATCGCCGCCAGCGTGGAATATTTCCGGCAAGCCGACCGCTGGATCAGCCTTCCCAACCCCGTGTCGGCCCTCGAAACCGTGCCGTACGAAGCGTACACGCTGAACGTCCTCAAGCCCGCCGAACTGACGTTCCTTTTCAAGCCGACTTTCCTCTCCGACACGGGGATAACCGCGCTTCCGTTGACGGCGCTCGCCCTCGCGGTTGCCGGCGCCGTTTTCAGCCGAGGGAGGATCAAACGGCTCGGGCTGGGCCTCTTCGTCTTCGGCGTTCTCGTCGCGCTCGGGGACGCGACCTTCATGGGCAGGCTGATCTATCACACCCCCTGGCTGAACAAGGTGCGCGAACCCGTGCGCGCGCTGCTTTTTTACCAGCTTGGCGTCGCGCTGCTGGCCGCTCTGGGCCTCGATTTTCTCCTTCGCAAAACAAAGCGGCCCGCCGTTTGGGCCGCGGTGATTCTAGCGGCTTTCACCGCCGAGACGCGGTTCGTGGCGCGGGACGCCCTCGCGAAGACGGACGACCCGCGCAGCGCCCAGCTCTACAACCGCCCAACGCCCGCCGTGAAGTTGCTGGAAAAGCTCTCGGCGGAGCGCGGAGGGTTGTATCGCGTCATGGTCAGGCCGGAAAAACTCCTGACTCCCAACATGGGCGAGCTTTTCCCCGTCAAAACGATCCTGGGACACCGCTCGAGCATGAACGCCGCTTATTACGATTTCCTCGCGAAGGACTGGAGCCTGGAAGGAACCGTGCTGGATGATCTCGGCGCGGCGTTCCTGGCGACCCACGCGCCGAACGCCGGATTTCGCGAACTCGGCAGGTTCGGCGCGGTCATCCTTTACGAGCGGCCAAACGCCAAACCGATCCTGCGCGCGGAAGCCGGAAAGAACTGGATCGCCCCGGCATCCGTCCAATGGGGCGTAAACCAACTGGACGCCGCTTTCGACTCCGTGCCGGATGGCAGCCGCATGATCCTGGCGCAAACCTGCTACCCGGGCTGGAAAGCGAGGGTCAACGGCCATCGCGCGCAACCCGGGAAAAAGGCGCTTTTCCTGAACGTGAAGCTCCCGCCCGGCAAGGCGAACGTGACTCTCCGCTACAGCCCCTGGTGGCTCTATCCCGGCTTCGCGGCGTGGGCGCTGGCCGCGGCCGGACTGGCGGCGCTGTGGGCCTTGAGCCACGGGATGTCGCGGGCCAGTATCTCCCGCGCGGCGGCGGGCGAGAAATTGGCCCTTATGAAATCCGCGCAACAGTTGCTGTAGGCGCGCGACGCCGCGTCGTCGCGGTACAGCCGTATGACTTCGGAGGCGAAGCGTTCCGGCTCCGTATTGATGCAGAGGATTACTCCGCACGCTTCAATGCCGGCAAGGCCTTCGGCGGCCATCGGCGTCAACACTTGCGGGACGTTGTGCCGCGCCGCCTCGACGACCTTCCCCTTGACGCCGCCGCCGTAGCGCAACGGCACGACCACGAGCCGCACGCGCCGGTAGTAAGCGTCCAGCTCTTCATCCGACACCCACCCCGCGATGCGGATGCGTTCGCTCGCGCGCCGCACGATGCTCTCCGGCGGCTTGCTCCCCACGATGTGGATTTTGCAGTCCGGCAGCGCCGCCTCGATGAGCGGCCAGCAGTGCTCCAGGAAAAAGAGAACGCCGTCGATGTTCGGATGATGCTGGAACCCGCCCACGAACAAGAGGTCCTTCCGCACGCCGAGCGTGCCCGCGTAATCTTCCGCCAGCGGCTCGAAGATGTTCAGCGGGATGGCGCGGGCGTTGGCCCCGGGGAGTTTGGAATGCACGTGCTTTATCTCCTCAACGGACGGGTAGTAGACGGCGTCGACGCTCCTCCAGATCGCCATCTCCGACTCGGCCTCCGCTTCGGCCTCAAGCTGCGCCGCCGGGCTGTTCGTCAACTCGAAGAGCCGCTGCAGGCGCACCGAGGCGATGTCGATGCCATAGTAAAGAATGCGCGCCTTTTTCAGGAAACCGAACGACTTGAGATACTTGACGGTGATGTGGCTGCGGTTCGCGAAGACCACGTCGATCTCATCCGCGTTGCGGACGAACCAATCGTGGATGTTGCACGCAAACCATTTGCCGTCGAGGACTTCCACGCCGATCTGCTGGAGCATGCCCGTGTACGGCTCGTGGGTCGCGAAGTTATCCCCGACGAATTTCACGCTGACCCCGGCGTCCAGGAAGAGCTTGATGTATTGGAAGGTGCTGCGCGATCCCGCGTCCTGGTCGATGAAGGGAACATGGTGGTCGATAAAGACGGCCAGCTTTTTCCCGCGGCTGCGCTCCCGCGCGCGGAGGACGTTGACGCCGTTCGGATAATGGCCCGCCGAAAGTTCCGCACCCCATTTCTCCTCGAACTTCGACCGGTTTATGACCTGCCACCGCTTCATGCCGGAGGCGAGGTCCGTGCCGGAGGTTTTCCCCTCCAGGTGCACGACCACCGAGCGCGGCTGGTAATACACCTTCCTGCCCGCCGCGCGTATCTTGAAGGCGAGGTCCGCGTCCTCGTAATAGCCGGGCGAAAATTCCGGGCTGAACGCGCCCAGTTCCTCGAAGAGCTTCCTCTCGACGAGCAGCGAAGCGCCCGAGACGTAGTCGGTTTCCTTCACATAGTTGTACTCGGGTTTCCCAGGGTCGTCGTCCCGCCCGTAATTCCAGCCCGAGCCGTCCTTCCAGATGATGCCGCCCGCTTCCTGCAGCGTGCCGCCGGCGTTCAACAGCTTCGAGCCGGCGGCGCCCGCGTCGGGGAATTTGTCGAAGACGTCGACGAGGGCGGAAAGCCAGCCGGGCCTCACCTCGGTGTCGTTATTGAGAAAGAGCAGGTATTTGCCGCGCGCCTTGGCGGCGGCCTGGTTGCAATTTGGCAGGAAACCGGAGTCCCCGGTATTCTTGGAGACGCGCACGCCGGGGATGGAACCAAGCAGGTTGCTGAACGCCTCCTCGGAACGGTCGTCGCCGATGATGACCTCGTACTCCACGTCCGTCGTATTTGTCAGGATGCACCCCAGGCAGCGGACGGTGAGCGTGAGATTCCCGCGCACCGGTATGATGATCGAAACCAGCGGCGAATCCGTTTCGGGGAGAGAAAGTTTTTTCTTCTCCGCCATTTGAAACGCCTGCGGCGCCCACGGGGGCGGCGAACCCCATACCAGGCTGGAGGCGATGATCTCCTTGGTGCGCACATAGGACCGCGAATGCATGAGCTCCAGGAGTTGCAAGCCGTCGCGCGCGACGAACTCGCACGAGAAGCGGAACTCCTTCGGCGGCTCGATCTTCTTTCCCTTCTTGCGCTTCTCGACCGGCTCGACCCTGCACTTCCAGTTCCGCCCGCCCACCCGCACGACAAGCTCCGGCGCGGGTTCATCGCTCCGCAGCCTGTAAGTTCCTTCCACCATCCCGATGCCCCGCATGCCGAAACAGCGCGGCAGGGGCGGCGTGAACTCCAGACGGCGCGTCCGGGTAAAGAGCCGGCGCACGGCGTCATACGGCCTTTTGTAAATGGAGGCGTATTTCCTGCACTCGAAGAGGAGCTTGTAGATCGGCGAATCGGCGATGGCGAAAAACCTCAACCGCTCGGCGGAGTGCTGCCTGTTGGCCTTCTCCAGCTTCAACTGGAGTTCGAAGACCCGCTTGCGCAAGGCGCCGGTGTGCTCCGCCTCGCGCTCGGAAGCCAGCGCCCGTTCACGCAGGCGCGCAATCTCGCCCGGAAGCGTCTCGAACTGATTCCATACCACCGCCGACTCCCCGGGGTTCTCGAACAAGCCCGCGGGCATGGGCGGCAGCGGCGAGTCCGAACACAATGCCATGATATAAAGCCCCTTGGGCAGGGTCTTTTCCGACTCCACGCGCGAGAAATTCCCCGAGCAAAAGCGGATGGCGTATTCCCCTTCGGTTCCGAAGATGGCCGAACCGGCGACCATCCGCTGCCTGGCGAGGCGGACGTTCTTGAAGCGGCGGCGGAGCGCCTGTTCGAAGGCGTCCTCCGTCAGTTCATTGACGTGGTACGGGTTCGCCTCCTGCCGTCCGCGGCCATACTCCTCCTTGTCGGGGCTGGAGATGAGGAGCAGCCCGCCGGGCCGCAGCACGCGGAGTATCTCCGAGAAGAACGCGTCGTGGTCGTCCACGTGCTCGATCGTCTCGAAGCTGACGACGAAATCGAGGCTGGCCGGCGGCAGCGGGATGGCCGTGCACGAACCCTGGAAAAAGCGGGCCTTCGGATATTTCGCCGAGGCGTGGCGCACCGCCGTCTCATCCAGGTCAACCCCCGCGACACTGGCCGCATTCCGGGCAAGGAGCGCCGAGCCGTACCCCTCGCCGGAAGCGATATCGAGCACGTCCTTCCCCTCCGCCAGAAGGCAGGCGAGCGCGTAGCGATGGAGGTGTTCCAGGGCTATCTGCCCGGAGAGGGAGGTCACGAGCCGTTCACCCGTCCATTCGAGTTCGGCATTCACGCTCTGGGAGGGGGAAGAACTGTCCTGAGGTTCCATAAATGCCCGTTCGGAAGAGGGATTAAAGTAGCGCGAAAGAGGCCGTGTCAAAAGAATAGTAAATTCGGAAGGTTTGACATTTCGCCGCCCGGCCAGAAAACTTGGCCGCATGGAAAGAGCGACCCTCCGAATCTGCTGCACCGCCCTCGCAATGAGCCTCGCCGCCTGCAACAAGAAGGATGAGGCTTCCAAGCCGACCGAGCCGGTCAATCTCCCCTCCCCGACTGCGACCGCCGCCACGCCGACTCCGAGCCCCACCCCCGCGGCGACCCCGGCGGCCGATGTTTCGCCGACCAAAGACAACATCGCGACCCTTCTCGCCCATGCGGTGGAAGGCACGCGCGACATCCGTTTCGGCAATCTGCAACTCGACGGCGCGCTCATCTCCGCCACGGACAAGAGCGGCGCCACCGTGGTGGAGCTTTATTGGGAAAGCCTGGTCCAACAACCGCTGACCTACACCGTCCTCGTCCACGCCGTGAATGACAAGGGGGACATCCTGGCCGAAGCGGACCATCCGCAGGACGCCTCCGCCAAAACAGCCAAGGCCGGCGAAATCTGGAAAGACCCCATCCACCTCAGCGCGGAGCAACTCAAAGGCGCCCGCGCCGTTGCTATAGGGCTGTATCACCCCGGAAGCGACATGCTCAAGGCCGACAAGGGTCGGCGGGACTGGAATAACGTGCGCCTCTGGATTCCGTTGCCATCCAATCCCTAGAGCGTGTCCTGCACTCTAGGCGCGGACGACCTCAAACTTTTCTAACTTTTCTTCGACGGGCGCGCCCGCCTCGTTGAATTGCAATTCATACAGGCGGCGATACAGGACGGAATCCGCCAGAAGCTGGTGGTGCGTGCCGATTTCTTTCACGAACCCCTTGTCCATCACCACGATCTGATCCGACCGCAGGATCGTCGAGAGCCGGTGCGCGATGGCTATGACGGTGCGCCCTTCGGAGAAGCTTTCCAGCGCGTCCTTGATCTTTTGCTCGGACTCGGAATCCAGCGCCGAGGTGGCTTCGTCCAGGAGCAGGATCGGGGCGTTCTTCAAAATGGCCCGCGCGATGGAGAGCCGCTGCTGCTGCCCGCCGGAGAGTCTGCACCCCTTGTCGCCGATAACGGTGTCGTAACCGTGCTCCTGCGCCATGATGAAGTCGTGCGCATACGCCTTCTTCGCCGCTTCGATGACTTCCTCCCGCGTGGCGTCGAGCCGTCCGTACACAATGTTGTTGTAGATGCTCTCGTGAAACAGGAACGTGTCCTGGGAGACGATGCCGACGTTCTCCCGCAACGACTTCTGCGTGAGGGAGCGGATATCCTGCCCATCCACCTCGATGACGCCTCCGTTCGGGTCGTAGAACCGTTGGATGAGGCCGATCATGGTGCTCTTCCCCGCGCCGCTCTCGCCGACCAGCGCGTAAGTCCTGCCGGGGTTGACGACGAGCGATACGTTCGCTATGGCCGCGGGCATGCCGGGTTTGTAAGAGAAGGTGACGTTCTTGAACTCGATCTGGCCCCGGCAACCCTTTAGTTCCTTCGCGTCGGGAAGATCCTCCACGGAGGGGGCCAACTGCATCATTTGCATGATGCCGGTGGTGGCCGCCAGGCACTTCTGGAGCATGATGTGGATGCGGCTCAAGGTCTTGATCGGCGTGTAGAGCAGGGGCATCGCCACGAGCAGCCCGAGCAATTCCTGGGTCGGAAGCCCCGACCACCAGACATACAGCAGCGCGAACCCAACCCCGACGCTCGCCATGCTTTCGACCATGGGGCCGGTCAGTTCCATGGTGCGGCGCACTTGCATCGCCATGCGGAACTGGCGGAGGCTGCTCCCTTCGAATTCCTTCTGGGTGCGATCTTCCCGCGCGAAGGATTTGATGACCTTTATCCCCGCGAAACTTTCCTGGAGGATGACGGTTATCAGTCCCTGCTCGTCCTCCTCCGCGCGGCCCGCCTGCCGCGATTTGCCGCCGAAATAGACGACCGGCAGCATGAACAGCGGGAACAGGACCATCGTGGCCAGGGTGAACCGCCAATCCATCGCGAACAGCCCGCCGATGACCCCGATGATCATGATCGGCTGTTTGATCGCGTCCACACTGAGGGTCGCGAGCGCCTGCTGGGCCATGCGCGTGTCGTTCGCCACGCGCGAGATGAGGTTGCCCGAACGCGCCTTGTTGAAGAAATCCATCGACTGCGAGAGGATCCTGCCGAAGAGCTTCACCTTCACGTCGCTCAGGACTTTCATGCTCACCCACGAGCAGAGGTAGCCGTCGAAGAAGTCGAAGATGCTGTTGACGATCATCACCGCGGGGATCGCCATGCACGCGCCCCAGATGGCGAGCGTGGGGTGAAAGGCCGGGCCGTGCATGTCGTGCAAATGCCTCAGGTTCCCCATCGAGTTCTTGTTGAAGTTCGGGTCGATGTGCGAAAACGCGAAGACGGTCACGACGGGAAGCGTGCTGCCGACCGCCCCGCTGAGCGCCCCGCAGACGAGACCGGTGATGTACTGGGGCAGATACGGCTTGAGATAGCCTGCCAGGAATCTATACGGCTTCCAGCTCTGGCGCAGGAGCACCCAGACGGGCGGGACTTTTTGTCGGACTTTCTGTTTGGTCGGCGGGGGCATGGCGGGTATCAGTTTCGTTTAATTCGGCGCTTTGCACAATTCAATAACCGCCCTGGCCGACGGAGCGCCCAACCGGCAGCCCAGGGCCAGCCAGCGGGAACGCCGCAGCCGCTCCGCGAGCGCGCGATGCTTTTCCGCGACGGTCTTCCCCTCGTCCTTCACGAGCCGGCAAAAAAGTCCGCCGAACGCGACCCACCGCGACGCGGAGACGGCCGCGAGCAGCCTGGCGTGTTGTTTCCAGAGGGCGCGCTCCTCCTTCATCTCCTCGTATTTCCCCTGGCCCGGGAGCGGGGACTGGTTGGGATACCGCCTCATTTCCGGAAACGTGACGGCGTCCATCGCTTCCAGGAGCCTGGTCGCGTCCGTTTTCTCGGCGATGGCCGCGAGCAGGCATTGAAACAGGCCCGCGTGAAAGCTGGAGACATTGTTCCAGGCCGCCCGTTCGTAGCGCATGAACGCCTCCCGGAAACGCACGTCGGCGCGCAGACGCGGGGCGGTCTCGCGCAGCAGATCGAGGTTCAGCCGCAGCATTTCCTTGATGAGCAGTTCGGGCCGGGTGGTGATGGTGTTCGTGGCGTGCACACGGTACGAGAGAAGTTCTTCCCGGAGCAAGCCGAGTCGCCCGGAAAGCGCGCAAAGGATCAGCGCGTAATAGTCGTGCGCATACCGGTAATCGCGGAACGGATGCGCGAGCAGCCACTCGCGCCGCGCGAAAAAGTTGCTCGTGGTGCCCGCGAAATTCGCCGCGCCCAGCCATTCCACCAGGTCTTCGCGCCCCAGCGCCCATGCGTTCTCGAACCACTTCGCCCGCGGCTCGGAGGCGGCCATCACCCGGCTGTCCGAATCGATGAGCCGGAGCCGGGTGAAGAGAAGGTCGATCTCGGGATGCTGCTTCATGAACCCGAGGCATCTCTCGACCCGGCTCGGGAGATAGGCGTCGTCGGAGTTCAGGAGGGCGACGTATTCGCACTCCGCTTCCGCGATCCCGCGATTCAACGCCGCGTGCGCGCCCGCGTTGGCCTGGCGGATGATGCGGATGCGGGGGTCGTTGAACGCGGACGCGACTTCGACGGAGCTGTCGGTCGAGCCGTCGTCGATGAGGACGATGCTCTCGACCGGAACCGTCTGGTCGAGGAGCGACTGGATCGCTTCCGCGATGTACTTCTCGTGGTTGTAAAGCGGGATGACCGCTGCGACGCTGTTCAGGCTCCCTCCTTCATCTTCCCCAAAATCCGCGCCGCCAGGAGCGCCATGGAACCCACCGCGTGGAGATGCGAGAAGCTTTCCTTTCTCAACCAAAGGGCGTACAGCGCCGCTTCCCGGTAGGCATCAGGCTCGGCGCCAAACTCCGCCCGCCATCCTTCGATGCGGGCCGCCCATTCCTTTTCCTCCCGCCATTCCGCCTCCAACACCACGGGATCGGGGAGAAAGTCGATCTCGCGCACCGTGCGGCGCGCCGCGGCGCCGGGCGGTTCCGCCGGTTTGCAGGCGATGACCCGGCCCTTCGTTTCCGGGAAGGCGCACGGCCAGCATTCGAGCAGGGTAAGCGGCGAACCCGCGTGCTTGTCGAAAAGCGCCTTCAATCGCGCCGATGTTTCCTCCACGCGAAACACCCTCTCCGCTTTGCGCCTCCCCGCTTCGCCCTGGCGCCTCCGCAAATCGGCGTCCCCGAAGAGAACGGCCAGCGCGTCCGCCAGTTCACCCGCGTCGCCCGGCTGCGCGAGGAAGCCGTTTTCCCCGTGCTCAACCATCTCGGGTATCCCCGCGAGGCGCGTCGAGACGACAGGCTTGGCCGCGGCCATCGCTTCCAGGATGACAGTGGGCAGCACGTCGCATGCGCCGTCCGCCTCTTCCACGCACGCGAGTGCGAATACGTCGCAGGCCGAAAGGCGCCGCGCGACTTCTTCCTGCGACAGGACGCCGGCCAGCCGCACTTCGCCGCCCAAATCTTCCCGCGCGATCTGCTCTTCCAGCGCAGCCCGCATCGGACCTTCCCCGACGATCTCGCACTCGAAGGGGGTCGCGCGCTTCTTCAACAACGCGCACGCGGCGAGGAGAACGCGGAACCCCTTCATCTCCAGCAGCCGCCCCACGCTCAATATCTTCGGCACGGCGTTCGGGGAACCGGGCGCGCCAAACCGCCCGAGATCGATGCCGTTATAGACGTGGCAAATCCTCGCTTCCGGGCAGATGGCTGCGAGCAGTTTCCGGCTGTATTCGCTGACGGCGACGACGAATTTCGCTTCCGAGCACATCTCGCGCAACAGGGCGTGATTGCTCCCGAGCTGCACCTGGAAATCCTGCGCGTGCGCCGTGATGCTGAAGGGGATGCCCGAAAGCTTCTTCAAAAAAATGGCCGTGTGCCCCGCGCGATTCGCGAAGTGGACGTGGAAGTGGTCTATCCCTCCGCGCGCGAAGCGATCGGCGAAGTAGAGCGCGTTCCTGGCCCGGAGACGCGACTTGCATTCCGGGCCGTATGCTTCGTCGTGCCGCTTCACCAGGGCGGCGGGCCAGCGCTTTTCGGCCTTCGCGGCCTCCTCCCATATCTTCAGGACCGGCTGCGGCGGGGCGTAGACGATGTTGGCCTTGAGATCGGCCTGCGCGCCGTGGCGGAGGCTCGAAGACGGCGGATGGATCGAGGCGACGGAAAGAGAAACCCCCTGCCGCTCCAGCGCCAGCATTTCCGTGAGGCAGAACGTCTGCGAAACCACGGGGAAACGGGAGTAGAGGTACGCTATTTTCACCCGGCCAGCAAATCGTCGCCAAAAACCGGGGGCGTGCAAAGCCATTTTGCTTGCATGGCGCGCTTTCCGCGCCCGATGCTGGCCGCGAATGATGACGGTTTACCAGGAACTGGCGGACGCGTTGCGGGAACGGCTGGCGGTGATCGGCGACGCCGGACTGCGCAAGACGCCCGCCGAGCACATGGAACGGCTCAAGGCCGTTTCAGGCAGGATCATGGACATCCAGGAACGGCTGCCGGAGAAGATCGATCCGCGGCTGCGGCACTTCCTCGACCGGTGCAGCTTCGACAAAGCGCTGGAAATGCTCGACGCCCTGGATAAGGAGCGTGTCACGCACTTAGACTAGAGGCCGTTGTAGAGGCCGTTGTAGAGGCGGCTGTGCCAGCCGCCTGGAAGCGGGAGGCAACGCCCAAAGCGCCGGACCGTTCCAGGTCTTTAGGCGGCTGGCACAGCCGCCTCTACAATCAAGCGCGGCAAAATGCATGACGCGATCTACCGCGAATAGAGCTCGACGACGAGCTGCTCGTTCACGATCGGCGCGATCTCTTCGCGCGACGGGATATGGGCCACCTGCCCGCTGAACTGCTCCTTGTTCACCACGAGCCAGTCCGGTACGGGGCTGATCTGGGTCAGTTCGAGATGCTTGGCCGCCAGGCGGCGCGAGCCGGGCTTGTCCTTCACGAGGATGGTGTCCCCGGCCCGGACGTTGTACGAGGAGACGTTGACCTTCCTGCCGTTGACGGAGACGTGCCCGTGCGAAACCATCTGGCGCGCGGCGCTGCGCGAGTTGGCGAACCCAAGGCGGAAGACGACGTTATCCAAACGGGTCTCAAGAAGCTGCAGGAGCGTCTCGCCGGTGACGCCGCGTCGCGTGAGGGCGGTCTGGAAATAGCGGCGGAACTGCCGTTCCAGCAAGCCGTACTGGTAACGGAGCTTCTGTTTCTCGCCCAGCGCGAGCGCGTAGTCGGAGAGCTTGCGGCGCGACCCCTTGGGGCCGTGCATGCCGGGGCCGTAGTTCTTGCGTTCGAGCGCCTTGGAAGGGCCGAAAAGAGGGACGCCGTAGCGCCTGCTGATCTTGGATTTGGGACCTGTGTAACGTGCCATAAATAAAAACCTCAGACTCTGCGCTGCTTCGGCGGGCGGCAGCCGTTGTGCGGCACGGGGGTGACGTCGCGGATGACGGTGATGTCCAGCCCGATGGCCTGGAGCGCGCGCACCGCCGATTCGCGGCCCGCGCCGGGGCCCTTGACCCGGACTTCGACTTCCTTCAAACCGTGGCCCATCGCCTGGCGGCAGGCGTCCTGCGCGACCATTTGCGCCGCGTAAGCGGTGCTCTTGCGCGAGCCTTTGAAGCCGACCTTGCCCGCGCTCGACCAGCCGATAACCGCGCCGTTCTGGTCGGTGATGGTGACGATGGTGTTGTTGAAAGTGGCGAGGACGTGCGCGACTCCCGTGTGGACGTTCTTGCTCCCCTTGGCCTTGATGATCTTCGGCTGCTCGATCTCGCCGTCGAGGGTCAGGTTTTCTTTCTTCGGCTCTTCGACGGGAGCGGCGGCGGGCGCGGCTTTCTTGGCCTTGGGAGCCTTCGCGGGTTTCGCCGCGGGTTCAGTTACAGGCGCGGCAGGCGCGGCGGGCGCCGTCTCCGGAGCCGCGGCGACCGGGGTTCCGGGAGCCGCGGTGACCGGCGTTTCCGGACTTATTTCGGGAGCGGTTTCGGGAGCGGTTTCGGGAGTAGTTTCGGGAGTAGTTTCGGATTCGGACATAAGGGATTACGTTTTGCCGGCCTTGGCGTCCTTGTTGCGGATGACGCCGACTGTCTTGCGAGGGCCTTTGCGGGTGCGCGCGTTGGTCGAGGTGCGCTGGCCGCGCACGGGCAGTCCGCGCCGATGCCGGATGCCCCGGTAGCAGTTGATGGCCTGGAGCCGCTTCAGGTTGCCCTGCAATTCGCGCCGCAGATCGCCTTCGATGACCATCTTGCTGCTCGTGATCATCTGGATGATCTGGTTGATCTGCTCGGGCGCAAGGTCCTTGGCCCGGGTGTTCGGGTCGATGTTGACCCGCTCCAAGATGAGCTTCGCCGAACTCGGTCCGATGCCGTAAATATACGGCAGGGAAGCCTCGATCCGCTTGTCGCCCGGTATTTCAACTCCTAGTAAACGCGGCATTGCTTATCCTTGTCTCTGTTTATGACGGGGGTTTTTGCACAGAACGCGCACGACATTGCCGCGCTTGACGATCTTGCAATCCTCGCAAATTCTCTTGACTGACGCTCTGACTTTCATGTGGGTTTTTTACTTCTGCCGGAAGGTTATCCTGGCCTTTGACAAATCGTAGGGAGACATCTCTAGCACAACTTTGTCGCCTGGCAAGATGCGAATGAAGTGCAGCCGCATTTTCCCCGAAATGTGGGCGAGCACGCGGTGGCCGCTCTGCAACTCCACCCGGAACATGGTGTTCGGCAATAGTTCCACGACGCGCCCATCTACCGTGATAGCGTCTTTTCTCGCCATGTCAGGATTTCGGGTTCCCCTTTCGTTATCAACACCGTGTGTTCGAAATGCGCCGAGGGCTTGCGATCCGCCGTGATGACCGTCCAGTTGTCTCCCAGGATTTTCACGGCGCTCGTCCCCATGTTGACCATCGGCTCGATGGCCAGGATCATCCCCGGCTTCAACCGCGGACCGGAGCCGCGCTTGCCGTAATTGGGAATCTGCGGCTCCTCGTGCAATTTCCGCCCGACGCCGTGCCCGACGAATTCGCGGACGACGGTGTAGCCGTTGGAGAGGACTGCGGTCTCGACGGCGTTGCAGATGTCGCCCAGCCGCCGCCCGTCCCTCGCGTGGGTGATGGCGATATGGAGCGCCTCCTCCGTGACGACGAGCAGCCGCTGGATGGCCGGGTCGATGACGCCGACCGGGACGGTCGTGGCGGTGTCGCCCACCCACCCCTGGTCGATGACGCCGATGTCGAGTTTCACGATGTCGCCATACTGGATTTTGCGCTCGCCGCCGATGCCGTGCACGACTTCTTCGTTGACGGAGATGCAGATATTCCCCGGAAATCCGCGGTACCCGAGGAAGGCGCTCTTGCAGCCGGCCTCCGCGATGAAACGCGCGGCGGCCTGGTCCACTTCGCGGGTGGCGACGCCCGGACACACCAGGCTCGAAACGCGTTCCAGGATCGCGCTCGCGCTGCGGCAGGCGACCCGCATCCTTTCAATCTCGCGCTCGTTCTTGATGGGGATCATGACAGCAGCGCCGCGATGTCCTTGAAAACGGCTTCGACCGGCCGGTCGCCCGCGACGGTGGCCAGAAGTTTTTTGTCCCGGTAATGCGCGAGAACCGGTTCGCTTTTTTCCCGGTACTCGGTCATCCGCGTTTCCAACGATTCCAGGTTGTCGTCGCCGCGCCGCTCCAGCGCGCCGCCGCAGCGCGGGCAGCGCGAATCCTCGAACCCGGCGACGGTGTTCCCGCAAGCGGCGCAAACCCGGCGGCGCAGGACGCGCTCGCGGATGACATCGGGACCGGCCTCCAAACAGATGGCGATGTCCAGCGGAGCGCCGCGTTCCGCGAGCAACTCCTCGAAGCCCGCGGTCTGGCCGAGGCTGCGTGGGAAGCCGTCGAAAAGGAATGGCGCGCCGTTCCGCGCCGCGAGCCATTCGCGGATGACTTGCACGACGAGCGCATCCGGGGCGAGACGTCCCGCCCTCGTATACGCATCGGCTTTCAAACCGAGTTTCGTGCCCGCGAGTTTCTGTTCACGCAGCATGGCGCCGGGCGACGCCGATTCGATGCCGTACCGCTCCCGTATCAAGCCGGCCTGGGTGCCTTTCCCGGCGGCGGGAGGGCCTAGCAGCACTATCCGCGTTTTCACACGACTTACTTTAATGCAGACGGCTGGCGACGTAAACGGCCATGCCGGCGACCACGAGCAGGGCGATGCCGACGTAAAGCCAGAGAAGCGCCCGCTGCTGCACCGCTTCGCCCCGGCCCGCCGGCGTGCGGTCAAAACGCCCGCGAAGACGGCCCTTGCGCAGGAAGCCGTCGTAGTGCCGCTGGATCAAATAGGTTTCCACCTGGCGCATGGTGTCGAGCATGACGCCCACGATGATGAGAAGGCTGGTGCCGCCGAAGAATTGGGCGGTGATGTACGGGATGCCCATCTTCTGCGAGAGCATCTGCGGCAGGATGGCGATGCCCGTCAAAAAAATGGCGCCCGCGAACGTGAGCCGGGTCATGGAGTTGTCGAGAAAGTCCGCCGTCGGCTTGCCGGGGCGGCAGCCGGGGATGTAGCCGCCGTATTTCTTGAGGTCCTCGGCGATCTGGCCGGGCTGGAACTGCGTGGCGACCCAGAAATAGCTGAAGAAGAAAATCATGCCGCCGTACAGGAGATAATGCAGCCAGCCCTGGGCGAGCATCGCGGCGAGCTTTTGCGCGGGGGCGTAGTTTTTGAACGCCATGCTCGCGATGGTGGAGGGGAAGATGAGCAGCGCCTGCGCGAAGATGATCGGCATGACGCCCGCGTAGTTGACCTTCAAGGGCATGTACTGGGTCTGGCCGCCGTAAACCTTGCGCCCCACGACGCGCTTCGCGTACTGCACGGTGATCTTCCGCTGCGCCTGCGTGACGCAGATGACGGCCGCGATGACGAACACGAGGAAGGCCACCATGAAGACAAGCACGATGGGGCTGACGGCGTTCGGCTGCGCGCCGGAGGGGACGAACGTCCGCCACGCCTGGACCAGCGCGGCGGGCAGGCGCGCGACGATGCCGACGGTGATGATGAGGGAGATGCCGTTGCCGACGCCGCGGTCGGTGATCTGGTCGCCAAGCCACATGAGGAACATGGTGCCGGCGGTCAGCGTAAGAACGGCGGTGATGCGGAAGGCGAAGCCCGGGTTCGCGACGAGCGGGACGCCCATGTGCGCTATGGTGTCCGTGATGCCGGGCAGGAAGGGATTCTTCGCCGGGTTCTCAAAAGAGGCCGCGAGCAGCCCGCCCTGGAAGACGCAGAGGAGCAGGGTGGCGTAGCGCGTGTACTGCATGATCTTCTGCCGCCCGCCGTCTTCCTTGGCCATCTTCGCCAGTTGCGGGATGACCGCGGTGAGCAACTGGAGCATGATGGACGCGCTGATATACGGCATGATGCCGAGCGAAAAGACCGCGCAATTCTCCAGCGCGCCGCCGCTGAATATATTGAAGAGCGCCGCGACGCTGCCGCCGGACTCGCGGTTGACCGCGGCGTTGAACCAGGCGTGAATGACCGCCGCGTTGATGCCCGGGCAGGAAATGGCGGCCCCGATCCTCACCACCACGAGCACCGCGAGCGTGAAGAGGACGCGATTCCGCAGTTCGGGAATCTTGAAGGTATTCGTGAACGCGGAAATCACGAAGCTATTTCAGGATGACCGATCCCCCCGCCTTTTCGATCTTCTCGCGGGCGGAAGCGCTGACTTTGTCCGCGGTGATGGCAAGGCGCTTGGCGATTTCGCCGTTGCCGAGAATCTTGACGCCGTCGAAGCGTCCGCGAACGAGGTTCTTCTCGCGAAGACTCTTTTCATCCACCGTGGCGCCCTCGTCGAACTGGGCGAGCGAGCCGAGATTCACCAGCGCGTAGCGCGTCTTGAACGCGGCATTGTTGAAGCCGCGCTTGGGCAGGCGGCGGATGAGGGGCATCTGGCCGCCTTCGAACCCGAGGCGGATGCTGCCGCCGGAACGGGCTTTCTGGCCTTTGTGTCCCTTGCCGCTCGTCTTGCCGTGGCCGGAGCTCTCTCCGCAGCCGAGACGCTTGACCCGGTGTTTCGCGCCGGGGCGCGGTTTTAAGGTATGGAGATTCATTGGGCTTTCACGGCGGTGGAGAAGCCGCGCAGTTTGTAGATTTCATCCCGGTTCCGAAGCGCGCGGAGCGCCTCGATGGTTGCCTTGACGACGTTGGCGTGGTTGCTGGAGCCGAGCGATTTCGCGAGGACGTCCCGGATGCCCGCCGCCTCGACGACCGCGCGGACGCCTCCGCCCGCGATGACGCCCGTGCCCGGCGAAGCGGGCCGCAACAGGACGCGCCCGCCGCCGAACTCGCCGATGACTTCGTGTGGGATGGTGGCCTGGTGGACGGCGACTTTCTTCATCGCCTTCTTCGCGGACTCCGACGCTTTGCGAATCGCCTCGGAGACTTCGTTCGCCTTGCCGAAGCCGCAGCCGACGCTGCCCGCCCGGTTGCCCGTGACGATGAGCGCGCTGAAGCTGAAGCGGCGACCGCCCTTCACGACTTTCGCGCAACGGTTGATGAAAACGACCTTCTCCGAGAGATCGGATTTCGGTTTGTCGTGGGAATCGCGCCGGTGACGGGGTTCTGCCATAATAATTTGTGTCTAAAAATCCAAACCGGAGCCGCGCGCGGCGTCGGCGAGCGCCTTGACCTTGCCGTGATACTGGAAGCCGCCGCGATCAAACACGACCTTTGCGATCTTCTTCGCCTTGCTGCGCTCGGCCACAAGCGAACCGATCTTCTCCGCGGTGACTTTGTTCGCGCGGGTCGCCTTGTCGGCGCGGAAGGCTTTCTCCGTGGTGCTCGCCGAGGCGAGGGTCTTGCCCGCGGCGTCGTCCACCACCTGGGCGTAGATGTTCTTCCCCGAGAAATGGACGGCCAGCCGGGGGCGCTCGGAGGTTCCCCGCACCCGTTTCCGGATGCGCTGGTGGCGGAGTTTTACAGCACTTGCGGAAGCCATATTATTGAACGGTTTTACCTTCCTTGCGGATGATCTGTTCGCCCGCGTAACGAATGCCCTTGCCCTTGTATGGCTCGGGCGGGTAGTAGCCGCGGATGTCCGCCGCGACCTGGCCGACGACTTTCTTGTCGATCCCTTCGATCTTGATCTTCGTGTTTTCCGCGACGGTTATCTTGATGTCCGCCGGGATGGGGAAAAGGATGGGGTGCGAGAAGCCGAGGCTCAGGTTAAGGTTCTTTCCCTGCACGGCGGCCTTGAAACCGACGCCCTGGATTTCCAAATCCTTGGTGAAACCGTTGGAGACGCCGCTGATCATGTTCGCGATGAGGCTGCGGGCGAGGCCGTGCAAGGCTTTCACCTGCCGGACTTCGTCCTCGCGCTCGATCTTGACCTGGTTGTCGTTGACGCTGGCCTTTATCCGCTTCGGCAAGGTCCAACTCAGTTTCCCCTTCGGCCCTTCGACGTTGACTTCCCCCTCGCCCGTGACGGTGAGCTTCACCTTCGGCGGCAGGTCGATGATTTTGTTTCCTATCCTGGACATAACGCTTACCAGACGAAGGCGAGCAGTTCGCCGCCCACGTTCTGTTTCCTGGCCTGGCGGCCGGTTAGCAACCCTTTTGGGGTCGAGAGAATGGAGATGCCCATGCCGCCGAGGACGCGCGGGACTTCCGTGGCGCCGACATAACGGCGGAGGCCGGGCCGGCTGACGCGCTTCAATCCCGCGATGACCGGGGCGTTGTTGACGATCTTGTTCTTGATCTTGAGATGGGGAACGACGCCGGTGGTGTCGAGTTCGTACGAGGCGATGTAGCCTTCATCCTGGAGGATGCGGACGATGTCGGCCTTGATGCGCGAATACGGGACGCGGATGTCCACCTTCGCGGCGCGGCTGGCGTTGCGAATACGGGTAAGAAGGTCCGCGATGGGATCGGTGAGGCTGCTCATGAAGTTTTAACTGGGGCTTTTTTGTCGCTGAAGGGCATGCCGAGTTCGCTCAGCAGGGATTTGGCTTCGTCGTTCGTCCGGGCGGAGGTGACGATGGTCACGTCGAAACCGATGTTGCGCTTGATCTTGTCCAACTCGACTTCCGGGAAGATGGATTGATCCGACACGCCCAGGGTGTAGTTCCCGTTGCCGTCGAACGCTTTCGGGGAGACGCCGCGGAAGTCGCGGATGCGCGGCAGGCCGGCCTTGATGAGCCGCTCCAGGAATTCATACATGCGCGCGCCGCGCAGGGTGACCTTGGCGCCGATGGCCTGGTCTTTGCGGAGTTTGAAATTCGAGATGCTCTTCTTCGCGCGGGTCTCGGCGGGTTTCTGGCCCGTTATCATGCCGATTTCCTGTTTCGCGTCCTCGAGCGCCTGCTTCACGTCCTGGCTGGAGCCGATGCACGCGTTGATGACCACTTTCTCGACGCGCGGAACCTGGTGGACGTTCTTGTATCCATGCCGCTGCTGCAACGCCGGGATGACGCGCCCTTTGTATTCCTGGAGAAGTTCAACCATATGCTACGCCGCCTTCTTTTTCTTGTCCGCTTTCTCGTTCGTCTTCTCGACGACCTTGACGTTGGAGATGTGGACGGGGCCTTCCCTCTGCACGATGCCGCCGGCGTCGTCCTGCGTCTTCTTCTGGTGCTTCTTGATCATCCGCACGCCTTCGATCAACACCTGGTTCTTGGCCGCGAGGACGTGCAGCACCTTGCCGGTCGCCCCCCGGTGGTTGCCCGTGATGACGACGACTTCGTCGCCCTTCTTGACGTGGGTCTTGATCCGGTTCATAGGACTTCCGGGGCGAGGGAGACGATCTTCATGAAGTTGCGCTCGCGCAATTCGCGGGCGACGGGGCCGAAGATGCGCGTGCCCCGCGGGTTCAAATCCTTGTCGATGATGACGATGGCGTTGTTGTCGAACCGGAGGTACGAGCCGTCGTTGCGCTTGATCGGTTTGCGCGTGCGGACGACGACGGCGCGGACGACTTCGCCCTTCTTGACCGTGCCGCCGGTGGCCGCTTCCTTGACGTTGGCGGTGATGACGTCCCCGATGGCCGCCGAACGGGTTGCCTTGCCGATGACGCCGATCATGGTGGCCATGCGGGCGCCGGAATTGTCGGCTACGTCACATCTGGAGCGGATCTGGAGCATAAATTTGGGGCGGTTAGTTTAGACCTAATGCTTGATGATTTCAACCACCCGCCAGCGTTTTAATTTGCTCAACGGCCGGGTTTCCATGATGCGGACGGTGTCGCCGACCTTGGCGGTCTCTTCCTCGTCGTGGGCGTAATACTTCTTCACCTGCTTGACGATCTTGCCAAACCGGGGATGCGGGACGCGGGTGACGGATTCCACGGTGGCGGTCTTCTTCATCGCGTGGGCGACGACCTGGCCGACCCGCGTTTTACGCAGATTGCGCGCTGCTTCGGTCTCTGTGTCGCTCATTTGGCCCCCTTGGTCCGCTGGGTTAAAACCGTCTCGATGCGGGCGACTTCGCGGCGGATTTCCTTGAACCGGCTCGGGCGCTCCAACTGCCCGCTCTGCTGTTGCAGGCGGAGATGAAAACTTTCCTGCCGCAAATCCCGCTTGTGAGCGTTCAGCTCATCCACGGTGGCTTCCTTTATCTCTTTCATTTTCATGGCTAGGCTGCGAGGCGATGCCTCGTGAGAAATTTGGTGCGGACGGGGAGCTTGGTCGCGGCGAGCCGCAACGATTCGCGGGCGACGGATTCCGGCACGCCGTCGAGTTCGAACAAAATGTTGCCGGGGCGCACGGTGGCGACCCAATACTCCGGCGCGCCCTTGCCCTTGCCCATACGGGTTTCCGGCGGGCGGGAGGTGACGGACTTATCCGGGAAGATGCGGATCCAGAGCTTGCCCTTGCGCTTCATGTTGCGGGTGAGGGCGACGCGCGCGGCTTCGATCTGCGTGTTGGTGATCCATGCGCGCTCGAGGGTCTGCAGGCCGAACTCGCCGAAATCGATCCGGATGTTGCGCGAGGCGAACCCGGAACGGCTGCCGCGCTGCGACTTCCTATACTTGACTCTCTTGGGCATTAACGGCATGGCAATGTCTCCTTGGCTAGGCGGCGGCTTCGGCGGGCGGGGCGGGCGGGGCGGGTTTCTCTCTCTTCTCCTCCGGAAGCGCTTCCTCGGGTTTACAGACCCAGCATTTCACCCCGATCTTTCCATACACGGTGTTCGCCTCGGCGAAGCCGTAGTCTATGGGGATGCGCAAGGTGTGCAGCGGGACTTTCCCCTCGCGATACCCTTCCGCGCGCGAGATTTCCGCGCCGCCGAGACGGCCCGCGCAACGTATCTTGATGCCCTGCGCGCCGAAATCCATCGTGGTCTGGATGGCCTTCTTCATGGCGCGGCGGAAGGAGATGCGGCGCTCGATCTGGAGGGAAACATTCTCGGCGACGAGCTGGGCGTCGAGTTCCGGGGTCTTGATTTCCTGGATGTCGATCTTGACCTGCTTGCCGGAGGACATCTTGCCGATCTCCTCGGTCATCTTCTCGATCTCCGCGCCCTTGCGCCCGATGACGATGCCGGGCCGGGCGGTGAAGATGGTGACGCGGATGCTGTTCCACGCGCGCTCGATGACGATCTTCGACACCGCGGCGAGCTGGAGCTTTTTCTTCACGTAACGGCGAATTTTGAGGTCCGCGTGGAGGAACTCGGGCAATTCCTTGGCGGAGGCGAACCAGCGCGAACGCCAGTCGCGGCTCAGCGCCAGACGGAACCCGATAGGATTAACTTTTTGACCCATGATCTCTTATTCTTCCGTGGTGTGTTCTTCGCTCTTCGTCGCTGCCGGGCGGCGCGCTTTCCCGGCGGATTTCGCCGGCTTCCCGGGCTTCCCGGCTGACTTTGCGGCCTGCCTCCTGGTTTCGCGCGTCTCGATCTTGATCTCGTCCGTCAGGACGATGCGTATGTGGCTCGTCCGTTTGCGGATCGGCCCGGCGCTGCCGCGCGCCTTGGGCTGCGAACGCTTCAAAGTGGGGCCTTCGCCGACGGTCGCTTCCTTCACGACGAGAACGTCGGCGCGGATGTCATTGTTGTTCTCCGCGTTGGCGATGGCGCTCTTCAATGTCTTCTCGACGAGGGCGGCGGCTTTCTTCGGGCTGAAACGGACGATGTCCAGGGCGGAAGCGACGGGCAGCCCCTGGATGGCGCGGGTGACATCCCTCGCCTTGAAGGCCGACATGCGCGCGTATTTGTAGGTGGATGTTATCTGCATAAGCTGCTCTACCGGGCATCCACCTTCAGGCGATCGCCGACTTGAATTTTTTCCTTGGAAACGAGGTCCTGGATGACCGCGCCCGCGATCTTTTCGCGGACATCGACGACCCTGACCAGGCCGATGCGATCCTCGCCGCGCCAGACCTGGAACGGCATGCCGAGGCGGACGCCCTGGTTCGCGCCGAGATTGGCGACCACGAGCGCGAACTCTTCCTTCACGCTGATGACCCTGCCGTCCATGAGCGTGCCGGCGGGTTCGGGGGCTTCCACGGCGCGCATCTTGACGCCGAGCAATTCGTTGGCGGCGCGGACCTGCTGCTCCACGGCCATCCGCGCGTCGGCGTCGGTCGTGACGGCGGTCTTGACGAAACGCAGGATGGCTTCCGTGAGCGCGACGACCTGTTCCTTCAGCTTCGCCTTTTCCTCCTCCACGACGCGCATGTCGCTGACGGCTTTCAAGAGGCGCTCCTCGAGCTTGCTCCGGTCGCCGCCCGCATCCAGGCCCAGCGCTTCCATCCGCAGCTTCAAGGCCCCGCATTCGCGCCGGAAGACTTCGGCCTCGCTGTTGGAAATGGCCAGGCTGTCGGTGAGCGTCTTGATCGACTGGCGCGAGTCGGCAAGCTGCTTCCTGAGCGCGACGTTTTCCTGCGTCACGGCGTCAAGCGTCATCTTGGCTTCGCTGTACTCGATGTCCAGGTCGCCAGTGTCCGCCGCAAAAAGCGTTGTCGATAAGCCGGTCATGATGAGGAAAAGCCGAACAACGACTGCAAGTCCGGCCTTGATGCGCATGGTGTCGTTACTTGGTGACCTTCGCCGTGTGGGAGCCGTGTTTCTTGAAGACGCGCGTCGGGGAGAACTCGCCGAGCTTGTGCCCGACCATGTTTTCCGTGACGAACACCGAGTTGAAAATCTTGCCGTTGTGAACCAGGAACGTGTGCCCGACGAAATCGGGCGTGACGGTCGAACGCCGCGACCAGGTCTTGATCGGTTTCTTGGCTCCGGATTCCGTCTGCTTGTCGATTTTCTCGAGCAAATGCATGTCGACGAACGGCCCCTTTTTTAGTGATCTGCCCATGGTTGTCTCCGGTTAGCCTTTCGCTTTGCGCCGGGCGACGATGAAGCGGTTGCTCGGCTTGTGCTTTCTGCGCGTCTTGAATCCCTTCGCAAGCTGGCCCCACGGACTGACCGGGTGATGCCGCCCGCCGCCGCCCTTGCTCTTGCCCTGGCCGCCGCCCATCGGGTGATCGATTGGGTTCATGGCCATGCCGCGGACGTGGGGGCGCCGTCCGAGCCAGCGCGTCCGGCCCGCCTTGCCGCTGGAGACGTTCATATGGTCGATGTTGCCGACCTGGCCGACGGTGGCGTAAGCCGTTTCGTTGATCTTGCGGATTTCCCCCGAGGGGAGCCGCACGAGGGCGTACCCGCCTTCGCGGTTGTTGAGGATGCATTGCTGGCCCGCGCCGCGGGCGATCTGCGCGCCGCGCCCGGGAATCAGTTCGACATTATGAATGGAAGCGCCGAGCGGGATGGCGCTCAGCGGAAGCGCGTTGCCAATCTCCGGCGGCGCGTCTTCGCCCGCCGTGACTTTCGCGCCGACGGCCAGGCCGGTGGGCGCGATGATGTAGCTCTTCTCGCCGTCCGCGTAACGGAGGAGGGCGATGCGCGCGGTGCGGTTGGGATCGTACTCGATGGCGAGCACTTCGGCCTCCACGCCGCGCTTCTTGCGCTTGAAGTCGATGATGCGGTACTTCTGCTTGTGCCCGCCGCCGATGTGGCGCGAGGTCAGCCGCCCCTGGTTGTTCCGCCCGCCGGTTTTTTTGATGGTCTGGACGAGCTTTTTCTCCGGCTTCGACTTGGTGATCTCGTCGAACTTCGGCAGCGCCTTGAAGCGCAGCACCGGGGTCAATGGTCTGAATGTCTTGAGAGCCATGGCGTTACGCGAATTCGATCTTGTCGCCTTCCTTGAGGGTGACAATGGCCTTCTTCCAATGCGCCCTGCGCCCATAGCCGCCCGCGTGGCGCTTGTCGCGCTTCTTCTTGCCGGCGTAGTTGCAGGTGTTGACGGTTAGAACCGTTTTCTTGAAAAGCGTCTCGATGGCATGCTTGATCTGCATCTTGTTGGCGCGCGGGCTTACCCGGAAGACGTATTGGTTGTGCTTCTCGGAGAGAAGCGTGCTCTTCTCGGTGAGCCGCGCGGTCTGGATGAGGTCGAACGGTTCGTTCATGCGATCCTTTCCGCCAGTTGCGCGAGGCCCTGGTCGGTGATGACAACTTTCCTGAACGCCAGCAGGTGCTCGGTGTTCACCTCGCGCGCGGTCATGAGGAGCGCGGGCTGGACGTTGCGGGCTGCGCGGTACGTGTTCTCCTCGAAAGCGTCGGAGACGACGAGAACTTTTTCCTCCGGGGTCTGCTCCTTCAACAACGAGATAAATGCCTTGGTCTTGGCTTCCTTGACGGCGAACCCGGGGACGACGAGAACATCGCCCGCCTTGATCCGCTCGGTGAGCGCCTTCCTGAGCGCGAGACGGCGCGTGGTTTTGCCGACTTTCTTCGAGTAATCGCGCGGCTTCGGCCCGAAGGCGACGCCGCCGCCCACCCAGACGGGTGAGGAGGCGTAGCCGGCGCGGGCGCGGCCCGTGCCCTTCTGGCGCCACGGTTTGCGGCCCGAGAGATTGACGGTGGCTTTCGTCTTGGTGCAGGCGGTGCCGCTGCGGCGCGCGGCTTGCAGGGCGACGACGACATCGTGGACGGCTTGCGTCCCTTTGCCGCCCTCCACCAGCGCGATCTTTTTCCCCTTCGCGGCTTCGATTGTAAGAACCTGTGCGCTCATAAAAAAATCAGGCGGCGGCGGGCGCGGGACGCTTCTTGGCGGGCCGGATGACGACGTAGCCGCCGTTCGGGCCTGGAACCGCGCCGGTGATGAGCAGGACGTTGTCGGCCTCGCGCACTTGCAGAACCTTCAGGTTCTGGACGGTGACGTTCCGGTCGCCCATGTGGCCAGGCATGCCCATGTTTTTCCAAACCCGGCCAGGGGTCGAACGGTTGCCGATCGCGCCGTTGCGGCGGTGCATCATGGAGCCGTGGGACGCCCCCTGCCCGTCGAAATTGTGTTTCTTTATGACGCCCTGGAAACCTTTGCCTTTCGAATGGCCGATGACGTCGACGAACTGGCCCGCCTGGAAGCCGGTGAGCTTCAGGTCGATGGAATCGGCGCCGGCGTCTTCCTTCAAACGGAACTCGGCGACGCGTTTCTTCGGCTCGGAACCGGCCTTGCCGAAATGGCCGAGCATCGCCTTGCCGATGCGCGATTCCTTCTGCTTGTCGAACCCGACCTGGATGCCGGAGTAGCCGTCCTTTTCCTTGGTCTTGATTTGAAGCAGCGTGTTGCCGCCCGCCTCGATGACGGTGACGGGCATCGCCTTCCCCTTGTCATCATAGACGCGGGTCATGCCGACTTTTTTTCCTAAGAGACCTGGCGCGCTCATATCTTGATCGTGATGTCCACGCCCGCCGGGAGGTTGAGCTTCTTCAGTTCATCCACGGTCTTGGCGGTCGGCTCGATGATGTCCAAAAGCCGTTTGTGGGTGCGGATTTCGAACTGCTCCATCGACTTCTTGTCGACGTGCGGGGAGCGGTTCACGGTGAATTTTTCGATGCGCGTGGGCAGCGGGATGGGGCCGGCCACTTTCGCGCCCGTGCGCTTGGCGGTCTCGACGATCTCCGCCGAGGATTGGTCAAGCATCCGGAAGTCGAAGGCTTTGAGTCGTATGCGAATGCGCTGGCCGGTGGTCATAAATCAGGACTTCTTTTGGTCGAGGACGGCCGCCAGGACTTGCGCGGGGACTTGTTCGAAATGCGAGGGCTCCATCGAGTAGGCGGCGCGCCCCTTGGAGAGCGAGCGGATGGCCGTGGCGTAGCCGAACATCTCGGCGAGCGGCACTTCCGCGTTGACGACGGTCGAGACGTCCTTGGATTCGATGCTCATGATCTTGCCGCGGCGGCGGTTGAGATCGCCCAAAATGTCGCCCTGGTACTCGTCGGGGGTGAGCGCCTCGACCTTCATGATCGGTTCGAGCAGGATGGCCTTGGCTTTCTTGAACCCGTCCTTGACCGCGAAGATGGCGGCCAGCTTGAACGCGAGTTCGTTGGAATCGACATCGTGATACGAGCCGTCGATGATGTCGACGTTGACGTCGATGACCGGATAGCCGCCGACGATGCCGTTGAGAATGGCTTCCTCGATCCCCTTTTTGCACGCGGGGATGTATTCCTTCGGGATGTTGCCGCCGACGACCTTGTTCTCGATGGTGAGGCCCTTGCCGCGTTCGTTCGGCTGGACGTTGACGATGACGTGGCCGTACTGGCCGCGCCCGCCGGATTGCTTGATGAGCTTGCCCTCGCCCGTGGCCGCCGCGGTGATGGTCTCACGATAGGCGATCTGCGGTTTGCCGGAGTTGGCGTCCACCTTGAACTCCCGCGCCATGCGGTCGCGGATGATTTCGAGGTGGAGTTCGCCCATGCCGGCGATGATGGTCTGGCCGGTGTCCTCGTTGGTATAGACGCGGAAGGTGGGGTCTTCTTCCGCGAGGCGCTGGAGGGCGTTGGACATCTTCTCCTGGTCGAGCTTGGTCTTCGGCTCGATGGCCATGGAGATGACGGGGTCGGGGAAAGAGGGCGGTTCGAGGAGGATGCCGTAATCCTCGTCGCAAAGGGTGTCGCCGGTGGTGATGTTCTTGATGCCGACGATGGCCGCAATGTCGCCGGAATAACAGGTGTCGATGTCCTCGCGCTTGTCGGCCTGGATCTGGATGAGGCGGCTGATGCGCTCCCGCTTGTTGGTGCGCGGATTATAGACCGTGTCGCCCTTGGAAAGCGTGCCGGAATAGACGCGGAAGAAGACGAGCTTGCCAACGAAGGGATCGCTCCAGAGCTTGAAGGCGAGCGAACAGAATTTGGCGTTGTCGTCGGTGACGGCCAGGATTTCTTCGTGGGTGTCCGGGTTCTGGCCGTGCGCGGGCGGGATGTCGAGCGGGCCGGGAAGATAATCGACAACCGCATCGACGAGATACTGGACGCCCTTGTTCTTGAGCGCGGTGCCGGCGACGACCGGGACGAATTTGTTCGCGATGGTCTGGCGGCGGATGCCGGCCTTGAGGGCTTCGGGCGTTATCGGCTTCTCCTCCAGGAAGAGCATGCCGACTTCCTCGTCGAGATCGGAAATGGCGGTGACGAGATCGCTGTAAGCCGTCTCAACCGCTTCCTTCTCGGACTCGGGCACTTCCTCGACCTTGTAGGTCGAACCCATCTGGTCGTCCTCGGAATAGATGACCGCCTTGCGATTGATAATGTCGATCTGCCCCTTGAAAGTGTCTTCCTTGCCGTACGGGAGGAGGACGGGCCAGGCGTTGGCGCCCAGCTTCTTGCGCATGTCATTGATGGCGTTGGCGAAGTTCGCGCCGACGCGGTCCATCTTGTTGACGAAGGCGATGCGCGGGACTTTGTATTTGTTCGCCTGCCGCCAGACGGTCTCGGACTGCGGCTGCACGCCCGCGACGGCGTCAAAGACCGCGATGGCGCCGTCGAGCACGCGGAGGGAACGCTCGACCTCCGCCGTGAAATCGACGTGGCCGGGGGTGTCGATGATGTTGATCCGCATCTTGATCCCCTCGAACGTCTTGTAGACGCCTGCTTCCTTGCGCTGCATCCATGAACAGGTCGTGGCCGCGGAGGTGATGGTGATGCCCCGCTCCCGCTCCTGCTCCATCCAGTCGGTGACGGTGGTGCCTTCATGCACCTCGCCGATCTTGTGGATCATGCCGGTGTAGAAAAGGATGCGCTCGGTGAGCGTCGTCTTGCCCGCGTCGATATGCGCGGCGATGCCGATGTTGCGGGTGCGTTCCAGCGGGAACGCGCGGTCGGGCGAATTGGGGTTCACGGCGGCGGATTTAGGTTCGAGGGTCGCGGGCATGGCTGGTTACCACCTGAAATGGGCGAACGCGCGGTTGGCTTGCGCCATCTTGTGCGTGTCGTCGCGTTTCTTGATCGCGCTCCCCTGGCCGGACGCGGCGTCCTTCAATTCGCCCGCCAGCGCGTCCATCATCGGCACGTTCTTGCGGGCGTGCGCGTAGTTGACGATCCAGCGCATGGCGAGGGAAACCTGGCGGGAGGCGGGGACCTCCATCGGCACCTGGTACGTGGCGCCGCCGACGCGGCGGGACTTGACCTCCAGGCGGGGCTTGACGTTGTCGAGCGCCTTGTGGAGCGTTTCCAGCGGATCGACGACATCCGTCCCCTGGCGTGATTTCTCGATGGCGGTGTAAACAATCCGCTCCGCCAGCGATTTCTTCCCGTCCTGCATGACGGTGCTGATCAACTGCGCCACCACCGGGCTGCCATAGCGCCCATCCACCTTCGCGATCTTCTTGTAAACTTTTCTGCGCCGGGACATATGCTGTTATTTCTTCTTCTTCTCCGCGGCCGCGTCGCCGCCCGCCTTCGGGCGTTTCGCCCCGTATTTGGAGCGGCTCCGGCGCCTGCCGTCCACCCCCAGGCTGTCCAGCGTGCCCCTTACTATATGGTACCGGACGCCGGGCAAATCCTTCACGCGTCCGCCGCGGACGAGAACGATCGAGTGCTCCTGGAGATTATGCCCTTCGCCCGGAATGTAGGCGATGACCTCCTGCCCGTTCGTCAGGCGCACCTTGGCGACCTTGCGCAACGCGGAATTCGGCTTCTTTGGCGTACGCGTCATCACCTGCACGCAGACGCCCCGGCGCTGCGGGCAATTCGCGAGCGCCGGTGATTTCGATTTCACCGTCGCCTTCTTGCGTCCTTTTCGGACGAGCTGGTTGATTGTCGGCATTCTTAAAAAATTTGGCGGGAGACTAAAAAAAACGCCTCCCGGTGGCATCAGCCCATCGGGATGCGGGGAGGCGAACTATAAGGACAACCGCAGCCCGCGCAAGTTTATTTTTCACCGAAACGCCCCTGCGGCGCCGGAATCGTTCTTTTACGCCCAAAACCCCCGCCGCGCAAGACCGGAGTGGCCGGGGCGCAACTATTCCCGCAAGCGATCCGTCACATCCGCCGGCAAGAAAGAGGCGAGTCCGGGATGCGCTTCCACCAGGCGGGCGATGTCCAGCAAATCTTTTTGTCTCTTGCTCGGCCTCCGTCGCGAGTCGCGCCACGCCAGCACCTTGCCTTGCAGCGTATCCTCCAGGCTCGCGACGCGCATGAGAATGCCGTGCACGTCCGCCGGAATCGCGCGTTCGGGAAAACCTTGGTAAACGGATTCCGTGCTGATCTGGACGCTGACTTTCGAGCGTCCCCGGAGATTGATGGACCACTCAAATCGTTTGGCGCGGAAACCAGCGTCCTCCAGCGCTTGAACGGCTTGGTCCATCTTGCCGGTTGCGATAACCAAATCAACATCGGCGGTGGCCATCGGCTCTTCCGCCCAGTGGTTCACGGCAAGACCTCCGATCATGCACCAGGGGATCTCTTGGCGCTCCAAAGTCTCGATCAGCAGCAAAACGTCGCCGCCGCCCCCGGCAGTCTGCCAATCGTAGAATTGCCTCCCGGTCATCGGCCAAGGTTGCACAGGTTTACGCCGAATGACAACGTCGCTACGAAACCTACCTAATGGAGCCAATCCAGCCAATGGAACCTTAGGTAAGGCGGCTTCCCCTGCGATAATGCCCCTCGCATAACATCAACGTGCCCAATACGAAATGTGCGAACGCGGGCGCGAATACGAATGAGCTGATCTTCGCGCCGGCGGCGGCCGCCCTCACAATTATAGATACGGAAGATGCCGGCAAGCCTTTGGCCAATGGACTCCATGATCCTAATGAACCTCGCCTCCCCGCCGGACAACCGGGCGGCGGCCAATGGACCACCGCGGACGCGGTTCCTTGGGAATCCTCGCAGATCGGTCCTTCTGTTCCGATAACATCAGGAATTGAGGGGCTTTCGGGGGTGGACCTGTCTCTGATAAGATGGCCGCTGTACGCTTGGGGATGGAAGCATGTCGAAACGGTTCCCTCATGGCCTAATAAAGGTTTACAGGATACCAAAGAACGCCGTTAAATTTGTTACTGAATCGGGCCAGGACTTTTATGCGCCAGCGGAAACCGACTTCCAAGCTATTCACGATTTGGCACAATCTGAATTACGACTCGAAACATCCGACGCAATAGGACAGTACGGAATGTTCGACTTCCAAAGAAATTCAGGGCGACGGAAGCAAAATGAAAATTACTTTTATGATGCATATACAGACGCCTCAAACTATGCCGTGGGGGTATACACGCATGGGTTGGGGCAAAGCCTCGACTTCATGCTGGCCAGCGGCCTAATTTATGCCTTGCGCCATTCAAAGAACGCCGGCACCCAGGGGCAAGTAAGCATGTGGCTGAAAGGATGGAATGACGCAGAAGCGGGCCCGAACTGCGCTGCCAATATTGGGGGGATATTTTTTGTTGAACGCGATCTGGATGATAGTTAACGCCGTTTTAAGGCGCAAAACAACGTACCGCGTTGTGGCATTGGTTATGGGGATCCTCTGGATGACAACCTTTTTATCGGTCCGCTACCGGATAAGCTGCGCCGTCAAGGAGGCAGAGCAATAATTCAATAATGATAAAAGACCGCATGCGAAAGGGCTCTTCGGCGAGAACGCGCCTGGGTGGCGGTTAACTTGATCGGCGTCGCTTATTACGCTCTTACAACATGGCAATTCCCCGCTCCTGCATATACTGGCGAATCCAAATGGATTGAACGCGATCTGGGCGGTAGTTATCGCTGTTTCAAAGCATCCCGGAGCGAACTACAGCCTCCTGGTAGCGTTGCTTACGGGTGTTCTCTGGGCCGCAACCGTGTTTTTTTTCCACTAGCACGACTCAATACCAAAAACAAACGAACTCCGCCGCCAAAACGAAAGCCCCTGTCAAATCCAGAAAGGAAGTTGCATTAAATGCGCTTCGGCAGGAATGCGCTGGGTGTAGGTGATCTGGTCGTGAATGACGCCGAATACGCCCGCGAAGAGGCAGGCGGCGCCGCGATCCAAGATACAGCCGGGTGTGTCCATGTAGAAAATCGTGAATGGAAACCGTTCAACGAAATGCTTTTGGACTCCAGTAATCCTGTGCGGCGGCCACGCTTCCGGATTTCTTTGAATCCTGGCGACGGCGCGCTCGACCTGCGCTTGAAGATCACGCGCCAATCCCTTTGCGCAGCCTCTCGGCGGGTTCACCGACGGCCCTTCCCGCCTTGATATCCTCGCCGCGAGAAACCAGCTCGGCGTTCCATCCAGCTTGGGCCTCTTCGTCCACTCCCGGATCAAGGGATTGAATGAGGAAATGAGCGGGTTGCGCCCGGTCGCTGTCACTCAAGTTCGCAAGCTCTTCCCGTATCTTCCCAATTATGGAGCTTGAAGAAAACATCGTTCGCCGCCGGGCCAAGTCAAGAAGCGGCTTCTTTCGCGCCGATGATTTCTAGCGCAAGCTCCGTTTTCTCCGCATGATCGGCCGCCCATGTTTGACCTGATCCTGCAAGACACCGGCTCGCGCGCACGGCGTGGGCGCATCACGACCCGGCGCGGCGTCATCGAGACGCCCGTCTTCATGCCCGTGGGCACGCAGGCGACCGTGAAGACCGCGAGCCCGCGCGAGCTGAGGGAACTCCGGGCGCAGATCATCCTCGGCAACAGTTACCACCTCTTCGTCCGGCCCGGGCTGGAGGTGCTGCGGCGCCTCGGCGGCCTGCACCGGTTCATGGCCTGGAATGGGCCGATCCTGACCGACAGCGGCGGGTTCCAGGTCTTCTCGCTGACCAGGCTGCGCAAGATCACCGAGGAGGGCGTGCATTTCCAAAGCCACATCGACGGCGCGCCGTGTTTCATCGGGCCGGAGACGGCGATGGAGATACAGTCCGCGCTCGGGTCGGACATCGCGATGGTTTTCGACGAATGCCCGCCCTACCCGTGCGAACGGGACGCCGCCGCCGCGAGCCTGGAGCGCACGCTGCGCTGGGCGCGCCGCTGCAAGGATTGGAACGACAGGCAGGAGGCGCGCCCGCTGCTGTTTGGCATCGTGCAAGGCTCGACCTTCGCCGATCTGCGGCGGGCGGGCGCGGAGGCGCTGGCGGCGATGGATTTCGACGGATACGCGGTGGGAGGCGTAAGCGTGGGAGAACCGGAAGCCGAGATGCTCCGCGCAGTGGAGAACAGCGAGCCGTGGCTGCCCGCGCGCAAGCCCCGTTACGCCATGGGCCTGGGGACGCCGCCGCAACTGGTCGAGATGATCGCGCGCGGGGTGGATATGTTCGACTGCGTCCTCCCCACCCGGCTGGCCCGCAACGGCACGGCCTTCACGGAGCGGGGAACCATAAATCTAAAGAACAGCCCGTTCGCTGCCGACCCCGGGCCTATCGAGGAAGGGTGCGCCTGCCCGGCGTGCGCGGAATTCAGCCGGGGTTACCTGCGGCATCTCATCAAGGCGGAGGAGATCCTGGGGCTGCGACTGGTGACGCTCCACAACCTGCATTTTTACCTGAACCTGACGGCCCGCATCCGCGCGGCGCTGGAGGCCGGGACGTTCGGCGCTTTCCGCGCGCAATTCGTCGCGAACTACAAGGCGCGCGAGGCGGGGGCGGGCCTGTAGCAGGAGACGGCGAGGAAAGCGCCCGCGAGCGGGAGCAGCCAGAGCAGGTAGTTGCGGTGATCCACCTTGCCCGCGGCAAGGAACACCGCGGCGAGCAGCGCGGCGGAAGCCGCCAGGGAGGCGCCGTCGCGCGGGCCGGTGTAATGGGCGTAAAGCACAAGCGCGATGAGGATGAGCGCGATAACCGTCACGGCAGGCTGCAAGGACGCGGGCAGGAAATAGCCCAGCCCGGTGCTGTCCCCATGGCGGTGAACGTTGAAGAGAATGAGATTGGCGATCATCTCGCGCGGCGCGCGCAGGAAGTCCGGCAGGAAAGCGCAGAGGCCGACGGCCCCGCCCGCGAGCAGCGGCAGGAGGCGCACCGATGCCGGCAGCAGCAGGATATAAAGCCCGGCGGGAAGCGGCTTGCACGCGAGCGAAAGCCCGGCGGCCATCCCGCAAAAGAAGGCGTTCTTGCGCGAGGCGAGATACAGAGCCGACAGGATGAGAACCGTGGGCAGGAAATCATTTACGCCTTTGGAGAAAAGCTCGAGGTAGATGAAGCGCGGAAAAGCCGTGCAGAAGAACGCCGCCGCCGCCGCCAGCGGAGCGGTTGCAACTCCGCCGAATGCATTCGCCGCGAACGCCGCCGCCAGCGGAGCGACCAGGAGAAGCAACACGGCGTTCCCGTAATATAGCCCGAGCGGATAATGGAACGCGTGCAGGAAGGGCGCGTAATAACGCGGCGTGACGGGGCCGTATTTGTAACCGGAGTAAAAGGCGAACCCGCTGGCCGCGCTTTCGACATCCTCCTGTTGATCGAGCGCGGTGGCGTAGATCGAAGCTCCGTCATCGAGCGCCATGACGGCGAACGCCGTAGTGTAGCCGATATCATTCGGCGCGCCGCCGAAATGGCCGATCTTATGAAGCCCCTCGCCCGCCCGGAACAGCGCGAGCGCCAGGATGACGGCGGCCCACGCGCGGCTTTGCGCGACCGGCGGCGGCGGCCGGCGCCGGAGCGCATAGAACGCCCACGCAATCGTCGCGAGGCCCGCGGCGCGGAGCATCCCCATGTGCCAGTCCGCGAGATCGAGGAACGCCACGGCCATGGCAAAGGCCGCCAGGGGAAGCAGCGCGCGGGTGGCGCCGTCGGCGAAGCGGAGGAGAGACCTGTGCAAGGCCGCCATATCAACAGGGAACCGCTTGGCGCGCACGCAGAAAAGAGAGTAACCTGCGGCGATGGAGATCAAAACCTACACCGGCGGCATCTTCGATACGAACTGCTATTATATCGAGAACGGAAGGCGTTCGATTCTCATCGACGCGCCGCAGGGCAGCGCCGACTGGCTCAAGGAGGAAGGTCTTTCCGTGGCGCTGCTGCTGCTGACCCACGGGCACATCGACCACATCACCGACGCCGCCCGGGTCAAGCGCGACCACCAATGCGCGGTCGGCTATCACCCGGACGGAACGCGGATGCTGACCGAGAAAAACTTCCTCCGGAATTTCGGATTCGAATTCGATGTCGATCCCGTCGCGGCGGATTTCCTCGTCATGGAAACCCGTTCGCAGGAATTCGAAGGCATTCCGTTCCAGGTGCTCGAAGTGCCAGGACATTGTCCTGGAAGCGTCTGTTTTTTTTCCAATGCGGATCGCGTCCTTTTTGGCGGAGACGTTCTCTTCGCGGGAGCGGTTGGCCGCTGGGACCTGCCGGGCGGCGATCGCGACTTGCTCTTCTCCGGGATCAAGAACAAAATCCTGCCGCTGGGCGACGATGTAACCGTCCTTTCCGGTCACGGTCCTCCGACGACGATCGGCCGCGAACGCAAGTCGAATCCGTTCCTCACGGACATGGATTAAAAAACGTTTTTTGTTGCCCTAAAGATCAGGAACGGCCTGGCGCTTTGGCGTCGCTCTCCCGTTCCAGGCGGCTGGCACAGCCGCCTCTACAACAAAACGACGCCGCTCAAAAACCAACGGTAATCACTTGCCAAGCTTCGCCATCTCGGCTTCCACCACTTTTATCCAGCCTTGCTCTTTGTTTGTGAGGAGGGATTTCTCGTTCAGGTTTACGAGGGATTGATAGGCTTTGCCGATGAGAGCGCGCGCTTGCGCGAGGCGGGCGGCGTCTTTGGTGTGCGCCATGGCGCTGCCCGTTTTGAATTGCATGAGCGCAAAGTCGCTCCGCCAGGCGGCGTTGCCGGCGTCCAGCGCGGCCAGTTTCTCGCGGGCGGCCAGGCTCTCCTGGTACCGCTTAAACGCTTCCTCCTGCTTGTCCTGCGAACTCAGGACATCGCCGATTTTTTCCTGGCTTGTGGAGAGGTCGTGCTGCCAGACGACGTTGGCCGGGTCCGCGCCGACAAGTTTCTGCCGGATGGCGAGGCTTTGCTGATAGGCCTTCAACGCGTCTTCCGCCTTCCGACGCGAGGCGAGCACGTCGCCGTTCTTTTCGTAGCTGACGGAGAGGTCGCGCTGCAAGGCCGTGTTGCCGGGGTCGCGGTCCGCCAGGGTTTTCGCGATGGCGAGGCTCTGCCCGGCTTCCTTGAGGGCGTCGTCCAGGGTCCCCTGGGAGTTCAGGATGTCGGCTAGGTTGCCGTGGATGACGGAAAGAGCGCGCTGCCACGCGGCTTTGGCGGGATCGCGCTTTGCCAGCTTGTCCGCCACGTCCAGCGCCTGCCGGCAGGTTGTCAGCGCTTCGTCCAGGCTGCCTTGCGAACTGAGGAGGTCGCCCGTGTCGTTCAAGCTTTCCGCCAGGGCCGCCTGCCATGTGAGGGATCGCGGATTGGCGGCGGCGGCTTTTTTGGCTATGGCGAGCGCCTGCCGATATGCGTCGGAGGCGTCGGCCAGGTTGCCCTGCGATCTCAGGATTTCGCCGATCTTCTCCTGGGAAGTGAAGAGCGCGTTTTGTGATTCCGCGCCGCCGGGATTTTCGGCGGCCATTTTGTTTGCGAGGGTCAGGCATTGCTGAAAGTCGCCCAGCGCCTGCGACAGTTTGCCGCGCGAGATGAGGATGCCGCCTTCGCCGCTCAATAACGCGAATTGCCTCCGAAGGGTCGCCCCGGCGGGCAGCGGCGCGGGGATCCTCTCGCGGTACTCGCGGACTTTCCCGAGCACGGCGTCAAGCAAGCCGACCTGCCCCAGGGGCTGGAGCTTCGCGGGCAAGTCAACGACCATGAAATCGATGAGCTTGTCCGTCTCCTGGCGAATCTGCTGCTCCCGTTCCGAGGCGAAGCGGGCGTTGCCGGTCGCGTCGCTCGTCATCTGCCGGGCGGATTCGGCATCCCGCCGGGCGGCGTTCGCGGAGACGATCTCCCGGTAGGCGATGTAGCCGCAGAGCGCCGCGCAGACTATGCTTCCCAGGGCCACGCGCACCCAATTGACGCCGGACGGCCGCTTCCCGGGTTCCGAGGCGGCGCCGAGCGACATCTGGACGAACTCGGCTTCCCTGGGGTTGAGGTCGGCCCGGCGTTCCCGCAACGCCGCGGCCGCCTCGGCCAGCCGCGGCCCCGGCCCCAACAACAAGCCGGGAGCGCGCTTCGAATCGCGCCAGCGGGCCGCGGCTTCCGCTATGCGGGCCTTTACCCGCAGGAACTCGCGGTTTTGATCCAGCAAATCCTTCAACCGCGGCCATTGCGTCAGCAGTTCGTCGTGCGCCAGGGAGACGACCTGCTCATTCGCGGCATCGGCGCTTGTGACGAAGAGTCCCGCCCGCGTGAAGGCTTCCACCACCGGCTCCGAACCCGTGGGCAGGTCGAGCAAGCGCGCGGGGCGGCGGACATCCATGCCGTTCTCCGAGACGGAAACGAGTTCTTCGAGGATGGGCCGCATCAATTCCCTGGCGGACAGCGGCAGCGCGTCGTGGGTCACCTCGCCGCGGCGGGCGATGGCGTAATCCAGTCCGCCGATGTTCCCATACGCTTCCCACGTCAGCACGCCGTCCGCGGTCTTGCCCGCATGGAGTTCCTCCAGCAGGAACTCCAGCAACGGCAGGGCTTCCGGGCGCTTGCATCCCTCTTCAAGAAGGGCGTCGTCGAGCATCTTGCCGCTGGTGGGGTGCATCTCGAACCGGAGGCCCGCCGCTTTGGCCGGGCCGCGCACCATCTGGCCCATCTCGGAGGCGTTGGGCGGGGCGAGATCGTAGTGGCCGTCCCTGCTTTTCAGGGAAATAAGTTCGGGAACCTCGGCGCAGCGGGCGTAGAGATCGTTCCGCATGGTGGCGAGCACCCACACGAGCCCGGCGCGGCTAAGCGCCGAGAGAGCCGAGACAAAGGCGGTGCGTTCGGCGGGGTTGAAGCGGTCCGAAGCAAATATCTCCTCGAACTGGTCGATGAACAGAACAAGCCGCGCGGTCCCCGCCGCCGCCTCGGCGCGCGCGACTTTCTCCAGCGCGGCCTGCAACACGGGGATGGCGTGCGCAGGCGCGGCGCGCAGCAGCGCGGCCAGCTTGCCGGGATTGAAACCGGGCGATTCGATTTCCGGCAGGCGGGCGAACAACCCCGCGACGAGACCTTCCACGAGGCCCGCGGGGCATTCATCCGGCTGCATGATGACGCACCGCCAGCAGACCGGCGCGTTGAAGAGCGTCGAATCGGGGCGCATCAATTCCGCCAGCACGCCCGCGCGCGCCAGGGAGGACTTCCCGCAACCGCTCCTGCCAAAGATCATGAGGAAAACGCCGCCGCCCTCCGCCGCCTGCGCGAGGAGCCGGGAGAGCGCTTCGCCGGTCTCAAGGCTGCGTCCGAAAAAGACGGGCGCGTGCTCGGCGTGGAAGGCCGCGAGGCCGCGAAAGGGCGACCCTTCCGCCCACGCGACATCGGGCGGGCCGTCGAACCCGGGTTGTTCGAGTATGATTTTTTCGAGCTGGCGCGAGAGCATCGCCTCGAATTCCTCGTCCGTCCCGAATATCGAGATCGCGCTCTCCCCCCCTTCGAACCACTTCTCCAGCAGTTGATCCAGGGGTTCCTTCCCGCGGTTCCATTCCGCGAGTTCCTCCTCGTCCAGCCCCTCCGGCAGCGCCTTCTTGCGATACACGAGAAGCTCCGGGGCCTCCCCGCTTTGCTGGACCGCCCCGGCGTCGGCGAACTCCCATTCCGTGCCGGAGGGTTCGGGGTTTTTACAATCCCCCGGCAGGCGCATCCCCACGCGGCCCCAGAGAATCCAGACCACGACATCCGCCTTCGAAGGATGCGGGTGCGGCACGCGCTCCGCCGCGACGGCGTCGTGTTCCCAGCGAATCGGTTCGAGTTTTACATTGGCGCGGAACTTCGCCTGCAAGCGGGCGACGACGTCATAAGCCCGCAGGCGTTCGGTCACGACATCCCCGGTCGAGGAGATGAAAATCCGCAGCGTTTTCACAGGGGGAATGCAAGCGTATCAGAAGCGCCCCGCACGGTGCAATGCCGACGCGAGCGGCATATTCAGGCGATTCCGGCGTTTCCAATAACCTGGATGGTTGAAAGATCGCCGGGGGAGGCGTATTTTCACCGGGAAACCAATTTTATGAAATCTCTATTCAAGTTCGCGTTGAGTCTGGGCGCCGCCCTCGCATTGACCGGAGCCGCTTCAGCCCACGATCACGATCACGGGCATGGCCGTTATTGGGGGCACGGAGCATATTACGGCAGGGGTTATTACCATGGCGGAGTTTTGTTTGGCGTGGGGTTCTACCCGGGGTATTGGGGGCCTTATGGTTACCCGTATCCTTATGATTACCCGCCGCCTTACTACGGAACCTACCAGGGCCGCGTGGTGGACGATTCCCATGAATCCCTGGAGGCGGCTGTCGAACAAGCCCTGGCGAAAAAGGGGTATTACCACGGGGACATTGACGGGGTTATTGGCCCGATGGCCCGGCAGGCGATCCGCGATTACCAGCGGGATAACGGCTTGGCGGTTACCGGCAGGATAAACAACGGCCTGCTTGGTTCGCTCGATCTCGACTGATAAAAAAGAGGATGGACACGGGTCGCGGCCTCCGTTACAAAGGAGGGGTTAAGCCGTCGCGACGCCCGCGCGCGCTTTTCCAAAACCCCCAGCCTAGAAAGAGATCCCCTACGTGAAAAGAATAGCGATCCCCGCCGCCATTGCGGCTCTCCTCTGCCTCGCCTTGACGCCCGCCACGCTTCACGCGAAGGCAAAAGCCCAACCCAGCGCGGCTCCATCCGCCGCCCCTTCCGCCTCCGCATCCGTGGCGAAGGAAAGCACTTATCCCTTTCACGGCAAGGTGAGCGCCGTGGATGTGAAGGCGAGCACCTTCACCCTGGAAGGCAAGACGCCCCGCGTCTTCAATGTCACCGCGACCACGAAGATCATGAAGAACGGCGCCGTGGCGACGCTCAAGGACGCGGTGGTGGGCGATGATTGCGGTGGAAAGGTGACGAAGGACGCGACCGGCAAGCTGACGGCCCTCTCCGTGCGATTCGGCCCGAAGCCGGTCAAAGGCGGCGCTTCCCCTGCGCCCTCGCCTTCGCCGAAGAAGTAAGGCTACCAGAAGTAGGCGGCCTTGGCGAAGACGCTCCGTTCGATCTCGACCGGGGACGCCGCGCTGACTTCCGGATGATGGTTGTCCAACAGATTCTGGCCGACCACGGATAGCTCGATATTCTTGCATGGTTTCCAGGCCAGGCGCGCGTCGAGGGTGATGTAGCCCGGCACGTTCGGGGTCAGCAGGAGCCAATCGACATACCGGCCGATGAGGTCGAATTGGAAGTGGGCAGGAAGGTCCCACGAGGAGCGGATGTACACCATGTTCTGCGGACTTCCGTTCTCCGTCGCGACGACCTGCTCCGTCACAAGGCTTCTGCCGACGGCGCCGAGGCCGCCGGTCTGGCCGGTCATTTCCATCTTCAGGTAGCTGTAGCTTCCGTAAAGCTGCCACCAGGGCTCCGCCTGCCAGGTCGTCGAAACCTCGACTCCGTAGGTGTCCCCTGTCATCCGGTTGGCGGGGTAGAGAGGCAGTACGGGCAGCCCCTGGAGGGTGGAAATCTTGCCCGGCACGAAGACGGTCAGGTCGTCGTAAACATTGTAAAACGAGGCGATGTCCAGGGAGAGTTTGTCCGTGACCGCGGCGCGATACCCGAGTTCGTACGCCACGACTTTCTCCGACGCCAGCCCGGTGTTGCCGACGAGTTGAGGGAAGACGGGCGCCGCGGGTGACGCGGGCGGGGTGGTGATCTGGACGCTATCCTCGATGAAACCCGGCGTCCGCACGGCCCGCGAGACCGAGAACCATACCGTCTGCCGTTTGGTGGGCGTCCAGAGAATCCGGCCCGTGGGCTGCGCTTCGAACCCGGTGAAGTCGTTGTGTTCGAACTTGGAGCCGACCGTCAGCGAAAACCGTTCGGGGATGATCGTGATCTGATCCTGAATGAAGGCGCTGAAGAGCTGGCTGTTCCGGCTGTCGGGACTGCCGTTCAGGGCGAATCCATTATCCCCGATGCTCGACCGGAAGCTGAATTCGGTCAGGCGATAGCCGGCGCCGTAAACGATCTTCTGCCTGGAGCCGAGCGGGAATTCGTGGTGAAAGTCGAGATCGTACGTGTTGATGACGAAGCGGGCTTCGCGGCCAAGGTCCTGGTCGAAACGATCCCAATACGCCTGGACCTCAAGATTTGAATCCTTGCCGAGCGAGCGTTTCCAGCGCCCGAGCACGTTTGCGCCGTCCGTGATTTCCGGGTGGAAATACGGCATAGAAAACGGCGGCGCGGGTTGCGCGACGAAGGTCTCCTGGTCGGCGACGCTGTCGAACCAATCGCCTTGCAGCGTAAAGGAATCCTCGGTGTTCGGCGTCCAGTCGATGCGCATGCCGAGGCGCCCTTCGTACCACCGGTCGTGCGAACTGGCGAGGGCGTTGAACTCATCCGGGAAGTCGGACCATTTGCCGTAGGCGCGGTAGTAAAGGTTATCGCTCAATTTTCCGCCGAAACGGAATTCGCCGAAACTCTGCGGGGAGGTTCCGCCGCCGACGCTGGCAAGCCCGCCCTGGGTGTCCTTGGCGGATTTGGTGATGATGTTGATGATGCCGTTGACGGCGTTGGCCCCCCAGACGCTCCCGCCGGGCCCGCGGATGACTTCGATGCGCTCGATGTCTTCGAGCGGGTAGTCCACGGTATCCCAGTAAACGATGGAATAGACGGGGGTGTAGAGGGTCCGCCCGTCGATCTGCACAAGCATTTTGCCCGCGATGGAATTATTAAAACCCCGGGCGCTGATGTCCCACGTATGCCCGTTGACGCGGGCGACGTCCATGCCCGGAACCATCCTCAGCAGTTCGGCGATGGTGGTCGCGCCGGAGCGGTGAATCATCTCCTGCGTGATGACGAAGACCGCCGCGGGCGATTCGCCGACGGTGCTCTCCTCGCGGGCGACGGTTGTCACCTGCACATCCATCAACTGCTCGAGGCTTAGGCCCGAAACTCCCGGCGCGGACGCCTGGGTTTGCTCCGTCGCGCCGGGGTCGTTTTCAGCGAGCGCGCAGGCCGTCAACGCCAGATAAAAAGCCGCCCGCAGGAATATATTCCGGCAGCCTGGGGAAGGTGCGGCGTTCATTTCTGCGTTGGTTTGTAGCGATCTTGCCCGAAGAGGTCAAGCCGGTTGCTCGACGATAAATTTGTAGCCGAACTCCCGCACGGTCTGGATATAGACGGGCCGCTGCGGGTCGGGTTCGATTTTTTGCCTCAGGGCGTTCACAAAACGGTCGATGCTCCGGGGGGTGACGAGGCAATCGTAACCCCACACGGTATTGAGTATCTCGTCCCGGCTGACGGCGTGCCCGGTTTTCTTCAGGAGGAAGCTCAGGAGCTCGAATTCCTTCGGCGAGAGTTTCACCTCTTCCCCGGCGCGGGTGAGCCTGCGGGCCGTGAGGTTAAGGAGGCAATCGCCAAAGGCGTGGAGGGGCGACTCCTTCTCGCGGCGGCGGCGGAGGAAGGCTTCGCTGCGGGCGAGCAGTTCCTTTATGCTGAAGGGCTTGGTGACGTAGTCATCGGCGCCCAGTTTGAGGCCCAGGACGATGTCGGCCTCGTTCCCCTTCGCGGTGAGCATGATGATCGGCATCTCTTTCTTTTCCTCGCGCAGGTAACGGCAGATTTCGTAGCCGTTTACCTTGGGCAGCATGATGTCGAGGATGATGAGGTCGGGCGAGCCTTTCAGGGCTTCCTGAAGCCCTTGTTCGCCGTCGATCGCGGTTTTTACCCGGTAGCCTTGGAACTGGAAATTGTCCTTCAGGCCCCGCATCATGGCGGCGTCATCCTCGATGATCAGGACTGTTTCCATGTCAGGGCAGTTGCCGCGGCCACGGAAGGGAGGCTGATGCTGAAGACGCTCCCTTCCTCGCGCCCGCTCCGGACCGCGACGGAGCCGCCATGCGCTTCCACGATATACTTGACGATGCTCAAGCCAAGTCCAGTTCCTTCCTGGCGGCGGGAAAGTTTCTGGTCGATCTGGTAGAAGCGCTCGAAGATTTTCTTGCGGTGTTTCCACGGGATGCCGGCGCCGTTGTCGCCCACTTCGAAGACGATGGCGCCGTTTTTCGAATAGGCGTCGAGGCTTATCCGCTTCTCCCCGGGCGAATATTTAAGGGCGTTTTCGAGCAGGTTGACCAGGACGACGACCAGCGCGTCGCGCTCGACGCGGACGGGCGGGAGATCGGGGTCCACATTCAGATCGAGCCGGCAGCCCTCGGCTTTCAGGCGGGCGCCCATGACTTCCAGTGTGGCGTCGACGATTTCCGAGGGCGGCGTCTCGACCTTGTTGAAGGAGTAGGAGCCGCTCTCGATGCGGGAAGCGGCCAGGAAGTTCTCGACCACGCGCCCGAGCCGGTGGTTCTCGCCGGAGATGAGTTCGATGTATTCGCGCGCCTGCCCGGGACGTTCGCAACGGCCTTCGAGTATGGTGTCTATCAACATGCGCACGGAGGCGATGGGGGTCTTCAATTCATGCGACACCGTGGCGAGCGAGCTGTTCCGCAGTTCATTCAATCTCAACTGCCTGCTGACCGCGAACGCCGCTACCCCGGCTATGAAAAGGTCTCCCGCGATGGCGACGGCGGCTATCCAAATGTAGGCCTTGAGTTGATCCTGCGCGCCGCCCTCCACCAGGACCTTCGATTTGTTGAGGAAGAGCTGCACCTGCCAGCCGGGAAGGCAATCGCCGATGGCTGTCTGGACGAACGGGCCGTCCCCCCGGGCTGGGATGCGCGGGAAGAACTCGCCGCGTTCATTCTGGATCCGGATGGAGACGATGGGGTCGAACGTCTGCGAATAGAACGCCTGCACCAGGGAGGAAAGGGTCTTGCCCCGCCGGAGAAAGACGACGTTTTCCCCCTGGATGCGGGTTCGGATGACATAAAGACCGTCCGGCGCGCCCGGGAGCGGCGTCCACGAAAGAAGGGAGGCGTGGGCAAGTTTGTCGGGACTCCGGGCGGCCATCGAGCGCGAGAAGTCCTCGGCCTGCGACACCTTGGGCGGGACGGGCTCTTCGCCCGGTTTCGGCGCGGACGTTGGAAAGACGAGCCGCCTTTTTTCGTCGAAGAACAAGGCGCCGTCCATGGAGTGCTCGAGGATGAGCTGTTCGAATTGCTCCCGGGGCGTCTCGCCCGGGTCGAGCGAGGAGGCGGCCTTGAGGCGGTTCGGCAGGTAGGAGCCGACGGTGGCCAGCGAACGCTGGTAGAGATCGGCGATTCTTTCCTGGGCTATCTCGTGTTCCGTCTGCACGGCGCCGACCATGAGGCGCAGCATGAGCACAGTCGGGATGAACGGGAGCAGGACGAGCAACAGCAGCAAAGCCCGTATCTGGGGCGGCTTTAGTTCGGAGACGCTCACGGCCTTGCCAGGTTCAGCTCCGCGGAAGGAGCGGATGGATAAATGGACAAATGGACGGAGTCGCCATGCGGTCTTCTCGAATGCCGTTTCGTTAAAATCGAGTTCATCTCCCCTTTCTCCGGGAAAGGGGGTCTGTCGCGCATGTTATCTCCGAAGCGTTGGCTGCCTCTGCCGGGCGTGCCCGGCTGTGACGGCGAATCGCTTGTTTTCTCCCCGGCGGTTAAGCCGCGTCCAAACCCATTTATCCACTTACCCAACCACTCGTTCCTATGACGAAAATGTAGCGGGCGTATGTTACGGATTCGTTACCGCCGGGTGTTTATTTGAATATTTGTAATGCTCGCCGTTTTGGCCGCCTGGGAGAGGGTTACCAGGTCTGAAAGCACCTGGAAAGATTCTTCGCGCACCACGTCGACTTTGCCTTCCTCCTCCTCGCCCGGCTTGCGTTCGTCCTCCGGCATGACTTGCAGACCGGGCTTGCGGATATTGTCCAGCGTCAGGAGATAGGTCTTGAACGGGGGAGCGCCACGCTTCAAGCGCTCGGCGGTCCGCTCCTCCGCGCGGGCGTGTTCCTCCGCCATGACGGCGCGGCGCGCTGTTTCGTTCAAGGAGGTCTGGTTCAGGGAAAGGTTCTTCCGGTCGCGTTGCAAGTCCTCCTCCAGATAGGCGAACTCCGGGCTCGCCGCAACGCGCGCCGCGGAGCGCGACCGCAACTCCGGCAGGAAAAGCCGCGTCTCCTCCTTCTTGAAGGGGGCGGGCGTTATCTGGTCGTACGGCAGCGGGTCTTTCACCGCGCTCTCGCCGGAATAGGGGAGGTCCTCGGGCGAAGGAAGCTGGATGTCCGGGATGATGCCCTGCAACTGGTTTGAACCGCCGGCCACCCGGTAGAATTTCGCGATGGTCAGTTGAAGCGCGCCGGCCTGATCCTTGTTGCGGCCCCTGCCGCGGAGGTAATCGCCCAGTTCGAGAATCGCCTGCACCGTCCCTTTGCCAAACGTGCGCTCGCCGCCGAGGATAACCGCCCGCCCGTAATCCTGGAGCGCGCCGGAGAAAAGCTCCGCCGCCGAAGCCGTGAGGCGGTCTGTCAGGACGACGAGCGGCCCGTTGTAAGCCGCGGAAGCGTTCGACCTGGCGACTTCGATGCTGCCGTCGCCGTTCTTCACCTGCACGACGGGGCCTTTGCCCAGGAAAAGGCCGGAGAGGCTCACCGCTTCCGCCAGCAAACCGCCGCCGTCTCCCCGCAGGTCGAGAACGAGACCGCGGATATTCTCGGCCTCCAGCCGCTTGAGGAGCTTGCGCACGTCGCGGGTGAGGCTTTTGGGATGTTTGGAAATCCCGGCCTGGTCCTCCCCATAGAAGGACGGAATGGTTATCCACCCCAGGCGCCGCGCCTTGCCGCCGTCGCCGGACGGCTCGATAATCTCGGCGCGCGCCTCCTCATCCTTCAGCCGTATCTCCCGGCGGACGATCTCCACGACCCGCTTCTGCGAAGGATCGGTGGAGTGCAGGGGCATGACTTCCAGCCGCACGCTGGTCCCGGCCTTGCCCCGTATCTTGTCGAGCACCTTGTCGAGCCGCATGCCGCTTACGTCGATGAACGCCCCCTGGGCTTGCGCGACGCCCGTGATGCGGTCGCCTACTTTAAGATGGCCTTCCGCCTTGGCCGGGCTGCCCGGGATCAGGTCGACCACTTTTACAAAGCCATCCTCGGCGGTGAGCACCGCGCCGATGCCGACCATGGAAAGGCGCATGTCGCTGTCGAGGTCATCCAGATCCTCCTTTGTCAGATACTCGGAGTGCGGGTCGTAGCTGCGCGCCAGCGAGGAGAGGAAGGCGGCGGTCATTTCCTTGCGGGTCTCCTCGTGGAGATCGCGCAACGTCTCGCCGCAATTCCTTTCGAGAACCGCTTCGCCCGCCGCCAGGGTGTGGCCGCTCAGCTTCTCATCCAGGAGTTCGCCCTCTATGCGGGCATGCCAGACGGCGTCGGCCTCCGCGTCGTCCTTCGGCCAGGGGGAACGCTCCCGGCTGGTTTCCACCGTGCCGTTTCCGTGAAAGTCGAACGTCTCCTTCAGCACCGCCCGCACCTTCGCCACCCGTTCCTCGACGCGCCGCCGGTACACATCGAAGATTTTCCAGGCCGGCTCCAGCTTCCCGGCGAGAACTTCGTTGCCCAAGCCCGGCGCATAGGCGTTTTCCACCGCCGTCATGTCCTTCTGCGTGAAGTAAAGATGGTCGTAATCGAGATCATCCATGTAATTCCGCAGCACGCGGCGCGACAGTTCTTCGTCGAACGCCCGCCCGCTGTAGTGATCCTCCTTCAAAAGATGCCCCACCGTGCTGGCGAGCTGGGAGGGATCGACATCCCGGGCGAAGGCCGGCGCGGCGAACAGGAGGAAGATAAAAACAAGCCGTTTCATGCGTGCGAGGCCGGGAATCTATCACAAAAAATCGCTGTCCACAAAAACGCCCGGATGTTACAAGTTCCGGCTGCGATGCACCTGACACCACGCGAGCAGGAAAAGCTCATGGTCGTAACGGCGGCGGACCTGGCCCGTAGGCGGCAAGCCCGGGGTTTGAAGCTGAACTATCCCGAGGCGATGGCAATCGTCACCTACGAGATAATGGAAGGCGCCCGCGACGGAAAATCGGTCTCCGAGTTGATGAGCCACGGCACGACCATCCTGAAGAGAGGCGACGTCATGGAAGGCGTGCCGGAGATGATCCACGAGGTGCAGGTCGAAGCCACCTTTCCGGACGGGACGAAGCTCGTCACCGTCCATCATCCCATCCGATGACACCCGGGGAAATCATCGTGAAGGAAGGCGCCGGCCCGCTCGAAGCCAACACGGGCCTGGAAACGAAGCCGCTCACCGTCGCGAACACCGGCGACCGCCCGATACAGATCGGCAGCCACTTCCATTTTTACGAGGTCAATGCCGCGCTGCGATTCGACCGCGAGGCGGCGAGGGGTTTCCGGCTGAACATCCCGGCGGGGACGGCCGTCCGCTTCGAGCCGGGCGACACGCGGGAAGTGGAACTGGTGGCGCTCGCAGGCGCCCGCGAAGTCCACGGCCTTAACAACAGGATAAACGGGAAACTCTAGAATGCCGCTCCATCTCAGCCGCAAGCAATACGCCGAGATGTTTGGCCCCACCACCGGGGACCGCGTCCGCCTTGCCGACACGGACCTCTTTATAGAGGTCGAGCGCGACCTCATCGCCGAAGGGGGCGGCTACGGCAACGAAGTCAAATTCGGCGGCGGGAAAGTCATCCGCGACGGGATGGGGCAATCGCCCGTGGCGCTGGACGCGGAGTCTCTCGACCTGATCCTTACCAACGCCCTCATCCTCGACGCGACGCTCGGGATCATCAAGGCCGACATCGGGGTAAAGAACGGGCGCATCGCGGGCATCGGCCACGGGGGCAACCCCGGCATCCAGAGCGGGCTCGGCTCCGCCTTTGGCGGCAACCCGATGACCATCGGCGCGGCCACCGAGGTCCTCTCCGCGGAAGGGTGCATCGTCACGGCGGGCGGCATCGACAGCCACATCCATTTCATCTGCCCCCAGCAGATCGACGAAGCGCTCACCAGCGGCGTCACCACCATGCTCGGCGGCGGCACCGGCCCGGCCACCGGCACGAACGCCACCACTTGCACCCCTGGCGTCTGGAACATGCGCCGGATGCTCGAAGCCGCCGAGGAATACCCGATGAACCTCGGCTTCCTCGGCAAGGGCAACTGCTCCACCCCCGAACCGTTGCGCGAGCAAGTCCTGGCCGGAGCCATCGGCCTGAAGCTGCACGAGGATTGGGGCACGCACCCCGCCGCCATCGACACGTGCCTCACCGTCGCCGACGAGATGGACGTGCAGGTCGCAATCCACACCGACACCCTCAATGAATCCGGCTTCGTGGAAGACAGCCTGCGCGCGTTTAAAGGCCGGACCATCCACACCTTCCATTCCGAAGGCGCGGGGGGCGGCCACGCCCCGGACATCATCCGCGTCTGCGGCGAGATGAACGTCCTCCCCTCCTCCACGAACCCGACTCGCCCCTTCACCGTCAACACCATCGACGAGCATCTCGACATGCTCATGGTCTGCCACCACCTCGACTCGAAAATCCCCGAGGACGTGGCGTTCGCCGAATCGCGCATCCGGCCCGAGACCATCGCCGCCGAGGACAGGCTGCACGACTTGGGCGCCTTCTCGATGATGTCCAGCGACAGCCAGGCGATGGGCCGCGTGGGGGAAGTGATCCTCCGCACCTGGCAGACCGCGCACAAGATGAAGACGCAGTTCGGCAAGCTCGCCTCCGACCGGCACGGCGCCGCCGATAACTTCCGCGCCCTGCGCTACATCGCGAAATACACCATCAACCCCGCCATCACGCACGGCATCGCGCACGAAGTCGGCTCCGTCGCCATCGGCAAACTGGCCGACCTCGTCGTCTGGAAACCCGCCTTCTTCGGGGTCAAACCCGAGTTGGTCCTGAAAGGCGGCCTCATAGCCCGCGCCAACATGGGCGACCCGAACGCCTCCATCCCCACGCCGCAACCGGCCTTCTACCGCCCGCAATTCGCCGCGCATGGCCGGGCGAAATATTCCACCTCCGTCACCTTCGTCAGCGCCGCTTCCCTGGCCCATGGCGCGCTGGCATCCCTGAATCTGGCCAAACGGCTCGTCCCCGTCCGCGACACCCGCAAGGTCACGAAGAAAGACCTGGTCTGGAACGACGCCACGCCGAAGATGGAAGTCGATCCCGAAACCTACACCGTCAAGGCCGACGGCGTCCTCCTCCGCTGCGAACCGGCGTCCGTCCTCCCCATGGCGCAGCGGTACTTCCTGTTTTGATTGCCCGCAACCAACGGAGTGTGGAGCGCGCCGTCATCGCTTGCTTGATCCGTACCGGCCGCCTAAACACACGGTTGCCTTCCGCTCCAGGCGGCTGGCACAGCCGCCTCTACCATTTACGCAACCGCCCCGGCGCGGCGGATTAGGACCAGCCCGCACCCATCATGGAAATCATCCGAGACAAGATCATTGGAGAAAATGGGACGCGGCGCATTGTCCTCGTGGCGGATCGCCTCACTCTTTCCCGGCGGCGCTGGCGCGGCATGGCGGAGGATGGGCGCGACTTCGGGTTTGACCTTGAGGAACCGCTGCCGGACGGCGCGGTTTTCTTTCGCGACGGGGATAGCCTCTATGCCATTGCACAAAGACCCGAGCCGCTTCTTGAGATTGCCATCCGCGATGGACGGGAGGGCGCGCGGCTGGGATGGATGATTGGAAACCTCCATCTCCCCATCGAGCCGGGAGAGGGCGCGGCGTTTACCCTGGATGACCCGTCGGCGCGCAAGTTGTTCCAGCGCGAGGCGGTTTCCTTTACAAGCGTGAGCAAGGTCTTCCACCCGCTTGCCGCATCGACGCATGGACACTGAATGGCTCCCGTTTCTTTTGCAAACGACGGATGCGCTTTTCCCGACCGGGGCGTACGCGCACTCGCTGGGGCTGGAGCAGATCGCGCGGATGGGGATCGTGCGCGATGAGGCTTCGCTGCTGGAGTTTTTGAGGCGGCAAGCCATCCCCGCGCTGCGGAACCTGGAATTGCCTTACCTGCGGTTCGCTTACGAATCGCAGGAGGATTGCGAAACATTGGACGAGGAGATCGACGCATGGAAGCTCTGCCGCGAATTGCGCGAAGCGAGCCTGCAACTCGGCGCACGGCGGTTGAAGGCGCTCCAGGCGATATACCCGGGAGCGTTTGGGCGGCACCACCTCACCGTCTATGGGAGGCAGATGGCGCTCGGCGGCGTGCCGCTGGGAACGGCCCTCACAGCTTACCTGTACCAAACGCTCGCGGGAGCTTGCGGCGCGGCGTTGAAGCTGATCCGCATAGGCCAGGAAGGATGCCAGCGCGTGTTGCGCGAATGCCTGCGAGAGGCCCCGGCGGCGGTGCGGGCTTCGCTCCTCGTCACGCGCGGGGAGGCCGGTTGGTTCAATCCGCTGGCGGAGATCGCTTCCATGCAACACGAGCGCGCGGGCGAAAGGCTTTTCATCTCATGAGCAAACCGGTGCGGATAGGAATCGGCGGGCCGGTCGGCTCGGGCAAGACGATGCTGGCATTGCGGCTTTGCCAGTGGCTGCGGGGGGAGTTCTCGCTGGCGGTGGTGACAAACGACATCTACACGCGGGAGGACGCGGAGTTCCTCGTGCGGAACGAGGCGCTTCCCAAGGAGCGGGTGATCGGCGTCGAGACGGGCGGCTGCCCGCATACCGCGATCCGGGACGACACGAGCATGAACCTGGAGGCGGTCGCGGAACTGCGGCGGCGGCACGCGGACCTGGATGTCATCTTCATCGAGAGCGGCGGCGACAATCTTTCCGCGACGTTTTCGCCCGAACTGGTCGAGGCGTTCATCTACGTCATCGACGTGGCGGAGGGCGACAAGATACCGCGCAAGGGCGGCCCGGCCATACGCCACAGCGACCTTCTGCTCATCAATAAAACCGACCTCGCGCCTTACGTCGGCGCGGACCTTGGCGTGATGGAGAGGGACGCGCGGCGCATGCGCGAAGGCCGGCCGTTCCTTTTTTGCGACCTGAGGTCGGAGAAAGGGAAAGCCGACATCCTCGCGTGGCTGCGGGAACAGGCGCTTTTCGTCTGAACGGCCACCTCCACCTGGTGTGCGCGCGCGGCGCGGATGGGCGAAGCTATCCGCGGGAGCAATCCTTCCGCGCGCCGATGCACATCAGCAAGCCGCATTGGGAAGGCGACCTCCTCGTCGTCAACGCAGTCAACCCGACGGCGGGCCTGTTTTCGGGCGATGCGATCCGCTGCACGGTGACGGTGGAGACGGGGGCCGGGCTTTTGCTCACCGCGCCATCCGCCCAGCGGGCGCACCGCATGCCGGAGGGCGAGGCGCTCCTGGAGCAACATTTCCGAGTGCAGGACGGCGGCTGGCTCGAGGTGTGGCCCGAACTCTTCATACCGCAGGGCGGCTCGCGCTGCCGCCAGCGGACGCGGATCGAGGCGGACGCCGGCGGCGAGCTTCTCTATTTCGAGATGCTGGCGCCGGGGCGCGTCGCTTCGGGAGAGGTTTTCCTCTTTGAATCGCTCGATTGGGAGATGGACATTTTCCATGGAGGAGAACGCGCGGCCCGCGAGAAATTCTCCCTCAGCCCGGGGGACGGGAGCCTCCATGCCTTGCGGGCGCTCTATCCCGCCGCCTATTACGGGAGCTGCTTCGCGATTGGCCGCGCGTTTTTCGAGGACGAGACGCTCCAGGAAACAACGGCGGCGTTGAATACGCCGGACGCAACGCTCGGTTGCAGCCGGCTTTCCCGTGGAGGCTGCGTGGTCAAGGTCCTTGCGCGGACGGGGCCGGATTTGCGCAAGGCCTTGCGTTCCGCGCGGAGCCTGTTCCATGCGGCGGCGGGACGGCGGGAGCCGGCTTTCAGGCGGGTTTGAGAGGTGGGCAAAATGGTACAGTTACTGCTCCCAAAGGCAGGAACGCCATGAACTTCCTCGTCGTAGATGACAACCGCCTTCTCAACCGTTTTCTCGTATCGTATCTCCGCAACAAGGGCCACGTCTGCGCCGCGCTGACCGACAGTTCCAAGGTCGAGTCGTGGCTCGACCTGAACCCGTGCGACGCGGTCATTCTCGACATCGGCATGCCCAAGATCGACGGGCTCACCCTCATTTCCATCCTGCGTTCGCGTTACGCGGAACTTCCCATCATCATCTTCACCGGCATGGGCTACGACGAGGAGATGATGCAGACGGCGCGCTTCGCGGGCGCGAACGGCTACGTCAGCAAGGGGCTGGGACCCAGCGAAATCTATTCGGCGGTCATGCGGGTGCTGCATCCCGCGCAGACGCACAGCCAGACGTAATCTCGGCGATCCGCTCCTTCAACAACCCCGCGGGCCATTGCCCGGCAACCTGGCTTTGATCCAAAAATCCGTAATTCAAAACGGAACCCGCCCGGGCGAAAAGCAGCCGGGAGATTTTGCCGAACGGCCCCATCCCCATGACGCTGAGAGGAACTCTTTTTTCCCCATCCAGAAAGTCGAGCAGCACCCGCAAGTCCCGGACGGCGCCGGTGAAGGCGGCGACCTTGAAGACATCCGCCCCGGCTTCGGCGGCGCGGAGAGCCAGTTTGCGGAGAACGGCGGCGGACGGCGTTTTTTTAAAGTCGTGATGGGAAAGGATGACGCCTACCCCGGCGGCCCGGGCCTGCCGGATGACTCCTTGCATCGGCCCAAGCGAACGAAGTTCCACGTCGATCAACGCCGCGTGCGGGAGGAATGTCTCCTGAAGCCCGACCCGGCGCGCGGCGGACAGGGCGCCACCCCCTCCTTCCAGGGGATGGCGGGCGGTCACTATAAGAGGAGCGGCGAGAGCGGGCAGTTTTGCGAGCAACCGCGCCTCCTGGCCGGCGAAAGCGTCCGCGCGGATCTCCAGGAAATCGACGGCGCCGCGCCGCAGCCGCAAGGCCTCGCGGAGGCCCGCCGGCGTATGCACCGCGCCCACAACGCAGCCGCCGCATGACAAAACATTGGCTATTTCCACCGAAGGCATGCGATATACCTACGTTCAATGCTCGGGCGAAAACAAGACCTCAACGTGCAGTTCCAGCAAATCCTGGACGGCGCGCTCCTCGTGCTGGCCTTCTGGGCCGCGCACACGCTCCGCTATCACGAGATAACGTGGTTCCGCAACCGGCCCATCCTTCCCTTTTCGGAGTTCAGGTGGCTCCTCTTCATCATCGTGCCGTTCGGCCCCATCATCCTCGAGCTTCAGGGTTTCTACAGCCACCCGCTGCAAAAGACCGCCTGGAAATCCTTTTCCCAGATGGCGATGGCGGCATTCTGGTTCTGCCTGCTCGTCGCCGGTTGCGTGGTGTTTCTGCGCCTGGATTTTCCCAGCCGGGCGGTCGTGCTCACGTTTTTCGGCCTCGGCGCAACCTTCCTTTTCGCCCGGGAACGCGTCACGAACCACTATGTCAAGCACTGGGCGAAGAGGGGGCGCTTCCGCGAGAACGTCCTGCTGGCGGGCGTGCCCGCGGATATGCGGCAACTGCGCCGGACCTTCGCGGACGATCCGCGGATGAACATCGAGATCATCGCCGAGTTCGATATCGAGACGCAGCCGACCGGCGCGCTGGTCGAGGCGCTGCACAACCACGCCGTGAGCCGCGTTTTCTTCGCGGGCGGGCACGGGCATCTCGACCGGCTGCAGGAAGCGATAGCAGCATGCGAGATAGAGGGGGTCGAGGCGTGGCTCGTGGCCGATTTCGTCAAGACATCCATCGCCCGGCCGGACTTCGAACTCCTCGGGACGCGTCCCATGATCGTCTTCCGCACCACGCCCGTCATGTCATGGGCGCTCCTCTTGAAGAACGCGATGGACTTCGCGGGCGCGCTGGCCGCGCTCGTGCTGCTTTCGCCCGTCTTCACCGTGGCGGCGGCAGGCATCCTGCTCACCTCTCCGGGGGCGGTTGTTTTCCGCCAATGGCGCGCGGGCAAGCACGGCAAACCCTTCCTCATGTATAAATTTCGCTCCATGCACACGAACGCCGAGTCGCGGCGCTCCGAACTGGAACCGCACAACGAGATGTCCGGCCCGGTGTTCAAGGTGGACGGCGACCCGCGCGTAACCCGTTTCGGGCGGTGGCTGCGGATGACGAGCATCGACGAGCTGCCCCAGCTCATCAACGTCCTCCAGGGCCACATGAGCCTCGTGGGGCCGCGCCCGCTGCCCGTCTATGAAGTCGAGAAATTCGAGAGCGCCGCGCAACGCCGCAGGCTGAGCGTGAAGCCCGGGTTGACCTGCCTGTGGCAGGTAAGCGGACGCAACGAGGTGAATGACTTCAAGGAATGGGTGCGGCTCGATTTGAAATACATTGATAATTGGTCGATCTGGCTCGATCTGAAAATCTTGCTCAAAACGATTCCTGTGGTAATCCTCGGCCTTGGCGCGAGATGACTTTCGCGCATCCAACTTAGAAAGAACAACCAATGAAATTCTCCCGGCAGCTCACCTCACTCGTCACCGGCGGCGCCGGTTTTCTCGGCTCGCACCTGACGGATCGCCTGTTGAAGGAAGGGCACCGCGTCATCGCCATCGACAACTTCATCACCGGCGATCCCGCGAACATCGAGCACCTGGCGGGCAACGAGAATTACCGCTTCATCCGCCAGGACGTGACCCAGTACCTCTTCGTGCCCGATGACATCAACTTCGTCTTCCACTTCGCCTCGCCGGCCAGCCCCATTGATTATCTGGAACTGCCGATTCCCACCTTGAAGGTCGGCGCGCTCGGCACGCACAACGCCCTCGGCCTCGCGAAGGACAAGCGGGCCACCTTCCTCCTGGCCTCCACTTCGGAAACCTACGGCGACCCGCTGGAGCATCCGCAGAACGAGAACTACTGGGGCAACGTGAATCCGATAGGGCCGCGCGGCGTTTATGACGAGGCGAAGCGTTTCGCCGAGGCGATGACGATGGCTTACCACCGCTACCACCACGTCGATACGAAGATCGTCCGCATCTTCAACACGTACGGCCCTCGCATGCGCCTGGCGGATGGCCGCGTGGTGCCCGCATTCATAGGGCAGGCGCTCAACGGCGTGCCGCTCACCATCTTTGGCGACGGCAGCCAGACGCGCAGCTTCTGTTACGTCTCCGATTTGATCGACGGCATCTACAAACTCGCCATGAGCAAATTCCACGAGCCCGTCAACATCGGCAACCCGCGCGAGATGACGATCAAACAATTTGCCGAGGAGATCATCCGCATCATGGGGGTGAACCTCTCGCTCGAGCACAAATCGCTTCCTGTCGACGATCCCAAGGTTCGCCAGCCGGACATTTCGCGCGCCAAGAAGGTCCTTGGCTGGGAGCCGAAGATCGAGTTCGAGGAAGGCATCAGGCTCACCATCGACTACTTCCGGTCCCGCTTGGGATAAGGACTTTTTTCCTTCGGCGCGCATTTTAGGCTAGCGGACGGCGCGAGAGTGTCTTAAACCCCTATCTGGATGAGTTCATCCTCCTCCTCCCCCCTCCCTATGAGATCAACCAGAGCTTCCCTCCTTCTCCTCCTTCTTTTCCTGGGTTCGACCGGCGCGGCCCTCGCGCAACGCGGCGACTACTCGATAACGAGGATCTCGCCCGAGGTCGTCCGCACGCCCGACTTCGGCATGTCGGATAAACGCACCCCCGATCCCGGGCGCTGGCTCGAGGTCGAAGTCCAGTTCCAGGCGCGTCCGGTATCCACGGATGAACTCCAGTTCAAGTATTACATCCTCTTCGCCGGGAAACTGCTGGCCGGCGATGTGACCCACGTCGACGTCCCCGCCGGCCGCGAACTCTATTCGGTGGTCTACGTCTCGCCGCGGACAATCATGCGGCTGCTCGACAACCGCCCGCTCACCGGCGCCGAGGTCCAGAACGTCGGCGTACAGATTCTGAACAAGGGCCAGGTCGTGGCGGAGAAGAGTTTCAAGTTTGCGCAGAATCGCGAATGGTGGCAGACCATGCAGCAGACCACCGGGATGGTTCTTAACAAGAGCGAGACGCCTTTCGCCCCGCTTTATTGGGATCGATACGAGGCGCTCAAACCCGCCCACTAAGCACCGCTCGCATATCCTCCTATATCCTCCTTCATGCCCGCGCCGACCCGCATCCTGGCACTGAACCTCGGCACGCAGACAATTAGTCTGGCTGAGTTCAAGACGGGCGAAAAGGGCGGCCTCGTTCTTCAAGGCTTCCGAATAACAGAGTTGCTGGCCGACCCGGCGGCCGAAGCCTCCCGCATCCCGCAGTCGAGGATCGCCATCCAGGAGATGATGGCATCCCTGAACCTGAAGAGCGGCAAGGTGAACTACGCCATCGCCGGGCAATCGGTCTTCACCCGTTTCGTGAAGCTCCCCCCGGTCGAGGAGAGCCAGGTCGAGCAGATCATCACGTTTGAGGCGCAGCAAAACGTCCCCTTCCCGATCAATGAAGTCGTGTGGGATTACCAGCTCGTGGAAGGCCCCAGCCACGACAACAAACTGGAAGTCGTCCTCGTCGCCATCAAGGCCGATCTGCTCGACGACATCAACGCCAGCGTCGAGAGTTCCGGCCTCGCCACCGCCGTCGTCGACGTGGCGCCGATGGCTCTCTACAACTCCTTTCGCTACAATTGCAGCGACCGCACCGGCTGTTCGCTCTTGATCGACATCGGCGCGCGCACCACGAACCTCATCTTCGTCGATGCGCCCAAGGTCTTCACCCGCAGCATCCAGATCGGCGGCACGACCATCACCGCGGCCATCGCCAAGGATTTCAACGAGCCGTTCAGCGCCGCCGAGGCGCGGAAGAAGACCTCCGGCTTCGTGAGCCTGGGCGGCTCGTACGCCGAGCCGTCGGACCCGGATGTCGCCCGCGTCTCCAAGGTCATCCGCAACACGATGACCCGGCTCCACGGGGAAATCTCCCGCTCCATCACCTTCTACCGCGCCCAGCAGCACGGCGACCAGCCCTCCCAGGTCTTCCTCTGCGGCGGCTCGACAAGCCTCCCATACATGCGGGAATTCTTCCAGGAAAAACTCCAGCTTCCAGTCGAGTTCTTCACCCCCTTCAGCAACGTCTCCATGGCCGGCTCCGTCCCGCCGGAGGAACTCGCCAAGAGCGCCCACTTCATGGGCGAACTCGTCGGCCTCGCCCTGCACTCCATCAGCGAATGCCCGATGGAGCTGAACCTGCTCCCGGCCAGCGTCATCCGAAACCAGCAGCTTGCCGAGCGCCGCCCCTTCATCGTCCTCGCGGGCGTCTGCGGCCTGCTCTGCCTTCTCGGCCTCTGGCTCTACTACGACCGCGCCGCCCAGGTGGAAAAGGCCGTGCTGGAAAATCCCCTCAAGCCGAAGGTCGCCACTTTGACGAGCTTCCAGACCCGTCTCGACGCCGTGACGAAGGAAATCCAGGGCATCAAGCAACAGACCGCGCCCTTCCAGCAGGCGGTCGAGGAACGGGAATTCTGGGTGCGGATCATCGACGACTTGAATTTGCGGCTGCCAAAGAAATTCATCTGGGTCACCCAGATGGAGCCGGCCATGATATCCGTCGGCGGCGACGGCAAGGGCGTGGCGAACCCCATCAACGGGAAGGGCGTTCCCGGCCTGCGCCTTCGCGGTTTATACATCGAGGACCCGGATAATCCAAAGGGCCTGGAGATCGTCCACGAATACCTTACGAATCTGGCCGCATCCCCTTATTTCACAATCGACCTGACGAAACTCGTGGAGGTAAACCCCGTCCGCGTCGAGCCGACGAAGTCGGACTGGGCTTTTCCCTACGAATTCGACCTGAAACTGAAAAAAGCGATCAACTGGAATGACCTGGGCGCGAAATAACAAATTCCTGGCGGGCTTCTTCGCTTTCATGGCCGTTGCGGTCATCGGGCTGGGGTATCTGCTCTATACCTCCTGGTCGGCCTACTCCGACACCTCCGACGACTATGAAAAACAGGCGACCGAACTCGTAAGACTGCAAACCCTTGTTCCCTACCCCGACGACGCCAACCTGAAAGCCTACAAAGCCCAGCGCGACGTCTATGCGCGCGACTCCGCCGATCTCCAGGCAAGCCTCACCGCATGGAACCGGCGCTTGCAACCGATGACCCCCCCCCAGTTTCAGGAGGAACTCAAAGAAGCAGCCGCCGACTATGTCGGCAAAGCCGTCGCGGGCGGGCTGAAACTGCCGCAGAATTTCTACCTCGGTTTCGACGCCTATCGGGATTCCCCGCCCTCCGACGCCGCCGCGTCGCCGCTTGACCGGCAATTGAAGGGCGTCCAGATCATCCTGAACGAATTGCTCGACTCCAAAGTCTCCTCCATCGTCTCGGTGAACAGGACGCCGCTGGTCGAGGAAAGCGGCGCGCAGCCCGCGGCTCCCGCCAAGGGGGCAAAACCCGGGGCCGGTTCGCCCCTGGTTTCCTATTACCCGTTTGAAGTGCAGTTCACGGGCGGCCAGAACCAATTCAGGCGGTTCCTGAATAGCATTGTTCACAGCAAGGATCAGTTTTTTGTCGTCCGCACCCTGGCGATAACGAATTCCAAGACCAAGGGCCCCCCTCGCGAAACCGCCGAAGCGGGCCCGCCCGGCACTCCCAAGCCGGACGGCCTGGCCGGCGTCAGCCAGGAGGGTGAGAAAAACGCCATCGAATTCGTTCTTGGCAAGGAATCCATCAGCGTCGTCATGCGCATCGACATCGTGGAATTCGCAACCCCCGCGCCGGGCGCCTAAATCAGTTTGAACCAGTTTAAACCAAGTTTAAACCATGCAGTGGCTTAAAAAAAACTACGAGCAATTCATCCTGATATGCTTCTCCGCGCTTCTTTGCGGAGTGGCGACCTTTCTCATCCTGCGCGCCCAAGCGTTCTCCGACATCTTCGCCCGGATCGGCGGCGAGGTGAAGATAAACCGCGCGATACCTCCTTCCGACGCCGCCAGGATCAAGACCGCCAAGCAGGAAGCCCTGAACCCGCCCGCGTGGAAGACTTATCCCAGTTCCCTCTACGTTTCCCAAGCCTATATTCTCTACCGCGTAGCGGGAGCCATCAAGCTGGTCAACCCAAAGACCACCCCCTTCCAATTCCATCCGCCCATCCCCAACGACTGGTTTTACGAGCATAACCTCGACCCCCTCGACCCGAACGCCCTGGAAGACGACCCGAGCTCGGACGGATTCTCCAATCTTGAAAAATGGAAATGGAATTGCGATCCCAACGACCCCAACTCGCATCCCCCTTATTGGACCAAGCTACGGCTGGCGCGTTTCATCAAAATCCCCTTCCGGCTCAAATTCGCGGCGTATGACGCGGACACCTTCCAGATCAACACCATCGACGTCCGCCAGCCGAGCCAGTTCCTGAAAGCCGGCGACCAGATTCTCGGAACCAAATTCAAGATCATCAAGTTCGACAAGAAGACCCACACCGACGCGAACGGCGTGGGTATCGACGACTCCGAATTGACGATCCAGAACATCGAGACCCAGCAAAATCTGACGCTCATTTTGGACAAAGTCATCGATTCGCCCGACTCCTTTGGTCTCTTCAAATACCTGTGGAGAGGCTCGACCGATATCCAGGTCAAGAAAGATAAAGCTTTTTCCATCAATCCCGAACCCACTGTCCAATATAAATTGATTGACATCGACGCCGCACACGCCCTAATACAAAACTTGAAGACGGGGGAAAACCTGAACGTTACCTCTTCCGGGGCTGAAAAAGCTCATTAGCGGACGCTTCGGGGGCGCCTCCTTCCTTAAGATTTACGTTAGATTACCGGTCAGATCTTGCGCTCCATACCACACCCCAGCCAACCATGATAAAATCTCCACTTCGCACGCTTTGCGTCCTCTGCCTGGCCGCAACCTCCGCCTCCTCGGTCGTCAGCGCCTATACGGAAACCTCCGTCAGGGGCGTCGCCGAAAGCGAAATCGCCCGCCGCGAGGAATACGCTTCGCGCGCCAAGGCGGCGATAGCGGAAGGCGACAAGGCGATGAAGAAGAAGGATTACGAGATCGCCGTCACCCAATACAGGACGGCCGTCGATCTCCTGCACGACGCGCCTTCCACGCACGCCTTGCGCCAGCGCGCGCTGGACGGCTTCTGCGTCGCCAGCGTCAAGCTCGCCGAAGAGCGCATCGCCGAGGGGAGAATCGTCGACGCCCAGAACACCGCCAAGCTCGTTCTGGACGACCGTTACGACCCGGATTGCATGGAAGCCAAACGGCTGCTCGCACGCCTCCAGGAGCCGGATTTTTACAACAAGACAATCACCCCGAAATTCCACGCCAACGTCGACCAGGTAAAGCAATGGTTCGTCGATGCCAAGGGCTTCTACGACACCGGGCGCTATGACCTCGCGATGAAGCGTTACGAGCAGATACTGAACCTCGACCCGTACAACATCGCCGCCCGCAAAGGCGAGGAACAGGTCAACCACGCGAAGGACGAGTATTACCACCATGCTTATGACGAGCACCGCTCGCGCATGATCGCCCAGGTGGACCAGGAATGGGAATCGCCCATCCATAAGTACGGCAAGAACGAGATCATCGGCCCCCCCGTCACCACCAGCGCCCGCAGCACCGACTACATCACCAACAAGCTCAACCGCATCATCATCCCGAAGGTCGAGCTTAAGGACGCCACCGTGCGCGAGGCGATCGACTTCCTGAAGCAAAAGAGCGTGACCCTCGACACCAGCGAGCCGGATCCCACCAAGCGCGGCGTAAACATCGTGTTGAAACTCGACACAGGTTCCTCCGGAGCAGTTGTGCCTCCGCCGGCGGCCGCGGCGCCGGCGCTTCCCGCGATCCCGGGCGTGGACACCGGCACGACGGCGCCCGTTGCCTCCACCGGCCCCGCGATATCCGCGGCGGATACGCGCATCACGCTTTCCCTGAATGAAATCCCGCTCATGGAAGCGCTGCGCTACATCACCAATCTCGCCAGTCTCAAGATCAAGATCGAACCTTACGCGGTATCCATCGTGCCGCTCTCGGAGCCCACGGACATTCTCGTCACCAAGGAATACCGGGTGCCTCCCAGCTTCATTCCCGTCTCGGCGAACACCGCCAACTCCGGCGCCCTTTCGGGCGGCCCGACGACGGGCGGCGGCGGCACGCGGACCGGGTCCGCGCCGGAAGCCACCAACGCGGGCAACACCATCGGCGCGCGGACGCAGGCCAAAGACTTCCTGGAACAGCAGGGCGTCGTCTTCCCCCCCGGCTCCAGCGCGGTTTATATACCGAGCGGCAGCCGCCTCATCGTCCGCAACACGCAGGAAGCGCTCGACTTGATCGATACGCTGGTTGAAAGCCAGTCGCCGTCCCAGGTCACCATCGAATCCAAGTTCGTCGAAATCCAGCAGACCAACCTCAAGGAACTGAGCTTCGATACTCTCCTCGGGCAGTTCAGCCTCGGCGGGGGCGTCTTCGGCGGCGGCGGCACCGTCGGCAACGGCACCACCGTCAACCCGGCGGATTATCCCTTCACCCCGCCCGGCAGTTCCACCCCCATCGGCCAGTTCCCCCTCACGGCGGGGAACCGCGCCGGCAGCAACGCGATCGCCAACGATGCGATCAATTCGCTGCTATCCCCCACGAGCGGCATCAGTTCCGTCAGTCCGGCCATCCTGGGCCTGGCGGGCGTCTTCACCCAGCCGCAATTCCAGGTCGTCATGCGCGCCTTGAACCAGAAGAAAGGCGTGGACCTGCTCTCCTCGCCGAGCATCACCACCAAGAGCGGCCAGCGCGCGACCATCGAGATCATCCGCGAATTCCGTTACCCCACGGAGTTTGATCCGCCGAAGATTCCCACCAACTTCGGCGGCTCGACGTCCGGGATCGGTTCCAACGCGACCATAGCGGTCTTCCCCGTCACACCCACGACCCCCACGGCTTTCGAAACACGCAACACGGGCGTCACCCTCGAAGTCGACCCGACCGTCGGGCCGGATGGCTACACCATCGACCTGACCCTTGTTCCGCAGGTGGTCGAGTTTGAGGGCTTCATCAACTACGGCAGCCCCATCTCCACCATCAACCCCTCCCTGCTCGGCCTGGGCAGCACGATTGCCGCGGCCACAGGCGCCGCCAACGCTTCGGTGGTGCTGACCCAGAACGTCATCAACCAGCCCATCTTCAGCACACGCAAGGTCACGACCAGCGTCACCGTCTGGGATGGCGCGACCGTCGTGCTCGGCGGCCTCATGCGCGAGGACATCCAGAAAGTGGATGACAAGGTTCCTTTCTTCGGCGACCTGCCGGTTTTCGGCAGGCTCTTCCGCTCCTCGGCGGATCAGCACATCAAAGTCAACCTCATCATCTTCGTCACGGCCCGCCTGATCAACCCCGCCGGCGAGCCGATCCAGGTTGGCGATGAGGAGAAGGAAGAAGTCGTCGAGCCGCTCGCGCCGGAGACAGCCCCCGCTCCGGCTGGGCTGGAAACGCCCTTGTTCCAAAAATAGGCAACACCGGGCTGGGCATGACGTGCCAATCCTGGGAATCACAGGAGGAGTAGCAACAGGCAAGACAGCTTTTTCGCGCGAGTTGCAGCCCAGGCTGGGCGCCGGACTGTTTGACGCGGACCGCGAGGCGGCCGCCGTCATCGCGGGCGACGCCGGGGCGCGCGAGGAGATCGCCCGGCATTTCGGCGAAACGATCTTCTCGCCGGACGGCGCGCTGGACCGCCCCGGATTGCGAGCGGCGGTTTTCCGCGAGGAAAAACAACGGCGGGCCTTGGAAACCATCCTCCATCCCCGGATTCGGGCGAAATGGACCGCCTTGGCCCAGACCGCCCGGGCGGAAAACCGGTGGCTGATTGTCGACATACCCTTGCTTTATGAAACAGGCGCGGAAACCCATTTTGACAGGATCGTGGTCGTGGCCTGTGCCGCCGAAACGCAGCGGCGGCGGCTGCGTGAAATCCGCGCCCTGGATGAAGAGACGGCCCTGGGCATGCTCGCCGCACAACTCGATTTATTGTGGAAGATAGAAAAAGCGAATCACGCGGTCTGGAACGACGCCGGACTCCCCTGCCTGCGGGAACAGGCGATCCTTCTTGGTGACTGCCTCCTTCGCGAATATGGATGACGGCCCGAACAGCCTCGACACTCTCCACGCCGCGCCGCTGGGCGAACTGACCGAGCAGGCCAGGGCCTTGGGCGTTCGTTACAACCCGGAGCGTTCGCGGCGCCATCTTGTCTTCGATCTCCTTCGCGCGCGGGTGGAACGGGGCATTCCCACCACGGTGGAGGGCGTGGCCGAGATTTCCGCCGAGAACCACGGGTTTCTCCGCTGGCCCCGGTTCGATTTCCGGCCCGGCCCGGAGGATGTGTACCTCTCCACCGCGCAGATAAAGCGCTTCTTCCTCCGCAACGGCAACCGCGTCGGCGGCACACTGCGCGGCCCTCGGGACAAGGAGAAATTCATGGCGCTCGACCAGGTCACGGCCATCGAGGGGCAGCCTGCGGAGACATGGACGGAGACCAAGGACTTCGAGCATCTCACGGCGCTGTTTCCCACCGAGCGCATCATCCTGGAAAACCGGTACGCCAACTCCCTCAGCGCCCGGGCGGTCGATCTCATCGCCCCGTTGGGCAGGGGCCAGCGCGGTCTCATCGTCGCGCCGCCGCGCACGGGCAAGACGATCCTTTTGCGGGATATCGCCCGCGCCATCCGGGCGGGTTCGCCGGAGATACACGTCATCATGCTCCTCATCGACGAACGGCCCGAGGAAGTCACCGACCTCAAGCGCTGCGTCAACGCGGAAATCTACAGCTCCACCTTCGACGAAACGCCCGTGCGGCACATCCAGGTGGCCGAACTCGTCAGCGACCGGGCCAAGCGCCTGGTGGAAATGAAGAAGCACGTCGTCATCCTGCTCGACAGCATCACGCGCCTGGCCCGCGGTTACAACGCCCTCCAGCCCGCCAAGGGGAGGATCATGTCCGGCGGCGTCGAGGCCAAGGCGCTCCTGAAGCCGAAGCGCTTCTTCGGCGCCGCCCGCAACGTCGAGGAAGGGGGCAGCCTCACCATCCTCGCCACGGCGCTCGTGGAAACCGAGAGCCGCATGGACGACGTCATCTTCGAAGAATTCAAGGGGACGGGGAACATGGAACTCCATCTCGACCGCTCCATCGTCGAGAAACGCATCTATCCGGCAGTGCAAATCCTCAATTCCGCCACGCGGCGCGAGGAGTTGCTCTATCATCCCGAGGAATTGCAGCGCATCCACGTCCTGCGCAAGCAACTCGCCTCCGTGCCGCCCGTCGAGGCGATGGAGGTCCTCCTGAAAAACCTGGAAGCGACCAAGACGAACGCCGAGTTGCTTCTCGCGGGGTTGCGGTGAGCGAGCCGCTTCTAACAACGCCCGCCGGGCTGGCCGACGCGGTCGGGGTTATGGCCCCCTTCGACAGGATCGCCATCGACACGGAGGCCGACAGCCTCCATTCGTATTTCGAGAAATTGTGCCTCATCCAGATCAGCGTTCCCGGGCGCAATTTCCTTATCGACCCGCTCTGCGAACTCCCGTTGCAACCCCTGTTCGAATCCCTCGGGGCGAAGGAACTCGTCATCCACGGCGCGGACTACGATCTGCGGCTGCTGCGCCGCGCCGGCCTGCAAAACGTCGGGCGGGTCTTCGACACCATGATCGCCGCCCGCCTCACGGGCCGCCTGGAGTTCAGCCTTTCGGCGCTCGTCACGGCTTTCTTCGGAGTCGTTCTCGCGAAGTCCTCGCAGAAGGCCAACTGGGGCCTGCGCCCGCTTTCCGGGAAGATGGCGGACTACGCGGTCAACGACACCCAGTATCTCCTCGCAATCGCCGAAAAGCTGGAGGCCGAACTCGCGGCCCTCGGGCGGCTTGGCTGGTTTCGGGAATCGTGCGAACGGGTGACGCAGGGTTCCGCCGTCACCCGCGAACGCGACGTGGAAAACGCCTGGCGCGTCGCCGGCAGCAACGATCTCGACCAGCGGGGCGCGGCCGTCCTGCGCGCCTTGTGGCATTGGCGCGAGGAGGAAGCCAAGGCCGTGGATCGCCCGGCCTTCCATATCCTTCGGAGCGAGGAGCTTGTCGAGGCCGCCGCCCGTTTGATCCGGGGCGAGACCGTGGAATTTCGCCATCTTTCCGGCGGTCGCAAACGGCGCTTCTTCTCCGCCGCGGAGGGCGCCCTCGCGCTGCCGGAGTCCGAATGGCCCATCCGGCCTTTCCGCCCCCGTCAACGTCCCACCCCGGAGGAAGAGGAACGCTTCCGGGGGTTGAAAACCCGGCGCGACCAGGCGGCAACGGAACTCCGCCTCGACCCTTCGTTGATCGCCCCGAAGGCCGCTTTGGAAGCCCTCGCAGCGGACCCGGAAGAGGGCATGAAAAAGTTGCTGCCGTGGCAGCGGGAACTTCTTCGCCCGCATTGACACGATGGGGCGGAACTGCTTCACTCGCGGGGTGAAATTTCTCGTTTGTCTCCTCGCAGCCGCCGCCCTTTGCTCCTGCTCCACGCTCGCGAATCGCCGGGAGCTTTATTCGCCCGCGAAGAAGACCTACGTCCCGGCCGCACAGCCCGCGCCGCTGCCGGCAGCCTGATTTTTTCTTTCCTGCCGGATAACGAAAAGGCGGCGTGTGATCATCGTCACCAAACCAGACGCGACCGAGGAACAGATCGCGCACATCGTCAAACGCATCAAGGAGTGGGGCTTGAAGGCGGAGATAAGCCGCGGCGCGGTGCGGGTGGTCATCGGCGTCATAGGGCCGGAGGACGCCATCCGCGAGAAACCGCTCGCGGCCATACCGGGAGTCGACTCCGTCACTCCCGTCCTGAAGCCCTACAAGCTGGTCGCTTACGAATTTCGCGGCACGCCCTCCCTGGTGAATGTCGGTGATGTCCCGGTCGGCGGCAAGGAAGTCGTCATCATGTCCGGGCCGTGCTCGGTCGAATCCCGCGAGCAAATCACCTCCATCGCCCGCGACGTGAAAAAGGCTGGCGCCCGGATATTGCGGGGCGGGGCGTTCAAGCCGCGCACCTCTCCGTACAGCTTCCAGGGGCTGGGGCCGGAAGGCCTGAAGATGCTCGCCGAGGCGCGCGAGGAAACGGGCCTCCCCGTCATCACCGAGATCATGGATACGAAGGACCTCGAAGTCATCGAGCGCTATGCCGATTGCCTCCAGGTCGGGACGCGCAATATGCAGAACTTCGCCCTCTTGAAGGAGGTCGGCAGGAGCCGCCTGCCCGTGATGTTGAAGCGCGGCATGAGCGCCACCGTGCGGGATTTGCTGATGAGCGCCGAATACATCCTCAATGAGGGGAACTTCAATGTCCTCCTGTGCGAGCGGGGCATCCGCACTTTTGAGACCGCCACGCGCAACACCTTGGACCTGAACGCCGTTCCCGTGTTGAAGGCCGAGACCCATCTGCCCGTGGTTGTCGATCCGACCCATGGCGTGGGCGTGCGCCAATACATCCCAGCCATGGCCCTCGCGGCCGTCGCGGCAGGCGCCGACGCCCTCATGATCGAGGTGCATAACGCGCCCGAATTCTCCAAAAGCGACGGCGACCAAGCCCTCCTTCCGGGCGAATTTGAGGACCTCGTCCAACGCATCCGCGCCGTCGCAGCCGTCGTAGGACGCGATATCTGAGGCTTGGGCGCGTTTTCGGCGCGCCTCTTGCTATAAATTTCTCTCATCCTCGCGGGATGCCGCGGAGGGAACGGCATTATGGCAAAACTTTTTATCACCCTGGCGGATTCGGGTCAGATGACTCACCAGCTTGCCGGGGATGTGATCACCGTCGGGCGATACCCCGACAATATGATCCAGATAAACCACGCCTCCGTCTCGGGGCACCATGCGCGGCTCGTCGCGCGCAATGGCCGTTACCACCTCCAGGACCTCAATTCCACGGTAAAAAGCTACGTCAACGGAATGCCGAGCAGCGAGGCCGATCTTCCCGTCTCGTGCATCCTCCGCTTCGGCGCCGTGGAATGCGTGTTCAAGGATGAAGTCGCTTCTTCGCCCATCGACCAATACGTGACGCGCCTGGCGGAGTCGCAACGCCAGACGGACGCCGTCATCCGCGCCAGGGACTTCCTGCACCAGCAACTCCAGGACTTGCAGAAGCAAAAGGACGCCGCCGTCCTGGCGAGCGAGGAGAGCGCCTTCGAGGCCGAGGAATTGCGGAAGCAGGTCGCCGCTCTCAAGGCGGAAGCGTCCGGTCACAATGGCGACACCGCGCCGTCGGCCGAGCAGTTGGAAGACCTCCGCCGGCTTGCGAGCGAACTGGAGACCGCCCGGCAGGAGCAGAGCGTTCTGTCCGGGAAGCTGGAGGAAGCGGTAAAGGAGCGGGATGCGGCCCAAAAGGGAGGCGAAAGTCTCGCGGGGGCGTTGCAGGAAACGAAGCAGATATACAAGGCAACGGTCGGCGAGCGGAACGCCCTCCAAAAGCAATGCGAGGAATTGCGCGAAAGGGCCGCGGCCCTTGGCAGTGAATGCGAGGCGGCGGAACTGGGCAACAAAGGCATGGCCCTGGCCTTGGAGGAAGCAAGAAAGCAGATCGACGGCTTTCGGAAGGAACGGGAAGAACTTGCCGCCGGCCTGGAAAACCAGCAAAAAGCTTCGGGGGAAAATTTCGAACAAGTCTCCGCGCAACTTGCCGAGGAGAGAGCGCGGAACGAAGCGCTCCTCCGGGATCGGAACGCCGCGGAACAAGGCCACGAAGGCCTCTCCGAAGCTCTCAACGACGCCCGCCGCCAGATCGAACAGGAACGCGAAGCGCTCCAGGCCGCCCGGAAGCAGGCGGATTCCCAGCTGGCGGAGCAGCGCGCCAGGATTTCCTCCCTGGAGGAAGAGCGGGACGAGCAGCGGCGCGCTTCCGAGAAGACGGCCCGGCAACTGGCGGAAGCGTGCTCGGAGATCGAGCTTTTCGGCAAACTCCGCGAGGCCGCGCAGCAGAACAGCCAGCAATACGCCGCGCAGTTCGAGGAAGCGCGGAAGCAATTGGAAGGAACAATCCAGGAGCGCGACGCCGCCCGGCGCGACCGCGGCGAACTGCAGGAAAAACTGGAGCGGCAACGGGAGGAGTTGGCGGCGGAGAGCCTTGCGCAGCGCGCGGAGACGGCGTCGCAACTTGAAAAGAGCCGGCTGGAAATCGCGGCTTTGACCGGCCAGCGGGACGCTTTCCGGGAACAGGGCGAAAGGGCCGCGGCGAGCCTGGCGGAAGCTCGCGACCAGTTTGAAACCCTCGCCAAACAGCGGGGCTCCAACCGCCAGGAGATCGAATCCATCCGCATGGATCGGGACTCGCTAAAGGAGCAGCAGGCGGACTGGGCCGCCCGCTTGGAACAGGCGCGCAAACAAAACGCCGCGCTGACCGACGAGCGGAACCAGGCGCGCGAAGCGGGCGACAAGGCCGCCGCCGCTCTCGCGGAAGCGGAAGGAAGACTCAAGCACCTGAAAGCCGAGCGCGACGCCAGCCTGCAAGCCGCGCGGGAACTGGCGGAAGGCCGCAAACAACTCGAAGCGGCCAACGCGGAGCGCGATTCCTTGCGCGAGCGCGTGCAGGAACTCATGGCGAAGCTGAAAGAGCAGCCGCAGGACAAGACGATCGAGCAATTCCACTCCGTCATCGCCAAGAAGGAGGAAGAGATCGCCCGCTTGAAGCACGAGATGAAGAAGCCCGCGGAGGAGCCGGGCTTGCGGCTCGAACGGCCGGCTCCTGTCGAGAAGGCTCCTCCGCTCCCGGCCGGAAGCGCCCAACCCGGCGAGACCGCGGAAGGCCGCTCCATTCCCGCGCTTTTGAGCGCGATGCGCAACCGCCTGCACTATTTCATACGGCACCCGGGCGATCACGCCCTGATGGAGGAACTCGTCCGCCACGCCGCAGCCATCGCCGCGGAAAGCGAGGCCGCCGGGTGTTCCCACAAGCTCGCGAAGGTGCTGGAAGGCATGGTGCGCGACCTGAGCAAACGCCCCGAACTGGCAAACCCCGCCCTGCTCCGCACGTTGAGCCAGGCCGTCGATTTCCTTATCACATTGCAAGAGGGCCGGAATGTTTCCCGCGCAAACTCCCTGCCGCGCGGCAGCATCTTCGTCGTCGATGACGACCCCGGCATACTCGACGCCATCGTGCCCTCGCTGGAGCAGGCGGACGTCGACGTCTCCTGCGCCGAGCAGGCCAAGAAAGGGCTGAAGATTCTCTCCGACAAGAAGTTCGACCTGGTGCTCCTCGACGTCGGCCTGCCGGAGATGAACGGCATGGACCTCTGCACGAAGATACGCAACCTGCCTCACCAGAAAAAAACGCCCATCGTCTTCCTCACGGGCATGGACACCGTCCAGAACCGCGTCCAGTCGATGCTGAGCGGCGGCAACGACTTTATTGGCAAGCCGTTCAACACCTGGGAACTCGCGGCCAAGGCCCTCATCTGGGTTCTCAAGGGCCAGCTCGCCCTTACTTAAATCCGGTTTACACGCGGCGAAGATTCGCTACTCTGTCGTCACTCCATGCGCCGCCCCGGACTTCTGCTCCTGCTTCTTCTTCTTGCTCCCGTCTTCGCCGCCTCGGGGTCGCCGATCCAGAAAAGCCTGATCCGCGTCACCACCACCGCGCAGGACGCCAACTACCGGACGCCTTGGGAACCGGGTTCGATGAACGGCGGAGTCGGCGCGGGCTTTGTCATCGCCGGTTCGCGGGTCATGACCAACGCCCACGTCGTCAGCAACTCGCGGTTCCTGACCGTCGAGAAGGAGAATGATCCCAAGAAATACATCGCCACCGTGGAATTCGTCGCCCACGACTGCGACCTCGCCGTCCTCAATGTGAGCGATCCCGAGTTCTTCAAGGGAACCGTGCCGCTGGCCTTCGGGGACATCCCGGCCATCGAGTCGAGCGTCTCGGTCTATGGCTACCCGATCGGCGGCGAACGTCTTTCCGTGACGCACGGCGTGGTCTCGCGCATCGATTTCCAGACTTACACCCACTCCGGCGTGGACGCCCATCTTACCATCCAGATCGACGCCGCCATCAATCCCGGCAACAGCGGCGGCCCCGTCATGCAGGACGGCCAGGTCATCGGCGTCGCCTTCCAGGGCTACAGCGGCGACGTGGCGCAGGGCGTCGGCTACATGATTCCCACCCCGGTCATCAAACGCTTCCTGAAGGACATCGAGGACGGCCATTACGACAAATACATGGACCTCTCCGTGAGCTGGTTCAATCTTCAGAACCCGGCGGAACGCGCCGCCCTCGGCCTGCCCGACGACGGGACGGGCGTCTTCGTGAGCAGCGTCGCTTCGGCGGGCAACGCCGCGGGCGTGCTGCAATCGGGCGACGTGCTGCTGAGCATCGACGGGCACGCAATCGCCAGCGACGGCTTCGTGGAACTGAACGGCTCCCGCGTCCAGATGTCGGAGATCGTCGAGCGCAAGTTCAAGGGGGATGAAGTCAAACTGGACATCCTTCGCGACAAAAAGAAGATGGGAGTAACGGTAAAACTCGCCCAGGCGTGGCCCTACGCCATGCAAGGCAACGCCTACGATTCCACGCCGCGCTATGTTCTCTTCGGCGGGCTGCTTTTCCAGCCGCTCTCCAGGAATTTTGTCGAGGCGAACCAGGTGGATGACCTGCGCGTCCATTTCTTCTACGACTTCTACATCTCCGACGAGCTTTACACCGAGCATCCGGATGTCATCGTGCTCGGCGCGATCCTTCCCGACCCGATCAACACGTACCTTTCCAAGTTCAGGAACGGCATCGTGGACGAAGTCAACGGAGTCAAGACGCGGACGCTGAACGACCTCGCCGCCGCCTTCGCCAAACCCGCCGATTACTACGTCATAAAACTCATCGGCGAAGGCCGGCCCATCGTGCTTGACCGTCGCGCCGTCGACGCCGCCCGCGGGCGGATCACAAGCCGCTACAATGTTCTCAAGGAGCAGAATCTCGATGACCAAGGCAGCTAGATGTAAAGTTTCAGTTGGTTGTAGAGGCGGCTGTGTCAGCCGCCTCCACGACGACAACGACGCCGCCTCGGGGACTGCGGGCGAAAAGCGCATGACACGCTCTAGGTTTCTTCCCGTTTTCGTCCTGCTGCTCGCTCCCGCGCTCGCGGCCTTCGGCGCTCCCTTGGAGGTGGCGAAGGATCATCAGGCGTCGGTGGTCCGCGTCAACGCCACGAACCAGGGTTACGATTTCTTCCATCCCTGGAGCAAGAGAGCCCCCTACTCGCTGCGCGGCCTCGGCGCCGTCCTGGCGGACGGGCGCGTCCTCGTAACCGGGGAACTGGTGGCCAACTCCGACTATGTCGAGTTGGAGAAAGCCGGGAGCGGCGAGAAGATCGCCGCCGACGTCGAAGTCGTCGACTACGAAGCCAACCTCGCCCTGTTGAAGCCCGCAAACGACAAATTTCTCGACGGCGTGAAGCCGCTCGACCTGCAACCCGCCGCGGTCGGCGACCGGCTTTCCGTATGGCAGCTCGAGAGCACCGGCGCGCTCCTCATCACCAGCGCGCTCCTTACCACCGCGGAAGTCTCGCACTACCCGATCGACGGCGCGTACCTCACGTACCGCCTCACCGCCTCCCTCCAGTACCGTGACGGCAGCTTCACCATCCCCGTCATCAAGGACGGGAAGCTCGCCGGCCTCATGATGCGCTACGACTCGCGCACCCAGAGCCTCGACGCCATCCCCGCCGCCGTCATCGAGCATTTCCTGAAGGACGCCGCCAACGGCGCGAAGTATCTCGGCTTCCCCCGCGCGGGCCTCCTCTTCGCGCCGATGCGCGACCCGCAGTTGCGCCGTTACGCCGGGCTGGCGGAATCGGAAACCCGGGGCGTCTATGTCACCGAGGTGCAGAAAGACGGCCCGGCCGGCAAAGGCGGCCTGAAAGTCGGCGACGTCATCCTGGAGATCGGTGGGAAGGCGGTCGACCAGGACGGCGACTACGAAGACCCGCAATACGGGAAAATCTCGATCATCCACATCATCTCCACCGCGAGCTACGACGGCGACGCGTTGAAGCTGAAAGTCTTTCGCGGCGGCAAGGAAACGGAACTCGATATGACCCTCGCCCATCGCAGCGTGGACGACTACGTCATCGCCCCCTACACATTGGACCGCGCCCCGCAATACTTCGTCCTGGGCGGGCTCGTCATGCAAGAACTCTCCCGCCAGTACCTCAAGGAATGGGGCGCCGAATGGATGAAAAAAGCCCCCGAACGTTTCGTGTATTACGACCGTTACCAGAACGAACTCTTCCCTGCTCACGACAGGAAACTCGTGATCCTCAGCCAGGTGCTCCCTTCCGCCACCACGGTCGGCTACGAGATGCTCTCCTACCTCATCGTCTCGAAGATAAACGGCGTCAGCATCAAGAGCATCGCCGACGTCGCGAAGGCCGTGGAGAAACCGCTCAACGGTTTTCACAAAATCGAATTCGAGCAAGACCCGAAAGTCCTTTACCTCGACGCCGGCCAGGTCTCGGCCGGCAACGACGCCTTGATGAAAAGCTACGGCCTCCCCGCCCTTAACCGCTTATGAGCGCGACGCCGGGGAACGCCGGCTGGGGCGCCATCTTTGATTGGGACGGCGTGGTGATCGATTCCTCCGCCGCCCACGAGGAAAGCTGGGAGCGGCTCGCGCGGGAGACCGGCAAGGAATTGCCACCCGGCCATTTCAAAATGGGATTCGGGCGGAAGAACCACTACATCATCCCCGAGATCCTTTCCTGGAGCAAAGACATCGAGGAAATAAAGCGCCTCGCCCTCCGCAAGGAAGCGCTCTACCGCGAGATCCTGAAAGAGCGCGGCATCCACGCCCTGCCCGGCGTCGAAACGTGGCTGCGAACGTTGAACAAAGCGGGCATCCCCTGCGTCATCGGCTCCTCCACCAGCCGCATCAACATCGACGTCGTCCTGGATGGTCTCGGCCTCTCCGCAAGCTTCGCCGACATCGTCTGCGGCGACGACGTGAACCACGGCAAACCCGACCCTGAAATCTTCCTCCTCGCCGCCCGGCGGATCGGCAGACTGCCGGAATGCTGCGTCGTCTTCGAAGACGCCCACGTCGGCATCGAAGCCGCGCACCGCGGAGGCATGAAAGCCGTAGCCGTCGCCACGACGAACCCGATAGAAGAACTGGGCAAAGCCGAACTCGCCGTCCACCGGCTGGACGAACTGGAAATCAGCCGGATCGACGCCCTCTTCGCTTAAAGCGTGTCATGCACTTTGTCTTTGTTGTAGAGGCGGCGGTGCCAGCCGCCTGGGGCGGCACATCCAAGCGCGGGACTAATCGCCCCGGGCGATCTTGCGCAACTCCAGGTAGCGATCCCGCAAAGCCTTGTCGCGCTCGGCCTTTCGCCACATCTGGTACTGCTCGATCGGCTCCGTGGTGGGATCGACATTCGGCAAAGTGAGCGGCAGGCCGCCCGTCTGCAAACTGCCGGTCTGCAAGCCTTCCCTTTTCCGTGGCTTCTCCGTCTGCGACTCCGCCGACGGCGTCGCATCCTTCGCGGCGCCCAGCAACTCCTTCGGCAACTGCACGTCCGCCGCATCGAAGATCGGCTTGGCCTGCACGAATATCTGCTTGTAAGTCTCGATGATCTTCTCCGCAAGCGCCGTCCCATCCGCCGAGCCGCCCTGCGAAGCCCCGCTCTGCGCAAAAGCGATCCCCGTCATTGCAAAAAACACCGGCAGCAAAAGCTTCATAAAAAGTCACCTCGCGGTTTCAGAATTGCTCGTCAACGGTACGCCCTGTTCTGAAAGAAAGCAACCGCTCCGGCAGACGGAGCGATTCCGGCACTGTTCGAGTAAGCTGAATAGCCGCCGGTGTTATAGGCGCGGATCCTGTAGTAATGGCCGGTGGAACGATTTACGCCGGTATTAATAAAGCTGGTCGCGTTGGCGGCGAGGTCAGCGATTTCGTAAAACAACTTATTGTCGGTAGAACCCTCGATCTTGACGCCCGTTTGGTTACTGTTCGGGTTGGTCCACTTCAGTTCGATCGTGTTGTTGCTGGAGGCTATCACCTGCAAAGCGTCTGGCGCCGCGGGCGGCTTCGGCGGCGCGGCTTCGATCGCCACGTTATCAAATGAGACCGACATAGGTTTGCCCGGGGGGCCTCCAGCCGCCACGACCATGCCAACCAGGCAGGTCTGCGCCAGGGTTGCCCTGGTCTCGCCGAACTGGAACCAGGTGATGCCGTCCGAGGATTGGAAAGCGGTGAAGTCATCCCCCTGCCGCCGCAAACGAAACCATGATGGAAACCAGGTGTAGTCATTGCCACGCTGGCCATGGCTCCCCTGGGAGTCGCGGCAGGTAAACCGCGTCTGACGTCCGCCAATCTCGCCCACCGTCACCGCCAGCGCCTTCGCCGCGGCCTTCGTGCTTTCCCGCATCATCACGCCGGTCTTGAACGGCCAGCCGTCGTTCCGGTTGGCGAACCGCGCCGTGATCGTGAAATCCCCCGAGACGGTCCGGTAAACGAAATGGCAACTGTCCGCCTCGCCGCCGACCCCTCCGCCTCCCGCCATCACCACGAAGGAGTTGTTCCCCGCCTTCGCGTAAGTGTCGGCATTGGCGACCTTTGAATCCCCGATGTCCACACTGGCATAGTCCTTCGGCAGCGGACCTGCCCCCACCGGTGTCGCGCCGGCGGAAGGCTCGGACCTTTCGCTCTTCCCCAACTGGTTTATAGCCTCGACGGCGTAGTAATAGGTCTTGCCGTTCTCGACGTTTCGATCCGTATAAAGGGGCGTCGTAAAGCCTTCGTTGGAAAAAACACTCTGAAAATCGCCGCTCACCGAGGTGGAACGCAACACCTCATAACCGCGAGTGGTGTAAGCGCCCGAGGGCGACCATCTCAACTCAACCCGGTCGATTCCCGCGCTCGCTACGAGATCCCGCGGCGCCGGCGGCTTCGTGAATGCCGGGTAGGGCGAAGCCGCCGCATCCAGCGTGTAAGTGAGCGTGCCGTAGCCAAAGACATCCACGTTCCTGTCCTCCGGACGCTTCAACTCGGCGAAGAGTTTGACGTTCGGGGCGTCGAGGCCTTTCCGCACGACATAGTGGTTGTAGAGCAGTTCGAAATGCGACGCTTGGAGACGGCCCCGATAGGCAGGCGAGATGTAATATTGGTTCGCCTGCTCCGAGTTGCTGTAGAAGGTGTACGGAACCCCCTTCCAGAGATTATATTGAGCCTCGTATTCGGCCCCCGCCAGCAGCCGGTTGTCATCATAACCAAAGAGGTCGACGCCCTGATTCCAGGCGACCTGGCAGAATTCTGAGAGCAATCCCATGCCGCCCATGGCGTGGGCATGATCGCGCCCGCTTTCCTGCCATTGGCCGAGACCGCCGGGATAACGAAATGGCACGGCGTTTTCGATCGCGCCCATGCCGGCCCCTTTTTTGAAATATTCCACCGCTTGATCGAACTTCGCCTTATCGTCGCAGAGCACGCCGATCCCAAGCACGGCGACCATGTTGCACGCATCCCAGTTGGCCCACGCCTGGCTGGGAGGATCGCCGTTATGAGTCTTCAGAAAACGGCTGCACTTCGGATACCAATACTCAGACAGCATCTTTTTGAACCTCTCGAAATCCGTTTTCTCCCAGCCCGGATAGGCGCGCAGGACTTCGCCCGCGAGCGCAAAACTGCCCACCGGAATCCCGCTCAAGGAATCTCCGCGCGGGCCTGTATTGACCACCGCGGACCAGCCATTGGCGATCCTCACGGCGCATTCGGCGTTTTTCGTGTCGCCGGAAATATACCAACGAAGCGCGTTGAGATACATCGCGCTGGCATCGTCCTGGGCACGCTGACGGCTGGGCATATCCGCTCTCGGCGTCGGGAGGTAGTCGTCCTGCGCCATGCGATCTTTGATCAACTCTTCCCAGTCGTCGATCCATGGATGGGCGTGCGCCTTCACCTTCGCCTTCATCCGGTCGAGATCCTCTTTGGTGTGCAAACCGCCGGGATGAACGAAGGGACCGCCAGCATCCACCGTCGGAGCCCGCGCAAGCGCGGGGTTTGTAAATTGCTCCACGGATTCCGCGTAGCCGAATCCGCCCCCCGTGAAGAGAACAAGCAACAACAAAAATTTGCCAAACCTGGGATACCGGAAATTTGGAATCAAAATTTTAAAGGGGGGCGGGCCGGCCGGCATACGCGATGGCTTTCCCGATGGTGGCCCAACCAAGGCGCGTTTTCAAGCTTGGCAAACCGCCGGCGCGAGCCAAACTTCCATTCCATGGAATCGGATCACGCTACCATCGGCCTGGAAGGCATGAGCGCGGAGGAAGCCGCGGCGCGCTTCGACGAACTTCAGAAGAAGCTCGTGCCGCTGTGGCATTCCATCCAATCGTTCAACCAGGACGCCCAGACCATCGTCGTCGTCCCCTCGATGACCCTCGACAGGATGCCCGGCGGCGCGCGCCTGCAGGCGTTCGAGGAACGCTTTCTCTTCCTCCTGCTCCTGCTCGCCCAACCGCGGGCCGAGTTGATCTACGTAACCTCCCAGGCCGTTTCGCCCAGCGTCATAGAATACTATCTCGGCCTGCTGCCGGGCGTCATCCCAAGCCACGCGCGCCAGCGGCTGCACCTCCTCGCGCCCGGCGACGGCTCGCCCCAGCCGCTCAGCCGCAAGCTGCTCCAGCGGCCCGCCTTGCTCGCACGCATCCGCTCTCTCATCCGCGACCCGGATCGCGCCCACCTGGTCGCCTACAACACGACCTTCCTCGAGCGCAATCTCGCGCTCTGCCTGGGCATCCCGATGTATGGCGCCGACCCGAAATATTTCCCTTACGGCGCAAAAAGCGGCTGCCGCCAACTCTTCAAACGCGCGGGCGTCTCCTACCCGCTCGGGCGCGAAGACCTCTCAAACGCCACCGACATCCTGGACGCCCTGGAGGGAATGCGCGCGGAAAAACCGGACATGCGGCAAACCGTCGTCAAGATCAACGAAGGCGTCTCCGGCTCGGGAAACGCACTCGTCGACCTCGACGGACTGCCCGCGCCCGGCGACCCCGCGGAACGCGCCGCGCTCGAGGAGCGCCTGCGGGGAATGCACTTCGAACTGGCGAACCTGACCTACGACCAATACATGGAACGCTTCACCCAGCACGGCGGCATCGTGGAAGAACGGGTCGGCGTCGGCGCGCACGAAATCCGCAGCCCCAGCGTGCAGTTGCGCGCCACCCCGCTGGGGAAAGTCGAGTTGCTCTCCACGCACGACCAGATGCTCGGCGGCCCGGGCGGGCAAAGCTACCTCGGCTGCCTCTTCCCCGCCGACACAGGCTACGCGGCAGCCATCACCCGCGAAGCGGCCAAAGTCGGCGCGCTCCTGGCGGAAGCGGGAGTCATCGGGCGGTTCGCGCTCGATTTCGTCGTCACGCGCGACAGCCCGGACGAACCGTGGCGGACATACGCCATCGAAGTCAACCTCCGCAAAGGCGGCACCACCCACCCCTTCCTGACCCTGCAATTCCTGACCGGAGGCGTCTACGACCCCGAGACCGCCATCTTCACCGCCCCGAGCGGGCGGCGGAAATACCTCATCGCCACCGACCACCTCGCCTCACCCGCGTACCGGGGCTTCACGCCCGACGACCTCTTCGACCTCGCCGTGCGTCACGGCCTGCATTTTGGCCAGACGGGCCAGACCGGCGTCGTCTTCCACATGCTCCCCGCATTGAGCGAAGTCGGGCGCACGGGCATGACCGCGGTCGGCAACTCGCCCGAAGAAGCGCGTGAAATCTACGACCGCGCCGCCGCCGCCATGGACGCGGAAGCCCCCGCCTTATGGCGCGATCTTCCCTAAAGCGTATCATGCACTTTTCGCCCGCTCTTCGTTGTAGAGGCGGCTGTGCCAGCCGCCTGGAGCGGGAGGCAAAGCTAAAGCGCAAGCCAGTTCTTTAGGCGGCTGGCACAGCCGCCTCTACAACCAAGAACAACTAAGAGCGGGCAAAAGTGCATGAAACGCTCTAAGCGCCTCACGAGGGATGCGGCAGCATGCGAGCCTTTGCGGAGAAAGACGGGCCGATGAATCAAAACTCCACGTCACGACAGCGTTGATCGAGTTGGTACGCCACTCGCTCAACCAATTGCTTTGGAAGTTCGGGAAGACGTTTGTCCTGGAGAGCGGAACGAATATTCTTCGGATTCAGGACCTTGACCTCAACTTTGGCTCGATTGGCAACCATCCAGCCCGGAAAGGTTTAGGATGGAACCCACCTTCAACGGCTCGCCGAGCGCCTTGCTGAGAAAGGTGCGCAACTGATCGGCCTGACGCTTCGCCTGCTCGATTGCGCGCGTATCGGCGCCGTCCGGGAAAATCAGCGTCTTTCCGTCAAAGACAACTTCATAGTCGCGCTTTCCAGGCGCCTTCCGCTTTCTCCGCGCCTTGGTTTCCACGGCGTAAACGCCGGTCGGAGAAACGATGACGTGGTCGATGTTGCCATAAGGCTCCATCGGCACGTCGTGATACACTCGGCAGCCATCGAGCATGAGTTGATTCAATTCTTCGGCGACGGCTCTTTCGCCGGAGAATCCAAGGCGATAGTTCCGGCGCCGATCAATCAGCCAAATCAAACGCCACATCAGAATTGCAAGGGCGATTGCGATCGCGATGGAAAGGATGACGGCAGCACTGGCGGGGCTTGGAGCTGTAATCGCAGGATTCGGAATGAGAAGAAATGCCGCGAACATCTGCGGCGTGAAAAAAAACCACAGCAGAGCGTCATTGATCTGCTCATCCAATTTCTCGAGATGCCGGCGCACGCTCTCTCCCGGAGGTCGCAGCAGCTTATCCGAAACCGGGTCGCGCTCTTTCCGCCGCGAACGCACCCAGCGCCACGCCGAGAGAATGCCCGTCAAAACAAACATGGGCGCCACCACCGCGCCCACGAGAATCCAATGGAGCGGCGTCATGCCTTTCCGAAAACGTGAATCTTCACAAACGCGTCCCGGCTCACCTTTCGAACCGCAGTGCGATGCGAAGCTGCTCGATGGCGGCATCACACGCTTGCAGAGCAGCTTCCCGATGTCCGCCGAAATCGTGATCTGCTTTTTGCAGGTGATCCTTCGCCCTCTCAAGAGCGTGGAGCGCCTCGTGGATTTCGGGGTGATGTTCGCGACCAAAAGCGGGCTCCGCCTGGACGGTGCAAGTAAAAACCAGGGACATGAACAGTCCAACGATGCAAAGACAGATGACAAGCAGTTTCTTCATAATGTTTGCAAATGAAGCAGGAATAGCGCCGGAAAAGACTTGGAGAAGTTAAAACTTTGTCAAAGGATTTTAGGTGGTGCGCGATGCAGGGTTCGAACCTGCGACAAAGTGAGCAACCATGCGGCTTTGCGGGCGATGCCCCACAAATAGCCCCACAAAGTTCCGGGGATGCCTCGGAATTGGGCGAAATCTCCACTGCCTGGCCCGATCTGCCTGAACCACTCAAGGCGGCAGTTCTGGCAATCGTCCGTTCGTTCCAGGCGGGAAGCGAACGACCATCAAAGCGGAGACTGCCCCGTAGCGGCGCTAGACGAGCCGTGGTGAGGAGGGCGTTGCCATGAAGGACTCCACGGAAGCCGAGGGCGGGGCGGATGCGCCCGCGCAAGCGGGCGCGCCGCCCCTTCCTAGTCTAAAGCCTGTTGCAAAAGTGGTCTATTTTTTGATGCGAACGGCTTCGAGGGCGCGCTCTTTGTTGAGCGCGGAGAGCTGCCGCAACTTCATTTGCAGTTGATTCCAGGCCTCA